>Ga0209538_1001804_pt1 | contig 11146 bp, 7 predicted proteins | sample BarGraNGADG00211_2_FD_184492 | JGI IMG/M metagenome (GOLD analysis project Ga0209538, IMG submission 184492) | Arctic peat soil microbial communities from Barrow, Alaska - Barrow Graham LP Ref core NGADG0004-211 (SPAdes) (version 2) | ecosystem: Environmental > Terrestrial > Soil > Wetlands >... | reverse complement strand
TGACAGATGTTATTATTGTAAAAGTGAACTTTTTGGGAAAATTAAATTCATTGCTTTGCAGGAAGGATACGAGGCTGTTTTTGACGGAAGTAATGCCGATGATCTTAAAGACTTCAGACCCGGGATGAAAGCTAAACAGGAGAAAGGAGTCATCTCACCTCTGGCAGAAGCAGGCTTCACAAAAAACGATATCCGTCATTACTCTGCAGAATTGAAACTGCCAACTTCAACGAAACAGTCTTATGCCTGTCTGGCATCGCGTTTCCCTTATGGTGAAAAAATTACGGTTCAAAAACTCGACAGGCTTGCAATGGCTGAGTATGAGGTAAGAAATCTCGGGTTCACTCAATTCAGGATAAGGAGTCATGAAAATCTTGCCCGTTTTGAATTCATTCCCTCTGAAATGGATAAAGCCTGGGGCGACAGGGACAAACTTTTAGAAATTTGCCAGAGATCCGGATTCAACTACATAACTATTGATTTGAAGGGGTACAGGACAGGTTCGATGAATGAGGTATTATCTGATTCGGAAAAACAAAGTTATCTGAAACCGGAAAAAAGATAACTAATAAGAAAAATGAATCCCCTATGCGCTGTAATACACTCTTAACTAAAGATGACCTGAACCGGTATAGCAGGCAAATACGGCTGGCTGAAGTAGGAAAGGAAGGTCAGAAGAAAATAAAAGGAACTTCAGTGCTTGTTGTAGGCGCAGGAGCATTAGGTTGCCCTGTTCTTCAATATCTGACTGCTGCAGGAATCGGTACGTTGGGGATCGTGGATAATGACTGGGTAGATGAGTCAAATTTGAACAGACAGGTATTATATTCTCTTAAAGATATAGGCAAACCGAAACCCCTGGCAGCTAAAGAAAGGCTTAAAATCCTGAATCCTGAAGTAACCTTAAAAATGCATTTTATCAGGTTGGATAAAGTATCTGCTCTGAAAGTTATTTCACCATATGATATTATAGTTGATTGTACTGATAATTTTGCTACGCGGTATTTAATAAATGATGCCTGTGTCATACTTAACAAACCATTGGTATACGGTGCAATACATAAATTTTCAGGTCAGGTAATGGTATTAAATTATCAAAATGGACCAACATTAAGATGTCTGTATCCGGAACCTCCTCACCCTCTTGAAGTGCCTTCTTGTGAAGAGTTTGGAGTGATTGGTTCAGTTCCTGGTTTAATCGGTTCTTTGCAGGCAACAGAAGTTTTTAAGATCATCCTTGGACTGGAAGGAGTTCTATCAGGTAAAATCTTTATGATAGATACACTGAACTTTAATACCATAATTTCCTCATTTGAAAAAAATCCTGATTTCTCTAAAATCACCGAACTTGGAGAATATGAAGATAGTAGTTTATGTGACAACAAATCAGTTAAAGAAATTTCAGCCGGTACTCTGAGAAAAATGCTTTCAAAAAATCCCGGAATCCCCGTTATTGATCTCCGTGACAAAGAGGATAATGATGACATTGGATTTAAAACCATCTCAATACCTCATTATGACGTCAGCAGAAAGATAAAATGGTATTCCGGAAATGAAGCAATTGTTTTTTATTGCAGATCTGGAAGCAGAAGTACAAATGTTATAAACTATCTCCAGAAAATACATAAGCTGGAAAATCTATACAGTCTTGTGATCTGATTTAATAGTACGCTTCAGGTTCTTCTTTGTATTTTTCAATCAAACTTATAACCATTCATTTGATATATTGCAACAAAAAGGCTTTATGTAAAACATTTATCAGTATATCGGAATTTTTTACCTTTGTTTCTCAGGTGAGATAAATCGTGAAGAACAGAGTGTTGATCTTTATACTTTTATTAACTGTATTGTCGGGTAACGCACAATTAGTTAACAGGCCTTTTATTATCGAACCGAAGGTGCATGCAGGAATGATTCTTCCTTTCTACAAAGCCCTGGCTTATCTTGTTCAGGATGATATAAATGCTTTCGACCTTTCTGTAAGTTTCCCGGCGTATGGAACGGATTACTGGGAAAAACTGTACCATTACCCCAGACCGGGGGTAGGATTTTCGTACTGGAACCTCGGTAATAACGATGTACTCGGCAAGGCTTATGCTTTATACGGTTATATCAATTCCCCTCTTTTCAAGAGGATTGAAAAATTTTCATTCAATTATCAGGTTTCTTTCGGTGGAGCTTACCTTCCCAAAATATTTGATAAATTCGAAAATCCCTATAACAGGGCTATCGGCTCTCATGCAAATGTTTACATCAGGCTGGGAATCGATGGCAAAATAAATTTGTCCCCACGTTGCGAACTGGTAATTGAAACAGGGATGACACATTTTTCAAACGGAAAAACCAGGTCGCCCAATTATGGCATTAATGCCGGTTCTTTTTCATTCGGGTTCAATTATCTGTTTAATAGTACAGGCTTTACCATACAGGATCCTGAAATTCCGGAGATCGGAAAACGGTATGTACAATCAGTAATATTTTCTGCTGGATCAAAGGTCTATGATAATTTACTGGGTAAAAGATATCTCAGCTCATCGGTTTCTTATAATCTTGAGCGCTTTATTAATCACAAAAGAAAAATTGGGTTGGGAGCTGATTTTTTTTATGACGGCTCCATAAGCGAAGCCCTTGCTGCTGAAGACGGAACACCAGAGAAAGATTTTGCAAAACTTCTCCGGTTGGGCCTGCATGCTTCTTATGGCATCCGGTATAAACAATTGATGATGGGAATTCAGCTTGGACACTATTTTTATTCAAAATATACTGTTCTCACGCCTGTGTACAGCAGAATATCGCTGCAATATCTGTTGTCAGAAAACATCATCGGGAGTATTGCGATAAAATCGCACCTGGGTAAAGCCGATTGCATGGAATGGGGAATAGGTTATTGGTGGTAACATAAAAAATAAACGACCTGAATGAAAAACTTTTTAATCTGTCTTGTTTTAGTCTCCTTCTCTGTCCTTTCGTGCCAGAAAATATTTTTCAATGGAGATGAAAGTACACGGGAAATATCCTTCGGGAATTTTCATGCTGTGAAAATCTCAGGTATATACAATATTGTTCTTATTCAGGATTCAGCAAACAGGCTGGTCATAACCGGCAAGAACGATATCAATTCCATCGATGCCGTAATTAAAAATGATACGCTTATCATCGATGACCATAAGAAAATGCCTTTCAATCCCAATAAAAACAGACTCGCCCTTCATTTCTCTGATCTGGAGTATCTGGTAACTTACGATCCGGTAAATGTTTCAAATGAAGATACAATAAAAGCTGACCGGTTTCTTTATGATGCTATTGGAGAAATTGCAAAGGTTCGGCTGGTAGTTGATTGTAACTATTTTCTTCTTGCTAATTCTGCCAATACCCTCGGACAATTTTATTTCAGCGGAAAAGCCGGCTATTGTTCGTTTTTTAACCGGTATGGCTGCACAATCTTTGCTGACTCTCTTTTCTGTAAGTATGCGGAAATTACTAATGAATCTGTCGGTGATGTCTATATAAATGCTTCAGATAACATAAAAGTATCCATCTGGGGGCCAGGAAATATCTATTACTATGGGACTCCTGTCATTGAAATTTCGGAGAGAAGAGGAGATGGAAAGATAATCAGATTAGATTAAAATCTAAATTTTTCGGTATCAGTGTCAACACTTATAATCCGGTCTTTTAAAATCCGTTAGCATCCAGAATCTTTTTTCATCACCCGAATAAACCGCTTCTTCAAGAGCATCTTTCCAGTCTTTCAACCTTTTATTGATATGAAAAACATCATTCGAAAGCAATTTCATAATGGATGATATTTCGTACAAATTGGCGTTTTTGATTTCCTCAAGAATAGGACTGATCAGGTTTATATCATCTTCTGTCAACTCTCCTGTCTGAAAACCTAAACCCATTGTTCTGTTTTCTGTTTCGATGCTGTTACCAGGAAAAAGGGCTATCCCTTTTTTCAACAGAAACCAGACTGTAGTCCCGGTTCCGCTTTTTGAGGTAAGCCCAATCTCCCCACCCTGTGCCTCCACTGCCAGCTTGCAAAAGGTCAATCCTATACCCGTAGAGCTGCCATGTAGTTCTGATTCATCTGTATTATGAATATATTCGTCAAAAACCTTATTTATGAGTTTTTCGGAAATACCTTTCCCGTCATCTTTTACTTCGATTTTGATCTTATCACCCTGTTCAGATGCAACGACCTGTATTATTCCTCCGGCAGTAGTGAAATGGGCTGAATTACTGAGGAGATTTTCAAAGATCCGTTCAACTAGCTTTTCATCAGCTCTCAGGATACAGTTTTCCGGAATTGAAGTTTTTAACTCAAGAGAAGCATTGTCCATAAGGAAGGAGAATTTATCTATACTCCTGTTCACCAACTGATTAAAACTGAAGTCGCTCAGGGATACCGTCATCTTTGAATCTTCAAACTTACTTATATCGAGGATATTCAACACAAGATCGAGCATCCCATAAGATATCCGCCTGATAGTACCTGCAGGTTTTTCCGGCAGATCCGATTTATCCGCAATGTTGATGATGACATTTAGCGGATTCTTCAGATCATGAATAATCATCCTGGTCATCTGTTTTTTGAAACTATCGAGTTTTTTTATCTCATCACTGGCCTGTCTGAGTTTTTCGCTTTTTTTCACAATATCATCTTTCTGCCTGAGGATTTCCTGGTTCTTTAATTCAAGCTCCTGCGCAAGCTCAAATTTCTGAACTGCATAACCCGATAATGAATCCCTGACATCTTCAATGTGTTTTGTCCTTTCCCTGACCTTATGTTCCAGGCTATCTTCAAGTTCCTTTACACGGACACTTTCTGATGATAATCTTTTCAAACTTTTTAAATAAGACCAGGCAGTAAAAGCAATCTCGGAAAAAACCAGTAACGATATAAAGTATTCTAATAACCTATCGGCAGATGATTCAATCCCTTTGCTGAGAAGCAGCCGGGTAATTACAACAAAAAGCATGATCAGATTTAATACCGTAAGCCGGAATGCACTTCTTTCTTCTCTTTTTAAAATGAACAAAATGAGGTAGAATAAAAACAAAAATACAAGAAGTCCTGTGTTAAATTCAAAAAGCATTTTAAATGTGTTTGATATCTCCGGTTTAATATTGAAATAATAAGATATAAAATTAACAATTTTCAGAGTTTCTTTATTATTTTTATGACTCCCTTGCAAACTCTTTTAAGAGATTTAAAAGTTAATTGAATTTTCAAGAATTGTATTTATGGATGAATGCCAGATTTTAATAGTTGATGATGACCCCAAACAGCTTAAAATTCTGACCGGTCATCTTATCGATCATAATCCTCCTTATAAGCTGCTTATAGCAACAAACGGCAAAGCAGGCTATGAAATCGCTATTAAGAATAAACCCGACCTGATCTTAATGGACTGGGAAATGCCTGTTATGAACGGGGTTGACACTATCAGGATGTTAAAGGAGAATGATGAAACCAGAAACATACCGGTTATTATGGTCACAGGAATACATGACGAGGTTGAAAAATTAAAGGAGGCTCTTGATGCCGGGGCAATTGATTTTATCAATAAACCTTTTAACTGGATAGAGCTTAATGCGCGGATTGATACTCAGATCAGGTATATTCAGACGTTCAGGAAATTTTTATCCCAGGTTGAATTAATTAATAAACAGGAAAGGGAAATTATTGAAAAAGAAAAAGCGATTCTCCAGTCAGAAGTAATACATCACCAGAAACAGCTTACAATGAATACTGTTAACATTCTTAAGCAAAGCCAGCTTTTGCATTCAGTAACAGATGAAATAAGCAACCTGGTGCCATACACAAATGATAAAGGGAACCAGATTATCAAATCAATCATTTCTCAGCTTAACGATAAAAGCTCTGAACATATGTGGACGGAGTTTGAGGTCTGCTTTGAAAAAGTTCATACAGATTTCTACCGGAGGCTGCTTGAAAAAATACCTGATATTTCGGTTCGCGAAAAAAGACTTTGTGCATTTCTTAAGCTGAATATGAGCACTAAAGAGATTGCCTCCATAACATTCCAGTCACAAAATGCCATTGATGTTTCTAAACACAGGCTGAGAAAAAAAATCGGAACTGAAAGCGATGAAGACTTTTCAAATTTCCTTAACTCGTTATAAATCCTTTTCCTGATAGCAAAAATAATTAAATTAACCCCGGTCAGACCGCCGGGGTTGTTTTGTATATAACTGCATATCAGCATTCTGGAAAATATGTAAGATTTTGTAAGGTTTCCTGTAAGGTTATGTAATGCCCTAAAGAAGGGCCATTCGCAGATATAGAACTATAATTGCGTAACACAACCAGGAACCTTACATTTATGAAAACAATTTTACGCTCACTTTTTCTTTTGACTGCAATTATCTGGCTTCCGTTGATGAACATAGCTAAAGCCGGGGCTCAGGAGCTTCAGGCAGGCAATGAGATCGTGATCATCGATCCTGATCTTCAGGATGGAAACACTCTCATAAATGCACTAAAACCAGGTACAAAATGGTTTTTTCTTGACCGTTCAGAACAACTTGTACCATTTGTAAGTGATATCCTGAGCAGGTACGCTCCCGTTAAATCACTTCATTTAGTAACTCACGGGATGCCGGGAGCAATTTTTACAACAGGTACATTTCTTAATAATGAAATCACGGAAGAAGAGCAGGCTGAAATAAAAAGATGGAAGAAAAACTTTTCATCTGATGGTTCAATTCTTCTATATGGCTGTGAGGCAGGGAAAGGTCCGGAAGGTAAAGCATTCTGTGTTAACCTTTCAGAAATTAGCGGATTAAATGTTTCAGCCTCCACAGACAAAACCGGTTCAGCGACTCTCGGAGGGAACTGGGATCTTGAATTAAGTACCGGAGTCATTGAAATACAAACCTGCTTCTCTTCAGCTATTAAGTCTTATAATCAACTTCTTGAAAAAGTCCTTGTCTGGACCGGACCAGTTACTGGAAATTTTTATAGCAATACTTTAACAGCCTTTTACAATAACCAGGCCGGGCATTCGGCAGTACATATGATCGATAAAGGCACTACTATTCCCGATCTTTCTGCATATACCATGGTTTTTGCCATATTACCTGAGAGAACATTAAATTCAATAGAAATTAAGAACCTGAAAGATCTTCTCGACAGAGGTGGCAGAATTGTCTGGGTTGGCGAACATTCGGGTTATGTCTCTATGAATAACATTATTACCGCAGCCGTGGCTGCCCTTGGAGGTCATCTCTCAATTCAACCATTGTTACTTGACAAAAACAGTACATATTTACCCGGCACACATATAAACATGTCGTCCCCGATTATGAAAGGAGTTACCAGGCTCTATGGCAATGCAGTTTCTGGTATTAATATCGGCGGAGACGCAACTATTCTGGTTAAAATGCACGATGATACCACAAAAATCTTAATGGCACAGGAAAGAATTGGCAAAGGAGATATTATTGCCTGGGCTGACATAAACCAATGGGATAAAATAAATGATGCTTCTTTTGGTACCGCAACATTTTTCAGAAACTTGCTTTCAGGCACAATCGAACGGATTCAGAACCGCCGGGTTGAAAAGGTAACTCTTTCAGATCTTGTCCAAACATACACCGGTTCACCTCTCCCCGTTACAATTATTACTGATCCCGCCGGGTTGAAAACAAACGTTACATATAACGGTTCTGAAACAATCCCGGCAAATGCCGGCACATATTCAGTAGTGGCAACAATTGATGATGCAACCTACAAAGGAACGACATCAGGAAGCCTTAAAATTAATAAAGCTTCTCTGACCTTAACGGCAGATGATAAGAAAAGGACTTATGGCGAGCCAGATCCTGATTTCTCTGTCAGTTACGCCGGTTTTGTTAAAGGCGATAATATTGATAATCTCGATACCAGACCTAAAGCTTCAACTGGTGCGAATCTGAATTCTGATGCCGGAACCTATGACATTACCGTTTTTGGTGGTTCGGATAACAACTATTCCTATATTTTTAATAAAGGTACGCTGACAATTGACAAAGGCAACCAGGTTATCACATTTAAGAACATCCCGGCAGATCTGAGATCACAACAGGAATATCAGCTTGTGGCAACTTCTACAAGCGGATTGCCCATTAGTTTCAACTCATCAGAATCAACAATTGCGAGCATTTCGGGTAATAACATGAATGTTGGAAAAGAGGGAAATGTCAGGATAATTGCCAGCCAGGAAGGTAATCAAAACTGGAATCCTGCACCAGATGTTATTCAAACCATTATAACACTGCAGGCATTCAACAAAATCAGGTCGCTCTTCACTCCTAATAATGACGGCATGAACGACTACTGGATCATCCCTGATATTGAACTGTATGGAGATATTTCAGTGAAAATCTTCAACAGGTTTGGCAAACTGCTCTATGAATCATCTGCCTATAATAACGATTGGGATGGAACTTATAATGGCGCTCCGCTTCCTTCAGCATCATACAACTATATTATTAAATCAGTTGAAAAAGGTATTATTAAAGGAGTCGTGAACATGGTAAGGTAATATAAAAAATGAAAAAGATTACATACATATCTTTACTTCTCTTAATCCCGGCAGGTTTATATGGGCAGCAGTTCCCCTTCATGGAAGGATATAATGTAAATCCTTTCAACATGTCACCCTCGTATGCCGGGCTAAAGAATCCGAAAACTATGTTCCTTGATTACCGCTCCGACTGGACCGGTATTGATGGCGGCCCGGTGACCTGCCAACTAAGCTACAATGACAGGTTCATGGATAAAGTTGGTTTGGGAGGAAGGTTCATCTATGATAAAACCGACATCTTTAAACAGACAATGCTTCTTGGCACCTATACATATGAGGTACAACTGGCTAAAGAACATTTTTTCAACTTCGGCTTATCGGCAGGATTTTACAAAAACTCTATTGACCTAGGGAAATATTTCAACGATCCTGATTATGTTCAGGATGCAATACTGATTTATGGAATAGAAAAATCAAAGGTTAAGGTCGCTACCGATATCAGCGCTCTTTACAGATTCAGAAATATTGAAGGAGGCATTCTATTCTCCAATGTTATGTTCGGAACTGCAAAATACAGCAACACCGAAATAACGTACAAGCCTCTGAAGAATTTCCTCTTGCATGCTTCATACGAATACCACTTTAACGATATCTGGACTGCGAAGCCTTTCGTTCTGTTTCGGGGCGGACAACACTTCCCTTCTCAACTCGAACTGGCATCTGAAGTAAATTATAATGATAAATTCTGGGGATTAATTGTCTTCAGAACCGGAGGAATATGGGGAATGGGGTTTGGAGGTGAGGTCGGTGATGGCATCCTCCTTAATTATTCATACAATCTCAGTACAAATGTCGCACTCAATACTTTCGGCAGTCACCAGCTTTCACTGGGAGTCAGGATATTTAATTTATCAAAGAAAAAAATACGGAGTATTGAGTGAGTAGTAGCGAGAGTAAGAGGTTGCTCTCATGAGAAGTTCATGTTATTTTCATATATAACTGTTTACCATCGAGATCAATTGCTGCCGCCCGAACGGTTTTGCTATAAAATCCGTACAACCACAGGAAAGCGCATAATTCCTTTCGCTTATGTATGCAGTTTGTGCTATAATTTTCAGTTCAGGTTTTGATTCCCTGATTATTCTGGTGGCACTGTATCCATCCATCACCGGCATCTTAATATCCATCAGTACAAGGTCAATATGTCTCGATGCACATATATCGACTGCCTCTTTGCCATCACATGCCCGGATAATTTCAATATCAGGTCGCTCGAGGAACCGGTGAACAAGTGAAAAGTTGTTATTGTCATCCTCTGCAACAAGTATAATCTTTTTCCCTGATGTTTCTTTTTCTTCACTTTTACTTTCAGTAGCATTCACGGAAGACCCGGCCGCTATCTCTTCAGCGGGTAATGTAAACCAAAAAACCGAACCCTCGCCCTCCCCGGAGGTGAACCACATGTCGCCTCCCAGATGCCTGACAAAAGTATAAGAAATGGCCAGGCCAATCCCTGCCCCTGCTTTCTTTTTCGCCAGAATGCTTTCATCAGGTGAAAAGTATTTAAAAATATTTGCCTGCAGTTCTTTTGGAATACCTCTCCCGGTATCTGAAACTTTAAACTCAACCTTCCCATCAACCAGCCGGCACCCGATTTCAATCCTTCCTGAAAAAGTAAATTTCAGTGCCGTACTGATCAATGTGGTCAGTATTTGATTTAGCTTCGCAGGATCTGTAAGTATTATAGAATCCTGTTCTCCAAAATCGATTTTGTCAATAAGCACAATTCCCCTTTCAATTGCTTTTTGACTAAAATGATCAAAAAGATTATTAATAACATTTTGCACATTAACTTCCAGCTTGATTGTTCTCCGAAGATTTGCATTAAGATTTGATATCTCTTCAAAATCATTAATGATCGTCAGGAGATCATCGCTGCTGTCCAGAATAATATTCAGATATTTTTTATTGATCAACAAGGCTTGTTCTGATTCGGCAAGAAGATTTGAAAACCCGACAATTGCGTTTACGGGAGTCCTTATTTCATGGGAAACATTCATCATATATTCATCTTTCAGCTTTGCATTTTCTGCAGCTTTTGTAATAAGCTTTTCAATGGACCCGATCATAATATATTTTTTATATATACTCCACACGGGGCCCAGCAAAGTTTTTAGCAGTTCAGCTTCGTCTGCGACATAATCCCGGGGTCTGTCAGCAATCGCGATAACTGCAATTTCTTCGCCTGGTCCGGAAAGAGGTATCAGGCAAATATGATCGGAAATTACTTTTTCATTGCGCGGGTTATCAGCCTCAAAATGCTCACTGCTATATTTGTTAATAATTACAGGATCATTTTTTAGTATCTTGCCGACATTGCTTTCTGATCTGATCAGTTCGGAGATTGCATGTTCCTGCAAAATATCAGGTTTATCCCCTCCATTTTCGGTTTTGGTCAAAAGTGATAATTCTCCTGTTTTTACTTCATATTGAAAGATATATCCTGTTTTGCTTTTGGTAAATTTCACAGTTTCTTCAAGCAGATGTCGAAGAAATTCTTCTGAGTTTTCTGCTTCAAACTTTGTCATTCCTGACTGAAATTCAAAGTAATT
>Ga0209538_1001802_pt1 | contig 11156 bp, 11 predicted proteins | sample BarGraNGADG00211_2_FD_184492 | JGI IMG/M metagenome (GOLD analysis project Ga0209538, IMG submission 184492) | Arctic peat soil microbial communities from Barrow, Alaska - Barrow Graham LP Ref core NGADG0004-211 (SPAdes) (version 2) | ecosystem: Environmental > Terrestrial > Soil > Wetlands >... | reverse complement strand
GCTGAGCGCGGCGCCGGGCCGCCGTTCGTGTCTTATCGCGACGCTCGGCAGCGAGCCGCAGGTGGTGACACTCTGCCTGCAGGCGCTGGTCGCTGCGAGCGAGTCGATCGACGAGATCGCGACAGTCCATACCGGCGAGACGGCCGGCCGCATGGCCGATGCCGTGCAGGCCCTGGATAGCGCCTTTGCCCGCGACGCGCGCCTGGCCGCCTGGCGCGACCGCTATCGGCGGGTGGTCATCGCCGGCGAGGGGGGCCCGGTGCCCGACTTGCTGGAGGCTGAAGACTTCCGCGCCACACTGGGCACGCTTTACCGCCTGGTGCGGGACTACAAGCAGGCCGGCTACCGCATCCACCTCAACCTCTCGGGCGGGCGCAAGTTGATGGCGCTGTGCGGCGCCACGGTGGCCCAGTTACTGTTCGATGAAGACGACCGCCTGTGGTACCTGCAGTCGGCGCCGGAGCTGGTGGCGAGCCGCGCATTGTTCGCCCGCGACAGCCTGCAGGTGCGGCTGGTGGCTATCCCGCTCCTGCGCTGGTCGCCCGCGCCGCCGATCCTCACCGATCTGGCGCTGGCCGAGGACCCGGTCGCCGCCCTCAACTGGCAGCAGGCGCGGCTGACGGCGGCCAGGCGCCGCTTCCTGGCCGAGGAGCTGACACCGGCCGAGCGGGCAGTGGTCGAGCTGGCGGTACGCAGCGGCGCAACCGACGCCGAGCTGGCGCGTACGCTGCACAAGAGCCCGCGCACCGTCTCCCACCAGTTGGCGGTCGTTTATGAGAAGCTGCGCGCCTTCCTCGGCGTGCGCGACGACGTGCGCATCGACCGGCGCACATTGATGGCCCAGTTTGCCGGGCTGATGGGGGCAGCGATCGAACTGAGCCAGGGACCTGATGTGGCGGACGAGAAATAGGCGGACTTACCGATGCGCGCAGGGGCAATCCGTGCGAAAATAGCCGGGTGAAACGGCCATAGAATCTGATGACGGTATGCTCTGGCGCGCGGGTTGAATTATGGGCCAACATGGCCAGGAAGAAGGTGCTCAGCGTGAAGCCTGAAGTGATCAGTGCAACTCTGGCCGGGCTGCTGCACGATATCGGCAAGTTCGCCCAGCGTTCGGGTCAGTACGCGGGGACACATGCCGAAATTGGGGCGCAGCTCGCGACGAGCGGCGGCTGGCGTGTCTGGCTGCCGAGTTTTGCTTGGGACGACGTTACGGACGCGATCGGCGATCACCATGCCCGGGGAGAGCCGCCAACCAAGCGCATCACCAAGATCATCCGCGTCGCCGACCGGCTGACTGCGGGCGAACGGCTTCGCGAGACGCTCCCGGGTGCCGAGCCTGCCGAAACGGCTCTTGTTCCCATCCTGAGCCAGGTCGCTCTGAGAGGGCCCCGGGGACCCGATGTGTACGGGTTCGCGCTGAGCCCGCTCAATCTAGAACGCTCGGTGTTCTTTCCTAGCAGTGCGCCCGCCGTCAACCGCGACAGCTACGCCCGCCACTGGAGCGAATTTGAGAAGGAACTGGCGCAGTTAAGCCGCTCCGGTGCCATCGATAGCGATGTGCGCCTGACCGCTTTGACCGCGCTGTTGCGCAAGTATCTGTGGTGCGTACCGTCGGCTACGCCCTTGGAAAGCGAGGATGAGCTCACGCGGCCTGACGTATCGCTCTACGACCACATAAAGGTGACCGCCGCACTGGCAGCTTGCCTGGAGGTAGGGCTGCGTGATGATGAGTTGGATGCCCTCTATGAGCAAGGAACAAGGTGGCAGCAGCCGGTGGCCTTGCTGGTGCGGGGCGACCTGTCAGGGATCCAGAGCTTCATCTACCGCATCACACGCCCCGAGGCGACGGCAGAGTATGAACATGTCGCCAAGCGATTGAGGGGCCGGTCGTTCTATGTCAGCCTCCTGGGTGACGTTGTGGCCGAGTTCTTCTTACGCCAGCTTGGGCTGCCTGCGGCCAACCTGCTCTTCGCTGGAGGTGGGCGTTTCGACCTGTTGGCGCCGGCAGGAGCAAAGACAGAAGAGGCAGTCCAGTCGGCGCGCGGTGCGCTGGAAGATTGGCTGCTGCAGCAATTCACTGGCGATTTGGGCCTGCAGATCGCGCTTGCAGAGGTGCGGCCGGCCGACCTGGGCAATATGGAGCCGGTCTACGATGCGCTGGACGCCCGGTTGCAGGAAAGCAAGCAGCTCAAGGGGGAATGGTACCTGTTTCAGGAGGAATTCCACGTTTCGCCCAGGGACGAGTATCACGCCTGCCGCGTCTGCCACACCACGCCTCTGCCCGCGCCAGGCATCTGCCATCTGTGCGCCGAGCAGGCTGAGTTGGGTCGTGTCCTTCCCCATGCCAGTCATCTGGTGTTCGCGCAAGGCGACCCAGGCCATGCGCCAGGGCTCTGGCTGCGCGATTTCCAGCAGCCATTTGGCGTGCAAGTGGGCATCTTAGCGCAGAGCGAGATCGATGAGGCGTTGCAGGTATTGGCACGAGGCTCGGTAGCTGCCACCTTCTACCGGCTGAACGACGCCGATTTCCTGCCCGCCAACGCGCCGAAAGGGCTGGGATACGCGTTCCGCTTCCTGGCCAATGCGGCGCCGATCGCCCGGCAGCGGATCACGTCGGGTGACGCCGGACCGGTGGAGACTGGGGATGTACTGCACTTCGAGGCTATCGCCTCGCTGAGCAGCGGCTCTGACCTGGTCGGCGTGCTGAAGGCCGACGTAGATCGCCTTGGCCAGATCATGGGGGAAGGCTTGAGCGATCAGGACCGGGGGCTGCGGCCGACCATTTCTCGGATTTCCAGCCTTAGCAGTACAGTCGAGATGTTCTTTGCCGGCTGGATCAACGAATTATGCGATACGGTGGCCGAGACCTGGGCCGCTGCCGAGGCATCCACGTCGGAAGGCTCGCGCGGGGTTCTCCGCCGTAGGGAAGCCGACGGGGCCTTCTACGTGATGTATTCTGGCGGCGATGACCTGTTAATCGTTGGCCCTTGGGACGCAATTCTCTTATTGGCCGAGCGGCTTCGCGCTGATTGGAGCGACTATGGCTGTCAAAACCCGAACATCACGCTCTCGGCGGGCGTCGTGCTCGTGAAGCCGCGCTACCCTGTGCAGCGTTTCGCCGGACAGGTGAACGAAGCTTTGGAAGCAGCAAAGTCGGGTGGCCGCGATCGGATCAGCGTCTTCGGACAGGTGGTGCCGTGGACGGGTGACCAGATGGGGTACGGCGCGCTGCTCGACCTCGGGCGCGACCTCGTCGACGACGTGCGTGCCGGACGCGTGCCGCGCACACTCGTTTACGATCTGGGACGCTTAGAGCGGCAGAGCCGAAGCGTATCGGGCAAGGGCTACCCGAAACCCCTGTGGACGCCGCGCCTGTACTATACCCTGGCCCGCCGGCTCTCCTCAGAAGCCCGCGAGCGCTACACGCAGCGTCTCATAGCCGCGATGCCAAAGATGCAGGTGCCGGTCTCATACGTCAGCTTGAAAACCAGAGAGGAGTGACTACCGTGGCTACAATAGCTACGGTCCAAGATGTTCGGACCAGGCTCGCAGGGCTTGCGCGCATGAGCGACCTGACCCCAGACGAGTTCGCGGAGGAAGGCGGCCTTGCCGATGTTGTGGCACGTGAGTTGGGAAACAACCTCAAACCGACCCAGCTTCGCAAGGTATTCACCGAGATCAAGCGCGTCCGCGTCCAGGTCACGAAGGCGCAGCCCGGCGCACCCTTCGAGCGCGCTAGCCTGCTCAAGCTCATGCCGACGCTGGCTTACGCGGTTGGGCGCAAGCTCCTGCCCGAGGAGTTCTACGAAATCCTTAAGTTGATCCTGGGTAGACAGCGGGTTCAGACCAATGCCGATTTCGTCCGCACGGCCGATTTTGTCGAGGCTGTTCTTGCCTACCACAAATACCGCAATGCGTGAGAGGAAGAGAGGGACATCATGAGCACTGATTGGACTCTGGGCGGAAAGTACATACTGCGGGGACGGATCCGCTGCCTGAGCGGCCTGCATATCGGCGGGTCGACCGTTGGCGTCGAGATCGGCGGCGTTGACAACCCGGTCATAAAAGACCCTCTGAGTGAGAAACCCTATATCCCCGGTTCATCGCTCAAGGGAAAGCTGCGCTCCTTGCTGGAGTGGAGCGGCGGCCTGATCGAGAAGCACCCCAAACACAGGGGCTACGCTGCCTACTCCTGCGAGACGGAACTGAGGGCCGGCCCGGATGCTTACCCTGACAAGCAGCGTTACAAAGCGGCCTACGCACTGGCCCGCCTGTTCGGCCCAGCATCCGACGACGGCGCGGTGCGTACGGCCGCAGGCCCGACGCGGCTGACGATTCGGGATGCCTTTCCTACTCCAGAGACCGAGGCGAAGTGGACCGACACACTCGGTGAGGGCCTTTACACCGAAGTCAAGACGGAGAATGCCCTCGATCGCGTCACCTCTGAGGCCAACCCCCGGCCTATCGAACGGGTGCCGGCCGGCTCGGCCTTTGACGTCGAAATGATCCTCGACGTTTACGACCCAACCGACATGATGCTTTTCACGGAATCTGCTGTCAGCCATGCGCCTTCTGGAGCATAGCGCGCTGGGCGGCTCGGGGTCGCGCGGCCACGGGCAGATCAAGTTCGAAGGACTGAGCCTCGAGTGGCGCCCGCTCGACTATTACCGAACGGGCGCCGGCGTGCAAACGCTCGCTTTGCCCGGCGCAGACGTGGAGAGCGTGTTGAAAGGGTACGATACCATCCAGTGGGCATAAGGGGGCACGCCTTGGAAACCTATGCGGTTTACCTGTGGCCGCGCGGCTCGTTGGCCTCCGAAATCGGCTCAGACACCCTATTCGGCGCCACCTGTTGGGCATTGCGCGTGCTGGGCCTGGCCGACATCGGAGCGATGCTCGCCCGCTTCGACCCGCCCCGCTTCGCGTTCAGTTCCCCGTTCCCGGTCTGCCGCGTAGGCCGGGAACTATTGCGCTTCTACCCGCGCCCGCTTTGGCTCGATCTGGCGCCCGCCGCATTGAATCGACTGGCCGAGGCCGGCATCCGGGAGAACGGCAGTCAACCACCCAAGACCGTGCGGCTGGACCTCGCCGAGCGGGCCAAAGCGTTGAGCCAGGTTGGCTACGTCTCAGAAGCGCTGTTTGGCCAGATCGTGCGGGGCGAGCTCGATGCCACCGGGCTCTTGGGTAAGACCCAGGCGCAGGGCAAGCAACCCGCAGAAGTGGAACGTAGCGGAGCAGTGCTGCTCACACGCTCGGAGCGAGCGCAGATTGGGACGAGCGATGCTCTGGACGGCCTGATGCAACGGCAGGCAGTACAACACAACCAGGTGGATCGCGTGGCGGGCGCGACCGTGGAAGGCATGCTGTTCTACAGCAACGAGCTGCACTTCGCCGCGGGCACGGGGCTGTGGTGCCTCGTACGCGCAAGCGCCGCCGACGCCGAGCGCCTGATCCGGCCGGCCCTGCGTTACATGGCCGACACAGGGCTGGGCGCCGACCGCACGGCAGGGAAGGGGCAGTTCGACATCGAGCTGGGCCCGGCGCCTGCGTTGCCGGATGCGGGACAAGCCGCCAACGGCTGGCTCACCCTGTCGCGCTACTTGCCCGGACCAGGAGACTGGGAGCCAGGGGCGCGCCCCCTGGCCTACCGGCTGGCCAACCTCTGGGCCAAGCGCGAGCAGCGCTACAGCAGTTATGGCATCGGCGAGAGTTCGCCTATCTACAAACGGCGCATACGCGTATTCGAACCCGGTTCTGTCTTCCCGATGACCGCAGCGCCGGACATCTGCGGCCGGCTGGCGGCGGTCGTCCCGGATGCCGGCGACGGGCAGACGATCTACCAGAGCGGCCTGGCGTTGGGCGTGCGAGCACTCGTGCCGGGCATTGGAGGCTGATGTGGACGATTTGGGAATCCTCGTCCCCCTGCTACTCGAAGTCAAGGTCGTGACGCCAATACACATTGGCACGGGCGACAAACTCTCCAGAAAAGCTTTCTTCGAAGACGGTCGTAACGTTATCGTCGTTGACGACCGCAAACTCATCGACTGGGCAAGCGCCGATGAGAAGCGTGTGTACGAGTTCATGGAGTTCATGGAGCGGCCAGAGAGGCCGGAGCAAGGCCTGGCGGACTTCCTGCGGCGTCACAGCGCGACGCCCGAGAGCTTCGCCGCATATCAGATGAGGCAGGATGCGCCGAGCCGGCCGCGCGATATCCTCCAGTTCATCAAGACGAGCGAGAACCGACCCTACCTGCCCGGCTCGTCGCTCAAGGGGAGCCTGGGCAGCGCCCTGGCGCGTGGCTACCTGGCTATGAAGCCTGCGCAACGCGACTTAGTCGCTCAGGCCGTGAGGCCCATCGTGAGGGAAAAGCGGCGCGATCCGGGCGGGGAAGCCGACGCGGCCATTTTCGTGCCGAAGCGCGATGTGAAGCGGGGCAAGCGGCCCAACTACACCTTGATGCGAGCGTTCGGCCTCGGTGATTCGCGATCGGTGTCGGCGACCAAGCTCGAAGTCGCCGAAGTGCGCGTGCTGTCGGCGCAGACCGATCAGACGCTGCGCTTCAAGCAGACTCCCCGCGGCGATCATGTGATGCAGATCTTTGCGGAGATGCTGAAGCCAGACACTGTTCTCTTCGTGCCGCTCACGCTGAACTGGATGCTGCTGGACGACAAGGGCCCGGCGGCCGAACTGGGTTTACGGCCACAGCGTCAGATGGTCGGTTCTTTCTGGAAATACGCCCGTGCGGCGGCGGACGATCTGCTGCAACAAGAATTGAGGTTCTACGAGCAGCATCACCAAGCCGGCCTGGCAGAGCAGTGCCGCAAGCTGCAGGAACGGTCGAGCAAACTGCCGGACTACGCCTTCCTGTTGCGGATTGGCTGGGGTGGAGGATACGACGCCAAGACAATCACCGATCAACTGAGCGAAGATATCTTCCGCATGACTGTGGAAAACTACCGAAACACGCACGGGCTGGGTAAGCCTGGCGGCAGTGGCCGCTGGTTGGGACCGGAGCTCTCGCCCAAATCCCGCAAGGTGGTTTATCATGGCGAGGACAATGTCGCACCGATCGGTTGGTTGGAAATCCGGGCGCGTGGGCGATAGGACCAGAGACCGGGCGACAGGAGGATGCGCATGAGACTGTTGACATTCATCGGGGTCGGCCACTACCAACCGACAGCCTATACATGGTGGGACCAGGAATTCGTGAGCGCGTACGCGCCGGTGGCGACGTGCCACTTCCTCAAACCGGACGCAGTGACCGTCTTTGTGACCGAAAAGGCCCAGGAAGAAATCTATCCAGCCTTCGAGGCCAGTCTTGCGCCAGGGTTGAACGTTCAACGGGTGCCGGTCCCGCTCGGCCAGAACGAAGCCGAGTTGTGGGACATCTTCGGGCGGGTCAGCGGGGCCGTCAAGCCCGGCGAGGAGGTGGCGTTCGATATCACTCACGGGCTCCGGTCGTTCCCCCTGCTCGGCCTGCTGGTGGCTGCATTCCTACGCGCGGGCCTGGGTATGCCGTTGCGGGCCGTCATGTACGGTGCGTTCGATGTACGGGACCAGTCGGTGACGCCCAACCGCACACCCATGTTCGACCTGAGTCCGATGCTGGAGTTGCTGGAATGGGCCGTTGCGGCCGATCGCTACAATAAGACGGGCGATGCGCGTTTTCTGGCTTCGCTTCTCAACACGCAGAGAAAGCTAATGGCGCTGGCAGCCGGGGATGACAAGGCTCGCCTTGTCGAGGCTGGCGCCGTGGGGGGCCTTGCAGATGCCTTGACTGAAGTATCGCAGAGCCTGCGTCTGATTCGGCCGTATCGCGCTATGGAACGGGTCGCCCATCTGCCACATCGTATCCGGCAGGCCAGGCCGGTCCTCGAGCGCGGCGGCGCGGCGAGTCCCTTCGGTCTCCTTCTCGAAAGTGTCGAACGTTCCTTCCTGCCGCTCGGACTTGAGACACCGGCCAGCTCCCGACGGGTGGCCGAGAGCCTCCGACGCCAGCGAGTGATGATCGGCTGGTACATCGAACGCGAGCAGTGGGTGCAAGCCGTCACCCTCATGCGCGAGTGGCTGGTTAGTTGGGTCATGGTTCAGTTCGGATACCTGGATTGTCTCGATCGGGACGAACGTACGCATGCCGAAGAGGCGCTAAACGTTGACGCCCACGCAATGATTCGAGCCAAAACGGCGGGACGTCCCTTTGCGCCTGTCGCCCTCGCCGCGATTTCCCAGGCTGAGCCGTTGGCCAAGTTGTGGGCCAACGTAATCGATATCCGCAACGACCTCGATCACGCCGGCATGCGCAGGTCTCCCGGGAAACCCGAAGACCTGATCGCCAGCATCAAAGAGTGCGTAGAACACCTCGACAGCCTGCCAGTGTGAGGGAGCCTTGATGATCCTGCTCAACTTCGCCCACCCGCTCACTGACGAGCAACTGGCGCAGATCGAGGCCCTGGCCGGCGAGGCGGCGCGCGTGATCGCGGTGCCCGTCCAGTTTGACAACGACGCGCCTTTCGAGCCCCAGTTACGGGCGCTGATGGCCGGCATCCCGCTTTCGCCCGACGAGCTGCAGACGGCGCCGGTGCTGATCAACCCGCCCTCGCTCAACTTCATCACCGCCGTCCTGCTGGCCGAGCTGCACGGCCGCATGGGCTACTTCCCGCCGGTAGTGCGCCTTCACCCGGCGGCCGGCCTGCCGCCGCGCTATGAGGTGGCCGAGATACTCAACCTGCAGGCTATCCGCGACGCCGCGCGCCGGACGAGGCATTGAATGGAAGAGAACGCGAAGCGCAACCCGCAAGACGCCAATCCGCCGGCAGCCGGCGCAGCCAGGCGCGCGGCGGCGGACCCGGATCTGCTGTCGCTGGTGCTCACCCTGCGCCCGGCCGCCCCGGCCTGCGACGCCGAGGCGCCGGCCTGGTGGGGGCGCGCGGCGCACGCCCTGCTGCTCAACGTCGTGGAACAAGCCGACCCGGCGCTGGCCGCCGGCCTGCACGAGGGGTCGGGGCCACGGCCTTTCACCGCCTCATCGCTGCTGGGCCACTTCCCGGCGCGCCGGCTGGACCCCGAGGGCGGCTACCTGCTGCGCCTGACGGCCATCCAGGCAGGGGTGGCCGGCATCTTGCTGCGCGCGGCGGGGGCAGGCGGCCCGCTGGCGCTGGGCGCCACGCCGGAGCTCGCCCACCAGCGTTTGCGCGTCGAGTCGGTCTGCGTCGACGCGACCGGCCATCCGTGGGCCGGATTGAGCACGTACCCCGAGCTGGCGGCCGCGCAACTCGTGGGGCCGGCGCCCGCGGCGCGGCAGATCAGCCTGTCCTTCACCAGCCCGACGACCTTCCGCTCGCAGGAGCGCCACGTGCCACTGCCCTTGCCCGAGCTCGTCTTCGGCAGCCTGCTGGAGCGTTGGAACGCCTTCTCGCCGCTGGCCTTCCCGGCCGAGACGAAGCGCTATGCCGCCGAGTGCCTGGCCGTGAGCCGGTTTGACCTCAGCAGCCGGCCCGTGCCGGCCAAAGAGGGCGGGTTGCGCGTGGGCGGGATCGGTCAGATCACCTACGTCACGCTGAACTACGACCGCTACTGGATGAGCATCTTGAACGCGCTGGCCGCCTTCGCGCTCTTCTCGGGCGTCGGCGTCGCTACCGCCACCGGGCTCGGGCAGTGCCGGCAGCTCAGCCCAGAGGAGTGAGGGGACCGCCATGCCTCCAGTCTACGTGGTCCAGCAGGGCGCCCGGCTGCGAGTCGATAACCGCCGCCTGAGCGTGGAGCGTGAAGAAGAGGTCCTCCTGCAGGTCCCGCTGGGACAGGTCTCGCAGGTGGTCCTGTTCGGCAATATCAGCCTGACCACGCCGGCCATGGTCGCCTTGCTGGCGCAGGCCAGCGAGGTGGTGTTCCTGAGCGAGCGCGGTGAATACCGCGGGCGGCTGGTCGGGGCCGTCACCCCGCACGTGCCCCTGCGGCGGGCGCAGTACCGGCGGCTGGAAGAGCCGGCCTTTGTCTTGGCCATGGCGCAGGGCTTCGTCGCCGCCAAGCTGGCCCACCTGCGCGCGCTGCTGCTGCGCCACAACCGGGAGCGGCCGGACGAGGTCGTGACGGACGCCGGCGCTCAACTCAACCACGCGCTGGCCGCCCTGCCGCGCAAGATGGCGCTGACGTCGTTGCGCGGGCTGGAAGGCGCCGCCAGCGCCGCCTATTTCCGCGGCTACCGGCGGCTGTTCGGCCCGCAGTGGAGTTTCGCGCGCCGCGCGCGCCGCCCGCCGCCCGACCCGGTCAACGTGCTGCTATCGTTCGGCTACACCCTGCTGGCGCAGGCAGCCGCCGGCGCGGTGCAGAGCGCCGGCCTCGACCCCTTCGCCGGCTTTCTGCACGAGGTGGCCTACAATCGGCCGGCGTTGGGCCTGGACCTGATGGAAGAGTTCCGGCCGGTGGTGGATGGGATCGTGCTGTGGTGCTGCCGGGGCGGCCAGATCACGCCCGAGGACTTCACGCCCGGTCCGGAGGACCGCCCGGTGGTGCTCTCCGAAGCGGGGCTGCGACGCTTCGTCCAAGCCTACGAGGGACGCATGGACCAACCTTTCACCCATCCCCTGCGGGGGATCAGGCTGCCGCTGCGCCAGTGCCTGGTCGAGCAAGCCAGGCAGGTCGCGACCCGTCTGCAGGAAGGGCCGGCCGGCTACCGCGGCATGGGGTTCCGTTAATGGGCGGGCCGAGGTTCCCTGGACGATGCCCGGCGCGCTGCGTGATACGTGCTGCATGACGGAGGCGCGCCGGGTTGGGGGTGGCGCTGATGGCCCAGCGAAGCTTTTACGTGCTCGCCTATGACGTCGTGGATGACCGGAGACGGCTGAAGGTGGCGCGCTACCTGGAGGCATTGGGCGAGCGCGTGCAGGACAGCGTCTTCGAGGCCTACCTGACGCCGGGCGAGCTAGATAAGCTGATCGGCAAAGTGCGCAAGCTGATCAAGACGCAGGAGGATAGCCTGCGCGTGTACGAGTTGTGCGCTGCGTGCCGGGAGAAAGTGCGCACGGTCGGGCGCGGGCGGGTGACCGCGCCGCCGGGCCTCAAGATCGTGTGACGCCGCGGGGCGGGACCGGCCGTGGGGCATGCAGGCCGTGAGCGTTCGGGCAGCCGGAATGAGCTCCTGCGCACCCCCCCACCGG
>Ga0209538_1001800_pt1 | contig 11162 bp, 10 predicted proteins | sample BarGraNGADG00211_2_FD_184492 | JGI IMG/M metagenome (GOLD analysis project Ga0209538, IMG submission 184492) | Arctic peat soil microbial communities from Barrow, Alaska - Barrow Graham LP Ref core NGADG0004-211 (SPAdes) (version 2) | ecosystem: Environmental > Terrestrial > Soil > Wetlands >... | reverse complement strand
TCATATGGCTCGTCGTGGTCTTATTCAGATGGTAGGCAAGCGCAAGAAATTGCTTAAATACCTAGAATCAAAAGATTTTGACGGTTACAAAAAGACCGTCTCAGCCCTCGGACTCCGCAAATAATTTGCGGAGTTTTTGTTTGTCGAGTCTTAATTTATTAGTTCATTGTATATAAAAACTGGCCTGTTATTTTCAATATAATCTTGAATATTAATAGTCTGCAAGAAAGCAGGCAAAATATTATGGTTTTTTGGGTCAATAAATTCAACTTGTTTAACTTCACGGACACCGTGTGATGTTCTGGCCAGGTCAATAGTTTCATAGTCTTTGGCATTTGTAATATGAAAGAAAAATTCTAATTGTTCCTTTTCGCCATCATGGAACTGCTGGATAAATAAAAGTTTACCTACGGTTGGTATAATACCAGTTTCTTCAATTATCTCGCGAGCGAGACCTTGGTGCAAAGATTCGCATTCATCTAGTCCACCACCCGGTGTACACCAATAATTTCGCTCAACACCGTCAGAGCCAGGCTTTAGTTGTTGCGCAAGCAATGTTCCATTTCCGTAAATAATCCCTCGTACGTTAATTCTCCGTTTTGCCATGCTATAAGTATACACTTTATATGATATGATAGGTTTATCACACGCCAGAGCGGATTAAGTGGTGGATAGAGTAGTTTGTATATACGAATTTCTGTACCCGTTACTTATTCGCTGAAATTAAAAAAGCGAGTGACTTAAAAAGGAGGACAACTATGCCTACTATCAACCCGAATGGCAAAAAGATTTTTTCTGTCACCACTGATTTTTGTGGACGACCACTGACGCTCGAGGTAAATCGCGTTGGTTTTCGCGCGACAGCCAGCGTATTAGTAACTTATGGCGATACCGTTATATTGGGTTCAGCTATGGTCGGCAGCCGACCAGTCGTACTCGACTATTTTCCGCTCAGCATTGACTATGAAGAAAAGTTTTATGCAGCTGGAAAAATATCAGGCAGCCGCTTTATTAAACGCGAAGGGCGCCCCAGCGATGATGCAATTTTGATTGGTCGTTTAATTGACCGTCCAATCCGTCCGTTGTTTCCAAAAGGCTACCGCCAAGAAGTGCAAGTAGTTTCGACCGTACTTTCGCTTGATCCAAGTTTTCGCCCCGACGTTATCGGTATGATTGCCTCAAGTGCAGCATTAATGTTGACCGGCACTCCATTTGACGGACCAGTTTCTGGTATCCGAGTTGGCCGCGTTAACGGTGAGTTCAAGGCTTTCTTGACCCCAGAGGAACGCGAAGCAAGCGATCTAGATTTGGTCGTTGCCGGTATTGAAAGCGGCATCACAATGGTTGAAGCCGGCGCCAACGAAGTCAGCGAAGAAGTCGTGGCCGAAGCATTGGCTTGGGCGTTCAACGCTTATCAGCCAGCAATTAAATTGCAAAAGGAACTAGCCAAAAAAGTTGCGCCAGTTGCTCAAGAATATGAGTTAATTCTTCCAAACAAAGAAATTCAAACAGTCGTAGACAAATGGGTTGACGGCAAACTTGGCGAAGCTTTACGTAAACCTTATCCTGAGCGCAACGAATTTGTGAACACGGTGCGTTGGGCATTTCATAATCAAATGCGTGAAAAAATTGGCGCTGATGAATATGAAAAACTTCATGATGAATACGACGAGGCGTTTACAATGGCATTACACAAAGACGTTCGCAAGGGGATCGTTGATCACAATTTGCGTCCAGACGGTCGTAAATTAGACGAAATCAGGCCACTTTCATCAGAGGTAGGAGTGCTGCCACGCACGCATGGTTCAAGTATTTTTACTCGTGGTATTACCCAAGCCCTCAATATTATTACATTGGCGCCGCTAAGTTATGCGCAAATGGTTGATTCGATGGAGTTTAGCGACTTCGAACGCCGTTATATGCATCATTTCAATGCACCTGGCTACACACTTGGCGAAGTCCGTCGATTAGGCAGCCCGGGACGACGCGAAATTGGCCATGGATATTTAGCAGAGCGGGCACTTAGTCCAGTATTACCAAGTAGGGAAGACTTCCCGTATGCTATTCGTAGTGTGACTGAAATAATGAGTCAGAATGGCTCGACGTCAATGGCCGCTACTTGCAGTAGTTGTTTAGCATTAATGGATGCCGGCGTGCCGATAAAAGCACCTGTATCCGGTATTGCTATGGGACTGATGATGGATGGTAAAAAACCTTACGTTCTGAGCGATATTGCCGACGCCGAAGATTTTGCTGGCGACATGGATTTCAAAGTAACTGGTACCGAAAATGGTATTACCGCTCTGCAGATGGATATGAAGGTTCACGGTCTGCCTGTCGAAATTCTAGGCAAAGCATTGACTCAATCCAAATCCGGCCGTGCATTTATTTTGAAACATATGCTCGAGACATTGGCCGCGCCGCGAAAAGCACTCAGCCCTTATGCTCCACGTATCGAAAAAATCAAGATTAATCCGGATAAAATCGGTGCAGTTATCGGTAAAGGCGGTGATGTTATCAAGAAAATCACAGCTGAAACCGGTGCTCAGATTGATATCGCCGAAGACGGCTTGATTACGATTGCGGCAGTTGATAAAAACGCCATCGAAAGGGCTATGAACTGGATCAAAGGCCTAACCGAAGAACCCGAAGTTGGCACGATTTACGAAGGTAAAGTAGTCAGCATCAAAGAATTTGGAGCATTCATTAATATAATGCCAGGTATTGATGGTATGGTTCATATCAGTGAGCTATCAGACAAACGTGTTGAAAAGGTGACAGATGTCCTGACTGAGGGTCAAATCATAAAAGTCCGTCTAATCGGCATCGATGATCGTGGCCGTCTCAGCCTCAGTATCAAAAGCGTTTAAGCTAGTTCCAGAAACCCCCTCGGGTCCTGCCGTCCGGTTTGCCCCTAGAATTTTTTTACGGATTACCATAAAAACAATTCTGGGGCAGCCCCACCGAACGTCACCCGCGGTCAGGGTTTCCGAGATCAAACCTAGATAAACTATTGCCACTCTGCCTTGTCTGTGCTATGATAAACCTACTGAACGTCGTCTTGTAATATGGGTTTGAATGAATAAAAAACAGTTGCTTCTTGACCAAATTAAGGCAGATATTCTAAAAAATAATATCTGTCCAGATTTGGCTCGACAAGCCAAGAACCTAGTGATGGGCGATGGTAACATCGATGCCGATATTGTCTTGATTGGTGAAGCGCCAGGCAAAAACGAGGACGAACAGGGATTGCCGTTCGTCGGTGCAGCTGGCAATTTTTTGAACGAAATGCTAGCAACTGTCGGAATGGTTCGAAGTGACATATATATTACAAATATCGTAAAGTATAGACCACCCAATAACCGTGATCCGCTGCCGGAGGAGAAAAAGGCTTTTTGGCCATACTTGGTGCGCCAGCTGGATGTCATTCAACCTAAAATTGTGGTGACATTAGGCAGGCATAGCATGGAATACTTTTTACCTAATCAAAAGATTAGTATGATTCACGGCCAGCCTAAAAGGATTACATTTGGTAACACAAAACTAATAATTGTGCCTTTGTATCATCCAGCAGCAGCACTTTATAACGGTAGTATGCGCAACATACTTATCGAAGATTTTATGAAGCTACCAAAAATAATAGATATTTTGAAATCCTGAGCTTGTCGAAGGACTAAAACACGAAAAGGAGAATACATAAATATGGGTCAACAAAGACTCGCGAACGTCCAAGGTGACGATCAAAGCAGAAGACCGAACCAACAAGTTCGGCAAAAATCAAATAACACGGTTTTAAACGGCATTAGTACTCGAAAAGGCGAGGCCTACAGAGCGCAACGTCGTACCAGTGAGAATGTTAATGTACGGGCCAGCCAGCACGTGATTAACGTGCCAGTAAATAAATCTTTGTATAACGGTTATGGTGGTCGACAATTTAGCCCCGTCGATCAAAAAAGACAGCCACGATCGCAAGGTCCAAGGCTAAAAATCACACCAATCGGTGGCTCTGGTGAAATGGGTATTGGCAAAAACATGATAGCAATCGAATATGATAATGACATCATTGTTGTTGATTGTGGGCTATTGTTCCCAGGCAGTGATTATCCGGGTATCAATTATATGGTCCCCGATATCACTTATTTAGAAGAGAATAAACATAAGATTCGGGCCGTGGCCATTACGCACGCCCATCTTGACCATATCGGAGCTTGCCGACATATACTACACAAGATTCCAGCGCCAGTTTATGCCACTAAATTCACTATTGGTATGATTCAAAAAAATATGGAAGAAACTGACAACGGCTACGATCCGCAATATATCGAAATGAATCCAGAAGCTCATGACCAAATTAAAGTTGGGGACAGTTTTAGTATTGAGTTTGTCAGAGTTAACCACTCGATACCTGATTCAGCAGCAATTGTTATTCGTACGCCTATTGGCGTAATTATTCATACAGGCGACTGGCGATTTGAAGAGAACCCAATTGATGGTAAAAAATTCGATATGGAGAGGATGACGGAAATTGCTAGCAAAGAAGGCATTTTGTTACTTCTGAACGAAACGACTAATTGTGAATCTGATGGTACACATACTCATAGTGAGTTTGATATCAAGGATAGTGTTGGTCAAGTGATGGATAAATTTACAAATAGTCGAATTATCCTCAGTTGCTTCAGTAGTCAAATACATCGCATGCAGGCAATTTTAGATCAAGCCAAACAGCACGACCGCAAAGTAGCTTTTGCCGGTTATAGTATGGTTCAAAACCTCGAGATCGCACTACGCACTGGTGTTATAAAAGTCCCCAAAGATGTCGTTGTTAAAATGGAAGATATTGTTAAACTGCCTGATTCTAAGGTTACGATTGTCTGTACTGGTTCGCAAGGGGAGTTTAACGCTGTCCTTAATCGAATGGCTAGCGGTAGTCACAAATTTATCAAGATTAAAAACTCTGACGTTATTGTCTTTAGTTCAAATACAATCCCAGGCAATGAGAAACTTGTCGTTAGGACAGTTGATGGTCTAATGCGAGAAGGTAGCGATGTAATTCAAAATGGCAGAACGCACGCGACCGGTATAGGCCCATTGCATCTTTCGGGGCATGCTTATCATGATGACCATGTTAAATTAATCACAGCTTTAAACCCGAAATATTATCTACCAATTTATGGTGAGTTTCATATGTTGGTCCATAGTGCCGAGATTGCCGAAAAAGAAGCGGGCGTAAAAAGAGAGAACATATTTGTATGTGATAACGGTGATGTGGTTGAGATTACGACCGAAGGCGCCAAAAAGGCCGGACGTATTCCGGTTGGTGGCATCATGTATGACGACAATGGCACTATTGTTTCCGAAGTCGTGTTGAAAGACCGTATTCATATGGCATCAGAGGGCATTTTTGTAGTTGTCTTGACTGTCCAGCGCGGCAGCGGGCGATTGATGACCAGTCCGGACATCATTAGCCGCGGATTTATTTATTTGCGCGATAATGAAGAGTTAATGGGTATGATTCGACAATATCTTAAACAAAAAGTTGCTCGTACTTTTTCTAGCAAGCACGTCGATTTAGATGTAGTCAAGAAAGAGATCAAAGAAGAAATTACGCATATTCTATATGACCAAACACATCGAACGCCGATTGTGATCCCGGTAATTAATGAAGTTGGCGGTGGTGGAAGTGGTCAGAACCAGAACCAAAGACAGCCTGGCAAACAAAATGAAACTCCTGAACGCTTCGTCCGACCAGTCCCAAAGACGTTCCCTCCGCGCCAGTCACCAGATAACGAAGCCATAGTGCCGCGCGCTAAAATTGATAATCGTACCTACTAAACCTCAGGGTCCCTTGCAAAATGTAGTAAATTTTGCTATGATATGTTTATAAAACGACGCCAAAAGCGCTTATAATAGAAAAGAATTATGGCAAAAAAGAAAAAACTATTTCGAAAAAAGAGACAGATAAAATCAACGCCGCAACATAGCTTGCCGACCGGGTTTTGGGCGCAGGTTGGAGCGCTGTTATTGATTGCGATATCCATATTGTTTGTTATCGCTTGGTTTAACGCTGGTGGACCTGTGCTCGAATGGCTACACAAAGCAATCCTGTCCTTTATAGGTTATGCGGTGTATGTTATTCCGGTACTATTTGTTTATGTAGCAATCGAGATATTTATAGCAGAAGACAATCGTCTGCCGTTTGTCATGAAGTTGGCAACCGGTTCGGCGATACTTTGGTTTTCAGCTTTATTTGGATTGCTTAAAAATGGCAGCGGCCAGACGACGGGCGGAGTTATTGGTGACTTTATCAACAAGAGTGTACTTACACTTGTGAACCCAAGTATTGCGGCGTTTATTTATGTACTGCTAATCTTTATAACCTTGTTGTTTATCTTGCGTGTTTCACCATTTACGGTTATCAAGAAAATATGGGAATTAAGCCGCCGTGATATGGACGAGCACGAGGCAAACGTCAAAGTTATGCGCAATGCGGCGGCGATTGATGCCCCTAAAACTACCATCGGTAATTTCAAGTTAAACGCTGGCGTTCCAACACTTGATTCTAGTGAGTTGGGCAAGAGCCAGTCAAGGCTTTCTACTCTCAGGAACAGTGTTGCACGAGACAGAGTCGCAGAGGATCAAGCGGCGCTCGTAACGATTAGTGATCCAAATTGGGAAGCGCCTAGTCTCGATTTACTTGAAAAGAAACAATCTCCGGCTGATGCTGGTGACATTCATCAAAATGCTCAGATAATCAAAAATACACTGAATGAATTTGACATCGATGTCGAGATGGAGGGCGCAAATATTGGGCCGCGTGTTACCCAGTTCACTCTAAAACCACCTAGCGGTGTTAAGTTAGCGCGCATTACCGCACTTGAAAACAATATTGCTCTTAATTTAGCAGCCCAAAGTTTGCGTATTGAAGCGCCAATTCCTGGTCAAAAAGCTGTTGGTATAGAAGTTCCCAACCGAAAAGCAGCCGATGTGCGACTTCATTCTATTTTGACCAGTCCTCAGTGGGAAGCCAACAGTGAGCCGCTGGCTTTTGCTATCGGTAAGGATATTTCCGGTGCGGCGATGGTTGGCGAACTCAACAAAATGCCACATCTTTTGATAGCTGGTCAAACCGGAGCAGGTAAGTCCGTCATGATTAACACTTTGCTTATGAGTTTGCTGTATCATAATAGCCCCAGTGAGATGAAACTTATCTTGGTTGACCCTAAACAGGTTGAAATGACGGCATACGATAATATCCCACACCTGCTAACGCCAATTATCACTGAACCTGACAAGACAATCAGCGCTCTAAAATGGGCGGTTAACGAGATGCAACGACGCTATAGTCTGCTGGCCGAGCACAAAGTAAAGGATATCAAGAGCTATAATCAAAAAATTCAATCGGCTGGCACTAGGATTACTGTTAACGATGAATATGGTATACCTCAAGAGCACGAAAATGGCGCTATGCCATACATTATTATCGTTGTTGACGAGCTATCTGATCTGATGATGGTAGCTGCCCGTGATGTTGAAGCTTTGATTGTGCGTTTGGCGCAGAAGGCTCGCGCCGTAGGTATACATTTGGTACTAGCAACTCAGAGCCCTCGAGTCGATGTTATTACCGGTTTGATTAAAGCTAATATTCCGGCTCGTATTGCCTTTACGGTTTCGTCACAGATTGAGAGCCGCATAATTTTAGACCAAGTTGGCGCCGAAAAACTATTGGGTTCAGGTGATATGTTGATGCTTACTCCGATTATGAGTAAACCGAAACGTATCCAGGGTGCGCTGGTGACCGAAGGTGAGATACAAAGGATTACTAACCATTTACGTATGCAATCACCGCCTCAATATAATGACGAGGTTGTTAGCCAACCTGTGCACCTGAACGGCAAGGGTGGTGTAGTGATGGACTTTGACAGCAGTAATGATGACGATTTATATAAAGACGCGGTTCGAGTGGTTATGGATAGCGGCAAAGCTAGTGCCAGCCTGTTGCAACGACGTTTGCGCGTCGGTTATGCTAGGGCTGCCCGACTAATCGAGAGTATGGAAGATCAGGGAATCATTGGCCCAGCCGACGGAGCTCGTTCACGTGAGGTATTGATTAGCGACATTGATGAAATTGGTCAATCTGACGAAGAGCTCTAGATTTTTCCACAGGTGTTTGCTATAATTAAGGTGTTATTAACTCGGTCTATGTTTAGCATAGATATCCAAAAGGATTCCAGAGGAGGAAATCTATAATGAAAGAATATGAACTAACCGTTCTAATTCACCCCGACCTAGAAGTCGACATTGAAGCGCCACTTGCGAAATTGCGCAAGTTAATCAAATCTGCTGGCGGCAGTATCATCAAAGAAGATAGCTGGGGCAAAAAAAGATTGGCATATCGCATTAAAAACGAAGACTTTGCAGTTTACGTTTATTTTGATTTGTCGTTGCCTGCTGATGCACCACTAAAAATTAGCAATACCCTTAATATTACAGATGACGTATTGCGTTATTTACTTGTCACCGTTGACGTGAAGGGTCGCAAGGCTCTTGAGGAAGCAAAATCAAGCGAGCCATCAGCTGATGACTCAAAAGTAGAGGAGTAGGGGTCATGGCAAAAAGTATTAATCAAGTCATTTTGATGGGACGCTTAACTCGCGACCCCGAACAGCGCACAACTACCACAGGTAAAACGATTGCTAGTTTTGGTCTTGCGGTTGATCGTGGTGGCCAAGATGACAGCGCTGATTTTTTCAACATCAATGCTTGGGAAAAACTAGGCGAATTAGTTATGCAGTATCTTACCAAAGGCCGTCGCGTACTGGTCCAAGGTCGTCTTCGTCAAGATAGATGGGATGATAAAGAAACTGGCAAAAAGCAAAGCCGTGTCGAAGTGACAGCTACTGACGTTACGTTCCTTGATGGCCCAAGCGACAACGCCAATGCTAGCCAACCAAGCAGCCCAAAAAGCTCAACCAAAAAAACTGAAGACATCGTCATCGAAGATATCGACGACAAACCTATTGATTTAAGCGAGATTCCTTTCTAGGAATATTTTAGGAGACAATTATGACAATGAAACGATTTAAAAAAGATGCACCTGTATATTTTGACTACAAAGATGTCAAAACTTTGCAGCGATTTATTGATATTTATGGCCAGATTAAACAAATTGGTAAAACCGGCCTTAGTGCCAAACAGCAACGTCAACTAGCAGTCGCTATCAAGCGTGCCCGTCATCTAGCGCTGTTACCATTCACGATTCAAGGTTAGTATTATGGCATATCAGCCAACTGATTTAAAAAAAGGTGTTGTCATCCAGATTGACGGCAAGCCTTTTAAAATAGTTGAATATAACCAAAAAGTTGTCGGTCGTGGCGGTAGTATTGTAAACGTCAAAATCAAGAATTTGATTGATGGCAGCGTGATCCCCAAGACGTTCAAGGGCCAAGAAAAGATAGAACCAGCCGAAGTTTCAACTCAAACTGTTCAATATTTGTATTCAGACGGCTCAAGTTTTAATTTTATGGATCCCGAGACTTTTGAGCAATTTGAATTATCAAAAGACATTGTTGAAGATGCCGTAGGGTTTTTGAAAGAGGGTGAGAGCCTGACTCTTCAGCTATTCAACGGTAATGTCACCAATGTGGAATTACCAAAGAACGTCTATTTAGAGGTGACTTACGCTGAGAGTATTACCAAAGGCGACACTACCAGTAGCGTGTTAAAAGACGCAACTCTTGAAACTGGTCTAGTCGTCAAAGTCCCGGCCTTTATCAAAACGGGTGATATTGTATCAGTCGATACCGCAACCGGTGAATATCGCGAACGCAAAAAAGGCTAATGAAACAACGGCTTGATATAGCGCTGACTCAGCGTAAAATGACAGCCAGCCGTTCTCAGTCAGAGAGCTGGATTAAATTAGGAAAAGTGACGGTTGATGGTCAGGTGATAACAAAACCTGGTCATTTTGTTGGCCCAAACGCTGAAATCAAACTAATGGCCGAAGTTCAATATGTCAGTCGAGCAGGGCTAAAACTGGCATCTGTAGCCGATGTGTTGAAGCTTGATTTCAATGGCAAGACAGTACTTGACGTCGGTAGTAGCACTGGTGGTTTTACGGATTATGCATTGCGCCACGGGGCTAAAAAGGTTTATGCGGTTGACGTCGGAACAGATCAGCTACATCCTAGTTTGCGTGCTGATAAGCGAGTTAGACTATACGAAAAAACTGATATCCGTGATTTTTACACGAAAGAAATACCGGATATTATAGTCATTGACGTCTCATTTATTAGTTTACGCCAGATTTTGCCACATCTGTATAATCACTTGTCTGATGCTCAGACGCAGATTGTTGCTATGGTAAAACCGCAATTCGAGACCCACAACACTAACCCTTCGACAAGTTCAGGGTTTCGCAGTTCTTGTGTGCACAAGAACGTGCTCAGCAAAGGTATCATTAAAAATGACGCTATGCGCCGTCAGATTCTGCGCGATTTCGAAGATTGGTCGCGTGATTACTTCGTGATTTCGAACAAACGCGATAGTGATGTGGCTGGTGCTAAGGGTAATCAAGAGCGATTCTATTTGCTAACATTAAAACGGAATTCGACGACGTCTCCGGGGCGCATGATATAGTCGTGACCTTCGGTGCGTATTTTGCCGGTTGCTCTGGCAGCGGCTTCTGAACCTGCTGTAATCAAATCATCGTAATCAACAATTTGGGCGGCGATAAAGCCCCGTTCAAAATCAGTGTGTATGACACCGGCGGCTTGTGGGGCAGTCGAGTCTTTATGAATTGTCCAAGCACGGACTTCTTTGGGCCCAGCCGTTAGGTAACTTTGCAGCCCCAGGATGTCATAGGCGGTGTGAATTAATTGGAGCAATCCGGTTTCTTTAACACCGTAACTCTCTAGTAATTCGGCGGAATCGCTAGGTGATAATTCCTTCAATTCGTCCTCTAACTTTGCGCATACAAAAATTGTTCGGGCTGGCGCCACTAGTTTGGCAAGTTCAGCCTTTTTGCTATCATTGACCAATGTTTCTTCATCAACATTAAACACATAAATAACAGGTTTGGCAGTTAGTAAATGCAAGTCGAAAATAAATTCTTGGTTCAGATTTGGCAGAGCCGACAGGGGAGTACCAGATTTCAAATGGTTTAA
>Ga0209538_1001799_pt1 | contig 11166 bp, 11 predicted proteins | sample BarGraNGADG00211_2_FD_184492 | JGI IMG/M metagenome (GOLD analysis project Ga0209538, IMG submission 184492) | Arctic peat soil microbial communities from Barrow, Alaska - Barrow Graham LP Ref core NGADG0004-211 (SPAdes) (version 2) | ecosystem: Environmental > Terrestrial > Soil > Wetlands >... | reverse complement strand
TGCTATTGCCGCCTCTTTCGAGCCCGGTGCAGGCATTACCATTACATATTTTTCGCCGTCTATCGTCTTAATTGCCGATACCGGAATCAGAAGAACGCCCTGATGGGAAGCGACAAGTATATCTGCCCTGGCACTCATGCCCGAGAGAATCTTATCGGTCTGGTCAACAAGAATGGTTACCTCATAGGTTGTCATACCGTTGACGTAGGTGCCGGTACCGGAAATACGGGTTACTTTGCCGGTAAACGTTGCGCCGGCCAAGGCGTCGAGTGCAATATCGGCTGTCTGACCGACAAGAACATTGGCAATATCCAGCTCGTCGACTGCAACTGCAAGCTCAAATGCAGCGGTTGATCCGATGGAGAAAAGGGCTGAGCCTTCCGGTACGCTTGTACCTTGTGTTACATTCAGATTCTCAATCACGCCATCCTGCGGAGCGCGGACGGTAAGCTGCTCTTTTTGGGCAAGCTTAGCGGACAGCTGATCGAGTGTATTCTGACGGGATGCCAGAAGCTGCAGATAAGTTGACGAATAAACCGAATCCTCAAGCTTGATCAACGTATCTCCTGTTGACACCATATCGTTGACAGCGACGGAAATGGAAGACACAACACCCTCATTACCCGTGACATAATACGGCAAATGGACCGAAAGTGCTCCCTCGCCGAGTGCCGTACCGTCTTTTGATTTGACTTGAGCAGCTATTCCAAGCGCATATGAGTCATCTTTTAAAAGAACGGATGCTTCCCCATTAATATATGTTTGAATAGTGCCCTCGACTGATTGATCCCCGATAACTATGGTAACCGGATCGCCTGCAGCGACGGCGGATGCCGGCACGAAGCGCAGCTCCATTTTGTCATCCGAAGAAAGCAGGATCAGGCCGTTGTTCGTTTGCATGGCGGAAGCGGCGGCCTGTCCGGGAACTGCATAAATAGCTTTAACCCGTCCCGATACAGGGGATAAAATTTTGGAACTCTTTGATTTGTCAGCCATGAGAAGCTGGGAATCCTGTGTCGTAAGATTTGCCTGCAGCGACGCAATTTCATCGTCTATTGTTTTGTTGATCAGGACAAAAAGCACATCGCCCTTTTTCACTGCATCGCCGTTTTGTGCAGAAAGCACACCGACTTCGGCCATAAGAGGTGCATAAACGGTTGTTGACGAGGAAGGTTTCAGCGAACCGCTTGCCTGAACAACCACAGAGATGTCGCCTTTTTCGGCTTTAACATCTTTAGACGATGCCAAAAGTGCCTGAGCCGCCCGTGCGGAGGCCCGGTATGCCGTAAAAGAAATCCCGCCTATGACGAGGGCCACACAACCGATGACCACCCACTTGACCCACTTCTTTTTTTTCTTATTCTCAGCCATTTTTTCTCCTTTTTCTAAGACACAAAATATTACCCGATTATTATGGGCCCGTTTCGAACGGGCCGTCCGGATTATCCTGTTTATATTCTACAACCATGAGGGTAATCTGTGTATGTAATTTGCGCCAAAAACCGGCACCCGTACTGCGAAAAAAGATCGCAGGCAGGGGCCGGCAGTGCACCGGATATAGCTCTTTACTTTATGCTTGTGTGACGGGTAATGATCCGTGCGGTCCATAATAGAAGTCCGACCATAATAAAGGGAATAAGAATGTAGTACGCGATTCCGATGATTCCTGAATCGGATCCCGCACCGGAAGCCCCGGCCGCGCTGAAATTTGTTGACAACTGTGAAAACATATTCTGGGTTACCAGCTTAAATTCGAGAAGTTTATCCCCTGTTGTAGTGATTTTAATGCCCAGAGGAACAAACATAATCGCAACCGTCCCCACGATCTGAAGCGAGATATATTCGGCAAAATATACAAGGATCGGACCGCCTATACCTAGTGAGTGGAGCTTTGAAAGATTGCCGACTGTGATCGCAAAGTAAGCTTCTGTCAGAAGCAGCACTATCGAGAGCAGCATCATTATGATAACAAAAGCCCACATGGCTGCCTCATATTTATCAAGACCGGTTTGTGCCAGGAAAGCATGGTATGTCTTGAAAATCTCGGCAAGCTGGTCTGCAGATTTGACAAAATCCGCCATCATCACGCCTGCAAAAACAACTGCACCAACCAGATAGCTCAGGGCGGTCCAGACAAAGCCCACCAGAAGCTTGCTCCAAAGGAGCTGCGAAGGATGGACAGGAAGAGTATGTGTAAGATAGCCTTCCGGCGAATACAAATTCTTATAATAGCGCCAGATCACCAGTACAAAGGCTATCGCCACCTGCGCAAAACACATCATGACCATGAGAACCAGGGAGACTTTTGAGACAACACCCAGATTGAGTTTCGATGTTATGACGTGCACCAGAGCCAGAAAAATCGTGACCAGATATATAAAAGGAATAATCCGCGCAGTTGCGCGAAATTCATGTTTTACAAGCTTATCGAACATGCAAATACCTCCCTGAATAATTCATCAACACTCTTACCGTATTTTTCGCGGATAACATCTACCTCTTCGAAGAGCTTGAGCTCGCCGAAGCCGAGGAAAATAACGCTGTCAAAAATCTTTTCGACATCCGCAATCAAATGCGTGGCGAAAATCATGAGTGCATCTTCCGAATACTGTTTCAATGTTACATCCAGAATGGCGCTTCTTGTCGCAGGATCTACGCCGCCCATGGGTTCATCCAGGAGGTAGATTTTAGATTTTCTCGCCATTACCAGGATCAGCTGGAGCTTTTCCTGCATGCCCTTCGACATATTTTTCGTCGGCATCTTCTCTTCCAGACGAAACTGCTTGAGCATTTCCATCGCTTTTACCCGGTCAAAGTCCGTATAAAAATCAGCAAAGATGTCGAACGCATCCACAGGACGCATCCATCCGCTTAAGTATGTTTTTTCGGGAAGATATGACGATATCGCCTTGGTACGCATGTCGGGGCTGCGGCCGTCCAAAAGGACCGTCCCCTCATAGTCACTTGTCAGGCCTGCCATAATCTTGAGAAGCGTTGATTTCCCGCAGCCGTTCGGACCCAGAAGGCCTATAATTTTACCGGCCTCAAGATTCAGGGACAGATCATTCAGGACAGCATTACTGCCGAATTTCTTGTTCAGATTTTGAATTTCAATGATACTCATTTCAAGTGTTCTCCTTCTTCATTGTTTCCTCTACCAGGGCTAACCACTGTTCCCGGCTGTACCCGAGCTGCCTCATTTGTTTGACAAATTCCGCAATTTCCTGGTCAGCCAGTCTGGACCGCGCCTCGAGGATTTTATCTTTCTCACCCGTAATAAACCGCCCGCTCGTTCTCTCTGTATACACCAGACCGTCTCTTTCGAGCTCAGCCAGAGCTCTCTGAACGGTATTCGGATTCACTTTGAACATAACCGCCAGATCACGAACACTCATTACGCGGTCTCCCGGATTCCATTCTCCCCCTGCAATCCGTATTGTAAAAAGCTTTACAAGCTGAAGGTAAATCGGCGTGTTTGCATCGAAATAATTTTCCACCGTGTCTCCTTTCTTCTGGAAATCATGTGCCAGGCACAAATATATAATCCAGATCCTGTCAAATATTGTATTACTGTATCGCTGTACTGCGCACTTAATACAATAATACTGCAAATGCGTGCTGTCAATATGTAATTTGCAATTTCTAAATATATTTTTCCATTTTCCGGAAAAACAGTTAAACTGGAAAAGTAAAATTCTTTCCCTGCAGATATGCAGACATTTTGACAGAAAGAATGGTGAAAATATGGACAGACATCCCATGCGCCGCAGCCTGAAGGAAATAACCGACCCTTTAACGATTGAGCAGCTTTTACAAAAGGCTTCCGTATGCCATCTTGGTCTGTCAGACAATGGGCAGCCCTATGTAGTCCCGATGAATTACGCGTATGCCGGTAAAAGTTTCTATCTTCATTGTGCAATGGAAGGCAGAAAGATTGACATCCTCTCTCAAAATAACCGTGCATGCGTGGAAGTAGTTATAGATTATGCCCTTGAATCAGCCGACTCCCCGTGTAAATGGACAACCCATTTTACCAGTGTCATCGGATTCGGCCGCGCCTTTATTCTGGAAGAACCAATCGAAAAAGAAGCCGCCCTCAACAAACTGATGGAGGCATATACCGGCGCACCTGAACACGTCTTTTCTCCGCAGGCACTGAAGCGCGTCTGTCTTATACGGGTCGATACGGACGATATCCGGGCCAAAGCCTCCAACAGCTAAAGGCGGCGCTTCATTATGATCCGGTTCCGGAATACTTTGTTGCCCCGCGCATCCAGAGTTTATACGCACCGTAGAAGAATAAGACGGCCACAAACGGTGACAGGTAGGAAAGAACCGACAAATCTTCCGTCCGCAGAAAAAAGAGACTCGGATAATACAAAATAAATCCAATCGGAATCAGGAAAGTAAACACAAACTGGAACCCTGAATTGAAAATCGTCATCGGGTATTTGGCATAATCCTTGAACCGGAATAAAAATATCATGACGATACCCGAATTGATAATCCAAAAACAGGTTGCCGAAGCGGCCGTCATCATTGCAATCATTATCAGCGATGCCGAAAACAGCGTCAGGACTAAAAGCAGGATCATCTGCGCATTTACGGCAATCCCGAGGTGTGACCATGCAAAAATCAGCGTACCAACCCCGAAAAGCAATTGTCCGATGCCTTTCAGATCAATGACTTCCGAAATAAAATAGAAGAACAAATTCACGGGGCGGAAACAGTATTTCACAAAATCACCGGAAAATATGTAAAAACGCAGCGACCAGTTATTATCAAAAAAGATCTGTGCCGGCGTTAATGCAAGAAGTGAAAAGGCATACAGAAACAGCATCTCATAATAAGTCCACCCGCTGATCGACGGAAACGATTGAAAAATCAGCCAGAACGCCACAAAACCGGCAATGTTGGTGGCCAGCATACCGAGAATGGATATGAAAAAATCCGCACGGTAATGCATCCTGCCTTTAATATCCTGTGTAATGATCATACGGTAAATCTGTGGATAATAAAGAAAACCGCGATGCAGTTTTTCTTTTTTAACCGGCATATGCATAGCCCCCTTTCATCCGCCGTTTACGGTTATGATTTTTGAAGACTGTCGAAAAAACAGCCGTCCCAAAGTCACCAGCACCACTACCCAGAAAAGCTGTACTCCCAGCGCACGGCCATAATCCGCCCATGTATACGTATGCGAAATCAGAATTTGCAGCGGCAAATTATACATCGCCTGAAACGGAAGGAAAGAAGCGACCGTCCGAAATGTGCCCGGGAAGAACGCCAGGGGAACCGTCGCCCCGGACAGGAGAAGAACGATGACTTCCTTCACCATATTGATGCCCCAGAAGGACTGTGTATACAGGCATAAAGTGCCGACTATAAAATCAATGCTGAAGTTCAGCAGAAGCGACAGAAAAAGCGCCGGGACAAACACCATGAGATTCCATCCGAGCGGAATGGTCCAGCCGGTAAACATGCAGACAATAAGGAATGTCGGGAGAAGTGTCAGGAAAAGCTGCACTACAACATTACCGCTTACATAGAAAAACTCGCGCAGAAAAAAATCCATCGGTTTGGTAAAGTACAGTGAAATTTGTCCCGACTGAATGTCCCTGCCCATTTTCCAGACAAGATAGACTTCAAGCGTCGAGAAAATCGCACCCGCCATCGTCAGATACACCAGCGTCTCCCGGAATGTCATACCGTTAACTATGGTTTGAGGGCTCGATGCATAAATCGCACGCCACAAAAAGAACATGACAGTCATGTACACCAAATTCCCAAGCAGGTTCAGGAAAAGGCTCGACCGGAATGTGAATGTTTCCAGGATACCTGCCCGGGTTAACGAAAAATATCTTCGCAGCGGGAGTCTTCCCGTACTAGTTTCCATCGGAAGTCTCCCTGGGCAGCTCACCGGTGCCCTCGTAAATCTTGCGGATAACCGACTCTGTCGATATTTCTTCGATTCTCATGTCCCTGATCGACAGGAGCGACTGCATACCGCCAAGCACACGCATCAGTGCAATCTCATCCTCCGGCACCAGAATGGTCAGCCATTCCTCATCCGTTCCGAATACGACGTTCTGTGAGTCAGGGCAGGGAACGAGAAGGTCTTTCTTGAATTTTTCAATCCGTTCAGCAGAAAGGGTATCGCCGCCTGCAGGCAGAATTTTCAACGTACGGTATGCGCCGAAAAACTGCTTGAGCTGCTGTATGGAATCGTCATATATAAGTTTCCCGTGATCGACAATCATAATGCGTCGGCAAAGGGCCTCAACGTCACCCATATCATGCGTTGTCAGCACAACCGTCGTATGTTTTTCGCGGTTAAGAAACGTAATCAGGTCCCGGATTTTGGATTTCATGGAGACGTCAAGGCCGATGGTCGGCTCATCAAGAAAGACCACCCGGGGATCATGCAAAAAAGAAGCGAGAATATCTCACATAGCGTCCTCTGCCCCAGCGACATCTGACGGACAGGCTTATTATACAGTTCACTCACACCGACAAGCTCATCAAACATCTCCATATTGTTTTTGTAGACGCTATCCGGAATACAATACATTTCTTTGAGGATCCGGAAAGATTCAATAACGGGAAGAGACCACCAGAGTTGTGTACGCTGACCAAACACAACGCCGATGTTCTGCGCATTGAGTGAGCGGTTTTCGTACGGCACGCATCCGTTGACAAGAATCCTGCCCCCGGTAGGTTCCAGAATACCCGTCATCATCTTAATTGTCGTAGACTTTCCTGCACCGTTTGGTCCCAGATAGCCAACCATTTCGCCTTCTTCAATCGCCATCGAAATATGGTCAACTGCAATAATACTTTTATAGTCCCTGGAAAACAGGTCCGAAAAAGTTCCTTTGAGTCCTGCATGCCGGTTCAGCATGCGGAAGATTTTCGATACATCATCCAGCTCAATAACCGATCCCATGAGGAGCCCCCATTCTGACAACTTGTGACACAAAACAGGTCCGTATACTTACGGGAGATAGAATTCCCCTGCGTAGCTTACCTGTCCGTCTTTCACTGTAATCGTTGCAAACCTCTGATATTCCGCTGCATCATCCGCCAGGTTCTGCAGCGTTCCGTCAACACAATAATCCGCTGATGTCAGATCCGGTCCGTCATGCGGGATAACCCGGATACTGCAGTCCTTGTTGACGGGAAGAACAACAACCTCTTTGTTCGAATCACTAATATAATAATCGTTAGGGATATATTCGACGCCGTTTTCATCGATTTCGATTAAATCAGCGTTTCCGTCTGCTTTCGCCTGGGCTATTGCTTCTTCACCCATGTATATTTTCGCCAGTTGTACCGAAATCGTTCCCTGCGACTTTTTATCGGCGGCATTTGTTGATGCTTCTATGACATATGCATTATAGGTTCCATCCTCGATGACCGTCTCCGGCGAAGGTGAGGGTGTTGCCGCATTATCAGCCTTTGTTTCCTTTGGCGTCTTTGTAGGCGTTGCAGTCTCTGCGGCAGTCGTCGCTGCTGTCTGTGCTGCCGGAACAGTGGACTCTTTTACGACAGGCACTGTTGCAGCCGGTGTTGTCGCTGCTGTTGCGGCAGTTGTAGACAAAGTTGCGTCCACAGCTTTTTTGCTGTCCTGGAATAGAAACACAGCCGTCACAGCAACCACCACCACAATGCCGACTGACAATGCGGTAATAATGACATTATCTTTTATCATATTAAAAATACCTCCTGCATATTTATAAAATATATGACCGCCTTATTATCCGTCAATATTAATCATTAATAACCTGCTTCAAAATTGAGAAGGATCACTTTAATCCGGCCTTTCGGGAGATTTCTTTTGATCAGCGTGTACTCGTTACAGATGCGATCGTGACTCCTGCAGTCTTCACAGATACCTGAGACTGCGCATGGCGTTTTTTTGTTCAGACGGACACAATTGGCCGGGGCAGAGATTTCGCGGTTGCGTTCAATAGCAGCGTCCAGATCGGCCGTCCACTTATTTCTTCCGCATATGACGATGACATTCGTCGGTCCGTAAATCATCGCAGCCACGCGGTTGCCGCGGCCGTCTACATTGTATAACCATCCGTCTGCAGTGACGGCATTGGTGGAGGTAAAATAATAGTCAGCAAAGAAAGCTCCGCGATAAGCCGCATCTGCCTCTTCAGGAGTCTTTTCTTCCGGATAGTTCCGGTCAAAGTAAGCAAACTTATCACTCTTAAGATACCCAAGAACCCCTGTTTCCAAAAGGGTCATGGATCCACCCGAGGATACGGAACTACCCGGCTTCATCATAGAGTCCAGGAGAAAAAGGATCTCTTCTTTTGAATCGACAATAAAAGCATCCATCATGTTTTGTTGGAGCTTACCGACAAGGTTTTCCAGTTTCCTGCGCCAGACATATTCCGAATGAACGTCCATTTTGATCCTCCTCTAATATATTTTCCATTTTCTGCAACAATTAGCGCTTTTGATTCGTCTTAATAATAGAAGGGCAGTGATTTGTTGAACTCGAACGTGTCTTCTTTCAACAGTGTACAAGTCGGCCCGAAAAAGCGCAACGCGTCAGGAAGTATATGCTCCAACTTTAATGTTCATTACAATATCACAAAAATTAACTATAATATGTACTGAAAGTGAGGTCATTATTATGATGAAACATTTTTCCAAAATTATTGCCCTCGTCCTTATGACCACGCTGCTTCTGACAACAGCATCCTGCACGGCAAAAGACGCCGGCACCGGGAAAATCACTGATGTCACAAACGGTGATGTCATCAAAGCGGCCGCCTCGTATAAAGCGACGCTCACTGCTCAGAAAATAACAGCCTTCCCGGATGCATTTGTCTCCGGTATGAACCAATACGGTTGGACAGTCGCCTCCGATCTTTATAACGGAGAGAATCTTGCCATTTCGCCGGCAAGCCTTGAACTTGCCATTCTTATGACCCGTACTGGTGCCACGGGCGCAACGGCTGACGAGATGAAAAAAGCACTTTCGATGTCCGCGCTCTCCGATGAAGATATTCTTTCCTCCTGCAAGCAGCTCATGTGGCGTGCGAACACCAACAGCATGGAAGCTGCCAATTCAATCTGGATGCAGAAAGACTATTCTTTCAGCGACGCATTTATCAAATCCTGCACGGATAACTTCATGACCGACGCATTTGCCGTCGATTTTTTAAATGATGCCGCAGGTGCAACGGACTCCATCAACAAATGGGCCAGCGATAAGACACACGGCAAAATCCCCGAAATGAATCCTGCGCCTCTGTCGGCCGACACAAGGCTTGTTCTGATTAATGCCCTGTATTTCCTCGGTGACTGGGAGATCCCTTTCACAGCCGAAAACAGTTATGACCAGGTTTTCCATGGCACCAAAGAAGACGCTTCCGTGAAATTCATGCATGACAACCGTAACATGCTCTATACCGAGACGCCATCCTATCAGATGATCTCACTTCCATTCAAGGGCGCCGCGGAAACGACAGACAGTCCATACTCCATGGCATTCATCCTCCCCTCCGAAGGACAGGATGTCACCTCTGTGATGAAAGATCTTGCCGCCAACGGCTTCGCATCTGCCGCAGCAGGACTTGCAGACAACAAAGTTCAGCTGGCCCTGCCCAAATACGAATTCACCTTTGATGCATCGATGCTCAAGACAATGCAGTCCCTTGGAATGAATCTCGCATTCGACCCTGAAAAAGCACAGTTCGACGGGATGACCGGAGCTGCAAACGACCTCTACATCTCCGATATCCTTCACAAATGTTACATCCGTGTTGACGAAAAAGGCGCCGAAGCGGCAGCTGTCACAGAAGTCATAATGAAAGAGACTTCTATGCCTGTCGAAGAAAACCTGAAGACATTCACAGCCGACCGTCCGTTCCTCTTCGCCATCTATGACGAGACCGACAATTAGGTCTTATTCCTCGGAGCAGTAGGACAGTTGTAAGCGGACCTGTTACTTTTGCTCCCTCTGTCCTCGACGGAAGAAGAATATCTGTCGAGCGACCTTACGCAGGCGTAAGCCGAGGACATGGGAGCGAGACAGATATTCTTCTTCCTAAATGAGCACCCTACGGGTGCTAAGGAACTGGTTCACTCACTGTATGGCACCCTGGTGATGCTAAGAACCTATGTACTGAAAAGGAGGTCGCTATTTTGAAAAAATGTTTTTTGAAAATAATTTCCGTCGCTCTTATGACCGCACTTCTTCTTACAACGGCAGCCTGCATGGCAAAAGACACCGGATTTGATAAAATCACTGATATCATAAATGGCGGTGTTATCAAAGCAACAGCCTCCTACAAAGCGACGCTCACTGCGCAGAAAATATCGGCATTCCCTGATGCATTTGTCACCGGAATAAATCACTATGGCTGGACCGCCGCCTCCCTTCTTTACAATGGTGAAAATCTGGCTCTTTCGCCGGCAAGCCTTGAACTTGCCATACTTATGACCCGTACAGGTGCCGGGGGCGCAACGGCAGATGAGATGAAAACAGCACTATCGATGTCCGCTCTTTCCGATGAAGATATCCTTGCCTCGAGCAAGCAGCTTATGTGGCGCGCCAATACCAACGGTATGACAGCTTCCAATTCCATCTGGATGCATAAGGACGATTCCTTCAGCGATACATTTATCAAATCCTGCACAGACAACTTCATGTCCGATGCTTTTCTTGTTGATTTCCGAAATGATGCCGCCGGCGCAACAGATTCCATCAACAAATGGACCAGCGACAAGACAAACGGCAAAATTCAAAATATGAATCCTGAGCCTCTGGATACCCAAACAACACTCGTCCTGGTTAATGCCCTCTATTTTCTCGGAGACTGGGAGATTCCTTTTACAGCCGGAGAAAATTATGACCAGGTCTTTCACGGATCCCAAAAAGATGCAACTGTTCCATTCATGCACGACAAACGTGAAATGCTCTATTCCGAGACACCTTCCTATCAGATGATTTCCCTTCCCTTTACAGGTTCCACGGCGAAATCCGACAGTCCTTACTCCATGGCCTTTATCCTTCCCGCCGAAGGGCACGATGCCGCCGCCGTAATGAACGACCTTGCTGCCACCGGTTTTGCCTCTGCCGCCGCGGAACTCGCAGGGACAAAAGTCAAGCTCGCCCTGCCTAAATTCGAATTCACCTTTGAT
>Ga0209538_1001796_pt1 | contig 11171 bp, 11 predicted proteins | sample BarGraNGADG00211_2_FD_184492 | JGI IMG/M metagenome (GOLD analysis project Ga0209538, IMG submission 184492) | Arctic peat soil microbial communities from Barrow, Alaska - Barrow Graham LP Ref core NGADG0004-211 (SPAdes) (version 2) | ecosystem: Environmental > Terrestrial > Soil > Wetlands >... | reverse complement strand
AAGGTGCTCGCGATCCTGGTCGCGGGGACCGCGGGCGCCATGCTGGTCGTACCGGGAGAGTGGTACCTGGCAGTGGCCTGGAAGCTCGCCATTCTGGTGGCGGCCCCCACCGCCCTGTGGTTCTCCGGCTTCTTCGAGGGGCGCGAGCTGCTGGCGGTGCGGCGCCTGCTGAAGCGCGGCTCTTCCCAGGAGTCGGCGTGATGACCTTGAGCCACGGCCCGGCGCGCCCGTGAACGGCCTCGTCGCCATCCTCTCCCGTGACCCCGCCGTCCTGGCGCTGGGCCCGGCGGCCCTGGGTCCGGTCTGCGGTCTCGAGGAGAACCGCGCCGGCCGGAGCATCCTCGGGAGCGCTTTCCTGGGCGTCTGCGGGGAGACCGCCTTCCGCGACCTGACCGTGGTCGAGCCCGGTCCCGACGGGCCGCAGCACACCCTGGCGGCCGCCGTGAGCGGGGAGATCGTCAACGCCGCGGCGCTGAGGCGAGAGCTCAGCCTGGAGCCCGTCGATGCGTTCCCCGCTCGACTTGCGCTGGCTGCCTACGAGCGTTGGGGCGCCGGTCTGTTCACGCACCTCGAGGGCGTCTACTGCCTCGTGATCCGGGATTTCAGGGAGGATCTGACCTTGGCCGGGGTGGACCCCCGCGGCATCGGCTCCCTGTTCGCCGCACGTGTCGGCGACGACGTGTGGCTGGCCACCGAGGCAAAGGTGTTCCGCCGCGACCCGCGCTTCGTCACGCGGATGGGTGACGACTCGTTCGCGCAGATGCTGACCCTCGGCTACCTGCCCTCCGGGGGTTCCCTGTTCGCGGGCGTCACCGGCCTGCCGCTAGGCTTCCACTTCGAGGTGCGAGGCAAGGAGATCGCCCGCGTACGCCACGCCGACGATCGCGACCTGTGCGGGGGCGTGCTGCGCGGGCCCGCGTACCTGGATCATCTGGAGGAGACGATCACCGCCATCGTCGCGGAGGCCTTTGCCGGCGAGGGAGTGGTATTCCCCCTGACCGGCGGTCTCGATTCCCGGCTCCTGGCGGCCGCGCTGCCCGCGGACGCGCGGCCGCAGTCGTTCACCTTCGGCGGGCCCGACGACGACGACGTTCGTGGCGGCCGGAGCATCGCTGCGGCCCGCGGACTCGAGTACCGGCGCTTCGAGCTGAGCTCCGACTACCTGGCCACGTGCGCCGTGATGACGGTGCGCATCAGCGAAGGCCGCCTCAACCCGGCGGCCAACATAACCGGCTGCCTAATGGAGAACGTCAGCGACAAGCATGACTTCGTCAGTGGCCAAGGCGGCGAGTTCGGGCGCCGTTTCATGAAGGCGGTCAACCTGCTGCCCGACCGGCAGCTCCTGCTGGCCTCCAGAGACGCCTTCGTCGATCTGGCGGTGCGCCGGCACTACCATCCTGTCCTCGACCTGGACGAGCTGCATGCCCTGTTGGGTGCCGACGGCGAGGCGTTCTACGCGGCCGGGCGCGAAGTGGAGCGGCGGGCCTTTGCGGCCACGGAGGGCTTGCACAACGTGGATCGTCTCGACCTGCACGGCCCAGAACTGGAGTTCTGGGAGTCGCGGCCGCAGCTCCTGTTCAACCGCGTCTGGGTGGGCGTGCGGGCGCCGTTCCACACCCAGCGCTGGGTGGCTGCGGTCCTTGCCGGCGCTCCCTCTGAGCGCATCGACGATCTTGCGCGGCTGCGCCTGATCCGGCGCCTCGACGCCCGCATCGCCGCGGTGCCGTGGGCACTGACGCACCTCTCGTTGCCCGCCTCCGAGCCCGTACTGCTCGGCTTGCGGCAGGCCGCGCGGCTCAGGCCGGCTACCGGGCGTCTGCCGCAGTGGCTGCGCGCCTCCGCGGGCGCGGTGGGCGCGCGCGTCAAGGCGCGCCTGTACTCGCATGGCGAGCAGCGGGAGCTATGGATCCGTACCGGCGCCCACGACTACCTCGCGAAAGTGCTGTTGTCACCGCGCTGTCTCGAGCGCGGCCTCTTTCGCGAGCAGGGAGTCCGCCGTCTGCTCGATGAACAGCTTGCTGGGGCCGAGCGCTCTCACGGCCTCGGCCAGCTGCTCAACGTGGAGTTGTGGCAGCGTCAGGTCGTGGACGGCGACCGAGACCGGCCGCGTGCGGAGGAGGAAGCGTGAGCGCCCTGGCGGCGACTGTCTCGCGCGACGAGCGCGTGCTGGGGCGAGGGCCCGATGCCCTGGCGCGACTCATGCACAAGGAGTCCTGGGCCTCGCTGGCAGCGGCGTCCGAGGCGCTCTGGGTCGGCGCCTGTGGGCCCGCGGAGTCGCTGTCAAGGGCCGACGCTGCCGCAGGCACTCAGCTCGCCGTCTTCGCCGGCGACCTGCTCAATATCGTCACTCTGCGCCGCGAACTGGGACTGACGCCTGCCGCAACCCCGGCGGAGGTTGCTCTGGCCGCCCACGAGCGCTGGGGAACGGCGCTCTTCGACCGCCTGGAAGGCAACTACATCCTCCTGCTTCACGACGCGGCGGCGGGATTCACGCTGGCCGGCGTTGATCCCCGGGGCCTGGGCCAGCTCGAGGCGGTGCGCCTCGGAGATGACGTTCTTCTGGCCTCCGAGGCGAAAGCCTTCGTCGCCGACCCCCGTTTCAGGGTCGAGCTGGACAGCTCCGGACTGGCCGGCCTCATGATCACCGGGTGGGTGCTCGACGGGGGCGCGCTTTTCGCGGGTGTGGAGGGTCTGGCCGTGGGCTGCCACTTCGAGATGCGCGCAGGTAAGCTTGCCAGCGTTCGTCACGCCGACGATCGCGAGCTCGTGTGCGGCGGTCTGCGTGGCGAGCCCTATCTTGATCGCATGGCCGTCGTCATGCGCGAGATCGCCGCTGAAGCCTTCACCGGCGAGGAGCTGCTGCTCCCGGTCACGGCAGGCCTCGACGCGCGCCTGATCCTTGCGGCGGCGCCTCCGGGGGCCGATCCCCTTGCCTTCACGTTCGGGGCGCCCGGTGACGATGACGTGCGCGGCGGCCGCGCCATCGCCCACGCTCGCGGCCTGCGGCATGTCACCGTCGAGCTGGAGCCGGACTTCCTGCAGGCGCATGCGGCAACGACGGTACGGCTCACTGAGGGGCGCCTGAACGTCATCGAGAACACGACCGGGGACCGGATGCGCAGCTTTGCCGGCCGCCGGTTCTTCGTCAGCGGTTCGGCCGGCGAGGCCGGCCGCCGGTCCTCGCGCACGTGCGCGATGCGATGATTCCCGACAGAGCACTGCTCAGGTCCGGCCCCGCGGAGTTCGAGAGACGCTTCTTCAACGGCGTCTGGAAACCCCCGATCGCTCGCGACCGCATGGCCGACATCTTCGGCCGAGAGGGGGAGCACCTGTACGCCGCCGGGGTCGAGCGCGTCGCCGAGAAGGTGCGCGCCAGCGCCGGACTGGCGCCGGCCGACCGCCTCGACCTGCGTCTCGTCGACTGCTCCGGAGGCGACGCGCGCCTGCGCCTCTATCTGGCCTCGCAGTGGGTCCCCGCACGAGCGCCGTTCCTGACCCGTCGCTGGGTGGGGGCTCTCTTATCCGGGGCTTCGGAGGAGCGCATAGACGACCTGACGCGCCTGCGCCTTATTCGGCGCCTGGACCCGGCTGTGGCGCGCGTGCCGTGGTCGCTCACATACCTGCCGCTGCCGCTCTCGGAGCCGCTCGTGCGCGCGGCGCGCGCAGGCTCGTGGCTGGTTTCCCTCAAGGACGACGTGGCGTGGCGCCGTCGCGCCGAAGCGGGGGCGCCACGTCGGCCCAACAGCCGGGTTGGAGATAGCGCCCGGCCCGGCCTGCCCCGCCGGGTGAAGCGCCTGATCTACTCATACGGCACCGACACCGAGCGATGGCTGCGCGGTCCCTCACGGCACTACGTGGAGGGCGTACTGCTCTCGGACCGCCTGGCCGAGCGTGGCCTCATGGACAGGGGCGCGGTCGAGCGGCTGTGGTGCGAGCAGCTCGCCGGCGCCGAGCACGGCCGCGCTCTCGGCCTGCTGCTTACGGTGGAGCTTTGGTGCCGGGAGTTCCTCGATGGGGAGCCGGGATGACGCGGGGGCGCGTCGCGCAGGTCGCCGCGCCCGTCTGGGCGATCGTGGTGCACTACGGCGCGCCCTCAGCGACGCGTCGCACGCTCGACTCCGTGCGCGCCGGCACGGTGCGTCCAGGCCAGCTGCTGGTGGTCGACAATCAAGGCGGATGGGAGGACGAGCAGGGCGACGTCATCGTGGTGCGTCCCGGCGCCAATCTGGGGTTTGCGGGGGGCGCCGCCGAGGGCGCTCGCGTAGCGATGGCCAGCGGCGCCGCGTGGCTCTGGTTCGTCAACAATGACGCCGTCGTCGCTCCGGGGTGCCTCGGGGCCCTGGCGCACGCGGCGGCGGGGCTGCCGGACGCCGGCATGTTGAGCCCGCTGATCGCCTACGGCGACGGCGAGCTCTGGTACGCTGGCGGTGCCGTCGACCCCGTGTCGTTCGCGGTCTCGCACCTCAGCGCGCCGCCTGCGACGCCGAACGCCTTCGACACCGGCTACGTCACCGGCTGCGCCATGTTCGTGCGCGCCGCCGCGCTCGAGGCGGCGGGGCTTCCCGACGCACGGCTGTTCATGTACTTTGAGGACGTGGATCTCAGCCTGCGCGTCAGACAGCACGGGTGGCGCCTGCTGGTAGTGCCCACGGCCCTCGTCACCCACGACGTCGAACGACGTGACGGCCGCCGGGTTTTCTCCGCATCGAGCGTGTACCTCACCACGCGCAACCGGCTCGTGCTGGCTGGCCGCCGCGGCGCGCTGCCGCGCGCCGTACCGCCGGCCCTCGCTTGGAGCCTGCGTCAGGTGGTGAAGGCGGCTCGTCAGGGTACGCTGAGACAGGTCGCCGCAGCCGCCGCCCGCGGCCTGCGTGACGGCCTGCGTGGCATCACGGGGCCTCCTCCAGCCGGGATGAAGTGGTGAAAACGCTGGCCGCCGGTGGCCGTAATGTCCGGTTCGCGGGGGTCGTCGGCGCCATCGTCCTGGTGACGCTGATCGTCGGCCTGCGCTCGCCGGAACTTGCTGTGGCGTTCGTGGCCGCCTGCGGCGTGCTTGTGCTCCTCGTCACGGCACTGGGCACCAGCCGCGGCACACTCGTTCTCGCGATGGTACTGCTGGTGGTCGTCGTGGTGCTGCCGGAGGACATCTCACTGCGATACCGGGTGCCGCTGGCTGGCGGGGGGCTCTTCATCACCGACCTGCTGTTGGGGCCGCTCGTCCTTGCCTGGCTGGCCTCGCTGCTCACACGCCGCACGGTGACCGCGACTCGTTCGCCGGTCACGCTGCCGTTGGCGTTGTTCCTCGTGTGGGTCATCGTCGCGGCGCTCATCGGCTATGAGAGTGGTAACGAGGTCAAGTCGATCCTGCAGGACCTGCGTAATCTCGTCTACTACTTCCTTTTCTTCTGGGTGATCACGTCGATCGCGGATCGCCGTTCTGTTCTCATGCTGCTCAAGGCACTCGGTGTGTGCGTCGTCGCCGGTTTCGCCGTCGGCGTTATCTACAGCGCTCTCGGCAGAGCACAAGCCACTGGATTCGTGGAAGCGGGTGTGTCGCGGTTCCCAGCCCCCAACGATGTGTTCCTCATGGGCTCGGTGCTGCTTGCCGCGTGGGTGGCGATCTGGCCGGGGGGCTCTCGCCGGCCGCGAGTTCTGTGGCCCTTGCTCATGATCGCCATTCTCGGCCTGATGTTGTCCTTCACGCGTGGCTACTGGGTCGGGTTTGTCGTCGGATTGCTGTACTTGACCACACTGCTGCCCACTTCAAAGCGGATGCGGCTGATTGCGGGGGTGCTGGTCTCGGGGTCGTTGTTGGCCGTAGGGACGGCTGTCCTGCAGCCTGCTGTGTTTGACTCTGTGATCTCGCGTGCAATTGCTGTGACAGCGATCAACGACAGGAACGTCCAGTATCGATTGTCGGAAAACCAAGCGGTGGAGAGGCAGGTCAGGGAGCGGCCTCTCTTCGGTTACGGGCTCGGGAAGACGTTCGTGCCCGACTACCAGCGCTACGGCATCCCCCTGGAGCCGACAATCTACATCCACAACACGTATCTGTGGTTCCTGCAGCGCCTGGGGGCTGTGGGTGTCGGGTTGTTCGCCTGGTTCGTCGTTGCCTTCCTGTTTCCGCGCGGCGGGGTGCGGCGCTTCAGGGCGGAGAGCGATCCCTGGCTCGTGGGTCTGGTCGTGGGTACGAGGGCCTTGGCGGTCGCCCTCCTGGTCGTGACGATTACGTCTCCACAGTACAACACCATGAGTAACGTAGCTGTCATCGCGGTACTCATGGGGTGCGCCGAGGTGGCGCGCCGGCTGCTGGACCAGACGCCGGCGCCCGAGGCGCCGGGCACGGCTGCAGCCGGGGCGCCAGTAGGATCTATGGGGCCGGATGGGCCGGCGCCGGCCGCACTCGGCCCGACAGCCCGCTGATTCCTGGGAGCTCTCCCGCCCCATGGGCATCAACGAGGCACAACAGCTGTTCCGCGAGGCCGGAGGCACCGCCTCCGGCCTCCACGCCCTGCAGGGCCCCTGGACTTGGGCTTCCTCGTGAGCGAGATAGAGCGCCTTTTCGCCGAGCACTACGACCTTGGTGACGTGGTCGGGATCGAGCAGATCGTTGGCGGCTACGAGAACCTGAGCTTCGCCGTGTGGACGCGCCTCGGCGGAGGCGAGTAGCGCCATTTCTGGCGCGAGTACCGGCGCGGGACGATTCCCGGCGAGATCGAGTTCGAGCACGCCTTCTTGCAACACCTCGGCGCCCGTGGCTTCCTCCTGGCTCCGCGGCCGGTGGTCAACCGCTCAGGCGGGAGCCAGGCCGCCGTCGTGGAATCTCTGGACGGGCAGGCCACGACGAGGCAGTTCGCCGTGTTCACCTACCTCGACGGCGAGGACTGGTACGAGTGGTTCGAGAACCCGGTGCACGAGGCCGAGCTGGCCAGCGCCGCGGAGGTGCTGGCCGACCCGCACCGCGCCTCCCGGGACTTCGCGCCCGGCGGTCTGCGTCGCTTGCAGGAGCCGGTCGTCGAGTACACCCCGGCCTGGTGCTGGTGTTCGACGAATGCGCCGCACATGCCGGTGAGAGCGCCGTGGACCGCCTGTTCGTCGCTCATCTGGACGAGATCCGTGACGTAATTGCGCGCAGCTGCTTCGCGGCGGAGGCGCTGGCCAAGATGCCGCACTTCGCGCTCCATGCCGACTACCACGCCGGAAATCTCAAGTACCACGGCCTATCCGTGGTCGGCGTCTTCGACTTCGACGACGTGAGGGTCGACTATCGCGTGTTCGACATCGCCCTGGCGCTGGCCAACATGTGTACCTCGTGGGACGCGGCCGACGACGGCGCCGTGCGCTTCGACAAGATCCGCGCCTTCGTGGGTGTGTGCCAGGGGGCCGCGGGGCGCCTGGACGGACCCGGTCCGCTGAACGAGGTGGAACTGCGCGCGATGTGGCGAATGCTCGCCAACGCCACTCTGAACCTGCTGAGCTGGGAGGTGATCGTCTATTTCGCCGACCAGGAGACGGAGGACGGTGACTACCTGCGTTGAGTGCAGCATCACCTGTGCGCCATGCGCTTCATCGAGGGTCACCGTGCGGATCTCGACGAGGCAGTGAGTATTCGCCTACCCGTGTAGGCCCGCTCGGGGCTGAAGTACGGGCCAGCGATCCTGGGGAGTGCGTTTGCCGATGCCGGAGACGCCGCTGGCCGCCGGTGGGGCAAGCGGATACGATGGAGCAGAAGTCACTCTCCCTAGACCTGAGGGGTCGCGCGTGAAGCGCCCCATTGCAGCGCGCAGAGCTGCCGGAATCTACCTTGCTGCGATCGCCCTCGTGGCGGTCTGCCTCCGCATTCTGGATCTCGTGAAGCCCAGTCTCTGGTTCGACGAGGGTGGCAGTCTCTCTGCGTCGTCGGGCTCGAGTCTGAAGGCGGTCGTGGTGGATCTCGCCTACACGACCCATGGGGATCACTTCCAGCCGCTGTATTTCATACTGCTCCATGCGTGGCGCTCGGTCTTTGGCAGCGCCGTCCTGAGCCTGAGGATGCCGTCGGTGCTCCTGGGTCTGGCGACGCTGGTGCTGCTGACGCTGGTGGCGGCACGTGTGTTCGGGTGGGTACACGGCGTTCTCACGGCAGCGCTGGTGGCCACCAGCGCCTTTTTCGTCATGCACGCGCAGGAGGCGCGTCCGTACTCGCTTCTGCTGCTCCTCACGGCGTTGCTCGTGTATCTGTTCGTGCGCGTGCGCGAGCAACGGGCCACGCGCCCGTTCCCCCCGGCTGCCTGGGCCCTCTGGGCGTGCTTCGGCGTAGCATTCTTCGGCAGTGTCCTCGTGGCGCTGTTCGTGGCCGGCCTAGCGGTGGGCGACCTTGTCATCGACAGGCACCTGCGACCGTGGCTGCGCACGTGGCTGCCGTGCGCGGCGGCGGCGCTTCCGTCCCTGGCCTTCTTCGTTCTCTTCAGCGCGGCGGCGAATCCCAGCCACGCGAATGTGACGCAGCTCAACGGGTCGTTGGCGCGCAACGCCGTGTTCTCTCTCTATGGGATGGTGGCGGGCACAACGTACGGCCCGCCCATAGAGCGACTCCACGGAGCGGGTACGGCCGGTGTGGTGCTCAGCTACTGGCCGTCACTTCTCATGCTGGGGCTGGCGATGGCCGGCGCCATCGTCGGGGCGCTGCTCACGCTGCGCAGCGACACAGTGAGTCGCGACGAACGCAGCATGGCACTCATCCTCGTGGTGGCCTTCGTCGTCTCGTACATCCTCATGGCGGCTTTCGCGGCAGTAGCCCACATGAACTGGCAGCCGCGCCACTCGTTCTTCCTGGCGGTGCCGACGTTGCTTTTGCTGCCGCTGGCCGCGCGCACACGCACCGGTCGGGGGCGATCCCCCTGGCCTGTCATAGGCCGAGTCTCGCTCGGTCTCCTGCTTCTGGCCAACGTGTACTCGCTCTCCCATTACTACTGGGACCAGGCCTATGCGCGCGACGACTATCGCGGCGTCGCGCAGTACATCAGTGCTCATCACGCTCCGGGCACACGGTCTGTGCTGCTCTATGGAGTCCTCGAGCTGCTCGAGTACTACGGTGACGATACGACGGTGGAGGGCGACGACTTGCCCCAGGATCACCTTGCTGAGGCTGTGAGAGCGCGGACCGATGACAGCCCGGTCGTCTACTTGGTCAGCAATCGGGAGTGGGCGTTCTGGAGGCAGCCGGAATCCATTGAGCAGGCTATGGCACCGGGTTACTGGTTGTTGGACACCGTCAGCTACCCGTACTTCGAGATTTACCGCTTCGGCCGACGCTAGGCGGGTTCCTCCGAGTCCGTATATGCATCGCCTGACACGCTGGGGCGGGTCATCTTGACGAAGATGACCCGCCCCAGCGTGTCGCTGCCAAGTCCTCGTTGGCGAGGCTACTTCTCGGGAATGGAGAGAGTCAGGGTCACAGGACCCAGGAGTTGAGGCTCGTAGTACGTTGCGCGAGGACCGGAGTCGAGGATATCGCGTAGGCGCGTGCCGCCGAACTCGTGGTAGGCGAGCGTGAAGCGCGGCAGGCAGGCGTTGAGGTTGATCACATCCGTCGGATTGAAATCGGGTTCGGCGTTGGGGCCGAAGAAGCGCGCCAGGTAGCTCCAGGTGTTGTATAACTTGACGCGGGCGTCGGCCACATTGGTGGCGCTCCATCCGCTGTTCTGGGCCATGGTCACCAAGATGTCGAGGGCACGGGTGTTGTAGGTCATGTAGTCGAACATGCCGCCGCCTGACGACCACGACGCCTCGATGTAGACGTGCGGCACCGGGTTGGGATGGCCCGCAACGCCGTCGCCGTCGTTCTTCGGCGTAAGCGCGGAGTTGAGCATGTTCTCAAGGTTGAGAACGTTGCTGGAGTCGTTGAGGATGTTGTCCTCGGCGGCCTTGTAGCCCACCACGTGCGCCATGGCAAGGCGGGCGGTCTGACTGAGCACGGCCGCGTCCCCGCCGACGTAGGTGTCGCGCGGGTAGTAGAACTTGGTCGCGTCCCAATGGTAGGGTGCCGTCCGCGTCGGCTGCGAAATCCACCAGTCGCTGGCGATGCGGTCGTTGCAGGTCTGGATGGCGTCGACGAACTTGATGAACCAGGCCTTCACGGTCACGCGGTCGGCATCGGAGTAGACGCCGGAGTCATAAGTGAGGTCGTAGGCGTAGGCGAATGAGAACGCGCCATAGGACTGATGATAGCCGGTCGCTCCGTGGTCGTAGGTGGGATCACCGTGATCCCAGTCGTACTGGGTCGTGGGCGTGTTGCCCAGCGCCCACGCCACGAGGTACTCTCGCGCCTTCACCGCGTACTTCTGATCCCCGGTGATGACATAGGCGATGGCGAGATTGCGCGCCTTGCTGCCGTCTTGGCCGAGTGTGTCGAAGACGTGATCCCAGTCGGAACCGGGATTCACCGCCGGACCGGCGAAGACCTGAGGCGCATCGCGCATTGGTCCGCTGAGGTAGTAGTCGGCGAAATGGCGCCAAGCCGACGCTTCGGGTTCGCTTCCCGCAGCGATGCGGCTCTTGATCGCGTCGATATCGGCCGCGGTGACCACGAGGCTGGGATGTCCTGCAGCCGCCTGTGTCGCTGTCGGAGTGGCCGTCGGCGTCGGCGTCGGTGTAGGAGTCGCGGTCGGCGTCGGCGGCGGTGTGGGCGGCGGGGTCACCCACTTCGGCCGCCTCGGCTCCTTGCCGGCGGGCAAAACGAGTAAAACGACGTAGCGCTGCGCACGCCGGAGCACCTTGTAGCGCTTCTTGCCGTCGATCCTTACGTAATGGTGTGCCTTCAGCACGGTCACGCGCCGATGCGTCGGCCCTACCTTCACGATGACGCCGTGCAGGATCCGCTTGACCACGGGGCAGCGCAGAACTCGCTGTGAATTCGGGCTGCTGGCGAGGGAGGCGGGGGCCGCGCAGAGGCTCAGGGCCATGATCGCCAATGCGATCAGCCCGCCTGCGATGCGGATCTTCCTTGCCATGATCACTCCTTCGGGTTCAAATAGAGAAGAAGCGAGCGGAGCTCAGGCGCAATCGATCGTGCCTTGGATCAGTGTCGCACCTGCGCGACTCGCTTCGTGTGCTTCGTGGACGTCCACTTTTGACATCGGCAGCATCGCCGGGAAAATGAGCGCTCGTGCTGTTGTTGCGTTGTCGGGGGA
>Ga0209538_1001794_pt1 | contig 11184 bp, 9 predicted proteins | sample BarGraNGADG00211_2_FD_184492 | JGI IMG/M metagenome (GOLD analysis project Ga0209538, IMG submission 184492) | Arctic peat soil microbial communities from Barrow, Alaska - Barrow Graham LP Ref core NGADG0004-211 (SPAdes) (version 2) | ecosystem: Environmental > Terrestrial > Soil > Wetlands >... | reverse complement strand
TCGCGAAGATCGAGAAGCCGCAGGCGGTCGACAACCTCGCGGAGATCATCGACGCGTTCGACGGCATCATGGTGGCGCGCGGTGACCTGGGCGTCGAGATGCCCCTGGAGATGGTCCCGCTGGTGCAAAAGCGTGCCGTCGAGCTCGCTCGCCGCAACGCGAAGCCCGTCATCGTGGCGACCCAGGTGCTCGAGTCGATGATCTCGGCTCCGCGCCCGACCCGCGCCGAGGCGTCCGACTGCGCGAACGCAATCCTCGACGGGGCCGACGCCGTCATGCTCTCCGGTGAGACGAGCGTGGGGGATTACCCGATCGAGGCGGTTCGCACCATGGCCCGCATCATCGAGAACACCGAGGAGCTTGGCCGCGAGCGGATGGCACCGCTCGGGACGACGCCCTACACCCGCGGCGGTGCGATCACCCGCGCCGCGGCCGAGATCGGCGAGATCCTCGGGGTCAAGTACCTCATCACCTTCACCCAGACCGGCGACTCGGCACGGCGGATGTCTCGGTTGCGTTCGCCGATCCCGCTGATCGCGTTCACTCCGATCACCAAGGTGCGTTCCGAGCTTGCGCTGAGCTGGGGCGTGCAGACGTACGAGCTCGCTCAGGTCGAACACTCGGACGCGATGGTGCGCCAGGTGGACTGGATGCTCCGCGAGGAGAATCTCGTTGCCGATGGTGATCTGGTGGTCATCGTCTCGGGCGCCCCGGTGGGCGTCTCGGGCACGACGAACTCGATCCTCGTGCACAAGATCGGTCAGCTCTCCGGCACCGGCACGGTTCGCCCCGCGCGCTGACCGCCTGCGCGGCGAACCCGAGAGCCGCTCGGGTTCGCCGGACGCCCGCGCCGGGCGGTGCAAGAATCGCGGCATGACCGAGGTGGTGATCAACACGAGTGCGACGAATGAGCCACGCCGGTCGTTGACGCCGTTCGCGTGGATGTCCATCGGCGCCGCGGTCCTGACCATCGGGCTCAAGACCGGCGCGTACCTCCTGACGGGTTCGGTCGGGCTGCTCTCGGACGCCGCCGAGTCGGGGGTCAACCTGGTCGCGGCGATCGTGGCGCTCATCGCGCTGCGGGTTGCGGCCCGCCCGCCGGACGAGGACCACCACTTCGGGCACGCGAAGGCGGAGTACTTCTCGGCCGGTACCGAAGCGGCCATGATCTTCGTCGCATCGGTCGTCATCATCATCACGTCGGTCGAGCGGTTCCTGAGTCCGCGTGCCCTCGAGAACATCGGCATCGGCTTGGCCATCTCCCTGGTCGCGACCGGCGTCAACTGGTTCGTCGGGATGAGGCTCCTGCGCGCGGGCCGGCGGTACCGCTCGATGACGCTCGTCGCCGACGGGAAACATCTGCTGACCGACGTCTGGACGTCTGCCGGCGTCGTCGTGGGGGTGGGGGCCGTGGCGCTGACCCACTGGAACCGCCTGGACTCGATCGTCGCGTTCGCCGTCGGGGTGAACATCCTTGTGACGGGGTGGCGGTTGTTGACCGGCTCGGTCGACGGGCTGATGGATCACGCCCTGTCCGATGCCGATCACGCCCGGATCATCGGGGTGCTCGACGGACTACGCACCGACGAGGTGACGTTCCACACCCTGCAGACGCGCGAGTCCGGTCATCGGCGCTTAGTCTCGTTCCACGTCGTCGTTCCGGGGACCTGGACGGTCCAACGGGCCAACGCGGTCGTCGCGGCGGCCGAGGAAGCGGTTCGCAGCGCGCTCGACCACGCTGAGGTCAACACCCAGCTGGAACCCGTCGGGACACCCCATCCGTCCGACTCGACCGGGGGGCGGGTGCGGATGGACCCCGATCCGCATGTTCCGGACTGACCGCCGGTCCACGCGCGCCGTGGGCGACCCGGCCGGCCCGGATGCCACAGGTCCTGGAGGATCCGTACCGATGCCCACTACTATCCAATGAGCGTTGCGACCGTCCGCCACCGGGTAAAGTTCCTGCACACCCTCGAGCGAAGGACCGAGCAGGCTCCGATCACGTCCGGCGTCCTTGACAGATCATCGCGTTCCACGGAGGTGCGTCCCATGCTGCGGCAGTCCGAGGGGTTCATCCACCTCAGACTCCTGCGCGCCGTCGTGATGAGCCTCTTCGTCGTGACGGTGGGCATCGCCGCCGCTGTCCATGAGCCGCGGCTCACCGAGAACCCATCCTTCTCCGGCGACGTCGTCGCGTTCTACCCGGAGCACCCCGACGACGATGTGCTCTGGGGCGGAAGTGCCATCCGGAGCGCGGTCGACACCAAGGGCGCAAACAACGTGTACGTCGTGCTCGTGACCCGGGGGTTGGGTGCGACGCCGTTCACCCGGACCGCCGAGTACGCCGCTCTGACGAGCGACCAGAAGGGCCAGCTGAGGGAGAACGAGTTCAGAGCTGCGATGAAGGAGCTGGGTGTCCAGAGCTCGAACATCATCGTCCTGAAGGATCCGAAGCCAGGAACCGATGACTCGCTGGTCCAGATGCGCGCCACGGCTCTGCAGATCGAGCGTGCCGCAGCGAGCGTGGGGAAGACCGTGACCCACGTGGCGCACTCCTACAAGTACGACGACAACGCCGAGCACCGTGGGAACGGCCGGGTCATCAAGACCTTGCTCGACGAGGGGCAGATCCATGATGCCCTGTTCTGGTTCAAGCCGCAGTACCGGTTCCGAGTCCCAGCGGACGACGTGGTGAAGTTCCAGGCTCTCGACCCGTCCGACCGGACGGCCGTTCACCGGGCGATCGACGCGTACGAGACAACGGATACCCGGGCGGGCCTGGAGGCGGTCGGCTATCGCGCCACACCCTGGTACTTCGCGATCCTCAGCTGGGACAAGTACCTGACCTCAACGCTGCACACCGCCGCCGTTCCCGGCTAGATACGGCGCGCGGGCCGCCGAGCGCTGCCACACCTCGAGCCGATACCCGACTCCTGGTTCGCTGATCAGGTGGCGTGGGCGGGCCGGCTCCGTGTCAGAGCAGCGGCAACACCTGCTCGCGCACCTGCTTGCGAAGGATCTTGCCGAGCATCGAGCGTGGCGTGTCTTCGATCTGCACGATCCGCCGCGGGATCTTGTAGGCCGCGAGGAAGTCGCGGCAGTGGGCCCGCAGCGCGTCCTCGTCGAGCTCAGCGCGCGGCTCGAGCTCGACCGCCGCGACGACCATCTCCCCGCCCTGGTCGAGCGGCTTGCCGAACACGGCTGCGTCGATGACAGCCGGGTGCATGCGCAGCACCGCCTCGACCTCAGACGGCGAGACGTTGAAGCCGCCGGTGATGACGAGCTCCTTGACCCGATCCACAATCGTCGTGAACCCGTCTTCGTCGACGGTCACGACGTCGCCGGTGCGAAGCCAGCCGTCGGGAAGGAGGGTCTTCGCGGTCTCCTCCGGGTCGTTCCAATAGCCCTGGAAGACCTGCGGGCCCTTGAGCAAGAGTTCGCCCGGCTGACCCTGGGGGACCTCCGTGGTGGGGTCGTCCGGGTCGACGACCTTCATCAGGGTTGAGGGGAACGGCACGCCGATGGTGCCGGTGCGGCGGGTGCGGTGGAACGGGTTGCCCAGGGCTACCGGTGAGGACTCGGTCATTCCATAGCCTTCGACGAGCAGCCCGCCCGACATCGACTCCCACAGCTCAACGACGTGGTCGGGCAGGTTCATCGCACCTGAGATGCAGAACTTGCACGAGCGCAGCGAGACACCCCGCTCCTTCGCGGCCGACGCGGTGCGCTCGTAGACCGGCGGGACCGCGCAGTAGACCGTCGCGGGTGACTTCTTCATGGCGCTGAGGACCAGGTCGGGATCGAACTTGGGGAAGAGCACCAGCAGGGCCTGCTTGCGGATGCCGTAGGTGAGGTAGAGCGTCATGCCGAAGGCGTGGAACATCGGGAGGATCGCGTAGAAGATCTCCTTGCGGTACTCCGCACCGAGCATCCAGGCCTCACCTTGCAGGGCGTTGGAGTAGAGGTTGAAGTGGGTGAGCATGGCCCCCTTGGGGTGGCCGGTGGTGCCCGAGGTGTACTGGATGGCGGCCAGGTCGTCCACCGCCGGGCGGGGATGGTCCGGATCGATGCGACCGTGGGTGAGCAGCTTCTCCCACGGGATCGTTCCCGGCGCCGGGCCGGTCAGCGCTTCGCGGGACTCGCGCAGGCTACGCACCGGTAGGTGCAGAGCGAGGCGCTTGACGGCGGGGAACGCCTTGAGGAGGTTGACCGAGACGACGTGGTCGATCTCGACGTCGGCGGGGAAAGACTGGACGGCGGACACCGCCTTGTCCCACGCGATCACGATGCGAGCCTGGTGGTCCTCGAACTGGTGGCGCAGCTCGCGAGAGGTGTAGAGCGGGTTGTGCTCCACCACGACGGCGCCCAGGCGCAGCACCGCGTAGAAGGCGACGACGTGCTGGGGGCAGTTCGGCAGGATGAGGGCCACGCGGTGGCCCGCACGCACGCCCAGGTGACGGAGGCCCTCGGCTGCCCGGTCGATCTGGTCGCCGAGCTCGGTGTAGGTCGTGCGGCGACCGAAGAACTCCATCGCGGGGTGTCGGCCGGCCTCGGCCACGGACTGCTCGAGCATCGCCACGAGAGACTCGGTGGGCAGGTCGATCTCGGCCGGGACGCCCGGCTGGTAGTGCTCCACCCAGGGCTGCTGGTCACTGTTCGCCATGAACGCATCTTGCCGCGAACTTCTCCGTCGCGCGGCGCAACGCGGCCGGGTATCAACGTCGTGGCGAGGTTCCGGCGCTTCGGTGACCGCGGCGGTCGGGTCCGATCCGCTCCCGCGGACGCGCCTCGCGGCGTCGACGCCGGGACTTGCGGTGCCCCGAGTGGGATTCGAACCCACACTGGATCGGTTTTGAGCCGATTGCCTCTGCCGGTTGGGCTATCGGGGCCATCACGACTGCCCGGCGGTGAACAGGTCCATCCGCCGCGCGGTGCGACTGCCATTAGGCTAGCGGGCGTGACGGACAGCGTAGACCAGACACCCCAGGCCGACGTGCTCGGCGGCGCGCTGACGAGGGCCACTCCGGCCGAGGTGCCGGCGCAGTCGGCCGACGCCGCGAGGCCCGCCCGCCGAGCGGTTGTTGCCGAGGACGAGGCCTTGATCCGGATGGACGTCGTGGAGACGCTCCGCGAGGCGGGCTATGACGTCGTCGGCGAGGCGGGCGACGGGGAGCGGGCGGTCGAGCTGGCCCTCGAGCTGCGGCCCGACGTCGTCGTGATGGACGTGAAGATGCCGGTGCTCGACGGGATCTCCGCGGCCGAGAAGATCGGCAAGGCGCACTTGGCGCCGGTCGTGCTGCTCACCGCGTTCTCGCAGCAGGAGCTGGTCGAGCGTGCCCGTGACGCCGGTGCGATGGCCTACGTGGTCAAGCCGTTCACCCCGGCGGACCTGTTGCCGGCGATCGAGATCGCCATCTCACGCTACGCACAGATCGCGGCGCTCGAGTCGGAGGTCGCGGACCTGGCCGAGCGGTTCGAGACGCGCAAGCGGGTCGACCGGGCCAAGGGCCTGCTGATGACGAAGATGGGCCTGACCGAACCGGAGTCCTTCCGCTGGATCCAGAAGACCTCGATGGATCGGCGGCTCACCATGCGCGAGGTTGCGGATGCCGTGATCCAGCAGGTCGGCGGGTCCGAGGCTTGACCGCTTCCACATCACTCGAACGGCTTGCCTCCGTCGAGTAGTGTTCGTTACTTGTCGGTCTACCGTCTGATGGTGAACCTTCGCACCAACGAGACCACCGGGAGGGCAACTCATGCGGCCTGCGATCGAGGTCGAGCTGGCCCAGCCGGATGAGCTCCCGGCCCTGGCTGCCCTGTGCGTCGAGGCTCGCGACGAGACGGTCCTGGGGCCGAAGCTGTGCAGCTCGGACATCACGCTGGTGGCCCATCACATCGGTGTCCTGCTGAGCACACCGGGCGGGTACGCGCTGCTGGCGAGGGACGAGACGGGCCTGGTCGGCTTCCTCCTGGCACGGGTCATCGGGCCGGGTCCGTTCGCCGACGAGCCGAACCTGTACATCGACGCCATGTACGTAGGTGAGACCGCCCGCCGCCGTGGGGTCGGCCATGCCTTGCTCGACGAAGCCGTCGGCATTGCCGAGAACGCCGGTGCGGAGACCATATGCGTCATTCCACTGCCAGGCTCGCGCGGATTGCAGCGGTTCCTGGCCCAGCTCGGGTTCGCGCCGGCTGGTGGCCACCGGGTCTCGACCTGCACGGCGCTCCGGCGCAAGCTCACCGACGACGGCGCACCCGCGCCGTTGCGCCGAGCCCGGGGCATCGAGGACCTGATCGCCCGGCGCCGTCAAGTGCGCGGCTCGGACCCGGTCGAGGTCGGTCCCGACGAGCGGCGCCGGTCGTCGATCAAGGCGCACGTCAAACGTGCCGTGCAGACGCGCCTCTCCAACTCGTCGACCACGACGATCTCGTAGGTCGCCACCGTCGACCCGAGGTGCACCGGGGTCGCGACCGCGGTGACCAGCCCCTCGCGCACGGCCCGATGGTGCGTCGCATTTATCTCGAGCCCGACCGCGAGCCGGTCGGCGCCCGCGTGCAAGGCCGCCCCGTAGGAGCCAAGGGTCTCCGCGAGGACGACCGACGCGCCGCCGTGCAGCAGACCGTACGGCTGGGTGTTGCCGGCGACCGGCATCGTCGCGACCAGTCGCTCGACCCGGGCCTCGAGCAGGATGATCCCCATCCGTTCCATCAGCGTGCCGGGTTCGGTGGCTGGCAGCCCGCTCAGGAGTGCGTCGTCGGTCATGCCGGATAGGTTGGCACCGTGAGCGACGCAGCGCGACCCCGGCTCCTCTTGATCGACGGCCACTCGATGGCGTTCCGAGCCTTCTTCGGCCTCCCGGTGGACAACTTCCGGACCACCACGGGGGAGGCGACGAACGCCGTCTACGGCTTCATCGCGATGCTCACGACGCTGCTCCGCGAGGAGGTGCCGACCCACATCGCAGTCGCGTTCGACATCGGCCGCACCACGTTCCGGACCGAGCAGTACGCGGCCTACAAGGGCACCCGCGAGGCCACGCCGGAGGAGTTCAAGGGCCAGATCCCGCTCATCAAGGAGGTGCTCGACGCCCTGCGCATCACTTCGGTCGAGCAGGAGTCCTTCGAGGCGGACGACATCCTCGCGACCCTGTCGACCCGCGCCAACGCCGCGGGCATGGAGGTGCTGATCTGCTCGGGCGACCGGGACACGTTCCAGCTCGTCACGAACCTGGTGACCGTCCTGTACCCACGCAAGGGCGTCTCCGACCTGGTGCGCATGACGCCCTCGGCCGTCGAGGAGAAGTACGGGCTCGCCCCCGCCCGCTACCCGGACCTCGCTGCGCTGGTGGGGGAGACGAGCGACAACCTGCCTGGCGTTCCCGGCGTCGGGCCGAAGACGGCCGCGAAATGGATCCAGCAGTACGGCGACCTGGACGGGGTGCTCGCGGCCGCGGCCGAGATCTCCGGGAAGGCCGGTGAGAGTCTGCGGGCGAACCTCGACCAGGTGGTCCTCAACCGTCATCTGAACGCCCTCGTGACCGACATGACGCTCCCGGTCGATCTCGACGACCTCGAGGCACGTCCGTGGGACCGCGAGGCGGTCCACCGGGTCTTCGACGCGCTCCAGTTCAAGACGCTGCGGGAGAGGCTGCTCGCGATGGTCCCCGACGGCGCCGAGGGGGCAGCCGGGTTCGAGCTCGAGGTGGCGCGCTCGTCGGCCACCTCGGTGCGTGAGTGGCTGGCCGAGCGCGGCTCGCTGATGCTCGGTCTGGACGTGACGGGGCGTGGCGCGCCCGCCGAACCGGACGCGTGGGCCGTCGCGATCGCCGACGGACGCGGCGCGGCCCTGGCCATCGACCTCACCGAGCTCTCAGACGACGACGATGCGGCGCTCGGCGGGTGGCTGGCGGATCCAGCGGCCGCCAAGGCGCTCAACGGCGCCAAGGGCGCGTGGCACGAGCTCGGCGCCCGGGGATGGGCGCTCGCGGGCGTCCGGATGGACACCCAGCTCGCCGGCTACCTGTGCCACCCGGACCAGCGCGGGTACGACCTGGGCGACCTCACCGCGCGGTACCTGCACCGTGACCTCAGGGTCGAGGAGGCGGGGCATGACGGCCAGGCGACCTTGGACCTGGCTCTCGACGAGAAGGCCGTGGACTCGGCGGCCGCGCTGCGCGCGGCGGCAGTGGTCGAGCTGGCCGACGTGCTGGCCGGCGCGCTGGCGGACCGCAACGGAGCGGCCCTGCTGCGCGACGTCGAGCTGCCGCTGGTCGACACCCTCGGCCGGATGGAACGGGCCGGGATCGCGGTCGACGAGGACTACCTGCGCGGACTCGAGAAGTACTTCGGCGCTGAGGTCGACAAGGCGGCCGCAGAGGCGTACCAGGTGATCGGGCACGAGGTGAACCTGGGTTCCCCGAAGCAGCTTCAGGACGTGCTGTTCGACGAGCTCGGCATGCCGAAGACGAAGCGGATCAAGACCGGGTACACGACCGACGCGGGAGCCCTCACCGAGCTGTTCGAACGGACCGAGCACCCGTTCCTGGCTCACCTGCTCGCGCACCGCGATGCGATCCGACTCCGGCAGACCGTCGAGGGCCTGCTCCGGTCGATCGCCGCCGACGGCCGGATCCACACGACCTTCAACCAGACGATCGCGGCCACCGGCCGGTTGTCGTCGACCGATCCGAACCTGCAGAACATCCCGATCCGAACCGAGGACGGCCGCCGGATCCGCCAGGCCTTCGTGGTAGGTGCGGGCTTCGAGACGTTGCTCACGGCGGACTACAGCCAGATCGAGATGCGCCTGATGGCGCACCTGTCCGGTGACCAGGCCCTGATCGAGGCATTCCGCTCGGGCGAGGACCTGCACAGCTACGTGGGCTCGCGGGTCTTCGGCGTCCCGGCCGACAAGGTGACGCCGCAGATGCGCTCGAAGATCAAGGCGATGAGCTACGGACTCGCCTACGGGCTGTCCGCCTTCGGCTTGTCCAAGCAGCTCAAGATCAGCGTGTCCGAGGCGAACGCCCTGATGGACGACTACTTCGCGAGGTTCGGCGGCGTGCGGGACTACCTGGCCGGCGTCGTCGAGGAGGCTCGGAAGACCGGGTACACCGAGACGATCCGCGGCCGACGCCGCTACCTGCCCGATCTGACGAGTGACAACCGGCAGCGCCGCGACATGGCGGAGCGGATGGCGCTCAACGCCCCCATGCAGGGCAGCGCCGCGGACATCATCAAGGTGGCGATGCTCGGCGTCGACCGTGCGCTCGCGTCAGCAGGTCTGGCCTCGCGGATGCTGCTACAGGTGCACGACGAGCTTGTCATCGAGGTGGCGCCGGGGGAGCGCGAGAAGGTCGAGGGCCTGGTGCGGACGGAGATGGGGGCGGCAGCGGACCTCTCGGTCGCCCTCGATGTCTCGGTGGGCGTGGGCCGCAACTGGCACGAGGCCGGGCACTAGTCCGGCTTGTGCGCGACGAAGATCGCCGTCCCGGGGATCCGCTCGGCACGCACGGCGCTCCAGCCGCCCCAGGTGTCGTCCGGCCCGGCGGACCATTCCGGCTCGATCAGCCGATCGAGCACCCAGCCGGCCCCCGCGATCTCCGCGATATGGTCCCCGATCGTGCGGTGATACTCCGCGTACACGAGCCGGCCCTCCTGATCGCGTTCGAGGTACGGCGTGCGGTCGAAGTAGGAGTGCGACACGGTCAGCCCGCGCTCGGTCGGATCGTCCGGGAAGGCCCAGCGGATCGGGTGCGTGACCGAGAAGACCCATCGACCCCCTGGACGCACCACCCGGGCAACCTCCGCGTGGACCGCGGCGGCCTCCGCAACGAACGGGATCGCGCCGTAGGCGGTGAACGCGAGATCGACCGACGCGTCCGCGAGTGGTAGCCGTCGGGCGTCCGCCTGCACGCACGGGACCGAGGTGGCGAGTGCGTGGTCGAGCCGACGCGCGGCGGCGAGCATCGCGGCGGAGACGTCGGTTGCGATCACGCGGGCACCAGCGCCGGTCAGCCAGCGACTGCACTGGGCCGCGCCGGAGCCGATCTCGAGCACCGTCCGGCCCCGGACGTCGCCGAGAAGTCGCGCGTCCGACTCCCGCAGGCCTTCGGGGCACCAGAGGAAGTCCGCGGGTCCCAGGAACGCGCCGTGCTCCTCGAGGTACTCCTCGGCGTGAGCGTCCCACCAGTGGCGCCCGGTGCCGCGCGCCTCGTCGTCGGGCACCTCGGCGAAGGCCGCCGTGGTCGCGTCGTCGGAGTCCATGACCCCATTGTGGCCGGTTCAGCCGAGCTGCCGGCGGCTTGGGACCACGGTCCCCGGTGGGGCGGGGCAGACTGGCTGCGGTGGTGGTCGGTGCACGCAAGGACGCGGGTCGACCGAGGACCGAGAGTGATGGGAGCCCAGCGTGCGCGTCGGACTGTTGACGGGTGGCGGTGACTGCCCGGGGCTGAATGCGGCCATCCGGGCGGTGGTAAAGCACGGTATCGGTGAGCACGGCCACTCGATCACCGGCTTCCGGAACGGCTGGCAGGGCGCCGACGCCGACGGACCGGATCCTGGGTTCACGGTTCGGGGTCGCGGCGATGGACGCGGTGTCTCGGGGCGAGTCGGGCGTGATGACGGCGCTGTGCGCTGACGAGGTCGTCCTGATCCCGCTCAGCGACGTGGCCGGGAAGGTCAAGGCGGTGCCGGCGGAGCTGCTCATGGTGGCGCACTCTCTGGCCTGACGAAGGCGCTTTGGCACCTGCTCAGACGGATGGGTAGGATAATCGGCGGTGCGCCACGTCCGCGCATCAAATGTCCTGTCCGCCCTAGTTTCTGTCCGCATCGGAGCACCTACCTCTATGACCATCACTACCCCCTCGAAGTCGACGGCACCTCAGGTCGCCATCAACGACATCGGCTCAGAGGAAGACTTTCTCGCCGCCATCGACGCCACCATCAAGTACTTCAATGACGGCGACATCGTCGAGGGGACCGTGGTCAAGGTCGACCGCGATGAGGTCCTCCTCGACATCGGCTACAAGACCGAGGGCGTGATCCCCTCTCGCGAACTGTCCATCAAGCACGACGTCGACCCGGATGACGTCGTCAAGGTCGGTGACGCGATCGAGGCCCTGGTGCTCCAGAAGGAGGACAAGGAAGGGCGCCTGATCCTGTCCAAGAAGCGCGCCCAGTACG
>Ga0209538_1001789_pt1 | contig 11200 bp, 9 predicted proteins | sample BarGraNGADG00211_2_FD_184492 | JGI IMG/M metagenome (GOLD analysis project Ga0209538, IMG submission 184492) | Arctic peat soil microbial communities from Barrow, Alaska - Barrow Graham LP Ref core NGADG0004-211 (SPAdes) (version 2) | ecosystem: Environmental > Terrestrial > Soil > Wetlands >... | reverse complement strand
TCCCAAACACTCTATCGCCGCGCGACTCAAAAACCAGTTGCGCACGGAGCGCAATTAGTACGCAAAGTTGGTCGTAGTATGGATATTGCGCGCAGCAAAAGCATTTCTCATTTTGCTTCAGGGACATCATATGGAACAGCCAAACCAGCGGCGATCAAACAACATTCAGACGTTGGTCCAATAAAACATCCTCTCGCTGCCAAAGTTGAAAAGGCACGATTACTTACAGCAACTCCAGTGGCCAAGACTATTCTAACTAAACCAGCTAGATTCATCAAAGAAGAAGCAATCGCCGAAGCCTTAAAAAAGCCAGCCGAAAAGCCAAAGAAAAAGAATACTTTCAAGCACCATGCTAGATCTATCGGTATCTTTGGTATTAGCATAATCCTGCTAGCTGTCATTGGTTATTTTACATACTTTTTGATGCCTAGTCTTTCAGTTCGTGTTGCAAGTGCCCAAGCCGGCATCAATGCGACATACCCCGATTACCATCCAGACGGCTATAGTCTAAGCGGACCAGTATCATATAGCGACGGCGAGGTTACCATCAACTTCCACGCTAACACAGGTAAAACCGAATTCACCATCAAGCAATCAAAAAGTCTATGGGATTCAACTGTGCTAAAAGATAAAGTTAACAAAGACTCAAATGGCGAATTCGTCACCACCGAAGAAAGCGGCCTCACAATCTACACCCATAACGGTAACGCTACCTGGGTTAATGGCGGTATTTTATATACCATCACTGGCAACGCACCACTATCCGGCGACCAAATTCGCCACATCGCCACCAGTTTATAAAATGATATAATAACAAGTATATGACAACTATTCGTACTCGTTTCGCCCCTAGTCCAACTGGTCTTATGCACGTTGGCGGTGTTCGTACAGCATTATTTGCTTGGCTGGTTGCGCGCCAAAACCCAACAGGCATTTTTATATTGCGAATTGAAGACACCGACCAAAAAAGAGAAGTCGAAGACTCAGCCGAACACATAATGAAAAGTCTAAGGGCATTAGGCATCACATATGACGAAGGTCCAGATATTGGCGGTCCCTATGCGCCATATCGCCAAAGCGAGCGTCTAGATGTCTATCGGCGTTGGGCACAAAAACTGATTGATACAGGCAGAGCATATGCCGACCCCTACGGTTCAGAGGAGATTCAAGCGTTTCGCGACCAAGCTAGGGCTGAAAAGCGCGCCTTTTTGTACCGCCACCATCGGCCAAAACAACCACCTATTTGGGACGGAACAACGCCTCTTAGGTTTAAATCTGACCCCAAGGCTTATTCGTGGCATGACGAGGTTATGGGTGACCTTCACACGGGGTCAGAGGTGATTGACGACTTTATTTTAATCAAATCTGACGGATTCCCAACCTATAATTTTGCTCACATCGTTGATGACGCCGAGATGAAAGTAACGCACATTATTCGAGGCCAAGAATTTATCGCCAGCCAACCTAATTATCTTAATCTATACGAGGCACTTGATTTAAAGCATCCTATATTTGCAACGATGCCACATATCCTGGGCGAATCAGGCACTAAAAAACTTGGGAAAAGAGATGGTGCCAAAGATGTCTTGGAGTATATAAATGAAGGCTATATAACCGAAGCGCTTGTCAATTTTATCGCTAGTATGGGTTGGAATGATGGCACCGAACAAGAAATATTCACGCGTGATGAACTGATTGAAAAATTCAGTCTGGACCGAGTACAACGTAGTGGGGCTCGCTTTGATGAACAGCGCTTATTATGGATGAATGGGCAATGGATTCGCAAATTATCGCTTGATGATCTTTACTCGCGATCAGAAAACTTTTGGCCGGAATCAGCTAGACAAGCCAGCGTTGATACTAAAAAACAAGTTTTGGCGCTCGTACAAGACCGCTTAAAAACCTTGTCCAACCTACCGATCCTAACATCGTACTTTTTTGAAGAGCCGATTCCGAATTGGAAAATGATTGAAGACAACAAACAATTGAGTAAATTATCGCGTGATGAAATCATTTCGCTGTTAAAAAGCGCCCAAGCTGCATTATCAGTTAGTAAATATGACGCTGAATCTATCCAAAACACACTTAATTTGCTGCTCGGCACAACTGGTCAAAAACCAGCTATTTTGTTTAGCCTCATCCGTCTAGCCGTATCGTGGGCGCCATTTAGCCCCGCCCTAAATGATACGCTCGCAACTTTGGGCCGTGATAATGTACAATCCCGCTTGCAAGTGGCAATTGAAACAGCCTAGTAGTACTCTTTTTCTGCTATAATAACGCTTAAGCTATGAATAAAATCAAAAAGCTTGAATTGTTGTTGGCACAATTTCGCCAATGGCTCCCTAAACACCGCAAGACTGTTTGGATTTTTGGCAGTATTTTCATTATTTGCATCGCCAGCATTACTACATACTTTATTTTGTCTCAAAAACCAGCTAAGGCCACTCCAAAACCTGTCGCAAAAGTAGTAGTAAAACCTAAACCAACACCTGTTATCAAATATTATTCACCGCTAACTGGCAGTTTAGTTGCCAACGAAGCCGCCACCAAACAAGCCGTTACAGCTATTATGATCGAAAATAGTCCGGACGCCCGTCCACAATCAGGCTTAAAAGACAGTGGGGTAGTGTTTGAAGCCATTGCCGAAGGCGGCATTACCAGGTTCTTGGTGCTTTACCAACAAGAGAAGCCTCAGATGATCGGACCAGTTCGGAGTCTTCGTTTGTATGATGTTGACTGGGTTGCAGCATTTAACGCCAGTATTGGGCATGTCGGCGGTAGCGCCGCCAGTCTTGCCGAAGTTCGCAATGGCAACTATCGCGATATTGATCAGTTCTTTAACCCCAACAGCTACTGGCGATCAACTGACCACTACGCACCGCACAACGTTTATACTAGTTTTGAAAAACTAGATGCCCTAAATGCCGCCAAAGGTTACACAACCTCGACCTTTACCGGTTTTAGTCGCGTCGACGGCAAACCAAGTGACACACCAGATGCCACAAACATCAACATTACAATCAGTAGCTCTTTGTACAATAGTTCATACCTTTACGACAAAACGACTAACACCTACGCGCGTTCTCAGGCTGGCACGCCGCATTTGGATCGTGAAGACGGACAGATTACCCCTAGTGTTGTCGTTGCCATGCGCGTCGACGAAACGACCGTGCTCGAGGATGGCTACAGGGAAAGTATTACCACAATAGGCAGCGGTAGCGCCGTTATTTTCCAAAATGGCATTGCCATAAATGCAACTTGGCACAAAGACAGTAAAGTTGGCCAAATCACATTCACTGACGCGGTTGGCGCAGATATACCACTAGTACGTGGTCAAACTTGGATTGCGGCCGTTCCAAACGGCGAAGGAAACGTAGTATGGAAATAAAAGAAGTACCAAGGCTAGCCAGTCAGTTTTGGCCAACATTTTTCAATCGAACACTAACATTGGTGATTGTCGCGCAAATTCTTATCTCGTTTGCTGTTGGTGTAGCTTTGGTTTTGACCGAAACTTTTACTATCGATTCAATCATGCTCTGGACTATTGTCGGCGCGCTTCTTGTTGTTAACCTTTGCGTGAGTTTACTTATTTTTAAATATTCAATCCGGCCAACCAGAGATTTACTGGCGGCTATCATCCATATATCTGGCGAACAAACAACATTGACTCTGCCAAATCCTAATACTAAAAGTAATGAACGGACTGGTTTTCGTGATGCCTTGCAAACAATTTATGAACTATCGAGTATTAAAAGCGAAGCTAAAACTGACCATACAGCCAATCCGCAACCGTCGACAGTAACTAATGCGCTCGATATGACAGTCTGCGGTTTTGTCGCCTTAGACAGCAAACGGCGAATTATGTATGCCAACAAATCAGCTCCAATTCATACTGATGTCAACGGACTACGAACACTCAATCTACTTTTTAATGGTACTGACACGCTTGATTCGTGGCTAGACGCCTGTGAAGAGTGTTCCGTACACGCCGAGCATATCTGGACGCGGATTCCCGATCGTCTGCCAAATCAAGAAAACCGACGCTTTTTTGACGTCATTGCCTCGTACCAAAAAGGTGCGACCACCGAAACTGTATTGGCCCTAATTGACCGGACTAGTTTATATTCCATCGATGAAGAAAATCTAGACTTTATATCGTTTGCAGCCCACGAATTGCGCGGACCAATCACTGTTATCAGAGGCTACCTGGACGTTCTAGAGGACGAGCTAGTTGATGTTTTAAAGGATGATCAACAAGAACTGTTTCGCCGGCTTGTCGTATCGTCTAACCGTTTATCTGGATACATCGATAATATTCTTAACACATCAAAATATGACCGCCGCCATCTTAAAATGCACTTGACCGAAGATTCAATCACCGCAATTTATGACATCATTAGTGATGATATGAAATTGCGCGCTGGTGCCCAAAACCGCTTACTAGCAGTAAGCATTCCGGCTGATTTGCCAACGGTTGCTGCCGATCGCGCCAGTATCGGCGAGGTGTTCGGCAACTTGATAGATAACGCCATCAAATACAGCAACGAAGGCGGTACAATTAACGTCACCGCCGCAGTTAATGGTGATTTTGTCGATGTATCAGTCCAAGATCACGGTATCGGTATGCCCGAAAACGTCGTTAGTAATCTATTCCAAAAATTCTATCGCTCACACCGATCGCGCGAAACGGTCTCGGGGACAGGTATTGGACTTTATATTAGCAAAGCAATCGTCGAATCACATGGCGGCACGATTAGCGTCCGCAGCGAAGACGGCAGGGGATCGACCTTTGTTGTTTCATTGCCAATTTACTCAACAGTTGCAGATAAACTACTGGCGGGGGATAATAACAACGAAGGCATCATTAGCGAAGGCAACGGCTGGATAAAAAATCACTCAATGTATAGGAGCTAAGTTATATGGCAATGAAAACAATTTTATGTATCGAAGATGATCGCTTTATCGGCGAAATGTACGTTCGCAGCCTTAAAAAAGCAGGCTACGAAGTTGATTGGGTAGTTGATGGCAATGATGGGCTGATTGCTGCCCGCAACAAATCATACGATGTTATCTTGCTAGATGTTATGTTACCGGAACGCCGCGGTAGTGAGATACTAGACGCCTTACGTGGCGGTGGCGAAGACCTAATACCGCACTCGCACGTAATCATCCTAACTAATTTTGAACAAGACGATGAATCGCGCATAGCGATGCAAAGATATGCCGACGCTTACCTCATCAAGGCCGAAATCACTCCGAAAAAACTTATTTCGGTCATCCAACAACTCAACGACATCTAAGACTCCGACGTCAACCCTGGACATCACCACTGTTATTTGCTACAGTAATTCGAGGTCACGATATTGTGATAATTAACCATGGTCTCATCGTCTAAAGTGAAGACTGCCGGGGGCAGTCTGCAAGGCCGGAAGCTGGATACCGCCTGTGGCGGAACCAACTGAGGCGGGGTCGACCGCGATTTCAAAGAAATCGACGGGTGACTAGGACACCAGGTTCTCATCCTGGCAATCCGGGCGAAAACTGCCACGTCGGCAGTTTGAGAGTCGGAAACACGGATTCCGTCTGTGGCGGAACCGAGTTGAGACGGGGTCGCGGAAATTTGCTTAGCAAATTATCTGTGACCGATTCCCGACGCGGAATTGAACCCACAGTACAGAGTTACAATAAATATATGGTCTCATCGTCTAAAGGTTAGGACACCAGGTTCTCATCCTGGCAATCCGGGTTCAATTCCCGGTGAGATCACCAAAGAATAAACCCCAGCCCTGTGTTGGGGTTTATTCTTTGGTAAATTTTGTGTAAATTAAAACCGGATTGCCGGCAATTCGGGTGAGAACTGCCAGTGGCAGTTCGCAAGGCCGGAAGCCGGATGACGGACGTCACCGACTGAGGCGGGGTCGACCGCGATTTCAAAGAAATCGACGGGTGACCAATTCCCGGTGAGATAGCTGATAATCTTTCCGTTCATCCGCGCAGTAATTATAGTTCGCTAAAAATGAAACGAGAAAATAATAATCGATTAAAAACGAAATTCCTTACTATGAGCTAAATGCTTGCGTTAAGTTCTTTTTTCTTGATCCACGTAAACTCTTGGTCTACGCTTAGATACGCAACGTCGACTGCTCCACCAACTCCAGGCATATCACCTGGATCCATCTGGATACCATCTGAAAAACGCTGTATTGATGTCGTTGTTTCAATTGCTAGCTTACTGAAGTCTACTGCATCCTGCATAGTCATTGCTCCCCACTGGATCACGTATTCTAGACCACCGACTTGTTGTCTTACTTGAACTTCAGATGTTTCGTCAACAGCTTTCTGTATGAATGGTAATGCAAAGAGACGTCCATCGAAACCAAGGATCACTCGAGTAATCACATCCGTTTGTCCAATCCAATCAGCACCATATTCTTTATTTTTTTCTGAACTATCTCTAGTTATTTTTACGTTGCCTGGTATTGATACGTTGCAGACCATATGGCTACCGTCGTTATTAAACCCTGCGACCAAAAAGTTCAAACCTTGAACTCCCGCTACTCCTTTTTGTTCGTTCCCCTGTGGGTCTTTGAATTTGAACGTTAATTGACCATTTTCGATATGGTGTTCCGTCATCTTCGCGCCACTTGAATTTAGGTTAGCCTCAATTTGGGTCTGAAGATTTTTTAACTCTTTTTTATAGTCAAACTTTCCTTCAAAGAATGTAACTAGGCTATCTGCAATCTGCTGTACATTTAGTTTTTTTAGTTCGTGTATGCGCTTAAAGTCTTCAATGAACCGACTCACATTTTTCGATGTGTTATTTTCCTGAATAAATGCCATACCTGTGATTACGAGACCTACTCGTCCGTTTAGATTAAATACTTTCTCGGCCGAATCTGAACCTATTCGACCCATGCCTTTTAGATTTTGGTATGATTGCCTACTGTCTGCTGCGAGAACGATCCCGCCTGTTGTTGTAATTGCTATTCCTAAACTCATCTTGTACTCCTTATTGAAATTATTAACATTAAAATTATTATTAGAACTGCCGATTTAATTCCATTACCAAACATTAGAAAAATGATAATACTCGAAATTATCAGAAATATCAGTGGGTTTAGCCTTTTTTCGCTTTTTGAGGCAGTTTTCGTCAAGCCAGTTCCGTTGTATGCAAGCAACGAAATGGCATTACTGAGCAATTTAGTAATGTCGTGAGAAAAGCCTCCCGCCTGACTACCACCTGGCTGGGGGATGTTGTTCCATGATAGTCCAGAATCCTTACTTGGATTTGTTTGCTGAGCAGAGAGGGAAGTAAACGTCGATATGGGTGAGATATATGGTCGAGTAGGGATGAATTGCGGTTGTCGAATTAAATTCAGTTCGATGAGTGCTTTACTGGTCAGTATTGTTGATCGCGAGATTTTTGTTGCTTGTTTTAGATATCCATTAGCAACGAGCAATCTAAGCATATCAATTACAGAGCGATTCGAACCAAGACCTAAGTTCTTTACCATCATTACCATCGTAGGACCATCACCGTTATTCTCTCGGAAATCATGGATATAGTGGAGCAAGTGGGCTTGCTTCTTCGTTAATAGAGCGTTTTGATTGGTTATATTCCCTGACATACATATATTTAATCACACTAAAAGTGCGATTGCAACATTTTATATCAAAATACATCCCAACTACCTAAGAGTCATAAAAAATTCCTGAAACGCGCCTACTAACTCCAGACAAGTGCAACTATTGCTACTAAAGTACGACAAATTCAACGAAATCAACGAGGATTTTAAACTAGAGCAGCAGAGTAACAGCCTGCTGAGTGAATTCTACAAAATTCAAGAATAATTTGGTTCCAATTCGAAGTGACAAGGTTCACCAAATAAACCGCTCATCCAAAGGATGGGCGTTTTACTTTGGTATTTTTCGAGCATTGAACCCAAATTGCCAAATAAAGGTAACCGCAGGACATAACAACTACTGCGTTTTAACGTATCCTATTATTGTTGTTCCTGGTGTTGTATTATTTAGACAGATCAAGGAAAGGGGAAATATATGAAAAAAGATAAGGAAATTATCAAATCTCTGCTTGAAAATGCCGGTATCACGATAAACGGTGACAATGACTATGACATTCGGGTGCATAACGAAGATGTTTACAGTCGCGTACTCAGACAAGGCGCGCTGGGACTAGGTGAGTCATATATGGATGGCTGGTGGGATTGTCCTCGGCTTGACCATTTTTTTCATAAAGTTCTGAATGCCAACCTCGAACAACAGATAACGGGTAATTGGGATATCCTGTTCAGAGTGGCGTCGAATTTTGTTTTTAATGCAGGCAGAAAATCAAAAGCATTTGAAGTAGGAGAAAAACATTACGACATTGGCAATGACCTTTATTGCGCAATGCTCGATAAACGGCTAACTTACACTTGTGGTTATTGGAAGAACGCCAAAAATTTAGATGAAGCTCAGGGAGCGAAGTTGGACCTTGTCTGTAAAAAAATCGGACTCAAAAAAGGGCAAAAAATACTTGATATCGGTTCCGGATGGGGTAGTTTTACGGGCTTTGCCTCTGAAAAGTACGGTGCGGATGCACTCGGAGTCACTATTTCAAAAGAGCAAAAGAAATTAGCTGATAAATTATACAAAAAACTCCCAGTAAAAACTAGGCTTCAGGATTATCGCGATATAAATGAAAAATTTGATCATATTGTGTCATTAGGAATGTTCGAGCATGTCGGATACAAAAATTACCGCACTTTTATGAAAGTTATGCATGACGCACTCAACGACGATGGTCTGTTTTTACTGCACACAATCGGTGGCAATAATTCCACGACCGGAGTAGACCCATGGATGGGTAAGTATATATTCCCAAATGGTATGATTCCCTCGATACAACAGATTGGCAAATCTATTGAAGGCCTGTTTGTAATGGAAGATTGGCACAATTTTAGCACGGATTACGATCTAACATTAATGGCTTGGCACAACAATTTTGAAAAGAATTGGGACCAACTAAAACCAAATTATGACGAAAGATTCCACCGAATGTGGAGATATTATTTGTTATTAAGCGCTGCCTCATTCCGCGCCCGAAAAAACCAGTTATGGCAAATCGTGCTGTCTAAAAACGGCGTCCCCGGCGGATATAAATCAATTCGATGATAGCAAAATAACAGCCCCTGCTGTATTATAAAAATATCGTACAATTTTGTATGTGTTTCGCCCCTTAAAAAAAGAGAGAGGAAGGTGACGGAATTGACACCTGGTGCTAGACTTGACGAGCTAAAAAGCTTGCATGGCAGAGCACTTGATAAAAAGCTAGAGACAGAAAAAGAGATGAATTCCGCATGGAAACTCATTAGCAGTGTCGAAGAGACCAAAACTAGAAAAGAAAAGCGCGAAAAAAAGAGCCAAGACCCAAACTTCAAAAAAAATAGAAGAAGGTATCTGCGCGCCGTTGATGCATTCACAGAAGCCGTCGTTAAATATGATCGTATAAATCAGAAATTTCGGTGGTACGTGATTAATCTAGTTGATGTGCCAGAACGTTATTGCAAAGAAACCAGAATCAAGGATCATAACGATGGTTATATACACATATTCTTTGGTGGAATTGGCAGACCGCTCGGCCCTGAGCATGCTCATTATGTTTTAGACAAAGAAGGCGAGTTGAGACATCGACGGAAAAAGGGCGCACCACACGGACCACAAAACCACATACTACCTCAAAAACATTTAGTTTCTATTCAATGCACTTAATAAGCGCATAATATGGCAACACAAAAAGGGTCGAAACGCCCCGCGAAAGCGGGGCCTTTTTTTTATTTTCTTATATTTAGTCCAGCTGCACCATTTACTTCACGTGGTATATTTTGCCAAAATTTGTTATGATTCTAAGTATACTTATTAAAGCAATAAAGAAGTAACTAGACGTACTATTTATGAATAAAACATTATGCCAATAGTAAATATAAGAGATTCAAATTTTATAAAAATTAAGTCGCTTAAAAAGGAATATCTCAAGTCCTTTTGTGAACTTTATAATATAAATTTCTCTACAAAAAATATAACAGAAACAATTTCTACTATTTTGCATAATTTTGATAACGGCAAAATATCAACTAATGACATAAACTCATTTATAAGAAAATTATATATTAGCCTTCGTAATGACGAGATGAATGACACTGGAGCGACTCATCAAGAAATTATAAAGGAACTCAACAAAGTCGATTCCCATATCTGGGGTATGGTTCAAGGAGACGTCGATAGCCACATACAGAGTAATTATGTAAGGAAATTTTATAAATATGACGAAGTAGTTAATGCGATTAGGGCGGGTCTTTACGGAAGCATTGAATCATATACTTTGTCTAGTTGGTATAATCACTGGAGCACAATATTTCTAGAAGACCTTATAGATGAAAACGAGAACGTGATACCTATCATAAAAAAGGTAAAAGGCGTTGACATTATCTGGAATGAACAACCAGTTGACATAAAAGTAACTAATCTACCGAAAGAATGGTTTAAAAGCGGTTATGATATTGATTATGCTATTAACAACCCCAAGATGGTTTGTAAATATATGTACGAATTACAGGGAGCTCAACGATTTGGAGATGATAATCGTCTATTTATAATAATCTATGATAAAAATAGACCAGAGGAAAGTTGGAAGATAAAAAGGGATTATAGTTTAATCAAATCAAAAATTGATGATTTTTTTAATCAAAAGATTGAACTGGATGCGATAAACTTTAAGTATGGAAATAATCAATATTTAGCACATTCTAAAGTAATGTTTATTCTAAAATAATATGAATTATATTGGAAGTAAATTATCGTTACTAGAGTTTTTGGAGGAATCTATAAACAAAGTAGTCGATAAGGACTGTAGGGTTTTTTGCGATCTTTTTGCAGGCACCGGTATAGTCGGAACTTATTTTAAGAAAAAAGGATACACGATAGTAGCAAATGATATTCAATATTATAGTTACGTTTTAAATAAACACTACGTAGAAAACTATAAACCCTTAGAGTTTAGGGGGTTAGAGAAGGTTCTTCCATCATTAAAGCAAACAGAGATTGACGCAAGGGGAGAAATTGTTTGCAATTTTCTCTCAAACATCAAGGGCACGAAAGGTTTTATATATAGAAATTATTGCCTTGGCGGCACAAAAAACAA
>Ga0209538_1001788_pt1 | contig 11200 bp, 15 predicted proteins | sample BarGraNGADG00211_2_FD_184492 | JGI IMG/M metagenome (GOLD analysis project Ga0209538, IMG submission 184492) | Arctic peat soil microbial communities from Barrow, Alaska - Barrow Graham LP Ref core NGADG0004-211 (SPAdes) (version 2) | ecosystem: Environmental > Terrestrial > Soil > Wetlands >... | reverse complement strand
TGGGAGGGGGAGATGGGGCGCTTCCGCACTGCAATCATCCTGTTGACGGCTGCCGTCGTATTGCTGGGGGTCACGGCAGGGCCAGCACAGGCGACGCGGCTGCTCCGGGTCAGCGCATCCATCTCCACCCACTACCCGGCGCAGAACTCGTACGTGACCCCCAAGGTCAAGGCGCATGACCAGTACGGCAAACCGATTGGCGGCGTGAAGTGCGTCTTCACGTGGCACTACAAGTCGACCACCCCGGTCGTGACGAAGTACACGGGTTCCACCGGGGTCGCGAGCTGCTCGAGGAATATCAGCCGTGCCACGAAAGGGTACAAGGTCGTGATCAGCATCCGCTGCACCTGGAAAGGTCAGGTCAAGACGTGCAGCACGTGGTTCACCCCGCACTGAGCCGCTGACCACCTGACGGCCGCATGCCCATGAGAACGCCGCCCACGGCTCGCGTCTCGCGGAGCAACGCACAACGTGGTCGCAACTGCCTTCGGTTGGCCTTCGCTGCAGTGATCGCGACTGCAGCCGTGTCGATCCTGCCCGGCTGTGGAGGTGTCGACAATGGCGGCACCTCCGCACCCTCGACGGCGATGCCAGGAAACAATGCGGCACCAAGTCCTCGAGCCAGTCGCACTCCGACCACGAAGCCCTCAGCGGCCAAGCTCAAGCCCACTGCAGCCCCGAGAGCAGTTGCGAAGACGCCGACCAAGATTGTCTTTGTGAACGTCGGCCAGGGTGACGCCATCGTCATCAAGTCGGGCTCCTGGACGGGGCTCATCGACGGCGGCCCCACGGGCTCCGAGGGGGCCATCGAAGCCGCGCTGCGCAAGCTCGGCGTCAGTCGCCTCAGCGCCGTGGTCGTCTCGCACCCGCACGCCGACCACACTGGCGGGCTCTCGGGCGTTGTCTACGACTATCGCCCCAAGCAGGCGTACGTCGGCGAAGGCGCTGGCGGTGCCTCAGCGGCGCTGCGCGGCGTCGGAGCGTCGATCACCAAGGTGCGGCGCGGCGCTACGCTGCGCTTCTGTGCGCTGCGCGCCAAAGTGCTCAGCCCCGGCTCCCTCTCTGGTGACGCCAACGAGGACAGCGTCGTCCTGCTCCTCGACGTCGGTGGCAGGCGCTTCCTCTTCACCGGGGACTGCACAGGCGGCAACGAGTCGCTCGTGGGCAGCATCTGCGCCCGTGGCCCGCCCCTCTACCTGCTCAAGGTCGCCCACCACGGCTCGCGCTACTCGACGGGCTTGGGCTTCCTCTCCGAGACGCGCCCCAAGTTCGCGGTGATCTGCGTCGGGCCGAACTCCTACGGTCACCCGACCCCCGAGACCATTGCCGCCCTCAAGTCAGAGGGCACGCGCATCTACTCGACCCAGAAGAATGGCACCGTGACCCTGACGGTCTCCGGCTCCGGCGCCGTGACCTGGGCCTTCGCCAAGTCCTCGAAGCCGGTCATCAAGGCGGGCAGCTCGGCTGGCGGCTCAAGTGGCGGCGGTAGTTCAGCAAACAGCGGCTCAACCGGCGTTAGCACTAAGGTCTACGTCACTGAGACCGGAGAGTGCTACCACCTCTCGGGCTGTCGTTACCTGTCGCACAGCAAGATTCCCATCTCACTGAAAGTTGCGAAGGCTCAGGGCTACCGAGCCTGCAGCGTCTGCGACCCACCGCAGTGAGCCCTGAGTGAAGATGGAATGGAAGCGGAACAAGCCGTCACCAGGCTGACCATTGGCTGACCGTCACAGCCAGTGATGGTGTGGCCGAAATCAGCTTGGGCTGGCGGGCATCGCCAAAGACCTGACAGCGTCGAGCGTCCGGAGGGCTCCTTCTACATTGTCACCCTCCCCGCCCCATCGTCACCCTTGCCGACCGCGGGCGCGACTCTCAGACTGACGGCGCGCCGGAAGGGCAGCCCTCGGCTGCAGCGTTGGCTTCGGCCCGCTGGCGACGCGGCCTCGTTCTGTCAGACGTGATGGAGCGGGGCCGCTCCGCGTGTGTTGAACTCCACTGAGATCAACGGCCAACCTTGGCCACAGCCCTCTGTACGTCCTCCGACGCTGACTGCCAGTCGTCCTGTATCGAGGAGTCCAAGTCGACGTCGTCACCATTCTGGATGTCGCTGTTCCACGAATCGTAGGCCGACTTGTAGTGGGATGAGGCATCGTACAGGGCGCTGCTCACCTCTTGGCCGAGCTTGTCATCTGTGGGTGGCTGGTACGTGTCGATCGCGAACTGAGCTTGACGAATGACCGCTCCGTACTCGGTGAAAGTGATCCCGACCCCCAGAGCCGACTCGACCTTCAGGAACGCGCGTGTCAGCTTCTTTGTCTCCGCTTTGCGGTCGTTCTGGGTCTTCAGGTACCAACCGAAACTGCCCAACAAGGCAGCGGCGCACGCCGCCGCTGCGACGATTGAAATGATGTTGTTCCGTCTCTTCCACCACGGCTGCGACCCGGTGCCGGGCTGCTCAGCCGCTGACCCGTCCACTGCTACATCTGCATCCGGGGCCGATGGCTGTGACCCCTGTGGCGGGGGTGAATATGCGAAAAGCGGTGCCCTCTCGACCGGGGCAGCACAGAACGGGCAGACGTCCCGCTTTGGATTGATGGATTGGCCGCAGCTGCTGCATTTGATGAGCTTCACTGATGCCCCCCTGTGCTCCTCGGTCAGCCTGTGTCACGACGCCGCAGCCTGAGGTCCCGCCTACCAACGCCCTGATCAAGCTCGGCGGCCGACGCCCCCTCGCGTCGTCGGCCCCGTCCCTCTATGTTATCGACCGCGCAGACGGAAAAGGTGAGTCGTGATGTCGCGCAGCCTTCCCCCAACCTCTTGTTGATGACCCGAGGCCATGGATCCATGTGCGGCCAATGTCGGGCTAAACTGGTCCGCCGGCTTGTCGTGCTTCTCCCGGTTGCAGGCTGAGCAGGCGATGACGACATTGTCCGGCCCATCGCCTCCACCCGCGCGATCTGTATCACGCCCGCGAGCGCGCCTGACTCTGGCCGTATCCTCGCACGACCACGACTCTATTGTTCGCGTGGTTCCCTGAATTGTCACCCCTACCGTCCCGTCTTCACCCTGGCGTGCCGACCGGAGCGTGGCATACCGTCGCGCATGACCGGACGTTCTGTGCGTGCGGGCCCAGTCCCCGAAACGGTGGCCGGTCACTTGGCGGTCGGTGGGTCGACTGCATCGAGTGACAACTGGCTGGCTGGCCGCCCGCCCTACTGCTTCTCCAGGATGAAGGAGGCCCCGCCGACGCGGGAGCCGACGAGGGCGCTTGGAACACCACGCGGGTTACCTGCTGTAGTAGGCAACTCGGGCTGAGTGGAGCCCGTCCGCATCGCCCTTCATCAGCATGCAACCCGTTTGTTCGGCGCTTGCTCCTTCGGGCGTCCAGTGCCACCACGCGAAGCCCGTGTCGACCCCGCTGGCCTCCTCCACGACGGTGTCGTCGAAATCGCCATCGCCAGGGTGTGTATCCCAGTACTCGGGGAACTGCGCCTTGGTGATGCGACCGTCGTAGGAATCGTCGAAGACGAAATCCTCGGCGCAGGCGTCCTGGATCATATCGAGATCGCCGGTCATCCAGCCCTGCATGTACTTCTCTACGCAGCCGCTCACGAGTCACGCCCCTTCCAGTAGTGACCATACGTGGAGTGATTACCCCCTCTCCATCGATCTAGCGCCGTTGCCGACGGCTGTCCCCCAGCCGACTGTGGCGAGTGACCGTCCAACGCCGGCCCCGTCGAACGTCAACCACCGACCCCCATCGTCACCCTTGCAGGTCGCGGAGGCGGCGCTCAGACTGACAGCGCGCTGGAAGGGCAGCCCTCGGCTGCAGCGTTGGCTTCGGCCCGCCGGCGACGCGGCCCCGCTCCTGTCAGACGTGGCGGGGCGGGGCCGCTTCACGACGGTCATGCGTGACCGGACGTTCTGTGCGGTGGGCGTAGTCCCCGAAACGATGGCCGGTCGCGTAGGGAGGGCGGCCACTCTGCCGGACGCGCGCCGTGACACGAGTCGGCCGCCCTCCCGGGGCAATCTCTCGGCGTCGTGTTCGTTGGACTCGACGGTAGTAGCGAACGCGCAGCGCGTCGCGGGGGTCGCTGAGGGCTAGGCGTCCAACGGAATCTGCTGCGTGGCCCGCTCGCTTCGCCTCGCGCTCAGGTAGGGCGTGAGAATCGGGGGCAACTGTGGTTTGTGACCAGCCACCAAATCGCCGACAGTCACAATCTGTATCCTCGGAAAGGCCCGACCTGCGTTCTTGGAAATCGGCCACTCATACGTGCCGAAGTGATTGGCTGTGTCAGTCATGCCCTGCGTGGGTTTCTCGAGGGTGACGAGCAGACCCATCTCTGCCTTGTGACTCCGTACCGTGCCCTCCAGCTCGCGCACATATTCCGGCTTGATGTCCTTGCCGCCCTTGACCGAGATGAGGACGCGCCCGGTAGCGCCCTTCGCCTTGGCGTCCAACGGGAAACGGGCCACGCCATCAATGCCGCGGTCGCCCCCCGGCTTCGCCTTCGGCTCCCCGTCGACCAGGGAGACGGCCCAGCGCTCAAACTCGAAGTGTGACCGTTTGAAAAGCTGATGAGCCGAAGCCTCGTCCCGGGGAACTCCGGTGACGTCAAACTCGACCGCAGAACCATGCGCGGCCACTAGTCTTCGGCGGATCAGGTCCACGGCCAGGAATGTCACGTCGATGCCGGTCCACCGACGACCTAACTTCTGTGCCGCATCGACGGCCGTACCGCAGCCGCAGAACGGGTCCAGCACCATGTCACCCGGGTTGCTACTAGCTTCGATGATTCGGGTGAGCAGACCGACGGGCTTCTGCGTCGGATAGCCGAGCCGTTCCGAGTCTGAGGTGGAGAGCCAGTGCGCATCCTCGTCTATGCACGCTTCTGTCCCGAATACAGTCCCTTGGGTATAGGGCTGATTCGCCCAAATGTCCGGGATGGGAGTGCCATCCGAGGGCTTCAGTCTGTGTTCGTAGAACGGCCAGACTTGTTTCGGGTCAATGAGGATGTAGCCCAGTTCGTATAGCCGGTCCAGCTTCTCGTGCTGAGTCAGTCCGGTTAGGTCCTCTTCGCAATCCTCAACGATGGCTCGGGGCAACGCCCAATGTCGCCCCTTGGCCGTTGGGTCAAATCCCCTCCACGGCTTCCCCGACTCCCCGTTCCTTGTGCCGCTGCCGGTCAACACGTTGCCCGAGTAGTTGGTACGCCATCCTGCGGCGTCTTGGACGAAGTGCTTCTTGATGTGGCCCCTCATGTAGGGCCGTTTCGGAGCATTCCAGGTGTAGGTCTTGCTCCGGGTGTAGAAGAGGACGGTGTCGTGGATGGGTCCAAATCGCCGGACCTTGCTGTGGGTGCCAGTCCGACGCCAGACAATCTCGTTCCTGAAGTTCTCCGGCCCGAACACCGCATCCATCAGCACCTTCAGATAGTGGCTGGCCGTTGGGTCACAGTGCAGATAGACACTTCCCGTCGGCTTGAGCGCTTCGTGGAGCGCGACAAGGCGCGGGGCCATCATCACGAGGTAGGCGAGCAAATCGTGTTCGCCGAGCAGGGAATGGAAGCCGAGTAGCGCATCGGCCACCCTCAACGGCGCACCACCATTCACCAAGTCCAGGTAGTGTCGCTCAGTCAGCGGGCTCCACGTCCACGTGTCATCGAACGCCTGAATCTGCGCACCCGCCTGCGCGGCGTGCTTGGCGCCGAATACGACGTTGTACGTCCGATTGCTGTTGAACGGCGGGTCCAGATAGATGAGGTCCACCGACTCATCCGGCACGGAGTCGCGCAGGATGTCCAGATTGTCGCCGAAGTAGAGATGGTTATCGGGCACGGACGAAGGCTACCACGCGCCCGCGACGGACGGAAGGCGCGGGCGGGCGGCCAGCGCGACCGCGAGATCGAAATCCTCGTCCTTCGCCACCAGGTGCAGGTGTTGCAGCGCAAGGCCGGCCGCCCCAAGCTGCGCCGGCGCGACCGGCTGTTCCTCGCCGCCGCGGCACACCTGCTGCCTAGGGAGCGTTGGTCGTCGTTCATCGTCACGCCGGCCACGCTCCTTGCCTGGCGTCGCGAACTCGTGAAGAAGAAGTGGACCTACCGGCGCAGAAGGATCGGGCGTCCGCCGCTCGACTCTGAGATCGGCCGGCTCATTGTGAGGATGGCCAAGGACAACCCACGCTGGGGCTACATCAGAATCCAGGGAGAGCTGCGCAAGCTCGGCATCCGTGTCGGGGCGAGCTCGATCAAGCGGCTCCTGGCCCGAGAAGGCCTCGGCCCCGCCCCACGGCGAGGGCCCAGCTGGGGCGAGTTCTTGCATAGCCAGGCCGAGGGCATTTGGGCCTGTGACTTCTTCACCGTGGAGACCGCATTCCTCAAGACGCTCTACGTGCTGTTCTTCATCGAGGTTGGTTCCCGCCGGCTGCATGTCACGACCGCAACGCCTCACCCGAACGGCACCTTCGCCACCCAGAAGGCGCGCAACCTCTGCTTCACACTGGACGAGCGCGCTGAGCCAGTGCGCTTCCTCGTCCATGATCGCGACGCCAAGTTCTCGGGCTCGTTCGATGAGGTGGTTCGGACTGAGGGCATCCGCGTCATCCGCACGCCCATCAGATCACCCCAGGCCAATGCGTTTGCCGAGCGCGCCGTGAAGACCCTCCGCCATGAGGTTGTCGACTGGACCCTGATCCTCGGTCGCCGTCATCTGGACCGCGTTCTTGCGAGCTACGCCAGGCACTACAACGCCGAGCGACCCCACCGCGGCATTGACCTTCGAGCACCTGAGAAGCACAACCACGTCGAACCGGTGGAGATCGTGCCGAAGATCAAGCGGCGGGATCTGCTCAGCGGCCTGATCCACGAGTACTATCCGGTCGCAGCATGATGAATCGGCGTTTTGGTACCCTTCAGGCTACGGTCTAACATGCGGCATCGAGGGGGTCGGTCTCGCCTACCTCGCTGGGCTGCTGAACTCCCGTCTTCTGGACTGGGTCTTCCGCCAGTCGGCAACCAAGTTCCGCGGCGGCTACTTCGCTGCCAATAAGCAGTACATCGAGCACTTGCCCATCCACTTGCCGACTGGCGGCGGTGCCTCCGACGAGCCATCGGCAGAGCAGGTTCGCCGGATTGTCGAGCGAGCCCAGCACCTCAGGATGGGGTGCGCCTCTGCAGCTGGCCACGACCTTACGCTGCTAAGCCGCGAGATCAGATTGCTTGACTCCCAGCTGGACAGCCTCGTCTACGGACTCTACGGCCTCAGCGACGACGACATCGCCGTAGTCGAAGCCGTCTGAGGGGTGAATCGCCAGGCGGTTCCTTCGCGGTCGGCGACCCGTCGGCGGCTGGGGAAGAGGGCCTGCACTCGGCGCACATTCTTTGGCCGGACGGCACACCTGAACCTGTGTGCACTGTCGTCGAAGCGAGGCCCTCAGACCCTAACGTGTTTGCGCGCTTCCTTTGCGGGCGCGCAAACGGCTCTGGCAGAGTGCCCGCGCGTGCTCACGCTGCCCGACTGCGGGCCTCCGTCTCCTAGGCCGGAGGTGCCCCTGGGACTAACATAGGAAGCGGACCGATGAATGGGGTCCGGTCAGGAGCGTCTGTCCAAGTCAGGCTGCTCGCACAGCTCGTGCGGATGAAGCGAGAGTACGGGCTGCGCAAGCACGTTGGGAGGAAGTCGAATGAGCAAGAGATTCGCAGAAAAGGTCTGCCTCGTCACGGGGGCTACGTCAGGAATCGGACGGGCGACAGCAGTGCAGTTCGCACGTGAGGGTGCCCGTCTAGCCCTGACCGGACGCAACGTTGAGCGGGGTCAGAGGGTGCTTCAAGAGGTGCTGGCCGCAGGCGCCAAGGATGCCGAGTTCTGGCCTGGCGACGTGACCGATTCCGTCAGCGTTGGATCCATCGTCAAAGCGGTAGCCGATCGATTCGGTCGCATCGACGTGCTCTTCAACAACGCGGGCATCAATGGGTATGGAGCTGTGGATGAGATCTCCGTGGATGCCTTTCGCAGGGTCATCGAGGTCAATCTGCTGGGGCAGTTCTACTTCGCGCGTGAGGTGGTGCCCATCATGAAGCGGAAGGGCGCCGGAGCGATCGTGAACACGGCGTCTGACTGGGGCATCGTGGCGGGCCCCAAGACAGTCGCTTACTCCGCCAGCAAGGGAGGGGTGATCATGATGACAAAGGCCATCGCCCTCGACCACGCCGCCGACGGCATCCGCTGCAACGCGATTTGCCCGGGCGACACGCTGACGCCCATGACAGTCGATCGACTCGCCTTCGAGGGTCAAGACAGTCAGGAGGACGTCGACGGAGCTGCTTTGCCGTTGGGACGGTGCGGCAGGCCCGAGGAGATTGCGACAGCGGTCGCCTTCCTTGCGTCCGACGATTCAAGCTTCGTGACGGGAGTCGCGCTACCGGCCGACGGCGGCAACACCTGCCGATGAAGTGAGATTTGATCCGTAGACGAGATGGATCTCGCCGGCCAGCCGCTCGTCGCTCAGAGCCCGGGCTGAGGGCGCCCGCAGCTTCGCCGCGTAGTATGTCGACGGGGCAATCGGCAATACCTCGCAGATCGGCTCGACCCCGAACTCCTTCCAGCGTTCGTCGATGAAGGCGGTCATCTCCCGCCGCGGCGGTCGAACTCCGCCCGGAAGAAGTTCGCGGTGGGTTCAGGGGGTCGTCTGGGAGGGCTCCGGCTGGACGCAGGCGCATGAGCGCTGGCTCGCCCGCCAGCGTTTCGAAGAGCGCGGCCTGCAGATCGCCTATGTGGAGGCGCTGGCCGCGGTCAAGAGCGTGCGCGCCCGTCGCGAGGCCCTCGATGCGGCGATCGATACAGAAGCCGCGAAGGAGCCCTGGGTACAGGTCGTCGGCCATCTTGCCTGCCTGCGCGGCGTCTCCACCCTGACGGCCTTCGGCCTGGCCACGGAGGTCGGCGAATGGAAGCGCTTCGACGGGCGTTCGATCGGCGCCCACCTGGGCCTCGTGCCCAGCGAGAGCTCCTCCGGCGAGCGTCGCCGCCAGGGGGCGATCACCAAGACCGGCAACGGCCATGCCCGTCGCCTCCTGGTCGAGGCCGCCTGGCACCAGCGGCGGTGCGCGTGCGTGCCGAGGCCGCGGGGCGGCGCCTGCGTCGGCGCTGGGCGAGCCTTGATGCGCGCGGCAAACGCTCCACGGTCGCCGCCGTGGCTGTCGCCCGCAAGCTCGCTGGCTGGTGGCCGCCGTGCCTCTCACGGGCCAGCTCGGCGGCGATGCGCGCCGGCCCCGAGCCGGGAGCGCCGAGGGCGAAGGCGATGATGCGCTGCTCGACGAGCACCGGGATCGCGTTCGGCATCTGCGGCCGGCGGCGTTCCCTGGGGCGCAGGATCTCGAGGCCGAAGCGATCGCTCATCGCCTTCCAGCGGCAGAAGGTCGAGCCATGGATGCTGTGCACCCGGCAGGCCGCGGCCACGGATCCGAGCTCCCGCGCGCTGGCGAGCACACGTAGACGATAGGCGTACAAGACATCATCATCGGTCGTGGGGCGACGCTCCTTCTGCGAGAACCTGGACAGTCCTTGCAGAGAAGGATGCGTCGCCCCACCTCAGTGAGACAAGAGGACTCCGAGTGTCGGTACTACTCGGGGATAGGACATCCTAGCCCTGCATGTGGGCGGCAGGGAGGGCGACGACGGTGGCCCTGCCGATGCGCGAGCGGCAAGCGATCATCAAGGTGATGGCGCGGCGGCACGTGCGTGCCGTCAAGCAGGAGCGCGGGCCGATGCGCGACGAGCTCTACGCCCTCGCCGGCCACAACAGACGCTACGCGGCGCGGCTGCTGCGCGCCAAGGCCCGCGGTGAGCCGGCGCGCCGCAAGCGCCGCCGCGGCCGCGGTGCAATCGACGGCGCGGAGTCCGAGACCGCAGGGCGCAGGCGCAGGCTCTCGCGCTTGAGCTCCTTGAGGCGCTTGGCCTGGGAGTCGTTCAAGCCCCCGTACTCGCTGCGCCAGCGGTAGTGGCTGACCTCGCTGATGCCGATCGCCTTGGTGACCGCGGGGCTTTGTCTCCCTGACCGAGCAGCACTTCGCCCTCACGCAGCTTGGCGATGATCTCCTCGGGGCGGTAGCGCTTCTGGGACATAATCTCCCTCCTTCTTTGGTCCGAAACCACACCCTCGGGGTGGACCAATTTCGCGGGGGTCAGGTCACTATCTCACCGCCTCTCCCGGTGCATCGCCTCCAATACCGCGCGGGCCGCGACATCCGTCCGCTCGATGTGAACTCTCATAGCCTCCACGGCCTTCTGCTCACTACCTGCCACGATGGCTTCGACAATGGCGGCGTGCTCAGTGAGTGCACTGTCATGCCACGCAGGCGAGTCTGGCAGTACCTCATTGATCTCGTCGACGACGTACTGAATCTGCTTGAGCGCCATGGCGTAGAAACGGTTGTGCGATGCGACCCCAATGGCGGCATGCAGCGAAGCGTTATGCTCGTTGAATTCCCGGTCATCCTGTGCCCGAACGATGGCGGTGGCTTGAGACTTGATGGTCTCGAGATCCTGTGCTGTCGCACATCGTGCGGCCAAGCCGCACGCAGCGGGCTCGACCGCGAAGCGAAAGTCCAGAGCCTCCCGCACGATATCCGAGCTGGGCAGGAGCCGTGTTCGTACGGTCCCTGGTTCGGCCACATCCGCCGCCGTCCCGATCACGAAGGTGCCACCGTTCCGGCCCACTCGACGTTCGACTAGGCCTTCATGCTGAAGGATTCCGAGCGCCTGTTGGACGGTCGAACGGCCCACGCGAAGCATGCGAGCAAGCTCACGCTCGGGGGGAAACACTTCGCCCCGGAGAACAATTCCAAGCCGAATCTCGCGTCGTAGCTGGTCGGCTACGTACTCGTGCGCGCGCGGCCGTGGTCTTCGGGCGAGGTCTGTGGTTGACGGCCGAGTAGTCACCATGGGCGGAGTCTCCACTAGAAGCTTCTCTTCATAGGCGGACAAGGCCTATGCAGTTGGAAGAGAGCCGGATCTTGTGGCCATGTGTCCCGCGATCCTGCAAGATCAGCAGCATACGCACATTGCAGCACTCTCACGCGCCGGCTCGTAACCGACGAAGCGCTCGAATTCTGCATGGTGGTGTGACTGGTCCACGGGTACGTCGATGAGGAATGGCACTCCCCGACCGTTGGCGTCCAGCGCTTTCTCCAGGGCAGGTCCAAGT
>Ga0209538_1001785_pt1 | contig 11211 bp, 10 predicted proteins | sample BarGraNGADG00211_2_FD_184492 | JGI IMG/M metagenome (GOLD analysis project Ga0209538, IMG submission 184492) | Arctic peat soil microbial communities from Barrow, Alaska - Barrow Graham LP Ref core NGADG0004-211 (SPAdes) (version 2) | ecosystem: Environmental > Terrestrial > Soil > Wetlands >... | reverse complement strand
GCCTTATATGTTTGTTGATCATTCAAATCTGGGGTAATGTCCAATATTATGTTTTGAAATAAATATCGTTTTTTATTTACAAATGGATAATCAACGCCCAAATTAGTTGTTGGGTCAGTATAGCCTTGTGGCAATATATCTCTCCAAACAAAATTACCATTACCAATTGGTCTTGCATAATATGGTATTGCTGTTGTTTGGTCGTATGAGGTGCTGCCAGTGTTTACCTGATTTAATTCATTTCCAAAATATCTTAATTGAAGCGGTATAAAGGGATTGTATTTCCATACTAAACGTTGAGATGTTCTCCCACTTATGTATGGTGTTATTATTTTAAATGTTTGTGGAGTTTTTGGTAATTGTAAAAAGTCCTCTAGTGAATATTCAATTAAATCACCGATTTTAACCCCAACAAATCCTGATTTAACATAATCACCAATATTTAGTGTTGCTGGTGCAAATGAAAAGGGTATTGCTGTTCCTGCTGTTGACCATGTAGTACCTGATAATATTTCAACAGGATTTGTAGTTGGTATATACTGTGCGTATAGAAACAGTTCAGTTAAAGGAAATTTGAAATAATCAACATATGGCGTAACGTCAAAGTCCCGATTAAAATTAAAAGCATATGCCTGTTCGCCATATACGTTGTTAGAAAAGCCCGCAGGAAATATTTCAAAATCATTTGGTGTTGCGACTACTTGAAAATATCTGATGTATGTTATGCTACCACCGCTAACAATATGCGTATATCCACTCGTTGCAGGTCTGACAAGATAAAAATTAAATGAGTTAAGAACATTTTTACTATTACTTAATTGTGGGGCAAAAAAATCTGAGAATTTGGTGTAATTATTTCTAAGTCCATTTAAGAGCGACATATATTCAATTTTGCCATAGATTCTATAGTTTGGATTTGCTTCTCTTTCAGCATCGAATATTTCGGTAGCACTCAGAATATTTCTAATATCATATTCATTGATTGCAGCTACTTTGCGTGTGAGTTCAACCTTTTCATAATTATCGACATTAACTGAATGTACGTTTTTCAGACTATTAAGTAGTATCTCCACTATTTTTTCTTTACTATAAATACCCTGAAAAATATTTATTATTTTGTAACCTTTTCGAAACTCTATACGTATAAGCTATATGTTTAACCAATAAAAAATTAAAATTATGAAAAAATTATTTTACATTTCGACTTTAATCTTTGCGCTGGTACTTATGAACACCAGTTGCACGAAACCTGCTAATGACACTCCTGACCCAACAATTAAAACCCTTGAACAGACTTATCCTACATGGAAAAATTTGACATGGGTATCTACTGATGGTGATGGTAGTACTATTGCTTATCCAAGAATTGATGTTTCTATTATTGATAATATTGTTAAGGTAAATCAACCAACTGGAATTGGTAATGGTGTTTTTCATGGTTCTTATACTGTATTTAATATTACTGGAAATAATGTTACACTTGGAACTCAATATGATGGTATGACTGGTACATTTATTAATAGTGGTACTCAAATTACATTAACCACAAAAGGACTTTCAACAACAAGTCATGTTTATGTTCTTCAAATAAATTAATATATTTATACATATAAAAACCCCTCTAATCAAGGGGTTTTTTGTTTTATACAAGTCCTAATGATACTACAAAATCAATACAATTTGCAGCATCAAAACCTTTGTAAAAATATGTTTTAGGGTCAGCAGCAGATGGATTACCATTAAGAAATGGACATGGTGTTGTACTATTACGATATGTGCCATTTAAACCACCAATATCTTCTTTTGTAAATCCTTTTTTTGATAAAAAATTCATATTCAAAATATCTTCTTTTGGTACAACTATAAAATCTGTCCAATTTAAATCTGAACGAGCAAACCATTTTGTATTAAATTGACCAGCAGCAATTTCTTGTATGTTATCATTAAAATAATAAATGTTGCCTTGTTCGTCTTTATCTTGTACTGTAAAATGATCTGCTGATTTAACATCATCAATATCACTAGTTCCTTTAGTTATATATCCAAGTTGTGGTAAATATATACTTAAATTCATCCAGTTTGCACCAAAAACTCCACCATAACTACCATAACTACTATTTGAAGGAAAACCAAATTTGGAGTTTTCATAGGTTTGATAATCACCATTAACAATTATACCTACATTCCAAAATGGGTCTTTTATTTCATTAATATAAGTAAATCTAAAAAAACCATGAGTTAACGGAAATTGTACATCATTACGTCCACGAACACCATCATCATGGTCATTATATGTTGTTCCATGAAATTTTGCAACACTGTATATTGTTCCACCAGAAAATGTGTAATATTCTTTTCTCCAAAGTTCAGTTGCTTTAAATTCTACGCCATTTTCTGGTCGTCTAAAATATTGATCTGCTGGACTTGTTTGTGGAAATTTTAAAATATATCTGAATGGTACTACCACACTGCCATCTCCAATTGTACCAGTAAAATTCATTGGAATTGTTTCGGGTGTTATTTCAAGAGTAGCAAATCCTTTAAATTGTGTAAAAATACCGTTTGGTGATGTACTTGATATTGAAGTTTCAACACCAAATTCATTGGTTACAACTTTATTACGATTACAAGTAATTATAAATGCAAAATCACCATCTCTTTTATATACAGAATATTCAGAGGGGTCTAATAATTTCATATCTTTTCTTGGGTCAGGAGATTCTGGCAAGAGTGGATTAATTGCAAGCATTGCATCTGTAATTTCAGGCGGATAATAATAAATTTTTTCTGTTACTTTACCTGTTCTTTTAGAAAACATTCCAACTGTTGCATTTGCATCAGTTTTTGCACGAAACATTTCTGAAATTTGATTTGTGTTATCAAAAAACTTTTCTCCCCACATAGAATTATCGCCATCAGTAAAAACACTACCAAAAATAACAAATGTATTACTTAATACAGACCTGATTCTAAAGTCCTGACGTGTAATACCAATTGTGAAATTTGTACTGTCACCCCAAAATGGTACTATGTCTACTGATATTTCTTGTGTTTCTATATTTGGTAAATCGCTTAAGTCGTTACTTGGTTTTATTTTAGAATTATTATCAGTAAATAGATTTGGTGAGTAACCTAAGTTTGTTACCATAGATGCAGGATTCATACTGAATTTTCCAATGTCGGTAATATCAACGCTTAAATGAACTATTTGTGTACCTACTGGTGCTCCAAAAATCATATAATCACCTGCAGAGTTTGTAAGTGCAGTATATTTATAATATTTTTTATAAACATCAAGAAATTCTAAGTTGGTTACAAGTTCAGGTTTAATTGGAAAACTGCCAAAAGGTTGTTTTGGTGATGAAACTCCTGTGTTTGGATTGATCTGAGAAACACGGGGTAATAAATTATACCTTTTACCATCGGTATTTTTGTCTGTTGGATTTACATAAGGATATATGCTGGTAATTTCACCGTTATTTGCATCTTCATCTTTTAATGGTATAAAAATACTAATTTTCGCATTAGGTATGCCAATACCACCATTTGCAAGAACTCTTCCTATTAATACACCGTAATCCGCATTAAAATTCTGATATACATCATTAACGCCAAGTGTCATGGAAAGAAATTCAAGTGTATCAACTTCCTGATCAAGTTTAACTATTATGTGACTGTCTGCAGAGGGAGTATTAGAATCAATGAAAATACGTTGGGTTTTATTCATAGAATTTTTCTAATAAATACTAATAGTAAGAATTTCTTATCTATACTGAAAATATTTTCAAAAAAAATGAAAAATATTTTTAATAAAATCTTAGGAAATTTAAAACAAAAAAATCGAAATTTTTGAAAATCTGACCCAAAAAGATGAAAAAAGTCCGAGATTTGATTTTATGAGCAAGAACCACAGTACCATAATAATTTAAAGAAAATACTTTTCAATATTTTTTTAGTATTTATTTGAAAAGAATAATTGTTTAATTACAGAAATAATAATAAAAAATATTAATAATTATAAACATGGCAGAATTCATATTTACCTCTCCGGGGTATAAATTTAAAGAACGTGACTTGACTTTCGTAACACGTAACGTGGGCATAACTACATTGGGCTTAGTTGGTGAAACAGTGAAAGGACCTGCTTTTGAACCAGTATTCATTCAGGATGCTACACAGTTTTCAAACAGGTTCGGAGCACAGAGCGTAGAAAAATTATCAAATGGTACACTACGTTATCAATTACCTTATGTAGCTAATTCATTTTTGCAGGAAACCAATCAGTTATATGTAACAAGAGTGTTGGGTATAAGTGGATATGATGCTGGTACAGGATGGACACTTACCTTAAATGCAGGTATTGACCCTGCTACTATTGAAAGTGGTGCTACAACTACAGGTACTGATGATTTTGAAAATAGTACTTATTTAGGTAATATAATAAATATAACTGGTCAAACAGGTGTTGTATTTACTGGATTTACTAAATCAGATTATCCTGAAACAACATTTAATGGTATTTCAAAACATTTTAAAGTAACAGCTTTTGATGCTGGTACTGGTCTTGGTACTGTTGATTATACAGGCACAACATTTAATGGTAATTCATATGCTCAATATGAGAATATGGTACTTGCTGTAATTAGAAGTAGAGGTTTTGTAACTGATCACGTAAACAGTCCTTCTACAACTAAATTTGATACATTAGCACTTACTGTAAGTGGTAATACAACAAATATTGGTACAGGTGATTTATTCGGTCAATTTACATTATCAGCAACATATACTGGTGGTAGTACTACTCAACTTTATACTGCATCATTAAATCCAGATTCAAGTAGCTTTTTACCAAACGTAATTGGTTCAAGTGCAAAAGATAAAAATACTAAAATTTGGGTTGAATCAACATATCCTGACTTAATTAAATTATTAGATTCTGCTGGTGATTCTATACTCAATTATAGCGGAACATCAGGATTTACAAGTTATGGAATTGGTACTGTTTCATCATATGGTTATGGTGTTAACACTACTTTAATAGAATTAAAATCTAATTTTTATAGTAATTATAAAACAATCTTTCAAACTCCTGAAACTCCTTGGGTAGTATCACAATTAAAAGGTAGCACTGTTGACAGATTATTTAAATTTGTTAGTATTTCAGATGGTGATGCAGCTAATCAAGAAATTAAAATCAGTATTGAAAACATTAATCCAATCAATCTTGAATTTGACGTTTATATTCGTGCATTCTACGATACAGATGCAAATCCAATAATGTTGGAAAATTACCTAAGAGTTAGTTTGATCAAGGGTCAGACAAACTATATAGCACAAATGATTGGTACTACCGATGGTGAATATGATATTAAAGGTAATTACATCATGATTGAACTTGCAAAAGATATTTCTCCAGACTTATTTCCTGCAGGTTTCGAAGGTTATGAACTTAATAACTATGCAACGTCTGCAACTGGTGATGGTACTACTACTGGTAAAACTCCAGTAATTGTTTACAAAACAGCATATGCACAAGGTGAAAGAATCAGAAAAGTATTCTTAGGTATATCTGAAACTGCATATAATACAAGTAATACCGTTGGTGCTGGTATAAATCAAAACTTCTTTAATTTTAAAGGTCAATCACAATCAGTATCTGGTTTTACAAAAACAAAAGGCTTCCATATGGATTCTGGAGTAACAGGTAAAGTATTTGTAAATGGTCTTGAAAATATTGGTCAATTTGACGGTGGCGCAGGTCAATTTCAGACAGTAGATGATGTTCTTGACGCAACAAATCCATATTTTGATATTAACACAAGAAAATTCACTCTTGTACCTGCTGGCGGTTTCGATGGCTGGGATGTTAACAGAGGATATAATAATGGTATAACACACACATATGGTGACTTATATCGTGAAGGTGGAATGTATGATGGTGTTAACCAAGGTGTTATTCCTTCAAATGACTTCCAAGCATGGGGAACAGCAATACAAACATACGGTAATCCTGAAGAAGTAACAATTAACTTGTTTGCAACCCCGGGTATTGATTGGGCATTTGAAACAGTATTGGTTCAGGACACAATAGAAATGATTGAACAACAAAGAACAGATACATTATATGTAATCGATGCTCCGTTTATTGGAAATCCACAAGTAGTTGGTCAACCAAAACAAGATGTTCAATTTGCAGCCGATGTTGTTGATTTGCTTTCTGCAACCGATATTGATAGCAGCTATTCATGTACGTACTTCCCTTGGATTCAGATAAGGGATACTCAGAATAATGTTAATGTTTATATTCCACCTACAGGTGAAGTAGTTAAAGCAATGGCATTCACTGATAATGTAGCATTTCCTTGGTTTGCACCTGCTGGTTTAAATCGTGGTGTAACTGATGCAAGAAAATCAATGTTCAAGTTATCACAGCAAGCTCGTGATACTCTTTATGCTGGTAGAATTAACCCAATGGCTGATTTTGCAGATGCAGGTACAGCAATTTTCGGACAGAAGACTCTTCAGATTAAAGGAAGTGCTCTCGACAGAATCAATGTTCGTAGATTATTACTTCAAATCAAAGTTCTTATTGCAAATATCGCAATCAGACTTGTATTCGAACAGAATGATCAAGTAACAATTGACCAGTTCATAACAAAAGCAACTCCACTACTTGATACAATCAAGAGAGAAAGAGGTTTAAATGACTTCAGAATCAAAATGGATGCCAGTAATAACACAACAGAAACAAATGACAGAAATGAATTATATGGTGAGTTATTTTTGAAACCAACCCGTAGTTTAGAATTTATTGGAATTACATTTACAATAAGTCCATCTGGCGCATCATTTGCTGACGCTGGCGCATAATAAATGATTTTAAATAAAAAAGACTTGTAGTAATATGAGTCTTTTTTTTATGCCTGAGTATTTATGAAGAAATAACTTTATAATTTTTTATAAAATGACTACAAAAAACAATAAAAGGGTATATTCTAAACCAATCGTTAAGAAACCCGTAGAAAAAATTGAAGAACAGATTGAAAAAACTGCGCCAGTTGCTATTGACCCAGAAGTATTCGATATTAAACCTGCAGCAGATTACACTGCACAAGCAGAACCAATGACAGTTCAGCCATACAAAGTAGAGCCAATGACAGTTGGGGAAATTAAAGAAAGTCTCGAAAAAAATCATAATGTTGATGCAGAAGCTGAACTTAATAAGATGTTAGAAGATGAACAAGCTGAACTTAATAGGATGTCAGAAGTCGAAATAGTAAAAGTTCTTGAAAAAAATCATAATGTTGATGCACAAGCAGAACTTGAAGCGGATGTTACATTTGATCAATTGAATAATAAAGAAATTAATTTTCCAGCTAATAATACTTTTAATAAACAAGTCGAAATTGAAATTCTTCCAAGAGAAAACACAGGATTGGTTTATGCTGAAGATTATCATCCAGACCCAAATGTTGAAAGAACATTAAGGGATAAGGATATATTCTTTAAATCACCAGTAATTGAAAACTCAGGTACTACAATTAACTACATTGATATGAGTAATGTTTCTCCAAAAATTCAAGGCGAATATTCTTTAGTTGAAAAACAGGCAAACGGAGAAATGAAAATAATTAGTTCTGAATCTTCAAAACAAAAAACGCTTGATAGTTTAAGTCAACATGATTTAAGACATTTTCAGAGAACAGGTCAAATGCCTAAGTAAGAATTAAATTTTGTGCAGAAAGTTTTCAAACATTATAGTATTTATTAGAAAATAAGTATTATAATTTAAATAAACAGAAATATGGCAGAAATGATAAGGGGTATCCCGTTCCAATATGAACCCAAGAGAGTAAACAGATTCTTTGCTGAATTTGCAGACGAATTAGGCATTGAAGTATGGAAAATCCAAAAATTCAAAAGACCTTCAATGAAGATCAACAGTGTTACTATCGATTTTATGAACGAACGTAACTATGTAGCAGGTAGATATAATTGGGAAGAAATGCAATTAACATTCCTTGACCCGATCGGACCGTCCACCTCACAGCAACTTATGGAGTGGGTTCGTTTACACGCAGAATCACTCACAGGACGTATGGGCTATGCAGCAGGTTATAAGAAGAATATTCTTTTAAAAGCAGTTGACCCAACAGGTGTTGAAGTTGAAAAATGGACATTAGAACAATGTATGGTAACAGGTATTGACTTCGGTGAAAACAGTTACGAAGAAGATGCATTAACAACCATTGCTTTAACTATACAACCGTGGCGTTGCATTTTAAATATGTAATTAAGAATCAAACAGTTACATATTACAAAAGAAATATAAAAAAGCCACTTAATTGTGGCTTTTTTATTTATAACGATTAATATATTAACCATTATTGTAATTTTTATAATGTAGTAGCCAACACTTTAGCTCTTATATTTGCATGAATTTTTCATAAATTTCATGCTGCTAATTCCAACTGTCTTTTAATAAGAATTCTTTCAACATGATATTTTCTATCCAAAGTTTCGATTACTTCATACTTATCATTATTATGTGAAAACCAAACGAGATATGATTTACCAAGTTTAATAGGTACATTCTTTTCAATAATTTGTTTATACATTTCTAACTGCAGTGAATATATTTCAATATCACATTCTTCCAGCATACATAATTCATCAAGTAAATGTCTTTTTGGTTCAGCAAATGTAAATTCTTTGTTGGTTTTCCAATCCCAGATTTGAAATTCTTGTGCCTTTATATTCCAGAATAAAATATCAAGCATACCACCAATTAAGAATTCTTTGTCACAAACGATCATTTCTGTCCTGACAGGTATTAATCTACCTTGAACTTTATTGTAAAAGTCATCAACGTGTTTTTTACAAATATCATAAGTATATTTTACAGGGTCGTAACCAAATTCATTTAAAATTAATTGCTGGGGATATTCATATTTTTTATTAAGAAAGAGATTTTCAGCATAATCATGAATTGCTGAACCCCTGATAGTACCTTTTTTATTAATAAATTTCCATGCTCTGACTATTTCAACGGGACTGATGTTGTGTTGTGTTCCTTTAATTTCTGACCAGAATTTTTCATTAAATTCTTCATGATATCTACCAATTAATGTGGTTACTGATATTAGTTCTTTACCATTAATAAAATATTTGTGTGGTTCGTCATAAAATGTCACGTCATTGAATGCTGTAAATAATTCGGGTGGTATTGGATTCATAGAATACAAAGTTAACTAATATTTAGTTAACCACAATGTTTTTTTGTAAAATATTTTCAAAATTAAGATTTTCTAAATCTTTAATTAATGCATTTTTGTCTGCGGGTAATTTATCATAACCATGAATATGGTTTATAATTGCATTTCTAAGAATGTTTAATGCTGCTACAAGTACATCACCACGTGCAACGGGGTGTCCTTCGGAGAATATTCTTGCTCTATCTGCTGGAGTTAATTCTGCTGCCTTAAATTGTGGTTTACCATCATGTGAAATAATTGCAATTTTATCACTTAATATAACAGTACTACTATAATAATCAGGTGATTGTGACACTAAGTTTTTTGGTTCAAAAACAAGATTTACGCTTGCTGGATTTGTTGTGTTTAATTTAAGAACATTATCTGCTATATGTTTACCTGCTCTAATATGAATTTCATTTGTTCTTAATATAACATCGGTATTACATTTACCTACAATTGCAACATCAGTAGATAAAGGATATACACCAATTGCATCAGGTAAACCAGATGGTGCTGGGTCTGGCACTGTCATTCCCATGTTTGTTGTTGAAAGTGCTGTATATATTGTGTCAAATCCTATTTTTTGTGGTTGTGATATGACACTACCCATCCAATATCTGCTTCTTTGTGGAAATTTAATATCTTCAATAAAAACTCTAACCATTTCACCAACTTGCGGAAGTAAAAAGAAAAATTTTGGTAACATGGGATAACAATACGGTAAATCAGCATTTGAAGTTCTATTATCCAAATCAGGTATTTTAACTTGAATTCTGCCACCGTCTGTATTATCAACAATAGATATCACTTCACCATAATAAATCGTTCTGGTGACTTGATAAGTGCCAACCTTCTTAAAAGGATTACTTGTTGTTATAATGGGTTTATCAAACATTATCTTTTACTTATTTCTTCAATCAATGCAACATAAAATTTTTCTGCTTCATCAAGTGCAGCAATTTTTTTATTAATTTTATTTGTGAGTTCATCGACTTCATATGTATGACCAATAAGCTCTTTTTTCAATGCTTCATGTGCTGCCTTAACATCAATAAGCATTTTATTTAATTCAATTGGTGTGTATTTACTAAGGTTTTCCATTATGATACCATTACCCTTTTTGGTGTTAATATTATTTTAATTTTACTTAGTTTATCTGAAGCATAGTTAAAATTTCCAAAATTGATGTCATATGACGATGAAAATATATTGATTGTTTCATGACATGCTCCCGTAGGGTCTAATTTTTTTAATTGAACTTTTAATGGAATATGAACAAAATTTTCCATTAATTTTTTTGTAGCACCCACACCAATTATATCAAGCAAAGTAATTGTAAGGGGTTTCCATTGACCATTGCCATAATGTTTCAATTTTGAAACTTTATTGATGCAGTATTCAGGTAAATCAAACTCATCAGGAAAATTTAATGTCCATAAGTTTTGACGATTGGGTTCAATTGATTTGATTTGTTCAAATAATTTCATGTTGATAATTTTAAAATTTTCTATTATTGTATAACTCCATAACCACTTACAAATCTTATTGTTGAACCAAATACGGTAACCGGTCCCGTTGGTGATATACCTGCAGCCGTTAGTGTAATCCCGGGTGGAATTGCCACCGTAATTACTGCGTCTTGCTGTAATGCTCTTACGATTTCTGTCATTCTTATTCTTTCCATTATTTCATCAGGAGAAACACCGCCAGAAGGTAAAGCACCAACAGGTAATCCTGCTTTGGTTTTTCCAGCAATTACATTACTCGCCATTTTAAGTGGTGATAGTCCTGAGCGTGTTCTTACTCCAACAAGAATTAATGGTGTTGGCACTGTGGGCGGACCACCCACACTCGATAGATTTAATATCTTGGTGAATGCACCGATAATTGATTCTGGATTATTGAAATCAGTTGCCATTTTATTTTATTATATTATATTCTCAAGGGTATTAAA
>Ga0209538_1001784_pt1 | contig 11213 bp, 20 predicted proteins | sample BarGraNGADG00211_2_FD_184492 | JGI IMG/M metagenome (GOLD analysis project Ga0209538, IMG submission 184492) | Arctic peat soil microbial communities from Barrow, Alaska - Barrow Graham LP Ref core NGADG0004-211 (SPAdes) (version 2) | ecosystem: Environmental > Terrestrial > Soil > Wetlands >... | reverse complement strand
TTCGTAACCTCGGCTGGCTTGAATATTGACCCACAAAGGCGCCTCTGGATCATTGCGCTTAGGGTGTATATTCATCCAGGTTATCAAATATGGGGCCGCTTTAATAATCCTGACCGGCTCGCCCGTCATGGTTTTATCATGAATGCTCAATAAAGCCCCGATCTGATCCAGGGAAACGTCTTTAATCCGCAATGTACCAAGCCCGGATATCCTCATCCCGACCTCAGCCAAAACAGAAAGAAAAGCCCTATCCCGGATGCCTTTGGTTTTATTTGTATATGAATCAGTGGCAGCCAGCAGATAATTTATCTCATCCTTTGTTGGGATCTCGTTGATGTTTTTTAATTTGTTTGGTCGCGGCATGTGATATTTGCACTCTGGCGCGTGATCCATCAAAGGGAGTAATCCTATTAACCGTTCCCTATCTGGATAACCAGCGGGATATGAATACTCAGATCTCAACCAAGTCATGAACTTCCGGAGTACGCTAAGATTAACATATTTCCCCCACTCACCCCAAATATCCCCCTCTTCAACCTTCAATAAAATACTTTTAATATCAGCTTTTGTCACATCGTGCCATATCCGCCCATCTGGTAAAATTTTATTAAGATGTACTAATGCCCGAAGCGTTATAATGGCTCTATCCTTTCCGATCTTCGCCATAAACATACCAGTTTGACAACTTTCTAAAAACTCTATTGATAGATGTTTGTTTACTTCTGGTATCTGCAATTCTAAAAGACGCTTTTTATTATCTTTAAATTGTTGATCTGCTCTTCTGAATTCCTGCCCTGCGCTTTTGTCACTCATATAAATCACTCTCTAATATTAAAATGAAAAATAATCTAAGTCGTTATCCGTCCGTAGGTCCCTTTTCAATCTCATGAGGGCAGATATGGGGAGTTTCGTATAGCGCGACACCACACACATCGGCTCCCGGAATAGCAGACCATCAACGGCCAGCTCTATATTTGCAGCCATATCTTTTCCATATCTCTCTTCGAGGTGCCCCAGGAACTCAAGTAAACTCATACTCATGGCTTATCCGTTTTTTGCGCTTTGAGTTCTCCCAGGCACGTTGTACCCTTAAGATCCTTGGGGTCGTTGTGCTCATACCAAAGTGAGATGCTGCCATTCTTTTCCAGTTCATCCAGGAGCTCAGCATAAAACTCCTCCGAGATCTTAACGGTAAGGAGTACATCAACCGTTTTCATTGGTGCTCCCGTCTATAATCCTCTGCTCTCTGGCGCTGCTGGCTGTTCCAATCCCAGGCTTCAAATTGGCGCGCCCGTGTATCTTCATCACATGGAAAAAAAGAAGGCATTAAAAAACCTCCCCAGCTGCTCTCAATTCGCTTTCAATATCTCTGCATGTTTCGGTCCACTGGCTCCACTCCCGGGCGCCTCCCCTGGAAAAGGGATCTATTGCAGGCGGGCAACTTCCCACGTTGTGCAGTTGTTTCCGTAGGCTTTCGATAGTTTTTTGATTCTTTGTGTCGTTTACCATATTTGCTTTACCTCCGTATTAGGTACGGCCATGTTCCCGGTGTTAGTAGCACGCGGGAACGCCTTTTTACCTACACACTATATATGACTTAATGGCATATATACTTTACTACTTTAGTACTTTATAGGATAATAGCAAAGTATATATTAAATGAACGTGTGAATAGTATAATATGGGCAACGTAAAAATAGGAGATACGACACTGGAACGGCTTAGAAACTATCTGGCGTTAGAACATAAAGGGAAAGTTTGGGGGAAGTTAACCGCTGAGATCGAGGTATCTATTAACGAACACCTGGACAGAGTAGAGAAGAAGGCAACAAAAAATCAAGAAACTTAAAGAAAACCAACTTTTCTTTAAGTACTCACCTAATAATATAGTAATATGATAAAACAGTAAGAAGGAAAGGCCAGGCGGTTATTAAGCGTAACCGACAAGCCCAAACCGATAGAGTAAATTATACTCGACTACGAACAATTGTATAATCTGCTTTTTTCGGATATAAAGTTTAGCATGGCATTTGCTTCTTGCATGATGAGAAGGAGACAACAATGAGCAAAAATAGAATAACTAAATGTATCGCGTTTGAGCCTGAAATATTCGAGGCTCTTGAAGAAATGAGACAAAGAAATTTGCGGAGTCCGTTTATTAATGATGTGTTGAGGGGCGCGCTGGGGTTGAAAAAATGATAAAAGGAAATCCCGGAGCCAACCGGGATATCTCAAATGCCGGAATTACTGAGACATCAAATGCGTTACGGGATGATATATCTTTCGTATTTAGGCAATGTTTTGGGCATTTTCCTTATAACCATTCATGTAATGGCTGCGATCAGCGGGGCGCGTGCAGTGCGGAGGCGTGAACATGGGAAACCGCACATTATCACATCCGGGGGATCCCACTGTTAGTATTCATTTAAAATTACCCCTGAGTTTGAAGATAGCAGTTGACGAACTCGGAAAAAAAACAGGTAAATCCACAGGTGAATTATTCCGGGAATGGGCAACGTCTCAGGTGGGGTCTTATGAGATCGAGCTTGTCAAAATAGAACAGGAAGAACTCAAGGCAGAATTTGAACTAAAATCTATTCGCGCGCATAAACTCGAATTACAAGCAGAAGTGGCAAAACAGCAGATAACAAACAATACCAGGGACGAACTGGTTGCAGATGCATTACTTCGCTTGAAAGGATCTATCCGGGAAAGGAATTTTGAATCAATATTGAAAATCAACATCGATACTATCAATAAAAAACTGGGTAGTAATAGGGAACCTGTAACAACAACTGAATTGAAGGAATTACTCGGTTTAAAGGCGGGGGGTTTATGAGCGATGAATATCACGCTTTTCTAAAAAAGTATTACTGGGATCAAATAATAGATCCCGAATTAGAAGGGCACACATTAGTTATCACTTTTAATGATCTTGCCAAGTTCCGCCTGGAATGCTCCCACAAATTTTTAGAGCATCCGGAAGACGAGCTGGGGGATCTTCAGAAATCCCTCCATGAACTTGATATCCCGGGTGATGTAAACCTTGCCTCAACAAGGGTGGCCATGAAAGGATTTGATGATTTCACTCCAATTCAAAAAATAGGAACTGAATATATCAACAAGTTCGTTGCTATTGAAGGTAGAATTACAAAGATCGCCCCTAAATATCAGAAAATAATAAACGCGGCATTTAAGTGCCAACGGTGTGGCAATGTTACTTTTATGCCGCAACCCGATGGGAGGTTTCTTGAACCTTTTGAGTGTGATTTCTGTGAACGGAAAGGCCCATATAGTCTTCTTGAAGGAGAATCTATATTTGAAGATCAGCAAACGATTGTAGTCCAGGAACTTAATGAATTTGGGAAACTGGGTCAAACTCTCCGGGATATTCACATTGACCTAAGGGGAAATGATATAATAGAAAGGGTTCCTGGATTTGGTGCAGAATGTAATATTTATGGTACATTGAAGTTGGCACAGAAAAACAATCGGGAAGGAAAGTCAAGTTTATTCACGAATTATATTATAGCTTCTCACATTGATCCGAAAGAAGCAGACATAGATCTGACATTGAGTGCAGCTGATAAACGGGATCTTCTGAAACTTGCAGAGGACAAAAACATCTTTAAAGACCTGGTGGATTCGATGTCTCCAGGTGTCATGGGATATGATGAAATAAAATTATCTCTGCTTGCTGCATCAGTAAGCGGAGGAAAAAATCATAATAAAGCACTTCGAGAATATGCGCATATTGCAATTGTTGGAGATCCTGGAACTGCAAAGACCATCTTGGTTGAAAGTCTGCGGTTATTAGTTCCGCGCGCCCAGTATGCAGCTGGTAAAGGTGCTTCTGGTGTGGGGTTGACTGTTGCAGCCGTTAAGGATGATATGGGTGGCGGGGGCTATGTTGCACAGGCCGGTGCATTGGTATTGGCAGACCGGGGACTCATGATAATTGATGAATTGGATAAGTTTGAACCTGAAGATATCCAGAGATTGAATACTGCATTAGAATCGGGGTGTTTCCCGGTCAATAAGGGTGGGATCAATCAAACATTTAATTCACGATGTCCAGTAATAGCAATCTTGAACCCCAAACTCATTTGTTTTGATAAAGACCTGGATGAAGACGAACAAATCAATATTCCAGCAGACACCCTTTCCCGGTTCGATCTAATCTTCAAGATCAAGGATGTTGTAGAAGAAAAAAGAGATACAAAACTTGCTGAACATATGGGTAAACGGTGGAAAGCACTTTGTACGAACCAGGGAGATATCAAAGGAACAATACCCATAGAAACAATGCGGAAATATTTAGCATTCGCTAAAAGCTTTCAGCCAATATTATCTGATGAAGTGATTCTCAGGATCAATGAATATTATGTTGCGGATATTCGAAAGAAACACAGGGGCGGTCCAAGAGATTACAACGCTATTGCCAGAATAACAAAATCAATAACAAAACTCAGACTATCAGATGCTTGCACTATCGAAGATGTGGAACAAGCCATTGCACTTCATATAGCAAGCCAAAAGGCCATTGAAGATCCAACAACAGGAAAGATTGATCCTCGTATTCTATATGGCTATAATTCGAGTCAGGTGGAACGAAATAAGTTCATAATAGGTTCAATACGAGATATGGGGCATAATGGAGATGGTGTTCACTTCACCGACATTCTTACAAAGGTCGCTTCTCTCAATATAACATCTGATCAGTTATCAGATACACTTCATCAACTAAAAAATTCTGGAGAAGTTTATGAAATAAAGGATCATATTTTCAAGGTAGTATAATGCTTAGAAAGGGCAAAGGTGTACATGTATATACATGTACACCTTTGATTTATGGGGTTACTGGTATATGTTTTTTATCAAACATGTATACTTTTGATAGAAACGTGTACACCTTTCAAGGAAGGAATTGACCTCATGAAAACCCCCTGCCACACAATTCACGTAACGGGATTCAAGCCGGATCCTGCAAAGCTCAAACAAACCAAGGATCCTTTCAAAGCAGTTCTTTCGATGATCGAACCGATGAAAACCGGGGGCATGAAGAAATGATTTTAACTTTGTATAAGCACGAATAAAAGGACGATAAAACACCGAAAAAAGTACTTCAATAATATGTCCGAAAAGGTCCGATAACATGACAGTAAACGACAGTAAAACGGCCATGTTTTTAAACTGAATCGATAACAGACGCGACACCGTGAAAAAAACACTGTCACGATAACCGAACACAGCTTTTTTGGTTCATTGTACCGGGGAGAATATGAGCAAAAACGAGTCAAAAACAGCCTTTTTCACAGCTGCAAGTTTTGAAACTTATCAAATATCCCTCAAAAACCAACTTTTCTTTATACCCTGACAATTCAAACTTAATGAATAGAGGAACTGAAACCACATGAAAAAGATTCTCCAAGAAAAAAAGTATTCTATGAAGCTGGAAGAATACGGGGCAAGAAAAAGCTATATCTCAAAACTTCTGAGTCATTTGAACAATGAGGTTTTGGATAGTGACCTTACACCCTCTGACCGGGCAAAAATATATAACAATCTCATCTCAGGTCTCAAGACCATGAATGAGGTGTGTAGGGATTGTTCACTTGAACTGCTTGAAGCCAGGATAGCAGCCCTGGAAGAATCAAAGAAGGCGAAACCGTGACACCTTCGCGGCTGGTCAAGAGAGTCGAGGGCCTGGAGGTTACAGGCAAGCCACAGGATCCTGGCGCGATTGTGTGCGAACCGGAGGAACTGGAAGCGCTCAAAGCAAAGTATCCTCATGCTATTTTTATCATCGACGATATCCCGAAAACAATAGAGGAAGTACAAAACCACGTAGTAATATACAAACCTGGAACGGATCCGGAACAACTGAAAAAGAAGAAAATGAAAGAAATACGAAATTTGAAGGAGCAATAGAATGACAGAACAAAATATTATAAGAAGTTTGAAACCACAACCAGATTACTCAAATGGCAGATTGTCCGAAAAACGAATAGCGGAAATTGTGCAGAAAACGATGATCAGATCATCAAAACCAGCGCAGCCAGCACAGAACAATCTCGCTGATATTAATTCCCGATGGCAAAAGGCAACAGGGAGAAAATCGAAATCACCCAGTCGGGATATGATCACATCCGCAAAGCCAACCGATACCGAATATGATAAGATAAATCGGAAATGGCAAAAAGCGATAGGCAGTAATATAGTCACTTCCGCCCTTCCTTCTATGGAAACATTCGACTTCAAACAGGCTATTCCACTCAGCCCGGAGGGGCAGGCGAGAGTATCGGAAGCCAACCAGGAATACAAAGATGCTGAAATTCGATATCGTCAGGCAGTGCCAGAACATCTTGCCAATGAGTTCATGCGGTCAAATCCGACATTGCAGCAATTGAAAGGAGCAACCAGTATCATTCAAAAAGCAGATCTTGAAAAAACAAACAAAAAGTGGAGACTTCAAACAGGCTGGGGAATGAGGCGGTAGATCATGGAACTTGAAAGCTCAGTAATCCTTTTCCAACCGCTTCGGGAAGCGGTCCTAGACAACAAGAACATGATAGAATCATTAAGTCGTGACCTTTCGAGATACATGCTTGTGGGCCCTGAAATGCAGCCTATTTTCAATATGGATTATTCCACAGAAATCAAGGCGATACGTGACGAAATCAACAGCAACAGAACCGAAAACAGGAACATAGCCGCATTCATCGAATTGGTTACAAAAACAGCAGACAAATATCACATTCAGATCTCAAAGAATCAAGCTGGTCTTCCTGAATCCTGCAACATTACCGGCGCGATCATGAGAGAAAATCAATTGTTACAGGCATTGTCAGCTACAGAGAAAGCCAATTTCACGAATGAAATTATCACGGCGGCAGATATGGAAACAAGAATCTCAGGCTACCGATCTAAGCGCGAAAATCGCATAGCTGAGATCGGAAAAGCACAAACCGAAATCCAGAAATTCATAGATTCGATATCAACAGGCTCAGACGCGTAAATGTCGAACTGTGTTTGACCTGATAGCGTATAGCCGATGAACCCGTGAGGCCTCCGATAGTCATTTTGGGGCGGGCGAGGCTACCACTATCTTTATTAACAAGACGTTAATTATAAGAACCTAAATTTGAAACCCGATAATAAAGAAAAATCGCAACATTTATCCATAAACAAAGGTATGTAATTTTGGGGTGATATTATAATGGCAAATTCAAAAATACGGTTAAGTGTAGTCATTATTGCTGTTATCGTTGCATTAATGGCTGCATCGACGGTGAACGCAAAGCCAACGGATCCATTAATCCAGGTATGGAACGCAATTAATAATCTACAGCAACAAGTCGATGACTTGCGGAATATAACTATTGATTTACAGAATCAAATTAGCAATATTGAGTTAATACCAGGACCTCAAGGAATAAAAGGGGATACCGGAGATCAAGGACCTCCTGGTATCAGCTCATGGGAGCGTGTCAGTGCGACAAGTGGCAATGGCATCGACAGTTATAAATCTATAACGGTCTCTTGTACTGGTAACAAGAAGGTATTAGGCGGAGGTGTAACCCATAGCTATCGGTCCGGGAGCCTTCCTATTATATACGATAGCTACCCATCTTCGGATAATACGTGGACAGCAAGTGTCAGTGTGGAACCGGGTAAGTATGAAACTTGGAATATGACTGTTTGGGCCATTTGTGCAACAGTTAGTTAAAAAAGAGCCCTTTCAAATGGGCTCTTCTTTTTTTCAAACAAAATGCATAGATGCTAATTAATTAGCACTACACACAACATTATTATTCAAAACCATTATTTTAATTTATGAGCGATGATCCCTTTTTCTTGGTCAATGACATATCTTGATAATTAAGGATGTGACTTATATCTGATATCCTGCAATATCTCATAATGTCACAGCATAGCGATTTTTCTCAAAACTGTATATAACTAATATTATACGCAGTTTTCCAGCAAGCTTCATGTAGCTAATAGCTACATACTCATAGCTATGGTGGAAGAGAGAAAGCAACTCAATGTTAGGATCCCTGGCGAATTGTATCATAAAATCGAGCTTGACGGCAGGCAGAAGCAAGACATAGTTACAGCTGCATTGGAGCTATATTTTGGCAGCCATAGCAACATTGACGTAGCAAAGGACTTGGAACATGAGAAGGAAATGAACAAAATCTTAGAAGAAAGAATTAAGGATCTTCAATCACAAAATGGCTTTCTTATCCAGGATCATACCCGGATAAGTGGCCAGCTTGATAGGCTGCTCATGCCATCCCAGGAAGAGATTGTAAAAAAGAATTGGTGGCAGTTCTGGAAGTGAAAAAGGCTATGTTTTCTTTACCCAGGGCTTAGGATCAGAACCGTTTAAACTTCCGTCCTCTTGAATGGTCATATTGAAGGCTACAAGCTGGCCAGTGAGTAGGATCTCTTTATCATGAATCGTATAAACTCCGCTGTTGTAATCTCCCGGTTTTTGATAATACCAGGTCCCATCATCAAAAAGCTGGATAGATTCGTTCACTTGTTTGTTTGTGTATTTTTCAGTTGAAATGTGCCAATATGTCCCGGAGATCTCGGCGCCTTTACTGACACAGCCGGAGAGAATCACCCCAATGACCAAGAGAAACAGAAAACTATTTTTTATTTTCATCCTCATGCGCCTCATTTTCATCCCATTTTTTAAGGATTATTTTAGGATATTTATATTCTATCTCAAGCTCCGAACCTATTTTAAAATCATACACTTTGAGCGCGCCTTTATCCAAGAAAATCGCGGCGCTGTTCCCTATTTGTTTGATTATGACTTTTTCTTTCATCTGGTCTAACATATTGTTGTACCTCTTATATATTATTTGTTTATATTAAATGTCATGATGACTATACAAAAAGTTAATATATAGTTAACTCATAATAAACATTATGGTGAATTTATGATTAAACACAAAATAACAATGTTGTTTTTAGCTATGTGCCTGCTGACATTCACAGCAGTGGGTGCGACTGATTCGGAACTCCTTAAGCCTGGTATGGGGCAAGCCTGGTTATCTTCAATGGGTACGGACGTTCAAGACGTTTTAAATTGGTTGCTGGCGGGCCTTGTTGTCGCGATCCTTGTGGCCTTCATCTTGTTTTCAGGTATTGCAGGTGTTCAGATAATGAGCAATTCGGGAAACATGGGGAACCCTCAAGAAAAGAGCGGAGGCCAGACAAAGATATTAAACGTCCTCATAGGACTGGTGGCGATTGTATTATTTATAAAAATTGGTATGGCGTTCTTCGGCTGGTTTTAGGGATCATTTTGATTATGGCCCCAGCTGCAAGAGGTGATATATCGCAGGATCTTAAGGACCTGTTTAATACAAAATACGCTAATACTGTTTTCGAGCTCCCAGAGGCTCCCGGAAACCCTACGATAGAATGGCAACAGGGGAGCGGGAACCTCCAGGCATGGATCGATATCGTTGGATATCACAATTTGACCAGGGAAGATGGGATAAATTACACTTTTGGAGATCCTGCAAAGGAAGCAATAATCCAATACGGGACTCGGTCAATTCTTGATTGCAATTATGGGTCCTGCTCAGTAAATTCGATAACCCCAAGCATTACAACAACGATAAACAATAATATGACCGTGGTGCAATTGCATACGGTCATGAAATGGACTATGATCTATTGCTATGGAAGTTCTTGCCAGACAATTCATCATACGGAAGAAGCAGATTTCTATGATACAGAGGAAGCTCCGGAGCGTTTTATCCCCCCTGGTAATCAGTCAGTGACTTTGAAGATCTATAACGGCAACGTCTATAAGCCTCAAGTTCTTAATTTTAACCTCTCTCCTGGCATTACTGCAATAAACATTACTACGAACAACGGGTCTATAAAGCAGTATTTAAGGGCTGGCCAGGTCGCTTATACTGCAAAAAATATCTCTTATCTTAATCTCACATTAACAGATCATTATGAGCAGTCCGGGCGCGATATTTCAAAGCTGAATAATGAATTTATCCTTAACTCAAATCTCAGCAGTATAGAATTTTTCACAGCTTACGGTAAATTAGACGCAAGAGCGAATATAACAAAAATACAGATGCCTGAAACCAATATCAAGAGCGGGGTTTTTGGCTTAATCTATATGGTCCTTGTTTTCTTTGGAGGTTTATATGTTATGGGCAGGTCAGTTTTATAGAAGTATCTTAGTAGTCTCCTTAATCCTGGTACTTACCGGGACGGCATCGGCTGAGGTCGGTATCGTATCCTCTTTAGCGGATGGATTCACTCAAGGTTTCAATCAAATCCTGTATTCAGTCACAAACCAATTTTATGATAGCATGGGATTGAATACCACAGAATCAGAGACCGTAATGACTAATTTCATGATACAGCCCAATGATTTTTTGAGTAATTCGTTTGTGCAAAAAGAAAAGAATTTCACAGCTGCATGGTATGTTATTTTTTATGTTATATTCTTACTTGTCGGCGGGATCTTGTTAATGAAAGAGGAGGCAATGCCCGCAAAGGGTTTTGGCATGGGTGGATCTTCCTGGAGAAATACCTATATCACAATTGCATTAATAGCGCCTCTTGTATGGGCTTTTTATCTTTATAGTTTTAAATGGTTTTTCTCTCTTGAATATCTACTTTCTAAAAGTGCATTTCTTGAAATAATGGATTTCACACCCCCAACCACTGATAACGCTATTGGTTATACAGTGTTAGGTATCATGCGAATAATCAATATACTGTTTTTTTATATTCGTTATCTGATTGTTGGATTGATTGCAGGCTGGTTTTTATTCGTGCTCGTAGCCCGGTTTATTCCTATCACTGCCAGCTATGGGAAACTTCTCATAAATTATGGCCTCCTTATGCTGTTTTCACGGTTTGTCGTGGTTCTTATCTTCCTGGGTGGCTTCGGGATCGCCCATGATTTGCCAGGATTTCAAGCCGCGGGGCAAAATGTCTTTTCATCAGGCTTGCAATTTGCGCCGTATTTTGTTGTGCTCCTACTGGCTCTGCTGTTTGAACTAGCGTGTATTCTCTACCCGGTGATTTTTATCTTTTTCCACAGTCCCGTTAAATATGTAAAATTCAGGTGATCTTATGAACGAAACAAAAATAATTATCCCGCTGTCTCCGAAATACATTACAGATAAAGTACGAATATATTTTTTAGAAGCGAG
>Ga0209538_1001782_pt1 | contig 11228 bp, 13 predicted proteins | sample BarGraNGADG00211_2_FD_184492 | JGI IMG/M metagenome (GOLD analysis project Ga0209538, IMG submission 184492) | Arctic peat soil microbial communities from Barrow, Alaska - Barrow Graham LP Ref core NGADG0004-211 (SPAdes) (version 2) | ecosystem: Environmental > Terrestrial > Soil > Wetlands >... | reverse complement strand
CGCGGTTGTGTGTTGACTGACATTATGAACGCGTCGCACAGCAGGCGGGGCCGTTGGAGCTCATGCTCTGGGGCGTTCTCTATGCGCCGGTCCCATTTGCCACCGTAAGCTACCCTCGACCCGCGACGGCCCGGCGGAGCTTTGCCTTTGTACTTCCCGGCCTGAATCGACTTGAAAAGGACCGCCACCCGCGGCGCCCTGCGCTATCTCCTGGAACAACTCCTATTTGCCCTTGCCGGCTGGGTGCCCACTGTCATCGGTATAGGATTGCGGGCCGTGCTGTACCGGCTGATCATGCGCCTGGACGGCGTCGCTGTGATCGAGAGCGGCGTGCGCCTGCGTTTCGCCAGCCTGATCCATCTTGGCCACAACGTCTATCTGGATCAGTCTGTTTATCTGCACGCCTGTCCCCAGGGCATCGCCATCGGCGATAATAGCCTGGTGATGCACGGCTCGGTCCTGCACGTCTACAACTTCCGGGACCTTCCTCACGCTTTCATTCATATCGGCCACGACAGTTTGATAGGCGAGCTGAATGTGCTGCGTGGCCAGGGCGGCATTCGTCTCGGCGACCGGGTCTACACCTCTCCCCTGGTGCAGATCCTCGCGGTCAACCACGTTTATGCGGGCCCCGACCGGCCGTTTGTCGAGCAGAGGATCACCGCCCAAGGTGTCGTCATCGAAGATGACGTTTGGCTTGGCGCCGGCGCGGTTATCACCGATGGGGTGACGATCGGCGAGGGCGCCGTGGTAGCTGTCGGTGCGGTGGTCACCCGGGACGTGCCGCCTCACAGCGTCGTGGGCGGTATCCCAGCCCGTGTGCTCCATGACATCCGGCCGGGCGATGCTGGCGGTCGCCCGGCGGAACCGGGCAAACGGGTCTATTTCTAACTCATACTGGGGCTCTCGTGCGCCTTTCCCTACAAAATCCGGCCGATCAGAGCCGGTCCAGGGGAGCGGTGTGGGCCTAACTGTCGCATGGCCGGTCGGCTGCGCACCGCCCTGTACGACGCTGCTATTATTGCGACCCTATCAGGGGCGAAACAGCCCGGGAGTCGCTATCCGTTGTCTCCGATCGCCGATTGCCGGTTCCCTGCCAAGGATGAACTCCCATGGATCGACTGCCCGCTGAACATGTTTCTTTCATTACCCGCCAGCCAACGCTCCAAGATGATGCTGATTGCGATCAGAAGGCGGCGTTCCTGACCGCGCAGGTTGCTAGCCAGATCGAAGCCGACGCCACCGGGTGCCACGACTCCCACCTCAGTGCCGCCGGTGCTCTACGAGGACCAGATGACGCCGCGGCCGACTCTCACGCCGACGCCACAACTGCCGGATAGGATGCCGTCTTACCTGGCCGGACAGATCCTTTTCCGCAGCGACCTGGATGGCGACTTGCGTATCTACCCGCCTCCAATCTGGCCGTCGCCCTGGCGCAGGGTGGCCGGCGGGTGATCCTGGTAGATGCCGACTAGCACCGTCCCCGCCTCCACCGTGTGTTCAACCTGCGCAACAGTGTCGGTGTGACGAGCGCGCTGCTGGAGAATCACCCGAGCCCGGAGGGTCTCTTGCAGGAGACCGGCGTCCATGGGCTGAGCGTCCTGTCTTCCGGCCCGCTGCCGCCCAATGCAGCCGAACTGCTCGGCTCGGAGCGCATGCGCGAGTTGCTGGTCGAATTGACTGCCATCGCGGATATTGTCGTGCTGGATAGCCCGCCTACCACAGCCCTGTCAGACGCGAGCATCCTGGCTACCCAGAAAGATGGCGTGTTGCTGGTGCTCGACGCCGGCAAAACGCGTCGTGAGCTGGCCAAGCGTGCCGCCGCAGCCCTGCGCCAGGTAAACGCTCACGTGCTGGGCGTGGTGCTCAACCGCGTTCCGCTGCGCGGGGCCGGCTACTCTTACTATTACTACTCCTACCAGTATGGGCAATACTACGGCACGCACGAGGGTCGTGGCGACGGGAACGGCAAGGAGGGCGGAGAGCGCAAGCGCCGGCTCTGGGACCGCAGCCGCGCTGAAACGGTGGCGCCGGCTAACAGCACCTTGCCGCCGCCCGTTTGAGGTGAGCGGGCAGGCCTGAGCGAGGCGGGGTTTAGACCTGACAAGAATGTGAAGGGCTGGTATCATGCTGATGCCAGCCCTTCACATTTGGTAGAGGCGACGGCCGGATTTGAACCGGCGATGGGGGTTTTGCAGACCCCTGCCTTGCCACTTGGCTACGTCGCCTTAAGCAGGCAAAATTGTAGCGCAATCCAGATTGGCTGTCAAACTCAGACCCCAAAGTTGGATCGGGAAGCCGGGTAAAACATGTCGACTGATCTCTTCCGACGTTGCACAGCGTGCGGTATCGACTTCCTTTGGGCGATCGAAGAGCAGAGTTCAAGCTCTCCGCCGCCGGCCCTTTGTCCGATGTGCCGGCGCCTGGTCCCCACCCCTGAGCGCAAGCGCGGCCTGGTAAAGTGGTTCAATCACAGCAAAGGCTACGGGTTCATCACCCCTCACGAGGGTCCCGAGGTTTTCATGCACAAGGCCGGGCTGGCAGCCGGACAGCCGCTGCCGCGCGCCGGACAGTTAGTCGAGTTCGTGCTGCGCAGCGGAGCGCGTGGTGCGCAAGCCGAAGAGGTGGTGGTGCTGGAGGTGAAGGAAGGGCCGGATGGAGGCGACGGAGAACACAAGCCCACCGGCGGATGACTCCGAAACCCTTACTTCTCTCGCACCACATCCTCCAGCAGGTCGTCATACGCGGGCGCCTGAAACTCCCAGTCGAAATGAGCGGCGGCTTCTCGCAGCCCCGACAGCCGGGCGGGTGCGCGCAGCCCGGCGCGCAACAACGCCATGAGCCCGGCGTAGTCATCGTACAGGCAGGATGAGTGCATTTCCGCCGGGATGAGCTCCGGATAGCTCAGTCGGCGCGGGAGCACCGGCCGGCAGCCACAGTAGACCGCCTCCAGAATGCTGACCCCAAAGAACTCATGTAGCGCCGTGCTGACAACCAGGTCGGATTCCCAGAGCAAGCGGCCGTATTCGGCCAGGCCGGCCGCGTAGCCATAGTGCACCAGCCGGTTGCCAAGACGAGCCTGTGCCTCGGCGAACTCGCCCGGCACAACTCTGAAGTTTTCCCCTGCCAGCGCCAGCCTGAATTCGCTCCCCTCGCCGGCCAGGTCGTAGAGCGCCTTGAAGAAAGTCCCCGGATCCTTATCGTACTCCCAACGCTGGTTCCAGAGGATCAAAGGCGGCCCGCTGGACTCTCTGGGCACCTCCTCTTTGAGCGGCTCAAACCGGTCATAGCGACGCAGGTCACAGCCTACGGGCAGCACCAGCGAGCGCGTGCGCGCCACGCGCACGGTCTCCAGATGTGTATAATCGGGAAAATGCTTGAGCAGGCGAGGGAGCTCCTCGAACCAACTCTCCAGGTGGTATCGCGAGTTGAAGCATACCCGGTCGGCGGCCAGCATGGAGAGATGCTGGATCATGCCATAGGTCAGGTCGCGCTTGCTGCCGGGCGGCGGGGGGTAAGTAAGCTGGTTTTCGTGCATGTACAACACGACAGGCACATTGCCCAGCCGGCGGCGGGTGAGGCCCAGAAAGGCCGGCAGATTGACCATGCTGCTGGCGAGAAGGAGGTCGGGTGGCTCGCGGCCGGCAGCCGTCGCTTGCTCGGCCAGCTCCAGCGTGCCCCCCTGCATGCGCCATTTCCAGAAATGGCCTGCCATCGACAAGATGCGCACCCGGTGGCGGCTATGGGCCGCGTAGCCTTCGGCCCATGCCTGGTGCGATCCCGAGTGATAGGGATTGAGCAGCCAAATATCGAGGGGCATCGGCATGTGGGGCATCGGCATGCGGGGCATCGACATGCGGGGCATCGACATGCGGGGCATCGACATGCCCATATCATAGCACGCGCGCGATTCCCTGGCCAAACTGCTGCCCGAGCGGCGCCGGGCCGGCCGCCTGTGATCTTGCCTGCAGCACCCCGCCGTCCTGTGACGTTAAGTAGTCCATCTCGTACGCGTGGCTACGGCGCTCCGAGCCCAGGGCGACTAGCATATGTACGATATGTGTCTGCGATATGTGTGACGGGTGTGAGGTGGGCGATGAAGGCGTTGGCGAGGGCCGGTCAGAATCTGGCGGTATTATTCTTGGGGACGATGGCCGGATCGGTGGGTTTTGCGCTGCTGCTTGGGTTAGCCTGGCTGCCGGCCCTCAGCCGCAGCGTCGCGTATAAGGTGATAACTCTGCTTCTGGTGACCGCGTTGGCGCTGGTGATCGCCGGCTGGGCAGCAGGCCTGATAGTGCGACGCCGACAGGTGCGCCATGGCGCTGCCCTGGGCATGTTCTTCGGTTGCCTGGCCTTCGGCTACATCTTCGGTCCAAACCCCGTCCTGCTTCTGACGGTCCCACTGACCGGTTTGCTGGCAGCCGGCGGCGGCTGGTTGGCGGCGCGCAGCCTGCAAAGGGTTACCACGGAGCGTTGAGACGCGTTAGCCGCGATAGGCGAGCACGCCGCCCGCGGCCAGGGCCAACAGCAGGGTCAGGACAAGGGGGCCGACTAACTCGACGGCCATCGCTTGCGAGGCCAGTGGCGCCAGGGCCAGCGCGCCGGCCGCCCACAGCCCGGTTTCCCACGCCGGCAGCCAGCGAGCCTGGCTGAAGTCACGCCGGGCGGCGAACCAGGCGGGCAAGCTGGCGATCACGCCGCTGGCAAAGGCTCCCAGCAGCAGCCAGTCGCTGGGCAATAGCAAAGAGCCCAGTGCCCAGCCCGTCACGTAACCTGCCGACGACAGCAAGACCCACCAACCTGCCTGCCCGGCGGCACGGCGCAACACCAGCCATTGTCCCACTCCCAGGCCCGCGCCGGCCAACCCCCAGGCGAAAGCCTCCTCGGCCGATCCCATAGCTACCACGAAGGGGATGGTGCGCGCCTCGCCAAGCTGTTGCAGGCTCGCCAGCGCGACTTCGCACAGTGTGACCCCCGCGGCAATCCCCAGCGCGCTTGCCACCGGCCACCAGAGCGCCCATTTGATCCGTCCTCGCAGCAACACGCATTGCGCGCTGCCGAGCAGTAGTCCACCCGTGCCGGCCAGCAGTATGTCGTACGGCGCGGGCATTGACCGGCCTTCCATCCTGAACGCCAGTGCCGGGAACCAGCCCAGGTTGAGGTTGTAGGCCGTGGCCAGCCAGGTCAAAAGCAGCAGCGCTGCGCAAGCCGCCGCGCTGAATGCTACCCAGCGGCGTGCTCCTTCTCGGGTCAAGAACTGCTGCGCCACCGGCCACTGCGCCAGGCTGGCCAGTCCGCCGATCAGCGCGGCCCGCGCCAGGCCCCCGCCAATCTGCACTACCGCTGGTTGCAGGTGGCCGCTGAGCGAAGGCCATATCTGGTAAAGATAGGCCCCGCTGCCCCACCCCAGGGGAAGCGCCAGAATCCACCACCAGGAGTTGCGCCCGCCACCAGGTGTGAGGGCGGCACGCGAGCGCAGAACCAGCCACTGGGCGGCGCCGGTGCTCAGCCCGGCTAACAGCATGCCACCCACGATCGCGGGCAACGGCGCCATCGGCGTGGCGAGGTAAATCTGGGCGAAAACCGTCCACGCCAGGCCCCAGCCCAGCACCGTTACTCCTGCCCAGGTGATCAGGAATAGCCAATCTACCCGCCCGCTCAGCGACCTGCCGATGCCGTGGCGGCCCGTAATGGCCGTGCCGAACGGCCGTGCTGCCTGCCCACGCAACGGGGACCCATAGGGCGCGGGCGACGGCCGCGTGGCTGACGCCGGACTGCCGCGTCCGCTTCCGGCTGTTGTGCCGCTAGAGCCCGGCCGTCCGGCGGCCGGGCCGGGCCTCGCGCTCGTCGCCGCGTTCGTCGCCGCGTTCGTCGCCGCCTGCACATCCGCACCGCAATAGGGACAGTAACGGACTGAAGGCGGCAGCATCTTGGCGCAGCTTGGGCAGGTGGTCATGGGAGGCGGGCCGCGCAGTGAGGACAGAAGCGGCTGTTCTGAGGTATGGGCTTGCTGCACTGCGGGCAGCTGCGGTCTCCCGCCAGTTGCGAGCCGCAACTCTGGCAGTAGATCTCATCCGTGTTGCTGACCGTGCCGCAGCGCACGCATATGACGTAGTTAGCGGGCGAGTTCGGGCCCCCTGCCGGCGAAGCGCCGGGCAGCGAAGCCCCGGCCAGCGCGGCCACGGTCCGCACGAACAGGTGGCGTGCCTGGCCTGCAGTCGAAGTGGGTTTCGGCCGGGCTGCGAGCGCCGCCAGCAACCGCCGGCTGACCTGCAGCAGCCAGTCATCGGGCTGGCCGCGCGAGCCGACCGCTCCGCCGCCGGGCGATGAACTGCGGGGGGCGGGCTGCGCGCCCGCGCGCTGCGCTCCCGCCGGCTGGGCGCCGTTGCCGGCGCGCGACCCTGCCTGCGCCCCATTGGCCGGACGCTGCCCTGTTGTGGCGCCTGTCGCCCGACCGGAGGCGGCCTGGCCCACCACGCGGCTGTGGCCGTTTCCACTTGATGCGCCGTTGCCTGCAGTTCCGTTTCCCCGGCTGCCGTTGCCCGCTGCCTGGGCCGCCGTGCGGGGGTGGCCCGCTTTGGTGCTGCCGCAGCGCGGGCAGGCCGCCAGGTGCCGGTCGTAAATGTGCCCGGCGTTGCACTGCACCAGATCCTCTTCCGCCGTCGCCAGGGCCTTTTCCCAATCCCGAGCGCCGGGTCGCAGGTTTGGCTGCCGGTGACCCTCGATGAAACAGCGCCGGATCAGGGCCACCAGCTCAGGGTGCAGGTTATCCAGCGAAGGCGCGCCTGGCGGCGGGGACATGATTTCCGCCCAGGCGCTGTCGTAGGGGAACCAGCCCTGGCGAATGCGCTCTTCGAGGGGCGGCGGGTCGCCGGGTCGGAGCCAGCGGGCCCGGAAGGGGTGGTTCCCTTCCATCAACAACTGGAACACGAGCACACCCAGGGCAAAGTCGTCGTGTTGGGTCTGACGCAGGACCTCCCCCAGCGGGTGTCCCTGTAGTTCCCACGGTGTGTATTCCGGTTTGCCGACGTGAGGCGGGTAGACGATGATCCGCCCGTTACGCGGCTCTTGCACCTGGAAGCTATCGACGTCGATCAGCGTCACCATGGCCGAGGGCGTCACCAGCACGTTGCTCTCGTTCAGGTCGCCGATGATGTAGTTGCCTTCGTGAAGGACGCCCAGCGCCGCGGCCAGGTTGCGCGCTGCCCGATGCTGGTAGCGGCGGTCGAAAGCCGGCAGCGCCTGGGCGCGCGTGCGCGGGTTGAAGACGAAGAGGACCGAAACCGCATCTTGCACGCGCGGCATCAAATAGCCGACGAAATGGCCCTGACCGTCGAAGAGCAGGCTCTGAGGCCAGGCGAGGGCCGGGTGCGCGGACTGGATCCCGCCCGGATCGCGCGGCGAATGTGCGAGCATCCAGCGCAGCTTCTCGTCCTGGCCGTCACGCGGGGCGGGCGCGTAAACCTTGGCGAGCGTGCGCGGCTGGCCCTGTAGCGTGTAGACGATACCTTCACCGCCGCGCGCCAGTTCCCGTTCGACACTGATCGGTCGGTGCGCCGCATCGTAAAGCAACATCAGTCCGTAAAGTCCTCAGAGGCCGGAGCCGCCGGCGGCGCGGGCAGCAAGAGCAAGCGGTCCGCGGGCAGGCGGCCCGCGGACCGCGCGGCAAGCACCAGCGTCTTGTCGTCGTCGGTGCGTGCACAGACCTGCGCCGACGCGAGAAAGCGGACCAGTTCCTGCTGAGCCCGGCCATCTTGTCCGGCAGTCGCGGCAAAGGCGAACAACGGGCGGAAGAAGGGGGCGTGCGGCTCCCCTTCGGGCAGACGCAAGGCCAGCCGGAGCAGGCCGTCGGTGCTGGCTGCCAGGGCGCACACGCTTTCCCGGTACACTCTTACCTCCAGCCCATCCAGCGCCTGGTTCATCGTCAGAAAGTAGGCCTCGTTGGCGTACTCGCCGCGCTGCGGCCGGGCTGCGAGCAGAAGTTCGCCCGCCGCCGTTTCGGCCACGATCCAGCCGTCGCCCAGTTGCGCCGTGATCAGCCAGGGTTCGGCAGCCACGGCGCAGGCCAGGGTGGTCGCGAACTCAGCCAGTGGGGCGTGCGCGGCCGCGGCCAACTGGCAGAGTGCATCACGCGCCGCCTGGTAAGCTTCTGTCAGCAACGCCGTCCAGCCGGCCACGCCGGCCGGCCAAGGGTCCGCTAGCCCGGCTGCCAGGGTCTCGATCGCAGCCATCACTGCTTGCCGGGCGCCTTCAGCTGAGCGCGGCGCCGAGCCGGCGCCGTCGGCCACGGCCAGAACAAAGCCGCCACCGGGTAGCGCCCGCCAGAGGTGCGCGTCCTGGCAGGGCATAGCGCGTGCCGCGTGCCCTGCGCCCTGGACGGAGGCGCCCAGGATGTGCCAGGCATCAAGACTCACAGTCGGGACTCGCACGCCGTCAAGAAGACGTGTCGACCTGGCCCCAGCCAACCGCCGGCAAAGGCACTTGTTCGCCCGGGCGCGACTGCGCGACCGCCGACAGGCTCTTCGACAGCCACTGGAACATCTCGCGGAACGCCAACCCTTTCAGGCGCATGGGCGGCCGCTGCTCGGAGAAGCGCGCCAGTACCTTCATGTCGGCGCCTTCCACGCCCACCGCGTAGAAGGTCAGGCCCTTGCGCTGCTCCTCTTCTTTCACCATGTCCGGCACAGCCTCCCAGCCGTTGTCGTTGGGCCTGCCGTCCGTGATCAGGAAGACCCACGGCCGGAAGTAGTCGGCGCCGTTGCGCTTGTAGATCTCCTTGCGCTCCCGCAGCAATGTGAGCCCCTTGCGTACCGCCTCGCCCATCGGCGTCTCGCCGGCCGCCGCCAGCGTAGGCGGCGCGAAACTATCGATGGTGACAAAAGCCTGTTCCGCGTCGAACGGTATTTCCTGCTGCGTGCCGCTCCGTACGTCGAGGGCACGCACCTGGCCGCCGAACGTGATCAGCGCCACTTCAACCCGCAGCGCGGCCAGCCGGTCGGACTTCAGCACGCTCGCGAATTCCTGTAATCCCTGGTTGAGCTCCTCGATCGGCCGCCCGGCCATCGAGCCGGATACATCCAGCAACAGGATCACCGGGCAACGCGGCTCGGGGTTATCGGCAAACTCTACCTGTTCCAAGCGTTCGATCGCCATGGCTTTCTCCTTAGCAGTCATGCGAGACTGCACTCAGACGATTGTATTACCCTTTCAGATGCCTGGCAAGTGACCCCAAATCCTGGCCCTGCATTCTCGAGCAGGGACAGGCGCGAGACGCCAGTTTACCGGCCTTCAGGGCCTGTGTTATAGTCTTCACCCGTACTCTACGAAGGGTGTTCGTCTTTTGTTTCAGTTACTGCTTGGGGGGAGATGATGACCGCGGAACCGCGTGCGAAACTTGAACCGGGTCAGGAATCGCTGTGGGATTATCCGCGCCCGCCGCGCGTTGAAGATACGGCCCGGCGCGTGCAGGTCACGTTCAACGGCCTGCTAATCGCCGACACCACGCGGGCCAGGCGCGTGCTCGAGACCAGCCATCCCCCGGTCTACTACATCCCGCCCGAGGATGTGCGGCTGGAGCATTTGAGCCGGACTGGGCGCTCGACGGTCTGCGAGTTCAAGGGTCGGGCAGGGTATTATACGGTGACCGTCGGGGACCGGCGGGCCGAGAACGCCGCCTAGTTCTACCCCACACCGGCGCCCGGCTTCGAAAGCAGAGCCAACCACATTGCCTTCTACCCCTCGCGCATGGACCGTTGCACGGTCGACGGCGAACAGGTGCGCGCACAGGAAGGCGATTTCTATGGGGGCTGGATCACCGCCGAGATCGTCGGGCCGTTCAAAGGCGGCCCAGAAACCGGCGGCTGGTGATACAGTTTACTCTCAACGGGCAACCGGTTTCAATCGAGACTGACCCCGCCCGCCCCTTGCTGCGCGTGCTGCGTGACGACCTGGACCTGACGGGCGCCAAACAGGGCTGCGACATGGAAGGGGAGTGCGGAGCTTGCACGGTCCTCCTCGACGGGCAGGCCGTCCGTTCGTGCCTCTTGCCGGTCGGCAAGGTCGCCGGGCGCTCGGTGATTACCGTCGAAGGGTTGGGCACGCGCGAGCATCCCCACCCGGTCTAAAGGGCGTTCCTTGCTGCCGGCGCCGTGCAGTGCGGCTATTGCACCCCAGGCATGTTGCTGGCCGCCAAGGCCCTTCTCGACCATGACCCCCATCCCACGCGCGCCGGCATCATCACTGCCCTGGACGGTAACCTGTGTCGTTGCACGGGCTATGTGAAAATCATCGAGGCGGTGGAACTGGCCGCCAGTTGGGCGCTGAAGCCAGGCCGGCCGGAAGCAACCGCGCTTGGCGCCGAGGAGAGAACGGGTGATGCGCAAGAGGCGGGCATCTCCGTCGCGTCTGCGCACTCTTACCCCGCTCCCGGCCCCACCGCCGCCGTCGTCGGCGGTGACCTGGCCTGCCAGGGTGGCTGGGAGCGAGTCAGCGGGGAGGCACGCTACGCCGAAGACATCAAGCTGCCGGGCCTGCACTATGCCGTGGTCGTCCGCAGCCCGCATTTCCACGCCCGGCTGCTCGCCCTGGATACCCGTCGGGCCCTCGCTTTGCCCGGCGTGGTCATGGTCCTGACGGCCGAGCACGTGCCGGGCGAGAACAGCCTGGCCGGATATTCCCAGGACGAGCATCTGCTGGCCGCGACCGGCAAGACCGTGCGCATGATCGGTGATCCGCTGGCCCTGGTGATCGGTCTCTCCCCCGAAGCAGCGGCAGCCGGGGCGCGCGCGGTCGAGCCCACGTTCGAGTTACTGCCGCATGACACCGGCATAGAACGTTCCCTGGACCCGGACGCGCTGCAGATCCACGGCGGCGGCAACCTGCTGGCTGCCGATGCCGTGCGCAGCGGCGATGTAGAGGCCGCCCTGGGCCAGTCTGACGTCACAGTGGAGGGCCATTACCAGACCAGCTTCCCGGCTCACATGGCGTTGGAGCGGGAAGCCGCGCTCGGATACACCGACGAGGCAGGGCGCGTCACCGTCGTCTGCGGCAACCACGAGCCCCACTGGGACTGCGCGCACCTGGCGGTGATCCTTGGCCTGCCCGAAGAGCGTGTGCGTGTCATCACGCCGCCGACCGGCGGCAGCTTCGGGGGTAAGCACGACCTGTGGCCGCTCGCCGCCACCGCATTGGCCGCTTATCACCTCGGCCGGCCCGTTCGGTTGGCATAC
>Ga0209538_1001781_pt1 | contig 11230 bp, 7 predicted proteins | sample BarGraNGADG00211_2_FD_184492 | JGI IMG/M metagenome (GOLD analysis project Ga0209538, IMG submission 184492) | Arctic peat soil microbial communities from Barrow, Alaska - Barrow Graham LP Ref core NGADG0004-211 (SPAdes) (version 2) | ecosystem: Environmental > Terrestrial > Soil > Wetlands >... | reverse complement strand
CTGGGAGCCCCTGCCGCACGAGCGGCTGTCGCCGCGCAGCGACACGGTGGCCCGGCGGCTCGCCGTCTTCCGCCGGCTCGCCCACCCCGGCGCCGCCGAACGCCACCAGGGCGCCGGCCCGGTGCGCGTCCTCGTCGTGCCGGTGCGCGCGCTGCTGCAGCCGGTGGTGTCCGGCCTCGGCGACCTGGAGCCGGTGTCCGTCGCGACCGGGGACCAGGTGGACCTGGCCGAGCTGGCGGACCGACTGGTCGGGGCCGCCTACAGCCGGGTTGACATGGTCGAACGCAGGGGTGAGTTCGCGGTCCGGGGCGGGATCTTCGACGTCTTCCCACCCACTGAGGAGCACCCGCTGCGGGTGGAGCTCTGGGGCGACACCGTCGAGGAGATCCGGTGGTTCGCGGTCGCCGACCAGCGCAGCCTCGATGTCGCCCCGAGCGGGCTGTGGGCGCCCCCGTGCCGGGAGATCCTGCTCACCGACGCGGTGCGGGCCCGGGCCGCAGAGCTCGTCGAGCAGCTGCCCGGCGCTGCCGAGATGCTGGACAAGATCTCCGCCGGGGTTGCCGTGGAGGGCATGGAGTCCCTCGCGCCGGTGCTGGTGGACCGGATGGTGCCGGTCGTTGAGCTGCTGCCGCCGCGCTCCCTGCTGGTGGTCTCCGAGCCCGAGCGGGTCCGGCGTCGGGCGCACGACCTCGCGGCGACGACCCAGGAGTTCCTCGACGCGGCCTGGACCTCTGCCGCGGCGGGGGGCAGGACCCCGATCGACCTGCGCTCGGCGTCGTTCGCGGACTACGGCCGCACCCGGGAGCAGGCGCTGGCGCGCGACCTCGGCTGGTGGACCCTGAGCAGCTTCGGGCTGGACGCCGCGGCGGCTGGTGAGGATGCCGACGTCGAGCCGGCCGTCCCGGAACCCGCCACCCGCGAGTCGGGCGCCGACGGCGCGCCGAGCCTGCTCGTGGCGGCCCGGGACGTCCGCGCCTACCACGGGGACGTGGCCCGTGCGGTTGCCGACCTGCAGGAGCTCGCCCGGACCGGCTGGCGGCTGGTCCTGGCCACCGACGGCTCCGGCCCCGCCCAGCGGATGGTCGAACAGCTCACGGCCAACGACGTGCCGGCCCGGCGGGTCGCCGCGATCACCGACGCCCCGGTCCCCGGCATCGTGCACGTCGTCCCTGCCCCGGTGGGTCGCGGCTTCGTCGCGACCCAGCTCCGGCTGGCGGTGTTCACCGAGATCGACCTCACCGGACGGCCAGGTGCCTCCACCCGGGACATGCGCGGCCTGCCGGCCCGGCGGCGCAACGCCGTCGACCCGTTGCAGCTGCGCACCGGCGACTACGTGGTGCACGAGCAGCACGGCGTCGGGCGCTTCGTCGAGCTGGTCCGCCGGACCATCAAGGCCGGTCCGGCGTCGGGGACCCGCGAGTACCTGGTGATCGAGTACGCCCCGTCCAAGCGCGGCCAGCCGGGTGACCGGCTCTACGTGCCGACCGACCAGCTCGACCAGGTGTCCAAGTACACCGGGGGCGAGTCGCCGACCCTGAACCGGCTGGGTGGCTCGGACTGGGCAAAGACCAAGGGGCGTGCCCGCAAGGCGGTTCGCGAGATCGCCGCCGAGCTCATCCGGTTGTACTCCGCCCGGATGGCGACGCAGGGCTTCGCCTTCGGCCCGGACACCCCGTGGCAGGCGGAGCTGGAGGACGCGTTCGCCTACGTCGAGACCCCGGACCAGCTCGTCACGATCGACGAGGTCAAGGCCGACATGGCCAAGCCCGTGCCGATGGACCGCCTGGTCTGCGGCGACGTCGGGTACGGCAAGACCGAGATCGCTGTGCGGGCGGCCTTCAAGGCGGTGCAGGACGGCAAGCAGGTCGCGGTGCTCGTCCCGACAACGCTCCTGGTCCAGCAGCACCTGGAGACGTTCTCCGAGCGGTACGCGCCCTTCCCCGTGACGGTCAAGGCCCTCTCGCGCTTCCAGAGCGACGCCGAGGCGACGCAGGTGGTGGCCGGTCTGGCCGACGGCAGCGTCGACGTCGTGATCGGTACGCATCGCCTGATCACCGGACAGGTCCGGTTCAAGGACCTTGGCCTGGTGGTGATCGACGAGGAGCAGAGGTTCGGCGTCGAGCACAAGGAGACCCTCAAGCAGCTGCGCACCGACGTCGACGTGCTGGCGATGAGCGCGACCCCCATCCCGCGCACCCTTGAGATGGCGGTGACCGGCATCCGGGAGATGTCGACGCTGGCAACGCCGCCGGAGGAGCGGCACCCGGTGCTGACCTTCGTCGGCCCGTACGACGAGAAGCAGGTGGTGGCCGCGGTCCGGCGCGAGCTGCTCCGCGAGGGCCAGGTCTTCTACGTGCACAACAAGGTCAGCTCGATCGGGCGCGCGGCCGCCCGGCTGGCCGAGCTGGTCCCGGAGGCCCGGATCGCCGTCGCGCACGGCCAGATGGGCGAGCACCAGCTCGAGCAGGTGATCGTCGACTTCTGGGAGAAGCGGTTCGACGTGCTGGTCTGCACAACGATCGTCGAGACCGGGCTGGACATCTCCAACGCGAACACCCTGATCCTGGAGCGGGCCGACCTGCTCGGGCTGTCCCAGCTGCACCAGCTCCGCGGCCGGGTGGGCCGGGGCCGGGAGCGTGCCTACGGCTACTTGATGTACCCGCCGGACCGGCCGCTGACCGAGACCGCGCACGACCGTCTCGCGACGATGGCTGCGAACACGGACCTGGGTTCGGGAATGCAGATCGCCCTCAAGGACCTGGAGATCCGCGGGGCCGGCAACCTGCTGGGCGGCGAGCAGTCCGGGCACATCGCCGGGGTGGGCTTCGACCTGTACGTGCGGATGGTGGCCGACGCCGTCGCGGCCTTCCGCGGTGAGGTCGACCAGCGTCCCCCCGAGGCGACCATCGAGCTGCCGGTGGACGCGCACGTCCCGCACGAGTACATCGCGCACGAGCGGCTGCGCCTCGAGGCGTACCGCAAGATCGCCGAAGCCACGACGGCGGGTGCCCTTGACGAGGTGCGCGCCGAGCTCACCGACAGGTACGGCACGCCGCCGGAGGCCGTGCAGAACCTGATCGAGGTCGCCGGCTTCCGCAACCTGGCCCGCGGTGCCGGCCTCACCGACGTCACGGCTCAGGGCCGGTACGTCCGGCTGGTGCCGGTCGAGCTCGCCGAGTCGGCGCAGCTGCGACTGATGCGGCTGTACCCGGGCACTCTGCTGAAGCCGGGCGTGCGCACGATCCTTGTCCCGTTCCCGACGACGGCCCGGGTCGGCGGCCGACCGCTGGCCGGCAGCGAGATCCTGGCCTGGGCGCGTGAGCTGATCGCCGTGCTCGGCGGGCCGGCCGGCCTCCCGACGTCGCCTACCATGGGCGGCGCACCGAACGTGACCTGAGGAGGTCGAGCAGGTGAGGCTCAGCAAGTGGGCGGCCGTTGCCGCCGTTGCGCTCGTCGCGACCACTGGGTGCTCCGTTCATCCCGGCGCGGCCGCAGTGGTCGACGGTCGGACGATCACCCAGGAGTACACCCAGAACGCCAGCGAGGACCTCGGCCTCGACGTCGGCCGCACGCTCTCCCTGCTGATCGCCGCCCCGTACTTCATCGATGCAGCCGAGGCGAACGGGGTGCCGGTGTCCCCGGAGGACGCCCGCGCAGCGGTCGAGGACATGCGGACGGCCAACGGGGGTGACGCCAAGGCCCCCATTCGCGCCGGAGCCATCGAGATCATGCGCCTCGTGCTGGCCAGCCAGGCCCTGAGCGTCCTGGCGGACGGCGCGCAGATCCAGAGCGACACGAACGCCCATGTGCTGGGTCTGAAGATGGACATCAACCCGCGGTATGGGGAGATGGACCTGAGCAGCGGGCTGATCGCGCGGCCGCCGCTGCCCTGGATCGTCCCGACGGACGCGTGACCGCGACCGACCGTCCGGCGGCCCTCGCGGCCGTCGAGGACCTCGTCGCGGTGATGGACCGGTTGCGCTCGCCGGGTGGCTGCCCGTGGGACGCCGCCCAGACGCACGCCTCCTTGCTGCCCTATGCGGTCGAGGAGGTCTACGAGGTGGTCGAGGCGGTCGAGCACGATGACCGGGCGGCCCTGTGCGAAGAGCTCGGTGACCTGCTGCTCCAGGTGGTCTTCCACGCCCGCGTCGCCCAGGAGCACCAGACGGAGCCGTTCGGGCTGGCGGAGGTCGCAGCCGGTGTAGCGGCCAAGCTGCGGCACCGGCACCCGCACGTCTTCGGCGACGCCGTCGTGGCCGACGCCGAGGACGTCCACCGGCGCTGGGAGGAGATCAAGAAGGCGGAGAAGGCGCGAGCATCCGTGCTGGACGGCATCCCGGCCGGGCTGCCGGCTCTCGCGCGGGCGCAGAAGGTCCTCGGACGAGCCCGCCGGGCCGGGCTGTCCGTCGACGACGCGCACTCCCTCCCTTCCGCGAGCGAGGTCACCGGCGGCACCGGCGTCGCGGGTGTCCATGACCCCGGCGACGCATCCGGTCTCGGCCGCGCGCTGCTCGAGATCGCCGTCGCGGCCGAGGCCGCGGGCGTCGATGCCGAGGCAGCCCTGCGGACCGCTGTGCGGGACCTCGAGGCGGCGCTGCGCCGGGCGGAAGCGGCGGACGACAGGGACTGAGCCCAACGTCCCGGCGCCGCCCGTCGTCGCGCCGCTACGGTCGGCACGGGTGTCAGTGCGGTCACCCAGGTGAGGAGACATCTCCATGAAGATCGGGATCCCCCGTGAGTCACGACCTGGCGAGCGGTTGGTTGCGGGCAGTCCGGCGACCGTTGCGCAGCTGATCAAGCTTGGCTACGACGTCGTCGTCGAAACCGGTGCGGGCGCAGAGGCCAGCTTCCCGGACACGGCCTACGTCGAGGCCGGTGCCTCCGTCGCTGACGCCAAGGAGGTCTGGGCGAGCGACATCGTGACGGCGGTGAACACACCGACGGCCGGGCAGATCAAGGCGCTCCGCAAGGATGCCGTGCTCGTCGCGATGCTCGGCCCTGCCGCGAACCCGGAGGTCGCCAAGACCCTTGCCGACGACGGCGTGACCGCTCTTGCGCTCGACGCCGTGCCGCGGATCACCCGCGCGCAGAGCCTCGACGTGCTGAGCACCCAGTCCAACGTCGCCGGGTACCGCGCCGTGGTCGAGGCCGCCGAGGAGTACGGCGGCATGTTCACCGGCCAGGTGACAGCCGCGGGAAAGACGTCGCCGGCGAATGTCTTCGTGATCGGTGCCGGCGTCGCGGGTCTCGCCGCGATCGGCGCAGCCAACAGCCTCGGTGCCCAGGTCCGGGCCTTCGACGTCCGTCCGGAGGTCGCCGAGGAGATCGAGTCGATGGGCGCGACCTTCGTCGACGCCCCCGAGGCCCAGCAGGAGGTCGCTGCTGACGGGTACGCGAAGCCGCTGACCCAGGCTCAGCAGGACGCCGCGATGCTGGTCTACGCGGCCGAGGCAGCCAAGGCCGATGTCATCGTCACCACCGCCCTCGTGCGCGGCAAGGCCCCGACGACGATCACCGCAGAGATGGTTGCCACGATGCGGCCCGGGAGCGTGATCGTCGACCTAGGCGCCTCCGGCGGCGGCAACTGCGAGCTGACCGTCGCCGGCAAGAAGGTCGTGAGCCCGAACGGCGTCATCGTCGTCGGCTACACGGACCTGACCAGCCGGATGCCCCGGCACACCTCCCAGCTGTTCGGCACCAACATCGTCCACCTCATGGCGCTGCTGACCCCGGGCAAGGACGGCGAGCTCGTGCTCGACCTGAAGGACCCGGTCCAGCGCGGCATGACCGTTGCGCACAACGGTGAGGTGCTCTGGCCGCCGCCACCGGTCGCGGTGTCCGCCGCGCCGGCGAAGGCGGCGCCCGTGTCTGAGGCCGATCTCGCCGAAAAGGCCCGGCTGGCCAAGGAGGCGGCCAAGCGCAAGGCCACGCGGCGAAACATCTCGTACCTGATCGGCGCGGTCCTCTCGCTCCTTCTGCTCACCTACTCGCCATCCGAGACGGTGGCGCACCTGACGGTGTTCGCGCTCGCCGTGATCGTCGGCTACTACGTGATCTCCAACGTCAGCCACTCGCTGCACACGCCCCTGATGTCCCAGACCAACGCGATCTCCGGGGTCATCCTGGTCGGCGCTCTGCTGCAGATCGGTTCCGACAACGCGGTGGTTGCGGTCGTCGCGTTCATCGCCGCAGCCATTGCCAGCATCAACATCTTCGGTGGCTTCCTGGTCACGTACCGGATGCTCGGGATGTTCCGGAAGGACGTGTGACGTGCTGAACGACCTCGCTCAGGCGATCTATGTAGTCGCCGCAGTGCTCTTCGTCCTGTCCCTCGCGGGCCTGTCCAAGCAGGAGACGGCGCGCCGGGGCAACATCCTCGGCATGGTCGGGATGGTCCTGGCCCTGCTGGCAACGATCGTCCTCTCCGTCGACAACAGCAGTCGGTCGGTGCTCGTGACCCTGTTGCTCATCCTGATGGTCTTCGCGATCGGCGCCTCAGCGGGCATCTGGAAGGCCCGCACCGTCGAGATGACCCAGATGCCGGAGCTGATCGCGATCCTGCACAGCTTCGTCGGTGCCGCGGCCGTGCTGGTCGGCTTCAACTCCTACATGACCGAGCCCGCCGACGTCGTGCACCAGGTCGAGGTCTTCCTCGGTGTGTTCATCGGCGCCGTCACGCTCACCGGTTCCGTCGTTGCCTACCTCAAGCTGTCGGCGAAGGTCAGCTCCGCCCCGCTGATGCTCCCTGGCCGGAACCTGCTGAACATGGGCGCACTCACCGTGACCGTCGGCCTGATGGCCTGGTTCATCGGCAGCAACGGGCTGGTCCCGTTGGCCGTGATGACCGGCATCGCGCTGGTGCTCGGCTGGCACCTGGTCGCCGCGATCGGCGGTGGTGACATGCCGGTGGTCATCTCCATGCTGAACTCCTACTCCGGGTGGGCCGCGGCCGCGGCCGGCCTGATGCTCAGCAACAACCTGCTGATCGTCACCGGCGCCCTCGTCGGCTCCTCCGGTGCGATCCTCTCCTACATCATGTGCAAGGCGATGAACCGGTCGTTCATCAGCGTGATCCTCGGTGGCTTCGGGTCCGAGGGCGGCAAGGCGGTGTCGAGTGACGCCTACCAGGGCGAGCACCGCGAGACCCACGCTCCGGACGTCGCCGAGATGCTGCTGGAGTCGAAGTCGGTCGTCATCGTGCCCGGCTACGGCATGGCCGTCGCCAAGGCCCAGTACCCCGTCGCGGACCTGGTGTCCCGGCTGCGTGCACACGGCATCCAGGTGCGGTTCGGCGTGCACCCCGTGGCGGGCCGTCTGCCCGGTCACATGAATGTGCTGCTGGCCGAGGCGAAGGTGCCGTACGACATCGTCCTGGAGATGGACGAGATCAACGACGACTTCCCGAGCACCGACGTCGCGCTGGTCATCGGTGCGAACGACGTGGTGAACCCGTCCGCCCTCGACGACCCCGATTCGCCGATCGCCGGCATGCCGGTCCTTGAGGTCTGGCGGGCCAAGCAGGTCGTGGTGTTCAAGCGCTCGATGGCCACCGGGTACGCCGGCGTGCAGAACCCGCTGTTCTTCAAGGAGAACACCGCGATGCTGTTCGGCGACGCCAAGGTTCAGGTCGAGGAGATCCTCGTCGCGCTGCGGGCACGGGAGGCTGCGCTCGTCGGTTGAGACGGACCCAGCGACCGGCCCACCCCTGCGGTGGGCCGGTCGCTTCCGTCTGCCGGCGGTCCAGGATGCGGCGGTCGAACGTCCTGCCGTGCCGATGGCGTCGGTGGCTAGGCTGGACGTCGGCCGGTTGACGAGGACCGGCGGCGGGGAACCCCGGCCGCTGGTGTGCCCGGCGGACGGTCAACCCGTACCAATCACCTGAACGTCTTCCAAAGGAGCTTCCGTGGCCACAATCGAGGCCGTAGGCGCCCGCGAGATCCTTGACTCGCGTGGCAACCCCACCGTGGAGGTCGAGGTCGCCCTCGACGACGGCACCATCGCCCGCGCCGCAGTTCCCTCGGGCGCCTCGACCGGCGCCTTCGAGGCCGTCGAGCGCCGGGACGGCGACAAGAGCCGCTACCTGGGCAAGGGCGTCCAGGACGCCGTCAACGCCGTGATGGACGAGATCGCCCCGGAGCTGGTCGGCTTCGAGGCCAGCGAGCAGCGCCTGGTCGACCAGGCCCTGATCGACCTGGACGGCACGCCCAACAAGGGCAAGCTGGGCGCGAACGCGATCCTTGGTGTCTCCATGGCCGTCGCAAAGGCCGCCGCGGACAGCGCCGACCTGCCGCTCTTCCGCTACATCGGCGGGCCGAACGCCCACGTGCTGCCGGTGCCGATGATGAACATCCTGAACGGTGGGTCGCACGCCGACTCCAACGTCGACATCCAGGAGTTCATGATCGCCCCGATCGGGCCGACCACCTACCGCGAGGCGCTGCGGACCGGCGTCGAGGTCTACCACTCGCTCAAGTCCGTGCTGAAGAGCAAGGGCCTCTCGACCGGTCTCGGCGACGAGGGCGGCTTCGCGCCCAACCTGCCGAGCAACCGCGACGCGCTCGACCTGATCCTGATCGCGATCGAGAAGGCCGGCTTCACCCCGGGTACCGACGTCTGCCTCGCGCTCGACGTCGCCGCCACCGAGTTCTTCAAGGACGGCGCCTACCAGTTCGAGGGCAAGGCCACCTCGCCCGCCGATCTGATCGCGTTCTACGAGAAGCTCGTGGCGGACTACCCGCTGGTCTCCATCGAGGACCCGCTGTCCGAGGACGAGTGGAGCACCTGGAGCGAGCTGGTCGCCAAGGTCGGCGACAAGGTGCAGATCGTCGGTGACGACCTGTTCGTGACCAACCCGGAGCGCCTGGCCAAGGGCATCAAGCTCAAGGCCGCGAACTCCCTGCTGGTCAAGCTCAACCAGATCGGCACGCTGAGCGAGACCCTCGACGCCGTGACGATGGCGCAGCGCGCCGGTTTCACCGCCATGGTGTCCCACCGTTCCGGTGAGACCGAGGACGTCACGATCGCCGACCTGGCCGTCGCGATGAACACCGGTCAGCTCAAGACCGGTGCCCCGGCCCGCGGCGAGCGGATCAACAAGTACAACCAGCTGCTCCGCATCGAGGAAGAGCTCGACGACGCCGCCGAGTACGCCGGCGCGAGCGCCTTCCCGCGGCACGGCTGAGCACACCGCACGAGCTCGAGGGCTCGGTCGTCCGGACCACCGGCGGCCGGGCCCTCCGGCGTTGACGGGATCGCTCGCGGGCCGCGCCGCGCCGAGCCGGTCGGTGCCGGGCGGTGGCGAGCCGGCGGGGCACAATCGAGTCATGTCCCGTCGACCGACGTCGCCAGTACCCGCGCGCCGCGGGTCCTCGAGCGCGTCGTCGGGTGCCGGAGCCCAGGCTCGCGGCGGCCGTCCGGCGTCGCGCGGAGGCAAGGGAAGCCCCCGGCGCTCCGCGCCTCAAGCGGCCGCGCGGGTCAGCCGCCCGGAGTCGCGGCCGGTGCGCGTCGCCAGGCTGGTCTCGGTGCGCGCGATGGTTCTCGGCGTCGTGCTGCTGGCCGGCTTCACCCTGCTGTTCCCGACCATCCGCGCGTACCTGGGGCAGCGGGCGGAGCTGGACGCGCTCGCCGCCGAGGTCACGGTGGCCGAGCAGTCCGAGGGCGACCTGCGCAGCGAGCTCGACCGTTGGCAGGACCCCGCGTACGTGGCCGCCCAGGCGCGGGAACGCCTGCCGTACGTGATGCCTGGCGAGACGGCCTACCGGGTGATCGACCCGGAGGTCGTCGTCGAGCAGCGGTTGATCGACGGCACCGTCGCCGAACCGGGTGCCGGGCCGACGATCCCGACCGGCGGCGCGGTCACGCCCTGGTACACGACGGTCTGGGAGTCGATGCGGGTCGCCGGCGAGTCCGACGTCCCGGCGAAGACCGGGTGAGGGTGGCGTGAGCGCCGTCACGGACGCCGACCTGGCGGTCGTCGCCGAACAGCTGGGCCGGGAGCCGCGCGGCGTCGTTGCGGTGGCGGCGCGCTGCGTCTGCGGTCGGCCGACGGTGGTCCGGACCGCCCCGCGGCTGCCGGACGGCACCCCCTTCCCGACGACGTACTACCTGACCCACCCGGGGGCGGTCGCCGCGATCTCGACGCTCGAGGCCGCCGGCGTGATGCAGGAGATGACGGCGCGGCTGGCCGACGACGCGGAGCTGGCCGCCGCCCACCGGCGCGCACACCAGGACTACCTCGCCCGCCGGGCGGAGCTGGGCGAGGTGCCCGAGATCGCCGGGGTGTCGGCCGGCGGCATGCCGGACCGGGTCAAGTGCCTGCACGCGCTGGTCGGCCACGCGCTGGCCGCAGGCCCGGGCGTCAACCCGCTCGGCGACGAGGCGCTCGCGCTGATCGCCGAGGCGTGGCGTCCCGATCGCTGCACGTGTTGAGACGGGTCCTCGGCCGTCCTGATGACCGCGCCGCGGATGGCAGGCTGTGCCCGTGACACGCGTGGCAGGCATCGACTGCGGCACCAACTCCATCCGGCTTCTCGTCGCGGACGTCGACGCCGCCGGCCGGCTCACCGATGTCGACCGGCGGATGGAGGTCGTCCGCCTGGGCCAGGGCGTCGACCGGACCGGCCGGATCGCGCCGGAGGCGATGGAGCGGACGCTCGAGGCTGCGCGCCGGTACGCGCAGGTCTGCGCCGACCTGGGTACCGAGCGCATCCGGTTCGTGGCGACCTCGGCCACCCGGGATGCACAGAACCGCCAGGAGTTCGTGGACGGGGTCCGCGCCGCGTTGGGGGTGCAGCCGGAGGTGATCGGCGGCGAGGAGGAGGCGCGGCTGTCGTTCCGCGGCGCGACCAGCGTGCTGGCCGGCCGGCATCCCGGACCGTTCCTGGTGGTCGACATCGGCGGGGGTTCGACCGAGATCGCCCTCGGCACCACCTCCCCGGTCTCGGCGGTCTCGATGGATGTCGGGTGCGTCCGCCTGACGGAGCGTCACCTGCACGACGACCCACCGACGCCCGAGCAGATCGCGGCGGCCAGCGCCGACGTCGTCGCCGGCCTGGCGGCGGCCGCCGCGGTGGTCCCGTTCGGACGCACCGCGACCCTGGTCGGTCTGGCGGGCTCGGTCACCACCGTGACGGCCAACGCGCTGGACCTGGACGAGTACGACCCCGAGCTGATCGATGGCGCGGTGCTGAAGGCGGACCAGGTGCTCGCGTCCTGCCGCGCCCTGCTCACG
>Ga0209538_1001780_pt1 | contig 11231 bp, 7 predicted proteins | sample BarGraNGADG00211_2_FD_184492 | JGI IMG/M metagenome (GOLD analysis project Ga0209538, IMG submission 184492) | Arctic peat soil microbial communities from Barrow, Alaska - Barrow Graham LP Ref core NGADG0004-211 (SPAdes) (version 2) | ecosystem: Environmental > Terrestrial > Soil > Wetlands >... | reverse complement strand
GAACAGTAAATGACCTGGCAGTATCCGGTGCTGATCCTATGTATATTGCAGTTTCATTTATAATTGAAGAGGGCTTTCCAATGAATGACCTTGTTGCAATTGCAGGATCAATGGCTGAAGAAGCTTCGAATGCAGGTGTGAAGATTGTTACGGGTGATACAAAAGTTGTTGACAAGGGAAAATGTGATAAGTTGTTTATTACATCTTCCGGCACTGGCATTCTTAACCCTGATATGGAGCATATCAGTTCAGGCAAAAGGATAAAACCTGGCGATAAACTGATTATCAATGGCCCTCTGGGTAATCATGCCATAGCTGTGCTTGGTGCCCGCAACAAGCTGAGTTTCAGTACCCCCGTAACTTCAGACTGTGCATCATTAAATCATTTGATAAGCAGTGTGCTGCATAGCTGCAAAGAAATCCGTTTTATGCGCGACCTGACAAGGGGTGGACTTGCAACTGTATTGAATGAGCTTGCCGGAATGATCGGGTCAGGTATTATTATAGATGAGGCTTCAGTTCCGGTCGATGATCCTGTGAGAGGATTATGCGAAATGCTGGGCTTTGATCCGTTTTATCTTGCAAATGAAGGAAAAGTTCTGATAGTCGTTGGCGCTGGTGAAGAGATAAAGGTGCTTGACATTCTCAGAAGAGATCCGTTAGGAAAATACTCGGAAATAATAGGGGAGATTATTACGGACAAAAGAAACCTTGTCGTTTTAAATACTTCAGCAGGAGGTAAACGTATTCTTGATATGCCATCGGGGCAGCAGCTTCCGAGAATCTGTTAAAATTTATTTATGCATGAAATAAGGATAGCTGAAGATCTCTCAGCGATCGTGCTTGAAACAGCAAATAAGGAGCACCTGACGAAGATAACAAAGGTGAATATCATTTTCGGGCAGATGATTCAGATTGTGCCTGATATATTTGAATTTGCTTTCAGGGAAACGGTCAGAAATTCCGTCGCCCGGGAGGCTGAAGTAGATATCGAAATTGTACCGGTGAAAATGAAATGTATGAATTGCGGAAGTGATTTTCAGGTGAAAGAGAACAATTTTGCCTGCAATGTTTGCGGCTCAACCGATCTCGATATAATCCAGGGAAAGGAATTATTTATAAAAAGTATAGAAGGGGAGTAGCTATGGAAATAAAGATCATGAAGAATATCCTTGACAGGAACCAGAATAAAGCCAATGAGGTAAGAAATCTGCTTTCATTGAAGAAAGTATTGATGGTGAACATAATAAGCTCTCCAGGCGCAGGAAAAACCACTCTGCTGGAACGCACCTGCGAAGAACTGGGATCAAAGTTCAGGATTGGGATTATAGAAGGGGATATAACTACTGACAGGGATGCACAACGTCTGAAAAAATATAACATTCCAATAGTTGTCATCAATACTGAAGGGGGCTGCCATCTTGATTCTCACAGCATCTCAAAAGTCCTTGATAGTTTTGATCTTGACAACCTTGATGTCCTGTTTGTCGAGAACGTCGGTAACCTGATCTGTCCTTCACAATTCGATCTTGGCGAAACCTTTAAGCTGGCAGTAGTCAGCACAACCGAAGGAGACGATAAGCCGGGAAAGTACCCGATGCTTTTCAGGGAAGCCAGGGCTGTCCTGCTTAATAAGATTGACCTGATCCCTTATACAAATTTTAATTTCGACAGTTTCAGTTCGGATTTGAAAAAGATCAATTCTCAAATTCCTCTGTTCGAAGTTTCTTGTACAAAAGGAGATGGACTGAGTGAGTGGTATGAGTGGATTGAGGATAAGATATTAGTTTATTCGGATCTTGCCTAAAACACCCCTCTGTCCCGCCGAAGCGGGACATCTCCCCCATGGGGGAGAAAACCTATTCTATTTATTTGAATCTCAGTTAAATAGTGCGAATTTTTCCCCCTTTTGGGGGAAATAAAAAGGGGGTTAAACTCTTTTCCACGGTGGCGTATCAGGCAGTGATTTTCTAAAAACCTTAAGAAGCGATTCTTCGTAGGTGCCTGTATATGTTCCAATTACAATTTTTTCTATACCTTCATTAAGAAACCTTTCCCAGGATTTATCTTCTTTTCCCGGAATTATAGGATAAAAGAGAACACCATTGCTTTTTGCAGCATCGAGATCTCCTTTGGCATCACCTATCATCAGGATCTTATTACCGGGATATTTGCCTTTTGCTGCCAGTGCTATGTGTTCGGTTTTTGTTCCATGTTCCTGACCGGCAATGAATTTTACATACTTTTTGAGGTCGTGCTCCTCCCATTCCCTGTCAAGGGCTTCAAGCGGTGTTTGCGATACTATAATTAAGTCGGCAAATACCGTCATTTCTTTGATTGACGTGACTGCATGCGTGAATGGCGGAATGTCGCGAAGCCATTCGCTTATATCTTTGTTGAGAGCCTCAGTCCATCTGACAACCTTTTCAAGATCAGGGTTGTAATGTGATTCGAAGTATTTCCTTAGTGAAGCATTTCCAAGTTTGTTTTCAATATTTACCCACTCTTTCAGAGATGTCATATCGGGTAATATGTAACCCGAATCTTTGATCTCTTGTCTTTCACCTAAAAGCTCAAATACCTTTATTAATGATGTGAACCGGTTGCCACCACGGTAGATTGAATAAAGATTTACGAACTCCCATGTCTCACGCACGATCCTGGATATTGCAAACAGATTGAAAATTTTTAATGCATTCGGGATAAAGAACTCTTTCTGTTTCACTGACATAGAATCAAATACACATCCATCGGAGTCGATCCCGATAAAGAAATCGTGATCCGGTTGAAGCTTCTTTAATTTTGACTGGTGATCCATGTCTGAAAATCAGCTATAAATATAAAGGAATAAACAAGAACTTACATTGAGTATTATAGAGATTTCAAAGAGATTCATTAACGTATTTTCTCTGTGTAATAACGCAATTCCGTTCTTTAGTTTCATTCTAAATTAGCTTCTATGACATTTGTAAGCTTTTTTTAAAAAGTATTGTTATTAATTTAACAGCACTTTAAAAACAATTATAAATAGCTCATAAATTTATTTAATTACCTAAAAATCAAATAGAAATGTATCAAGTAGGAAATCTAGTTAAGGAATTGTCCGACAAACACGGTCGTGCACGGGAAAGCCTTATGCCAATACTTCAGGGGATTGTATTAAAGCACAATTATCTGACCGATGAGGCTATGGTTGAAGTTGCAAGGGAACTCGATATCTCAGCCGCTGAAGTTTACGGAACAGCTTCTTTTTACACCTTTCTCGACACTCAGGTGAAAGGCAGGTATGTTATAAGAGTTTGTAAAACAATTACATGCTCTATGAAAGGAAAGAGTGATATTATTCAAACCCTGGAGGAGATGCTTAAAATAAAAGTCGGCGAAACAACGGCCGACAACCAGTTCAGCCTGATTGAGACTAATTGTATCGGATGGTGTCATAAAGCTCCGGCTATTCTGATTAATGAATTGCCATTTACAGAGTTAACTCCTGAAAAAATGAGCGAGATTATTAAAGACTATATGCAAAAATAAAAATCCTGCAAAATCATGAAAAATAAAGGACTAAATAAGGTTGACCTTATATTCGAAAAAATCGATCCTAAAGAGGTTCTGATAAAAGCTTATAAAATGAGTAGCGCTGAAATAATTCAGAATATGTTGGATTCAGGACTTAAAGGACGTGGAGGCGCAGGTTTTCCGACTGGTTTGAAATGGAAATATACTGCTGCAGAAAAGAGTCCCGAGAAATACATAGTCTGCAATGCCGATGAGGGAGAACCAGGAACTTTTAAAGATCGTGAGATCCTTGACAGAGCCTCTAATAAGGTTCACGGCGGAATGGCAATTGCAGGAAAAGCAATTGGTGCAAAAAAAGGTATTGTTTATCTGAGGGGGGAATACAGATACCTTTTACCAAAACTGATGCTCGAACTCAATTCCTTTCACAAGCTGATTAAAGAAATCGGTTACGATTTTAATATTGAGTACCGCATGGGTAGCGGTGCTTATATTTGTGGTGAGGAAAGCGCACTCTTTGAGTCAATTGAAGGCAAACGCGGCGAACCACGTAATAAACCACCTTATCCTACTGTATCAGGTTTATTTGAAAAACCAACCTCGATAAATAACGTTGAGACTCTTGTTACTGCAATGATGATTATTAAGCATGGCTCGGAAAATTTTACACAATATGGAACAAAAGATTCACGGGGATCGAAAGTTTTTTCTGTGTCAGGCGATACTCCGACTCCGGGCATTTTCGAACTCGAACTTGGAATGACTGTACAACAGTTTGTAACTGAATTCGGAGATGGCGACACTAAAGCGGTTCAGGTTGGAGGGGCTTCGGGTTTTTGCGTTCCGAGAAAGAAATTTGCCGAAACGATAATTGGCTTTGAAGGCGTACCAACAGGAGGCTCAATGAAGCTTTTCAACAGTTCAAGATCGATGTACAATGTTCTTCATAATTATCTTGACTTCTTTACAGAGGAATCATGCGGTCAGTGTACTCCATGCCGTGTCGGATGCCAGCAGTTGCTTTTAGGTGTGGAAAAAGTTAAGAAAGGTGAGGCAAAATCAACTTACCTGACTGAACTTATGAAACTGGCAGATACAATGAAGATTGCTGCTAAATGTGGTCTCGGACAGTCAGTTGGAAATGCGTTTAAATCGATAGTTGGTAACTTCAGGGAAGAGATCATCTATTAAACATTTAATCAAAAACAGAGAATCATGATAAATCTACTTATAAATGACCAGAAGGTCTCGGTTCAGCAGGGAACAACAGTTCTTGCGGCTGCCAAAAAACTAAAAATTAATATTCCAACCTTATGTAATCACGATGACCTTTGTGTGGCAGGAAATTGTCGTGTCTGTGTTGTTGAGCAAAAAGGAGCAAGAACACTTATTGCATCATGTGCAACGCCTGTATTTGAGGGTATGGAAATACACACCAACACTCTGAAAGTACGTAATGCACGCAAACATATAATTGAACTGCTACTCTCAGAACACAGATCAGATTGTACAAAATGTTATAAAAACCAGAATTGTGAACTGCAGGCCCTGGCGAATGAATTTGCTTTCGGGGACCATATTTTGCTCGACCTGGTTGAGAATAAGAAATACAATATTGACAGATCTTCTCCATCTTTTGTAAAGGACGACAGTAAATGTATTCGTTGCCAGCGCTGTGTCAGAACATGCGCCGAATTGCAGTCTGTCTCTGCAATTGCTGTAGCCAATAAAGGTGCTCATCAGAAAATTTCGTCATTTCACGACAAACCAATGAGTCATGTTGTTTGTACCAACTGTGGTCAGTGTGTGAACCGTTGCCCCACCGGTGCTCTGGTTGAAAAGACATATATTGACCAGGTTTGGGATGCTATTTATGATCCTGATAAACACGTTGTTGTACAGACTGCTCCCGCAGTAAGGGTTGCACTTGGCGAAGATCTTGGCTACGATCCTGGCGAAAGGGTAACAGGTAAAATGGTAAATGCCCTCCGGCAGCTTGGATTCAACTCTGTTCTTGATACTGATTTTAGTGCTGACCTCACAATTATGGAAGAGGGCACTGAACTCCTTGTAAGACTTAAGAAAGCGCTGGTTGATGGTGATAAGAAAGTCTCCCTGCCAATGTTCACTTCATGTTCACCCGGCTGGATAAAATTTATCGAGCATAAATACCCTGAATTTCTTCCGAATCTTTCTACATGCAAATCGCCGCAACAAATGTTCGGTGCACTGGCGAAAACCTTTTATGCAAGGAAACGTAACATCGACCCTTCAAAAATAGTATCGGTATCTATAATGCCTTGTACTGCGAAGAAATTTGAAGCTGACAGACCCGAGATGAGAGCAAGTGGATTCAAGGACGTCGATTATGTGCTGACAACCCGGGAACTGGCGGTTATGATTAAGCAGGCTGGTCTCGATTTCAGGAACCTTGAAGAAGCAAAATATGATTCAATAATGGGCGACTCAACCGGAGCTGCAGTTATTTTCGGTGCTACAGGAGGAGTGATGGAAGCTGCATTACGTACTGCTTATGAGATTGTAACCGGTCGCGAAGTTCCATTTGGGAACCTTAATATTACTCCTGTAAGAGGTATGGACGGAGTAAAAGAAGCAACAATCAGGATTGAAGGATGTGTTGATGCCTGGAAGTTCCTTGAAGGCGCTGAACTAAAAGTTGCTATTGCACACGGACTGGCAAATGCAAATAAAATAATGAAGTCGGTAAAAGATGGAAATGCTCAATATCATTTTATTGAGATTATGGGTTGTCCCGGAGGATGTATCGGTGGAGGAGGGCAGCCTATTCCTACGAACATGAAAATAAGAGAAAAGCGTATGAAGGCAATCTATGCTGAGGATGAACATATGGTTCTTCGTAAATCGCACGAGAATCCCGAAGTTATTGCCATCTATAAAGAGTTCCTTGACAAGCCTAACAGTCACAAGTCGCATGAATTACTTCATACACATTATGTTGAACGTGATAACTATTAGATTTTAAATAATCTGATATTATCTAATCTTGAAGAAAGCCGGCATATTCCCGCCGGCTTTCTTATTATATCTATGCCTTAAATTTAGTCGGCCCGGAGGGGATCGAACCCTCGACCCCATGATTAAGAGTCACGTGCTCTACCAGCTGAGCTACGGGCCGTAAAAGAATGCAAATTAACTTAAAACAATTGACCTGTGAAAGAGAAAAATACTTTTATCTTTTGTCTTTTATCTTTTCGAGCAGCCATGCAATATTCTCGCCAACTACTTTCATTATAATTCAATTGTTTTTAAGGTATGATGCCTGCCTGTCGGCAGAAAGGTAACTCGCCGTGAAGCATCGTGGCTCAGGTCATAATTAAAGGTTTTATCCGATTATGTCAAGAATCTGTTGTATGTCTATGTCTTTTAATGGGTTATTGCTCGAGATGAAGGTATCAGCCAACTTTGATTTTTTCTCCTGCAGCCTGACAATTTTTTCTTCAATGCTATTGCTTGTTATATACCTGAATACGAATACACTTTTATTCTGGCCTATCCTGTGGGCCCGGCTCATGGCCTGAATTTCAGAAGCTGGGTTCCACCATGGATCCAGAATAAAAACATAGTCGGCTGCAGTGAGGTTAAGACCAACGCCTCCTGCTTTTAATGAAATGAGGAATATTTTGTTCCCTGTATCATTCTGGAAGTTGTTAACAATTTTTTCCCTGTTGATACTTGCTCCGGTCAGCATCGAAAAGCGTATTCTTTTCTTTCTTAATTCGGCCGCATAAAGATCGAGATGCTTTACAAATGAAGAGAATACCAATATTTTATGCCCTTCAGATATAACACTTTCCATATCCTGAAAAACAGTTTCAAATTTCCCGGAACCATATTTATAGTCATCATTAGCCATTACAGGATGATTTGATATCTGTCTCAGTTTCATAAGCCCCTGTAAAACCACAATAGCAGATTTTTCCAGCCCGTTTGATTCTATGTTCTTCAAAATACTGTTTCTTACGGATGACTTTTCTTCATCATAGAGATTGAACTGTTCATCTGTCATGTCGCAGAAAACTGTCTGTTCTGATAGCGGAGGAAGGTCACTGGCGACCATTTCCTTTGTACGTCGCAAAATAAATGGCTGTATGATCTTCCTGAGCTTAACTTCTTTTTCATCATCTCCCAGCTTTTCAATTGGCCTTGCAAATTCTCTTCGAAAGAATGATAGTTCACCAAGTAATCCGGGATTAACAAAATTCAATTGAGTCCAGAGATCGGTCAGAGAGTTTTCAACCGGCGTTCCGGTAAGTACAAGCTTAAATTCCGAGTTGAGCCTTGTAACTGTTTTGTAAAGCATAGAAACTGGATTCTTAATTAACTGACTCTCATCAAGAATTATATAATGAAAAGAGAATGAGCTTATTAAATCAATATCTTGTCTTATTGTATGATAGCTTGACAGGATTATATCAAAATTCCGAAACCAGGATGTAGCCTTTTTTCTCTGGTTTCCTTTGTAGCTGTAAACCTTCATTCCCGGAACAAATCTTCTAATCTCACTTTCCCAGTTATAGATAAGCGATGCAGGCACAATTATTAGTGAAGTTAGTGCCAATACCGGATTTTTGAACAAGGTTAGTTCATATGGTGGTTCAACGCTCTCAACGGGTATCCGGTTTTCCTTATTATGCTGAAGCAGAGCAAGGGTCTGGATGGTTTTCCCAAGGCCCATATCATCTGCAAGGCACCCGCCTAACCCCGCAGTCTGGAGTAAATTCAGCCAGTTAAGACCATCAGACTGGTAAGGCCGCAGCTGGCATTTTAGACCAGCGGGTGGCTGAAGAACTGGTATCTGGTCAGGTACAAGTAATTTCTCAAGTCTTTCAAATCCGAGATGGCCCTTATCATTGAAGGTATCTGTAAGTAATGAAAAGTGTTGTTTATGAATTCTAAGGGAATCTTCAGAGCTTTTCCCGAATTCAAAAATGTTTTTGTACCTCGAGAACCATGTTTCCGGTAATATTGCTATTGAACCATCAGGAAGTTCAAATTCCCTGATATTATCAAGAATGTTCCGTTTGAACCGGATAAATGGTATTTCAAGTTCCCCGATCCTGACAAAAGCTTTAAGATCGAACCAGTCATTGATTATCTTGTGACTGATCTCAATATTAACAGGTTTTAGGTTATAATTGCGATCGAGCCGGTCAGTATTTATACTGAAACCTGCTTTTTCAAGTTCGGGATAATTACGGTTGACTGCTTCTATCATTGTATAAAAATCATCCTTATGATCATTATTTGCAGATACCGGGGAAAAATTTATATCATCATCCGAGAAAAAACCAAGTTCTCCTAATGTTTCGCGGCATTGTTTCTCCCAATTAAAATCACGGTGGTATTTTTTGAAAATAAAATTCCCCGCCTTATTCTCAAAAAATGTAAACGTGTTTGAAAGCTCGTTTGCGTAGATTTTATTTCCCTGGTAATTATAATTTAATATCAGCACCGGGTTACCTTTAAGTCCTGTTTCAAGCTCAAGAATTACCTCTTTTTCAGGTGTTAACTCAATTATTTCAAAACCAGTGCCTTCGACTTTAAAGTTATTGACAGTTTTCAGCACAAAACCACCAAAATACTTCAATTCACTCTTTTTGGGTATTACGATGCTTTCTTTAGAAAGAAATGGTTTTAACTTAGAGCCATCCACATCGGCAACAAATAATATTCTATGGTCCTCTCTGATAAGACATGGCGACATGCAAAGAATATCTATGGAACTTCTTTTCATGTCAATTAGTTTGCCTCCTGTTTCAAGACTGAGATTATATGTGCTTTGTTCCTCATTTCTTATGAATCTGAATACAGGTTCAGCATGTTCACCACTCAGAAGAAGCAGATCCTCAGAATGAAGTGCAGCGTCTTTTGTCTTTTGAAAATAAACAGGAATATTTTCATCTCTGGAAATCAGGAGGCATTTGTAAATTCGTTTTTCAATATAAGGTCTGATAAATTTTTCCAGTTTATCCGGAGTTACTTTTTCAAGAAACTCCTTAACATTTTTATCTTTTGAATATACCCTGAACAGATTTCTGTCGGTATAGTCATTAATAATCTTTACAACCTCTCTCTCTTCTGAAGCAAGAGTGCTTAATGTATCAATGTTGGGAAAAGGAGAGAGGCATTCTGATAGTTTATAGTAACTTCTGTTAGCCTCTTTTTGAATAATATAGGGTAGCAGGACAGATCCCCATAATCTGTGGTGGGTAAGTACAAGCGCAAACAGCTTTAACTTTTTTTCTGATCCTGTTTTCAAAACCTTCAATTTTATATATCCTGCAATAATGGTCAATGTTGAGCAATTTTCAAAGGATTAATAAAAAAGGTTTCAACGTAAACGGGAAACCTTATTATATAAACTTAATATTTTATTATTTTTTAACCGGGGTAGCAGCAAAAAATAACACAGCTACGATAAATGCTAACTTTCTCATCTTAATTTAGTTTTTAATGAAACATTATTTTAACGGATGCTAATTAAATATCAGATTCTGTTTTGGAACTGGAGTTTTATTTTTTTCCTGATTTTTTATTCTCTGAACATATTATATATTCGTGTGATAATCAGGGGAAAGTCATCCGCTTAAATTTCTATTCCTGATAAATACCTTTTTTCTTTTTAGATTTGCTCTGAATTAAGTCGTATTTGAGAAAGATTATTCATATCGATATGGATGCATTTTTTGCATCTGTTGAACAGCTTGACAATCCTGAGCTAAGAGGCAAACCAGTTGCTGTAGGAGGAAGCGGGGAGAGGAGTGTTGTTGCCGCAGCCAGTTATGAAGCGCGAAAATTCGGTGTCAGATCGGCAATGCCATCTGTAATCGCCAAAAGGCTTTGCCCCGATCTGATATTCGTAAAACACAATTTTGAAAGATATCATCAGGTTTCGGCCAGCGTGTTTGAGATTTTTAAGGAGTATACCGATATTATTGAACCTCTTTCAATTGACGAAGCATTTCTGGATGTAACCAGTGATAAAAAGAAAATCGGATCAGCAACCATAATTGCAAAAAAGATTAGGAAAGAAATTAAAACCAGAACCGGTCTTACTGCTTCTGCCGGTATTTCAGTGAATAAATTTCTGGCAAAGATAGCTTCCGATATTAACAAGCCTGATGGTCTCTTCCTTATTCGTCCTGAAGAAGCTGAAAAGTTTATCGAGGAATTGACAGCTGAAAAATTCTATGGTATCGGTAAAGTTACAGCACAAAAGATGCATAAGCTTGGAATTCACAAAGGTTCCGATCTTAAAAAGTGGGATATGGTGTCACTTGTCAGGAATTTTGGCAAAGCCGGCGTATTCTTCTACGAGATTGTAAGAGGTATTGATGAACGTCCCGTTGAACCTGATCAGGAACGAAAATCTGTTGGTACAGAACTCACTTACGAGAAAGATCTGACGACTGGTTTTGAGATCATTGCAGAACTGTATAAACTCGAAAAAGAGTTGCTGGAACGGCTCGAACATTCAGAAGCTACCGGAAGGACTATCACACTTAAGATTAAGTTTTCTGATTTCAGGCAGATTACCAGAAGCAAAACGCTGCAGAATTATATCCGCGATTTTGATACACTTCATAAGGAGGTCTCAGGGATGCGCAAATTGTTAAAACTTGAAGGTTCCCGCATAAGACTGCTGGGGATAAGCATCTCAAATCTCGAGT
>Ga0209538_1001778_pt1 | contig 11238 bp, 14 predicted proteins | sample BarGraNGADG00211_2_FD_184492 | JGI IMG/M metagenome (GOLD analysis project Ga0209538, IMG submission 184492) | Arctic peat soil microbial communities from Barrow, Alaska - Barrow Graham LP Ref core NGADG0004-211 (SPAdes) (version 2) | ecosystem: Environmental > Terrestrial > Soil > Wetlands >... | reverse complement strand
CCCCGGGCCATTTCCGAATTTTATCGGGTCTTAAAACCGGGCGGCATTTTAATTATCTCTACGCCTAATAAAGCCGTTTATTCGCCGGGCACAAAAAAACCGTTTTATCCTTTCCACTTTAAGGAATTTGAGCTCAAGGATTTAAAAGTAATCTTCCGGAAGTTTGAAATTTTGGAAATTATGGGTCAGTTTATTAAAGGTAAAAAATCGTTAATTTACGGCCACTGGCATCCAAAAAGAATGATTCGAATTATCTTTGCTAACCTGCCGTTCTATGTTAAACTTTGGATTATGAAGAGTTATTTGGCTATTTCATGGTGGCTTTATCAAACGGGAATTTTTCGTCCCCGGCCGATCAAATTTACCGATATTTATTTTAGCAAAAAATTTACCCAAAGTCGGAGTTTTATTATGATTATGCGCAGGCCCAAAGGCAAAAAATGATTAGATTTTTAAAGAAAAACTTTATTAATTGGCAATTTTTTAAATATGTGGTTGTTGGCTTAGTTGGAACAGCTTTTGATTTTTCTATTCTTTATGTTTTAGTGGAATTTGGTCATTTACATTATCTCTTCGGCGCACTCGCCTCGGTTACGATTGTACTTTGGATCAGCTTCACCTTAAATAAATATTGGACTTTTGCTGATTATGAAGAAAAATATTTTAGACAATTTGTAAAATATGCTATTTCCCATATGATTGCTTTAGGCGCAAGTCTACTGGTTTTAGTGATCTTAGTGGAAATATTTAACTTCTGGTATCTTTTTGCTAAGGTCTTTGCTACGATGGCGGCAGCGATCACCAATTTTCTATTGGTAAAAAGTTTTATCTTCAGCACTAACCAAAAAAAGAAAATTAGCTAGCAAAGGAAAAATATGCCTTTAGATAAAATTAAAATTGCTATAATTAATCCACCGGCTTCTGATGGAGAAAAATTTGTGCGTGAAGGCCGCTGTGAACAACGGGCATCGTCTTTTCAATATTTAATGGTGCCAATCTCACTACCTTCGATCGCCGCTTTACTTAGGTCCAAAGGTTTTGAAATCAAACTGATTGATTGTATGGCTGAAGAACTTGATGAATCAGCGACCATCAGGCAGATAGTAAAATTTAAACCGAAAATGGTGATTATTAATTTTTCCACTGCCACATTTTATGGCGATAAGGATTTTACTCTTAAACTTAAAAAATGTTTACCCAAGACCCATTTAACCGCCATTGGCGTCCATGTCACGACCATGCCCAAAGAAACTTTAACTGAAACCGCCCTTGATTCAATTATTAGAGGTGAGCCGGAAATGACGGCGTTGGAATTAGCCCAAAAACTTCAAAAAAAAGAGAAATTAAAAGGTATTAAAGGACTAACTTATCGCGATAATAATTCAATTATCAATGTTCCTCCCCGTGATTTTATCCATAATCTTGACGGCCTGCCTTTTCCAGCCCGCGATTTGCTTAAAAATGATCGCTATAAAATGCCGGTTTATAACAGACCTTATACTTTAGTGGTGACCGCGCGCGGTTGTCCTAATAATTGCAGTTTTTGCACCGCCAATATCTACTATGGTTCAAAAATCAGAATGAGAAGCCCTAAAAATGTCCTTGACGAGATAGAGGAAATTATTAATGTCCAGCATATTAAAGATATTACTTTCTGGGCCGATACTTTTACCTATGACCGAAAGTATGTTTTTGATATTTGCGAGGGGATCAAAAAACGCGGTCTTAAATTCCGATGGATGTGCAATGCCCGCGTTGATAAGGTTGACCCGGAAATGCTAAAAATAATGAAAGAAACCGGTTGTCAGATTATTTCCTTCGGCGTGGAATCGGGCAGTCAAAAAATTCTTAATTTGGTCGGTAAAAATATTACTCTTAAACAAATTGTTCAAGCATTCAAATGGGTTCGCGCTTCGAAAATTGAAAGCGCCGCTCATATTATTTTTGGCCTTTCCGGAGAAACACCAGAAACAATTAAAGAAACAATTAAATTCGTCAAAAAAATCAACCCTGATTATATCCAATTTTATTCAGCCATTCCTTTTCCCGGCACACGATTTGGTAAAGAAGCGACTGAAAAAGGATGGGTCACGACTAAAAATTGGAGCGACTACGAATTGGGTAAAAATATTATTTCCACCCCTCTTTTACCGGTTGAAGAACTGGCCAGGTGGCGCCGGCATGCCTATTTGCAATTTTATCTTAGACCCGGATATGTTTTGAGTAAATTTAGAAATTTCGTTAAAAAACCGTCGGACTTTTTACCTTTTGTTAAACAAGGTATTAGCTTTCTTAAGGATTGGGTGGAGAAATAACTCCTCAAATATCGATCTCGCCATTTTTTGCAAAAAATTATGTTATAATAAAATTATGAAAACTTTAGAAATCCCAAATAAAAATAATCTTATTGATATAATGCGTCGGAATCAAATTGAATTCGCGGCTCTTTTTGGGTCTCATGCAAAAGGAACTGCAAAAGAAAATAGTGACTATGATATTTTGATAGAATTTTCTCCTGAAGCTCAAATTGGCTTATTTAGATACCAAGACATTGAAAATGAAATTGCCTCCATATTAGGGAAGAAAGTTGATCTAGTGACAATTGGTGGAATAGACAAGTATATTAAAGATGAAGTTACGAGAACAATGAAAGTAATATATGACAATAGATCCAAAAAATAACTTGAGGATTCATCATATAATCGAAGCAGCAGAAAACATTGCTGATTTTATTAGTGGTGTGTCGAAAAAAGAATTTGAAAAGAACTATGAAAAGCAGTCGGCAGTTATACGACAATTTGAAATTATCGGTGAGGCAGCTGGCAAATTAACACCTGAATTTATCAATCAACATAAAGAAATTGATTGGTCTAAGGTTACAGGAATGAGACATAAGATGATACATGACTATTTTAATGTTGATGTAAATATTGTCTGGCAAACTGCGGTTGACGATGTGGAAACATTAAAATGTTCTATTGAAAAAATTCTAGGAAAATAAACTTGCAAAACAAAGGTCTCAAAAGGGTATCGTAAGAATATAGTCAAGTTTACTTGCCGCGGAAATTTTATAAAGGATAAAATTATGGCTGATATTGATCTAACGCTTCAACAATTTGCTCGGGAAGATGAAGAAAAACACGCCAAAGAGCAGGCGGAAAAGTTAAAAATTCCCTATGTTAATCTGGTTGGCTATCCACTAGCACCAGAAGTTTTAAATATTATTCCTAAAGAAGAGGCCTATGCCCACAGTTTGTTGGCTTACCTAAGAATGGGTAATACAATCCGTGTGGTCACAAATAAACCCGACGCACCGGATTTAAACGATTATATCGCCACACTGAAACAGGCAACTCAAAGCGAAATAGTTTTGTCGTATTGCTCGGAGACCTCAATCAGATATGGTCTAACTCTTTATCAAACTCTACTACCGGAAGTCCAAAAAACCGATAAGGTTGAGGTAACAAAAGAAAATCAGAAAAGTTTTGAAGATCAAATTCAGTCATTTTCCGACCTTAAAGAAAAGATTAGCGAAGTTTCGACCACGGAACTTTTAGATGTTTTATTTGCCGGCGCGGTCAAAAATGATGCCACTGATATTCATATTGAACCGGAAGAAAAGGACTTTCGCATCCGTTACCGTATCGACGGTGTTTTGCAGGACGTGGCCAAGTTGCCACCAGAAGGTTTTCACGCAGTTTTGTCTAGAATTAAATATCTATCAAAACTAAAGTTAGATGTGAAAAATCCGCAAGATGGCCGTTTCGAAGTTGCGGTGATGGACACGGCCATGGATATTCGTGTTTCGACCTTACCGACTTCCTACGGTGAAGCGGTGGTGATGCGGCTACTACCAAAAAAGAAAACGTTTGTTGATTTAGAAACACTCGGTTTTAATAAAGGAGCCATGGAAGTGATCAGGGAAGCGATTTCTAAACCACAGGGTTTAATTCTGAACACAGGTCCGACTGGCTCGGGTAAAACTACCACCCTATATTCTATTTTGCAAAAACTGAATGAACCGGGTAAAAAAATCATCACTTTGGAAAACCCGATTGAGTACAGAATTGATGGGATTGAACAGATTCAAATTGAGACAGAAAATACTAACGCCCAGATGAAAGATGACCAAAGTAGGAGAGAGAGTGAAGATACGAGTGAGCAACGAATTAACCGCGAAAATACCACTTTCGCTAACGCCCTCCGGGCTTGTCTACGGCAAGATCCGGACATCTTGATGGTGGGTGAGATTCGTGATGGTGAGACGGCAAACACGGCTTTGCAAGCGGCTATGACCGGTCATTTAGTCCTTTCCACGCTCCACACAAACAACGCGCCGGCGGCTTTAGCGCGACTGATGGAAATGGGGATTCCGCCTTATCTTTTAGCCGGTTCAATCAATTTAATTATTGCTCAACGATTAGTTAGAAAAGTATGTACGGTTTGCCACGGTAAGGGTTGCGAAGTTTGTCACAATAGCGGTTATAAAGGCAGAATTGCCATAGTCGAAGTACTCACCCCGAGTCGCGAAATTGATAACTTGATTCAAAAACAAGCGGCTTTGCGGGACTTTGAAGAAACAGCCCATCGTTTGGGCATGAAAACCATGTATGAAGACGGCATGGAAAAGGTGGCGGCAGGTTTGACGACGAAAGAGGAAATAGAACGCGTCACTAAACAGTAACGCGTTAGTCTGTAAAGCGAAAAGTCATAAGGTCTATAAAGAGAGACAATGAAAAAACAATAAGCCAAGAGAGATTATGAAATTCAATAGATTCGAAGATATAATTGCCTGGCAAGAGGCAAAAGAACTCACTTTTAATATTTACGATGCTTTTAGAATAATTAAGGATTTTTCTTTCAGAGATCAAATCCAGAGGGCTTCGGTTTCAATCATGAATAATATCGCTGAGGGATTTGAGAGAAGCGGTGATAAAGAATTCAAGAAATTTCTGTATATTGCGAAGGGTTCGTGTGGTGAGGTTCGGTCAATGTTATATTTGGCACTTGAACTTAAATATATTAATCAAGAAAAATTTGATTTGATTTATAATCAATCATATAAAATATCAAGGGTTATTTCAGGACTAATCAAAGCTTTAAAATAGTTTTTGGTATCTCTTTATGGACTTTATGGACTTTCAACTTTATGACTTGTTATTGGGTTGACAAACCTGTTTTTTTGTGCTATGATGGGTAGTTCTTTGACAATCGAATATGGTTTGAATTCAGATAAGGTATTTGAACCTGTGTAACAGGTTTGGTATCTATCTATGTTTTTCAAGGAGAGATTAAGAGATGAAAAATGCAGTTATGGTTGTTCTGGTAGCTCTTCTGGCGGTAATAATGCTGCCCCTGACAGTTTTTGCATACGATCCCTGTGCACCACCCAACTCGCCAAACAGTATCGAGTACGCGCGGAAGGCGGAAGTAATGAACCGCGAGGCGCAGAGAGAAGACTCCCGACGTTACGATTACTCTTCTCGTCTCGGTAATTCCGGTTATGGCAATCGGAGTCGCAACGACAACTACGGATATTCTTCCGGAAGTCGCAGCGGTAATCAAAATCGGACCAGCGTCAACGTTGGTTTGGGCACGCGCATCGGTGGAGTCAGGGTCAACCTCGGATACAGCAAAGTGACCTACTCCAAACCGAAGCCACGGTGCCAACCACAGCCGAAAGTTATCGTGGTGAACAGACCGGTAGTGGTCGCATCGAAGCAGGTTACATCGGAGAAATGTCGCATGACCTTGGTTCAAGAAGTCGGCGACGGACTGGAGACGATTAGTCCCATCGTTGTCACTAACCCTGAAAAGGTGTTGGTGGCCGGGACACACATCGTCTTCAAGAGAGCAGGAGAGTTCTTCGCCGAGTACGCCGTCATCCGGATTTCCGGCGACAGTGTCTTTGTGGAGACGGTTGATGCCCCTCGCGGCAATCCGCGACAAGGGGATACCTTCAGTATCGTTTCCGCCGAATAGACGGAGACAAACGAACAAACGAAAACCGCCAGGGTTCATACCCCGGCGGTTTTTTCGTGTTTGCCATCAGTTAAATAAGATTACTTGACAGATGAACCACCACCAACGGCTGAAGTAACCCACCGAATGATAACAAGTGCCAAGAGTACAATAACCAACCCGATAACAGCGTTGATAACGGCTGTACGACCCTTGGTGGCTTTCTCTGCATCGCCCCCAGCAGTAATGTACAAAATACCGCCATAAATCAGATAAACCACAACCAAAGCGCCCGCAGCCCAAACAATCCAGTCTATCACACCAGCGGCGTAGACTTTAACGTCACCACCGCCGCTAATAGAACCGGGAGTAATCGTTGGGATTGTTAAGGCCTTAGCTTTTCCAATTAAATCTAACATTCGACCTCCTTAGTTATATATTTTATTATTTATTTTCAGAAAATAACTATTCGCAAAGCAAGTATATTATATCACGATTTCTTTTGTCAAATAAGAAAATTAAGTGGTTCGCCAGTCACAAATGTCCAAACCCAATTGATGACAATTTTAGCGATTACAATGATGACAATGCCGATAATGGTATAAAGAATAGTCTTTTTGGCAGCTCCGGCTTTAGCTTCATCGCCGTAGGCGGTGAAATACTGAATGGCGCCGATGAGGAGATAGATTGCGGCAACTCCGCCAGCCACGGTTAAAGCAATTTGCAATGCGTTCGTCAAAAGTGCCGTAACCGAACTCCAATTGTAGCTAGCTGCATCTCCTGACGGTAAAAGTTTATTCATAATAATCCTTTTTAGGCAAAAATGGTTTGGACCCATTGAATGATAAGGTAGAATAACAGCATGATGACTAAACCGGTGATGGCCCAGATTAAATTCTTTTTGGCGGTTTCGGCTTTGGTGGTGTCTCCGCCGCTGGTAATATACAAAATAGCGGAATAAATAATGGCTATCACTAGTAATGATGAAGCCAAAGCTAGAACCCAATCCAAAACACTGGAAATTAAACCCGTCAACGAACTAAATTTGGAAGCAGGGGGATTTATATTAGTAATATTGGGTAGCGTTTGTGCTTTGACTTTAGAAATAAATTCTAACATTTAAAATCCAATCGTATTTTTTAAAACATTAATAAGGAACAAAAGCAAAATGCCGGTAATAGCGCCGATAATCAACTCTTTGGCTAAGCCGACTTTTGATTCATCGCCTTGGCTGGTCATATAAATATAACCGGCAATAATAAAAACCAAGAGGGCAACACCGCCCAAAATTTTGGTAACTGCAGGTAAAATTAAATTGACATAAGCGCCCAGATCACCCGCTGGTCCAAATTCGGTCGGTTGGTCTGTGGCAAAAGCTTTACCAATTAAAAGTAAAAAATTAATCATTATTGTTTTAGTTTACCTAATAAACTCGTGACTTGTGAACCGGCATATTCAATCGCCGTTTGGGGGTTTTTCCCATCGTTAACTTGTTGGATAGTGTTCGCAAAAATTGGGTTTACTTTATCAGGATCCGGATTGTACCAATCTTGAGCACTTAGAATCCTTTTACCCTCGTTAGAATCGGTGCTAATATTGGTAAGCCGCGCAGGTTGCAAATTCGTTTTATTATAAAATGAATTAAAATAAGCATTGGCGTCATTAGAATTGGTAAAATTGTTGATAAATTGCCACGCCGTCGCGGAATTTTGGGAAGCCCGAGTGACGGTATAGGTGGTGTAAGTAGTTAAGTTAACCGGATTTTTAGTCTCTTTGATTTGGGGCATCTGGAGCATGGTGAAACCAAGATCAGGGCTGATGCGTTTAATATTAGTTCCGTCAGCAGTATAGCCGATCATCATCGCCGTTTTGCCTTCGGCGAAAGCGTGAACACTGTCTTCCATTGAGTTATTCCATGTATAAAGATCGGTACTAGGATTGGCAAAGGCGGCATAAAAGTTTAGAGCTTGGGCGCCGGGGAAGTCCTGACCGCCAAAAACATTTTGTTTGGTGTGAAATTGGGCGGTGGACAGATCGTCAGAAGTCATTTTAACTCCGTCTTGCATCATTAACAGGGTTAAAATATCGGTGGCGTTGTTGACGTTGGTACTGGTGCCCAAAGCCACTGCCGATTGAGAAATATTCGTACCGCTTTTTTGGGTGATCATCTTAGTCATGGTGGCAAAATCATCCCAAGTTCGGGGACCTTGCGTAAAAATTTGACTTAACGTGCCGTTAGTGTCTTCGCCGCCATTATTTAAATAATTATTCAAAGTTTGGCTTAAAATATTCGGATTGCAAAACAAAACCATGGAGTCGATGGCTAATGGCATGCCATAGACGTTGTTGTTAATGACATTGTCTTGAGAGACGATATTCGGAAAAGTCGCCTTATAAACCTCCAAACTTGATTGCTTGGTTTTTTTATTCTCCAGTAGCGTTGAGGGCATAGCCACCAGTTTATCTTGATATTTAGGAATCCAGTTATTGGGAATGGCCCAAACATCGGGGCCTTTACCAGCTGCGATTTCATTCAAGGCCGCCGTTTCATAATCCGAAGCATTTTTTTGTACATAAGTAACTTTATAGCTGGGATTGGTGGTTTGAAAATCACTGATCGCGTTTGTATAAAGCGCCGGATCTTCCAATCCCCAAATGGTCAGGGTCTTATCGCCGACAACAGATTTTTTACCACCGCCACCGCAACTGGTGACAACTAAAACAATTATTAATAACAGGACTAAACCTCCGGCGCCAATAAAGATAAATTTCTTGTTCAAATTCCCCTCCGCTCCCGTTTTTGCGCTCCCTAACAGGAAGCAAAGAACGGGAAGCCCTCCGTAGTGAAATCTATTTGCAGATTTCTTTGATTAAGAATACTGCAAGAGATTGAACGCAGGATGGGCCATTAATTTTCTATAATTGTAAATCTTTAAGATAAGCTCTAAAATCTTCTCTTATGTCATCGCGTTTTAAACCGAAATCAACATTTGCCTTGAGGTATTCCAGTTTATTGCCAGTATCGTAATATTTACTATTTTCAATTTCGCGGGCATAGATTTTATGATCTTTTTTCAGGGCGTTAATACCGTCAGTTAACCAAATTTCCCCGCCTTTACCCGGTTTAATGTTTTTTAAAGCGGCAAAAATATCCGGAGTTAAGATGTAAGCGCCGTGAGTAGCCAAATCCGATGGCGCCGCGTCTGGCTCTGGTTTTTCGACAATTTCCTCGATTTCGAAGACTTTATCTGCTACTGGTTTAATTTTAGCAATCCCATATTTGCTTAAGTCTGCTTTGTTGGGGATTCTAACACCAGAAATAACTGGATCGTGATATTTGTCAAAAACTTCCATCATTTGTTTGAGTCGGGGCGGATTGGCGTGAATAAATTCATCACCCCAGAGAACGGCGAAGGGTTCGTTACCGATGATGGCTTCAACATTTAAGATTGGGGTGCCGTTGCCGTAAGGGCCTTTCTGGCGAACATAAATAAAATTAGCCATTTCGGCGATATTCTGAATTTCCTGAAGCTGTTCAATTTTACCTCGTTCTCGAAGATAATTTTCCAGCTCCAAAGCATGATCAAAGTGGTCTTCAATGGCTCTTTTATTATAGCCAGTGACAATAATAATGTCTTCAATGCCCGAAGCCACTGCTTCTTCAACCACATATTGGATCACCGGTTTGTCGATAATCGGTAACATTTCTTTAGGTGAGGCCTTGGTCATGGGTAAAAATCTGGTACCATAACCGGCAGCGGGGATAACGGCTTTGCGAATCTTCATGGAACTCCTTAAAATTTCAAATTTTTAATTTCAAATTTCAATTGAATTTTAAAATTCGAATTTAGAATTTGATTTAAAATTTAGAATTTAAAATTGAAAATTGTCTTACTCTTCCGTCTTTATCTCTATCGTCTTGGTCTTGGACTTTTCTAATTTGGGAATACGAAGAGTTAGAATACCATTTTTTAGCCCGGCAGTCGCTTTTTCGGCATCAACAGCAATAGGCAAAATGTAGGATCGACTGAAGCTACCCCAGTAACATTCGGTGGCAAAATAATTTTCTTTGGCTGTCTCTTCAACCTCTTTACGTTCACCTTTGATAGAAATAATTTCATCGGTAATGGAAATTTCCAAATCTTCCGACTTAACACCGGCAATCGGTGCTTTTAAAACGATATCGTCTTCAGTTTGAAAAACATCGACGGCTAATTGGCCTTCACGGTTTTCATGTTCTTCCATCCAGTCCTGATTCAAACTTGTTAGTGGTGTGTTATCCATTAAATCCTCCTTATAGAATAGTTAAAAGTTCATAAAGTTGAAAGTTTGTAAAGTAAAGAACTATTTTATTCTGTCCCCACTTTATAATTGCTTTAGCAATTTCGGAAATTTGCTTTGCAAATTATGAACTTTTTACTTTTAACTTTATAAACTATTCTAATCATACATTAAACGATTATAAATAATCAACATGTATATTTATCCACTGTTTGACAAATTATTTTTGTGGTACAATTAAAACAAATGGAGGGATTTTGAAAAAACTTATATCCTACTTGGTTTTAACGTCCTTAATTGTTATTGCGATGAGTGGTTCTCTTTTTATTACGCCGACTGAAAAAGCCGCGGCTTACGACCGTAATTTACTTTGTACGGACTCCGGTTTAACTAATTTTGGTTCATTAAACGCAGCGGGAATTCAGGAATTTTTGGTCTCTAAGGGTAGTTTTCTAAAGTCCTATTCTCAAGGTGGCAGGTCAGCGGCGCAAATTATCTATAATGCGGCGCTAGAAAACGGTATTAATCCAATCGCGATTCTGGCGATGATTCAAAAAGAAGAAGGGCTAATTACTGGCACATATTCTACTTCGCTTAATCAAACCAGATTGGATTGGGCCATGGGCTACGGTTATACGGATAGTATAATATACTCTCAATATAGAGGTTTTACTAATCAAATCAATTATGGCACCTGGCAATTACGTTATAATTACAATAATTTCGCAACGAATGGTGGGGTCTGGAACGTAGGTAAAACCATGAATATTGATGGTACTAATGTGACATTTGGCAATAAGTGCACCTCGTCTCAATACCGCTATACGCCACATTTAGGCGTAAATTTTATGAATTATTTTGATGCCTGGGGTGGCAATAATCCGGCTCCTGCCTATCAAGCTCAATATGTGTCCGAGACACACTCCCCGACCATTACTAACGGTGACACCAAAACTTTAACCATTTCTTACCGTAATACCGGTTCCCAAACCTGGA
>Ga0209538_1001776_pt1 | contig 11249 bp, 10 predicted proteins | sample BarGraNGADG00211_2_FD_184492 | JGI IMG/M metagenome (GOLD analysis project Ga0209538, IMG submission 184492) | Arctic peat soil microbial communities from Barrow, Alaska - Barrow Graham LP Ref core NGADG0004-211 (SPAdes) (version 2) | ecosystem: Environmental > Terrestrial > Soil > Wetlands >... | reverse complement strand
GCGCAGGAGAGGGCCCGGTCGGCGGCAAAGTCGGATGTTCTGCGGCGCAGGACCGGGGCCTGCTTTCAGCCCTTCCCGAACCCTCTCGGGACGACCCGAGTCCTGCATGACCGGCTGGTGTGCCGCGCAGACGAGCCTGGCGATCCGAGGCAATAGCGTGTCCGGTCTTGTTCGAGCGGGAGTGCGGCAAAGCTTGCCCTCACGCGTCCCGCCACTGAATATCGACCTGTGTCCCTCGGCGCAGGGGGCCGGCGGTAGCCTGAATTCGAGGGGCTGCGGTTGTCGGCCCAGCGGGCCGCCGCTGTCCGGGGAGGCATGATGAAAGCCACGACCGAGATGCGGATGGATCTAGCAACGCAGTGGAAAGTTCGCCGCTTCAAGAAGTTCCTCGGCCGGCACACCGAGTCGCTGAGCTCCCGGTTCGGCGCGTCCGAGGCCGACGCGATACGCCGAGAAATGCTTGCGGAGTACGGGCCCATCATCCCCCAGGTGCCCTACGTGGGCGGACGCCGCAACCGATACACACCCGGCCTAGCCATGTCGGCGTGGGCCCTGGCGATGTACCGGGTGCTGCTGCGCCACGGCGGAACGGTGCAGGATGCAGGCGAGATCATCCACGGCTACGCCAAGTCCAGCTATCGACGCCTCCCGCGACCGCTCCGCACCCGCATGCTCCGCCCGCGAAAGTCGCGAGCAGAGAAGCAGGCGAAGTGGACCCAGCAGCGCCATTACCCTGATGACTGGCTCAACGCGATCGTCGAGGGTGACGGTCGGACTTTCGACTGGGGAATCGACATCACCGAGTGCGGCATGGTGAAGTTCTTCCACGCCCAGGGCGCCGACGAACTCACCCCCTACATGTGTGACCTGGACTACGTCATGGCCGAGGCGGCGGGGGTGGGCCTCACCCGCACCAAGACCCTCGCCTGGGGCTGCGACAGCTGCGACTTCCGCTGGACGATCCCCGGCGACACCATCGCCAATTGGCCTCCAACCTTCAGTGAACAGCGCTGCGGCATGGCCCGAAGCCAGACAACCGACCAAGGTGTCGCGCCCCGGTAAAGGCCGAGCTGGACGGGCCAGTGCAGAAGGTCGCGCGTCACCTCGCCGTGCATCTCGACCGTGCCCTCGGGAAGCTCCCCGGCACGGAATGGGGTGACCCAACACAACATCCGAGCGCTCTTTGCCGCCCGCGGAACTAGGCTTGAATCGCGGAGAAGAACGTCCCCGCACGGCCCGGAAGGAGGGCAGGTGATGACGGATTTCACGCGTAGTTTCGAGATCGTGATCCACGCTCCCGTGCACGATGTCTTCGAGTACTGCCGCGACCCGCAGCATCTCTTCGAAGGATGGCCCCAGCTCGAGGTCACTGACGTCGTCATGACACCCGAGGGCGTCGGCACCAAGGCGCACATCGTGGGTAGATTCGTGAAGGGGATGATGGTCGAGCAGATCGAGCGCGAGTACACCGAGTTCGTTCCCGACGAGCGGATCGTCAGCAAAGCTCATGCGCAGGTGCGCTTTGCGGGGCGGACCACGGAAGTGCCCAACGGCCCGATCTTCACGTGGCTGTTCGAAGCCGAGGGCGGGGGCACGAAGCTGTCCTTCGTCGTCCTCGAGGAGGACCTCAGCTGGTGGCAGAACCTCCTCGAGTCGGTCAGTGCGGCGGTGATGGCCAAGAACATGCACAGCATGCTGGCTGCCATCAAGAGCGGCGTGGAGAGCCGGGCCTCGTCAGCCGCCTGATCCGGAAGCCGAGTTGGGTCTCCATCCTTCCGACGCGGGGAGGGCACCCGACTCTCGAAGGCGCACTGCACCAGGTGATCATGACCACGGCGCGGTGTAGGGCTCAGATGGGTACGCTCCCGACGAGAGACAAGCACGCACCGACCTTCGTCGGTCGGCGATGAACCGCAACTCGGCAAGGTGAACCAACCCCGTTGCGGCAGAACAGTGCGTCCGACCGGGCGGTTCGCTCGGGGCGGTCAGACTGGTGCCATCATCGGCAGGGGCGGAGGCCTTCAACCGCCTCTTGGTGGAGCAGGATCGCGTGGTGAGGCAGCTAGCGTGAAGAAGTACCTGGAATGGGCCGGGCGTGAACCCAGCACGCGCCGACATGTGGTCACCCTGATCCTGGCTGGCAGCCTGTTCCTGGCTGGGCTGCCCTTCCTGATCGGCGTCGCGGGTGGCTGGCTCGATCGGTCGCTGGGCCTGCCGCGGTTCCCCGACGGCATCGCTACAGCCGTCGCTGGGATCGTTCTGATGGTGGCGGGCGGCGTGTTTGCGTTCTGGGCGGTGTTCGCCGAGGCGCGGATCGGCCATGGGACTCCTGTACCGATGATCCCCACCCGGCGGCTGGTTGTGGTGCCACCCTTCTCGTACTGCCGCAACCCGATGGTGCTTGGAACCGTCGTCGGTTACCTCGGCTTCGGCGTGTGGCTCGGCTCGGTATCGGCGATCACCCTCGTGTTGCTGTTCGCCGCCCTGCTATTGCTCTACGTCAAGGTGCTCGAGGAGAAGGAGCTGGAAGCCCGGTTCCGGACCGACTATGTGGAGTACAAGCGATCAACGCCGTTCCTGCTTCCCCGCATCCGCAAACGGCCACAAGGACGGTGACCAACCCACTGGTCACGCACTGACCGCGGCATGTGTGCGTTCGGGCGGGTAGCGCCATTGACCCGATCGTCACTCGACTTTGGGGGTCGTTTCGGCGATCAGCATCGCCAGCCCACCGCCGATGACGGCCAGTCCAGCCATCACCGCGGTATCGGTGGCATTTGGCCACTCGATGTATGGACTGCCGAACAAGGTGAATACCGAGAACCGGCCCGCCCAAGCCGGCCACTTGAGCAACTCGACGAGATACCCGACCATGTAGGACGCACCCAGGAGCACCGCCATTAGGGTGACGACAAGGGATCCGCGGAATGCGGCAACCACGAGGGCTGCTACCCCGCCGAGGGCAGCGCCGAGGAGGAGGCAATCCGCCGCAGTACGGGCCAGGCCGGATGCTTGGAGGGAGAGTCCGACAGATGCGGCGCCGACGCACAGGCCAAGGATCGCGCCGAGAGCCACGACCGCTGTGCCGACGAGCACCGAGAACAGGCGTTCCGCGACGAGCCGCGACCAGGACAGCGGTGTCACCAACGCCACTTCCACACGTCCCTGCGCGAGGTCGGCGGCCCAACCGCTCGCCTGGGTGATCACGCATCCGGCGACGAACGGCACCACGATCTCGGTGGAGAACGAAACATACTGCGTCTCTGCCGACACTCCCGTCATCCCGCCCCCACCTGGGATGAACGCGGCGAACCAAGACCAGACGTCCATCACCGCCGGCTCCAGGAACATCAGGAGCCCGGTGAACATGGCGGCGGCCGCGGACCACGCCAGCAGGCCGTAGCGTCCGCGCACCACCAGCGCGGACCAGACCGAGCGGAGTAGCCAACGCGAGAGACCTCCAGCAACGGGGCTGACTGATGCTCGTCCAGAGGCTCGCGAGGTGGCGCTGGCCTCCCTCAAGTGACGAGGCCGCTGCCACAGGGGCGCGCGGTAGTCGCGGCATTGGAAGGCCCAGCCGGCAGCCAACACGAGAACTGCCGCCATCACCAACAGCGTCGCCGACGCGGCCGGGTCGAAGTGGTGTCCGGGCACCAGTGCTCTCGAAAGGTTCGCGTAGTGGAACGGCGACAGGAATCGAAGCAACTCGAGGCCGTGCAGGTTCTCCCACGTGTTCTCGACAACGTAGAGCACGATCAGGACGACCGCGGCGAGGGCGGCGGCCGCTCGTCTGGAGGTGGTGAATTGGGAGACGAGGAGGCCCAATCCATAGCCCACGAGCGCGCATAGTCCGATCGCCGCGAACGCCGCCAACGAGCCGGAAAGGCTGGGCTCACCCGCTGCGGCCAACCCGGCAGCAAGGCCGAGCCCCAGACCGATCGAGATGGCTGCCATGATGATCGCGAAACCGAGGGCTCGATCGCGTACGACCGCCCAGCGCGACCATCCCGTCGCAAGGATCTCCTCAAGCGAATGGCTGTCCTCGCCGCCACGAATTGCCCTCGCGCCCTGCATCGCCCCGTAGACCGCCAGGAAGAGGCCGAACAGCGTGAGGTTGTGATAGGTGATGTAGCCGCCCAGAGTGTCGAGCCGCTCTGCCGGCCAGCGAAGCGGTCGCATCGCCTCGGCGGCGGGCAGGATGCTGGCCGCCAAACCGGTCGCGCCGCCTGGGAACTCGTCCATCTCGATCTTCAGCCCCATCGCCATGCCGATGTTCGCGGCCCCCCCGCCGACCACCCAGACTGCCGCGGTTACCCAGTTGGAGTGCAGCGTGTCCAGCAGCAGCGCCTGTCTGCGACCCTGCGATCTTGTGGTCCTCTGGGTACGCGTGCCTGGTTGGCGGTATTCCGCTGCCACGTCACTCGCTGGGCTCGAACTCACGGAGGAACACCTCCTCCAACGAGAGTTCGCGGCTGTCCAGTTCGATCACCGAATGCTCCAGGAGTCGGGCCAGGAGCGGGCCGATCGGACCTTGTGCGGCGCAACTCACCTTGTCGCCATGGATCTCTATCTCGGTCACTCCGGGGAGCCCTGCCATGAGTCCCTCGGCCACAGGTCCGTCGAAGGTCGCCTCGACGCGATGCGCCCTGACCGTTTGCAGTTCGGCCAGAGAACCGATCTTGACCAGGTGCCCCTCGCGAATCAGGCCGATCCGGTCGCAGCCCACTTCGACCTCGGTCAGCACGTGTGACGACAGAAGTACGGTGGCACCGCCGGCCACGGCCTCGTCGACCAGACGCCAGAACTCGCGCTGCATCAGTGGATCCAGGCCCAGCGTCGGCTCGTCAAGGATCAGAACGTCCGGTGCGTGCATGAACGCCTGGATCAGCCCGACCTTCTGCTTGTTGCCGTGGGAGAGGTCTGAGTACTTGCGGTTGAGATCGAGCTCAAGGCGCGCGGCGAGGCTCCTGATTCGCTCGGGGTCGACTCCGCCGCGAAGGCCGGAAAGCAGGTCCAGCACATGGCGGGCGCGTGCCCCGGGGAACTGCGGCAGCTCTCCCGGCAGGTAGCCAACCCGACGCTTGATGGCGATGCTGTCGGCGTGTGTGTCCATCCCGAGCACTTCCGCGCTGCCTTGGGTCGGTCGGATGAGATCCATCAGCAAGCGAATCGTGGTGGTCTTCCCGGCGCCGTTTGGCCCGATGAAACCGAAGATCTCCCCGTGGGAGATGTCGAGGTCCAAGTCGAAGAGCCCGTGGCCCTGGCCGTAGTCCTTGGTGAGACCACGACACACGATTGCCGACGCTGCCATAGTCGAGATTCCGTGTCGTGGTCCGGACATCACTGACCTCGCTCGCTCTGGGAGACCGCCTGAGCTCATGATCCCGCCACTTCGGCCTGTCGGGAGGGAAATCGCCTGCATCACCTTCGGTCAACGGAGCAAGGTCGCCCGCGCAGACCTCGACCGGCGCGGCAGACACCCGCCAGCGATGTCACGACTCTCGGCAGGATCGACCGCGCTGTCGGCGGCAAAGTCGGACGTTTGCGCGCTGCTCAATGTGGGCTCAGCCATTGAGCAGCCTGTGGCCAGAGTGACAAGCACGTTCGCGCTATCGAGGGGGAGTCTCCACAGAGAAGAGGAATCGGTACGGTGGTGTGCGGCCGACGCGAACGGAAACGTTGCACTTCGCTTGAAGTCAGGTGGCCCGGCGAGAGTCGCCGTGCGCGACTGGCGGCCAACAACGAGTACAAGCACCAGCGTTGCGGCGGCAGCCACTCACTCGACAGAGTTCGACAATCAACTGAACTATCCGCCAGCGGCCCGCGCGTTGATGCTGAGAACGTGCTCAGAGGCTCACGGCGGATGAGCAAGCGCTACCCCGAAGCAGCCTTCTTCTGCCGGTCTGCACGTGGTCCCGAACGCTGACCGGTCGTATGAGAGTCGAGCCTCGGTGTCCGCATCACCAACGGCCTGCGAGCACACATCAGGTCAGACACTGTCCGTGTGAGGGTGTGTCCCGTAACACCCGCCCCTTGAAGATTCCCGCTGGGGCGCGCGTCATACGACACATGATCATGTGTCCCAGGTCCTTGTACTGAGACGTTGTAAGGCAGAGTCCGTCTCTACTTTCGAGAGAGCACTCGTACACCGTCCGGGCGTGCTTCGCCGTTCGGGGTGACGTGCCGGTAGAGGGTCTGCCGGGAGATCCCGAGTTCTTTGCATAGCTCGCCAACCTTCGTGTCGGGCTTGCCCATCGAGGCCAGTGGGAGCGGGACCGAATCAGCGTGCGAACCCTCGCAGCCATGGCCGTCAGGCGCTCGCAGAGCCTCCTCATGGGACTGCCTGGCGTCCGGGACACTAATCCCGGACTGGCCTCTCGAGTCCGCGCTGAACGTGCTGGCGGCTCGACCTGGCAGTCCATTGCGGACCGTTTCAACGAGGAAGGTGTCCCAACGGTCCGCGGGGGTTCAGCGTGGCGGGTGTCGTCGGTCCAGTCTGCGGGCGGGTACGTCCGCCCGCCGGCCAAGGTGAAGCGCGTTGTGCTCCCGGACGCGCCCCGGCGCCGCACCGCCCGGGTAACCGAATGACGCGGGGCTTACCGGCCCGGGTGCCGCCTCACCTACGACCGGATTGCCGTGGAACTGGGCTATGCCAACCGGGGAACCGTTTTCCATATCGTCTCGGAGGCCCTGAGAGCCCAGACGGCTGAGGCAGTCAACGAACTCCGCAGCCTGGAGGTCGAGAGGCTTGACAACCTTCAGCTGGCAATGTGGCAGAAAGCCATGGATGGGGATGTGCCGTCCGCTATTGCGGTTGTGCGGTGCGTCGTGCCCAGGTTCCGACTGCTTGGCCTGGACGCCCCGGACCTGCTGAGAGCTGGGGATGCGAGGCCCAGGACACTGGTGGCCCCGCCAGGGGATTAACTCTGAGGCTGCGTTGTCTTTCTGGTGTTGCCAACGGCAAGGGGCCACTGCGTCTGAGGCCCGGGCGATGATCGAGTCCACGGACGGGACGTTGAGGGAGATACACCGAGCGGCCGGCGCCACTGACCAGGCCGTTCTTGCTGTCGCTGTGTGGACCAGAGTGCTGACGTACACGTACAACGGCGCTACCGGAGCGGGAACTGGCCACATACGCCCACGTCGCGTACATAAGTGGCATCCGCGCCATCGCATGGAGTTGGCCCAGTGACCCATTGAACTCGCGCACCGGGGCTTCTGACACAGGGCGAGCCTTCTCGGCCCTTTCGACGCGCGCATCGAGAGGGCCGAGAGGCTCGGCGAACCGGCGTTGTTCCTGAACGCCCCGGTCTTCGGAGCGGGACCTACTACGAGTGGACGACTATGTTGCCTCCCTTAAGCGCGCCACTCGTCGTGAATACCACGACGTGAGCGGCATTCCGAATGGTGATGGTGATGGTGTCCGGCGTCTTGTTCTTGCCGCCTTGACCGTTGTCGACCACCGAAACGGTGAAGGTGTAACCCGATGTTCCGTTCCAGCTTCCGGTGCCGGTCCAGTTGGCAGTCTTGCCCGAGACGTTGAGTGTGCTCACCGTCGCACCGTGGAAACGGTTCTTCCCGGGCGTCGTTACCTGAAGCTGACCCAGAAGCGAAGCGTCAGGCTGGCTCGTGGCGACAAAACCGAAGGACGTTCTTCCGCCGTCGGTGATGAATCCGCCGCCGGTGACTTTCGTCGCGGCATCGTTGATGACGAGCGTGATCGAGGCGGTGCCTATACCACCGTTATCGTCGGTGACGGTCACGGTCACGGGGTAAGTGCCGATGGCCGTGTAGCTGTGCGAACCCGTGCACGTCTTGCCCGATACGACTCCGGCTGTCACCGAGGTGTCGCCCCAGTCGATCGAGCAGACCTGGGTGTCATTCGAACCGGCGTCGGTGAAGCTGGCCGACAGCGGTACGGATGTGCCGATGCCCACGATCGACAGGTCGCTCGGAGACGTGATCGTCACGACCGGGTTCGCGTTGGCAACGGTCAGGGTGGTGCTGACCTCGACCGGCGGGTTGTGACCGTCGTTGATGGCGAGTTTGAGCGTGAATACGCCGTTGTCATTGCACGTCACCGTGGTCGACAGCGCGTGGACGTCACCGAAGGTGCACGCTGCGCCCGGATCGGTGCCTGACAACGATGTTGCAGACCATGTGGTGGACAGGACATCGCCGGCGTCTGGATCGCTGGCCGTTCCGGTGATGCTGGTCGCCGAACCCTCGATGCCGGTATAGGGGCCGCCGGTTGATCCCGTAGGCGGCTGATTAGCCGCAACGGGAGTAACGGTCAGAACCTCGTCGCACCCGCTGATCACCGCGTTGTTGCTGGCATCGCCGCTGTAGCTGGCCTGCCAGTAGTAGGTGCCGGCTGTGGGTGTCAGAGCGTCCGACGCGGGCACCACACCATTTGTCACCGTCTTGGTTCCGGCGCTGGTTGCCCCGTCCGTGCAGGTCGAGTTGGTGTACTGCGTGTAGCCGACTGTTCCGCCGGCCGTGGAGATGTTGGTGCCGGTCAGGGTCGCAGTGTCGGATACCGCGGTGCCGGCCGGGACCGTGATCGACTTGCCGGACTGGCTGCCGCCCGACAGGGACGTCGCGATCTGGGTGCCGCTGGTCAGGCTGTCCGCCTTAAGAAACACATTGGAGTCGAGAACCGAGTCGCTGCCGTCAGCTATGGCGAGCTTCATGTGGTTGGTCTGCCCTGCGGTGACGTCTGCCGAGCAGGTCAGGACCGTGGTCAGGCCGTCCATCTCGGTGTTCAAGGCAGATGGCGTGGCTGAATCGACGAAATGGTTGTCGACGTAGAACTGCGAATTCTGGGGGTTGGTGCCCAACGGATTGCCACCGTTGATCGTATTCACACTGACCGGCAGATTCGTGTTCGGGACGAGAGCACAGTTCTGACCATTCACCAAGAACGCGAACGTATCGTTGTATGAAGAATTAGCGTACTCGGGGTATTCGTCGGACGAGAAGACGTAGCTGAACTGGATTTTGTTGGCGGCCGGTGTGAAATCGAACTGAAGAACGGCCGCATCGTACGTCTGCACACCGGACAGCGTGTTCAGATCCGTATCACCGGGGGCGGAGTTGTTGGTCGTATTGCCATCGCACGTATTCGGACCCTCGACTCCCTTCGCACACAGGCCCGCGTTCGGCTGCGTCTGGACACTTCCGGTGCCCAACACCAGACCCGAGTCGAAGCCGACGATTCCGGTTCCGCCGCTGAAGGTCCCGGCGGCGTTGTTCGTGCCGGTGAAGGCCACGTTGGAGATGGCGACCCCCGGGCCGGCCAGCGATTGTGCCAGTCCGAGGGCCGTGGAACCGTGGTCGAGGTCGTTGACGACGAGCCCGCCCGCCGCTGACGCCAGGCTTGGGTTGACCGTCAAGGCAAGCGCGGCCACAAGGGTGGCGCCAAGCGCGCCTGCAAGCATTTTGCGGTGTCGAGGCACAGTAATACTCCTTATGTCATATTCGAAAAATATTCACCGGACAAGTCGAAGGCTTCGCGTAGCAGCGCGCGGCCTTCGCGTTCGCTGCGGCTGTAGTGCGGACGCAGCAGCCGGGCCAGGGCGCTTTCGCTGTCGTAGGCGCTCATCCGGATCGCGTGGGTGAGCAGGTTGCGTTCGGTTTCCAGCAGTCGGCTGCCAGGCCACCGACAGCACCGAGCGCGGCGACCAAGACGGTCACCACCGTCAACCGCGTTAACGCGCGTGCGCTACTCATGTGTCCCCCCAAGGTCCGCCACGGCTCATCGTCCTCGCCGAGAACTATCGGCGAATTCGAAACCCGTCAAGCCTGCCGCGACAGTGACCGTGACGGCCGCCGCACCCACCACCGCCGCCGCCGCACCCGCCGGAATCACGGACGGCAGCTACCTTGTCGGCACCGAGATTGCCCTCGGTACCTACAAGTCGAGCGGCGGAGGCTCCCTGTGCTACGCCGACACCCAGGACAAGGCGGGCAATATCCTCGAGCAGGAGGTGGGCGCCCAGGGCGCCAGTGTGATCATCCGGATCCTGTCCGGCGCGTCGCGGGCAACAAGAAGGGCATGCTCTATGAGCTCCTCGGCCACCGAGCGATCTGCCTCAGGATCAAAGAATCCATCATCGCGAAGCTTCTCGCCCCGTTCGGTTCGGCGGTTGAATTCCATCACGGCGGAAGCAAGAAGACCTCCCACGCGTATTTCCTCGCGCTTGGACAGCCATCTCTGTTTGATCTCCGCCGCCACGCGACGCAGCGCGAAAGACGCTGCCACGCCAATGACCTGACCGCCCACCGCCCCCGGCCCCCCGCCAAGTAGGAACCCCAGACCGGCCCCCGCGCCTCCGCCCACGAGATCACTGCCAAGCGCGACGAGATCACCCAAGGGCGCGGAATCGGGTTCCTCATCGGACATGACGGAACTCTATTCGCCGAGGCGCCCTCGGCACGATTCCATCTGCGTCGCCGGGACAACGCAGAGGGGATGGGAGTCAGCCATGGCGTGGCGCAGCGCCCACCGCAACGCCGCCAGTTGAGTGCATCTGGAGTTGAATATCGGCGGGGACTCGTATGAAAGCTGAACGGCCTTGCGCAGTCGTGTCGATGCGCTGCCCGTCGATCTCAGGCAGCCTTCGCGTTGGCATGCGCCCAAGGTGCGGTCGGTCCCGAAGTCGAGCAGCTCGGTGCGCTCGATGCGGGCTGGAATGCTCTGGCCAGTGGCGCTGACGTTGCCCAGATTCTGAAGAGGTTGAGCGCCGCCAAGAACTCGACGTTGACCCCGTCGGCGCTACTTACTATGCCCTGAGGTCCGTGCGAGGCGAGGGCGGCGCAGCGTGGTGGGCGACATCGCGAGCCATGGACCAGGCTCTTGATGGCGTCCAGTGCCCGGAGGATCTAGTGGCGTTCCCTCCAGTGGAGGCTGATGCCCAGTCCCGTGAGGTGCAAGCGGAGATCGCCCGTCAGGTGCGCCTTCTCCAGGCCGCCGAGTCGGCACCAGATGGTCAGCCGCTGCGAACTTCGGCTGTCCTCCGGATCGCTATGCCCGCGTCATGTCAGCGCGTTCCCGCGAGACGTGGCCACACCCGCATGAGCGGCTATGACCTGGTGCGTTCCCGGACTTGAACGGCCCGGGGGATCGGATAACGGTAGGAGCATGACAGGACTGCTAAGGCGGCGCCTTCTGGCCGGCGACGTGCTCGGGCTGTCCGAGTTGCTGGAGTGGCTCGGGACCGATGTCGGGGTGCGAGCCAACATTGTCG
>Ga0209538_1001775_pt1 | contig 11249 bp, 9 predicted proteins | sample BarGraNGADG00211_2_FD_184492 | JGI IMG/M metagenome (GOLD analysis project Ga0209538, IMG submission 184492) | Arctic peat soil microbial communities from Barrow, Alaska - Barrow Graham LP Ref core NGADG0004-211 (SPAdes) (version 2) | ecosystem: Environmental > Terrestrial > Soil > Wetlands >... | reverse complement strand
ATGCCCCTTGAGTCCGAGGTAGGTGACGGCGAGGTCCTGCAGGATCTTGCTGTCGGTGTCGGCGTTGCCCGTGACGTTCTGGGATTTCGCCGGGTCGAACATCACCTCGAAGCCCCAGGCGGGCGTGATCTTGCCGTTCAGCTTGATCTCGGCTCGACGGAGGCGAAAGGTGTTGTATCCGGTAGTGTTCCCGAGCCAGCTCGAGCCGGTGGCCGCTGGTGAGTCGTCGGTGACGTACCAGCCCTGGAGGAGGAGACCGAACTTCAGCTCGCCGTCGCCGATCTTCAGCGCCGTGGGAGAGGAGGGTGCCGCGGCCGCTTTCGGTGCCGGGCGCTCGTACGCGGGGCGGTCGTGCTTGAAGTTGTAGAGGTCCATGGCGGTCTCGTTCTCGGCGACGACCGTCTCCCCTGCAGGGCCCTGACCGACCATTGTGACTGCGGTCCCGATGTCTCCGGAGGCCTGCCAGGATTTGTAGCGGGCTGCCGAGTTGAAGACGTAGATCCGGCCGTCCTTCTCAACCTCTTTGTAGAAGAGCAAGGAGACCTGGGCCTGGGCCTGCCCGGTCAGGACGATAGCCCCAGCGGGGGCGAGCCACGCCAGGGCGAGGGCCGCCGTGGCGATCCGGTGACGGAAAGTGGCCATATTTCGATTCCTCCTTAGATATTGCTGTTGCTGTCGGCGCATTGCTGTGTCGTCTCAGCCCCTTTCTCGGGCCTGCCGGGCGCACACCGTCCGGCCGGGGTGGACTCTCGCCGGGGCAAGTAAAGGCGGGGGGAAACGAGTGTTAAGCCGGAGTAAAAGGGGCGGCGGGGCTCCTGTCGGAACGGGCCGCGGCACCCTTCACACGGAATTAACATAGATTTCACACGATCCCCCCGCGGCGCGGGGAAACTTCGCCCGGTTCGAGAAGAACCTTCACGAAGGAGGAAAGCAGATGACGTCGAAATCAGTCAGGCCGCTGGTGATGGCGGCGGCGATCCTGGTCTCCGGCGCGCTCGTGGCGGAGACGGTCAAGGTGGATCCGACCCTCCCGGCCTACAAGAGGGCGTCGGGGGTCTCGGGAAACCTCAACTCGATCGGGTCCGACACGCTGAACAACCTGATGACCTTCTGGGCCGAGGGGTTCAAGAAGCAGTACCCGAACGTCAACCTCCAGATCGAGGGGAAGGGCTCCACGACGGCCCCGCCTGCCCTGATCGAAGGGACCTCGCAGCTCGGCCCGATGTCTCGCGACATGAAGGGAGCGGAGGTCGACAAGTTCGAGGCGAAGTTCGGCTACAAGCCGACGAAGATCCGGGTGGCGCTCGACGGGATCGCCGTCTACGTCAACAAGGACAATCCCATCGAGAAGCTGACCTTCCAGCAGCTCGACTCGATCTTCTCGTCGACCCGGAAGCGGGGCGGCAAGGACGCGAAGACCTGGGGCGACCTGGGTCTTTCGGGCGAGTGGGCCAGCAAGCCGATCTCGATCTACGGCCGCAACTCTGCGTCCGGGACCTACGGCTATTTCAAGGAGCATGCGCTCTCGAACGGCGACTACAAGAACAGCGTGAAGGAGCAGCCGGGCTCGTCGTCGGTGGTGCAGGGCGTCACCGAGGACAAGTACTCGATCGGCTACTCAGGCGTTGGCTACACGACCTCCGGCGTCAAGACCGTGAAGCTGGCCGAGAAGGAAGGCGGGGATTTCTTCGGCGAGTCGTACGAGAACGTCCTGAGCCGGAAGTACCCGCTCTCGAGGTATCTCAACGTCTACGTCAACAGGGCCCCGAACAAGCCGCTCGATCCGTCTGTTCGCGAGTTCCTGACGTTCGTCCTCTCGAAGGAGGGGCAGCAGATCGTGGTGAAGGACGGCTTCTTCCCGCTCCCGGCGAAGGTCGCGGGCGAGGATCTTGGCAAGATCCGTTAACTCCGCGGTGGCCCTCGACCGGCTGATGACGAAAGCCGTCACGGCCGGCGGACTCCTGATGATCGGGACGCTGGTCCTGATGTTCGTCCTGATCTTCTCCGAGACCCTCCCGCTCTGGAAGGCGGGACGGGCGGATCTCGAGGCGAGCCGGGCAGTCGGGGACGCCACGGTGGTTCTCGCCGCCGGCGAGAACGAGTACCGCGAGGCTGGCGACCTGCTTCTCTCCAGCGGGCTCGTCCGCGTCCTCGACCTTCGAACGGGCCGGGTCCTCCGGGAGATCCCCTTTCCGGGCGCCGAGGGGCGGACCGTCGTCTCAGCGACCCGCTCCCTCCGAGGGGACTACGTCGCCGGACTCGACGACGGCAGCGTGGCCTTCGCCTCGGGCCGTTGGAAGACCTCCTTCGCTGGAGGGACTCGGTCCGTCGATCTGATGGTTTCTGGTGGACCGAAGATCGCGCTGGATCCGGCGAAAGGCCCGGCAGCCCGCGTCGCGGGCTGCGTCCGGGAATCGGGGCTCGCGGTCGCGGCGTCGTCCCCCGGTCCCTCCCTCCTGCTCTATGGCTGGAGCTCGGAGGAGGACGGGACAGGGACGAAGGACCTCTCGGGGACCCTGGGAGGCGACAGCCTGACCTCGATGACGATGGACGACAAGGGGGAGTTCCTGGCCGTCGGAACGGCGGCCGGCCGCGTTCTCCTCTTCTCGCTCGACGACCCCAAGGAGCCCTCTGCAGCAGGGCCGGTCGCGGTCTTCGCGGATCCCGCTCCGGTCACGGCCCTCGGGTACCTGCTGGGCGGACAGACCCTTCTGGCGGGTGACGGCAGGGGACGGGTCGCCGGCCTCCAGCGCGTCCGGATGGTCGCCGAGTCGGAGGCCCGGTCGCTGAAGACGGTTCACGTCTTCACGCCGCACGACCGGCCGGTCACGGCGGTCGCGCCGTCGCCGCGGGGCAAGAGCTTCGTCTCGAGCGACGCTGGCGGGGGCCTCCTCGTCCAGTATTCGACGACGGAGCGGCTGATCGCGAAGGCGTCGGCTCCGGCCGGGGTCATGTCCCTTGCGGTCGCCCCAAAGGCCGACGGCTTCGTCGCCCTCGGGCCGGCAGGGATCGCCACGTTCAGGCTCGACGCCCCCCACCCGGACGTGGCCCTCTCGGCGCTATTCGGGAAGGTCTCATACGAAGGGTACGACCAGCCCGCCTACGTCTGGCAGTCCTCGGGAGCGACCGACGACTTTGAGCCGAAGTACTCGATCGTCCCGCTGATCTTCGGGACGTTGAAGGGGACGCTATACGCACTGATCTTCGCCGTGCCGATCGCGATCGCGGCCGCCTTCTACACGTCGATGTTCGCGCACCGGACGATCCGCGCGATCGTCAAGCCGACCGTCGAGCTGATGGCCGGCCTCCCGTCGGTCGTCATCGGGTTCATCGCGGGCCTCTGGCTCTCCCCGTTCATCGAGAGAGCGACGACGGCCACGCTCCTATCAGTCCCGCTGGTGCCCCTCTTCGTCCTGGGAGGGGTCTTCCTCTTCCAATTGGTTCCGTTCAACCTGAGGAAGCGGATGCGGGCAGGCTCTGAGATCGTCCTGATCGTCCTCCTCTCCCTGGCCGCGGTGTGGGCGTGCTCGGCGCTGGGACCTCTGGCCGACCGGCTGCTCTTCGCCGGGGACCTGAAGCAGTGGCTCTTCCAGCATGCCGGGCTGCGCTACGACACGCGGAATTCGGTGGTCATCGCCTTTGCGATGGGATTCGCGGTGATCCCGATCATCTTCACGATCGCTGAGGACGCGCTGTCGAGCGTCCCCGAGCACCTGAAGGCCGCGTCGCTCGCGCTCGGGGCGTCGCTCTGGCAGACGGCGGTCCGGGTCGTCCTGCCTAGCGCGTCGGCCGGGATTTTCTCGGCGATCATGGTCGGCTTCGGCCGTGCGGTGGGCGAGACGATGATCGTCCTGATGGCGACCGGGAACACCCCCATCATGGAGTGGTCGCCCTTCAACGGGATGCGGACGCTCGCGGCCAACATCGCCGTCGAGATCTCGGAGGCCCCGCAGGGCGGAACGCTCTACCGGGTCCTCTTCCTGGGCGCCCTCCTGCTCTTCCTGATGACCTTCGTCGTCAACACGCTCGCGGAGGTCCTCCGCCAGCGCTTCCGCAAGAAGTACTCGGTGATCTGATGGCCGGGAGACTGCACCGATTCATGTTCCGCCAGGGAGACCCGATGATCTGGCTCGCCGGGTCGGGCCTCGGGATCTGCCTCCTGATGATCGGCGGGCTCCTCGTACTCGTCGGGGCGAAGGGCCTCGACATCTTCTGGCCGCGCGAGCTTACCCGGATCCGGACGACGGACGGTAGGGTCGTCCTCGCCGAGGTCTGGAACCGCGAGGAGATCCCCGAGGACGTGGGCGCAGGAGGGCCGGGGCGGTTCCGGATCCGAGTCAAGATCGCGAACAGGGATCTCGAGGTGCTCGACTATCGGTGGATCGACGAGTCGGCGATCGTGAGCCGGGATGTGCCGCGGGAAGCGATGGTCGTCGAGCGTCTGGAGTACGGAAACTTCCACGGCTTCGAGAAGGTTCGACGCGGCGGGACGCGGCCGGTCACGGTCTTCGTGGATGCCGCCGGGCGGGAAAAAGAGATCGCCGTTGATCAGATCGTCCGTGTGGTCCGGCCAAATGGGATGAGCGTGTTCGAGAAGCTGAAGGTCTACGGCTCGCGGCTCCGGGAGTTTGTGCTCGGAACCCCGCGGGAATCGAACACGGAAGGCGGGATTTTCCCGGCGATCTTCGGGACCGTGCTGATGGTGATCCTGATGAGCCTGGTGGCCGTCCCGTTCGGCGTCGTGACCGCGCTCTACCTCCGGGAGTACGCGGCGCAGGGGAGACTCGTCCGCCTCGTCCGGATCGCCGTGAACAACCTGGCCGGCGTGCCCTCGATCGTGTTCGGGATCTTCGGGCTCGGGTTCTTCGTCTACGGGATCGGCGTGCGCGTCGACCAGCTGTTGTTCAGCGCGGCGTTGCCGACGCCGACGTACGGGACGGGCGGCATCCTCTGGTGCGCCCTCACCTTGGCGCTCCTGACGGTGCCGGTCGTCGTCGTCGCCTCGGAGGAGGCCCTCGCGGCGGTTCCGCGCGGCATGCGCGAGGCCTCGCTGGCGCTCGGCGCGACGAAGTGGCAGACGACGTGGTGGGTCGTCCTCCCCGCAGCGGCTCCCGGGATCCTCACCGGCCTGATCCTCGCGATGGCGCGCGGCACCGGAGAGGTCGCCCCGCTGATGATCGTCGGCGTCGTCAAGAGCGCCCCGGTCCTCCCGCTGGACGGGATTGTTCCGTTCCTCCACCTCGACCGGAAGATCATGCACCTCGGCTTCCACATCTACGACGTCGGGTTCCAGAGCCCGAACGTCGAGGCCGCTTTACCGATGGTCTACGCGACCACCGCACTGCTATTAGGCGTCGTCGTGGCCCTCAACCTGACGGCTATCCTGATTCGCAACTACCTCCGGAAGAAGCTACAGAGCTCGACGTTCTGATGCTGGAGAGAAGCGCCATGCCCGAACCCGCCTTCGTCCCAAAGGCGACGCCCCCGCCGGCCCGTCCGCTCGCTCAGGGACCGTCCATCGGAGCGACTCCTTCGGGAGGTACCGACCCGGTCATCCGGATCGAGAGCTTGAATCTCTTCTACAGCGAAAAGCAGGCGCTCTTCGACATCAACCTGAACATCCGCCCGAACACGGTGACGGCGTTCATCGGACCGTCCGGCTGCGGGAAGTCGACGCTACTCCGCTGCTTGAACCGGATGAACGACCTCGTGGACGGCGTCCGAATCGAGGGATCGATCGACGTTCACGGCATCTCGATCCTTGACCCGGGCGTCGACGTCACCGAGATCCGGAAGCGGTTTGGGATGGTCTTCCAGAAGTCGAACCCGTTCCCGAAGTCGGTCTTCGAGAACGTCGTCTACGGCCTCCGGATCCAGGGGGTGAAGAACAAAGCGGCGTTGATGGAGTCCTGCGAACGGTCGCTCAAGGGGGCCGCCCTGTGGGACGAGGTGAAGGACCGGCTAGACGATTCTGCGCTGAGCCTGTCGGGCGGCCAGATGCAGCGTCTGTGCATTGCCCGCGCGATCGCGGTGGAGCCGGAGATCGTCCTGATGGACGAGCCCTGCTCGGCGCTCGACCCGATCGCGACCGGCAAGGTGGAGGAGCTGATCTTCCATCTGAAGGACCGCTACACCATCGTGATCGTGACGCACAATATGCAGCAGGCAGCCCGTGTCTCGGACGAGACCGGGTTCTTCATGCTCGGGAAGCTGATCGAGTTCGACAAGACGGAGGCGATCTTCACGAGGCCGAAGGAGAAAACGACGGAGGAATACATCACGGGAAGGTTCGGATGATGCCGGCGAAGAGCGACCCGCCGGGCCCGGCTTTGGCCCCGAAGGCCCGCGTGGCGGTCGTGGAGGACGACGAGGATCTCGCCTACACGCTGGTCTACAACCTCGAACGGCAGGGGCGCTACGACGTCGTCCGCTTTGCCGGGGGCCTCGTCGCGCTGGACGCCCTGACGGCCAGGCCCCCGGACCTGGTCCTCCTCGACCTCAACCTCCCGGACGTCGACGGCCTGACCATCTGCCGGGAGCTGCGCCGGAACCCGGCCACCGCGAAGGTGGCGGTGTTGATGCTGACGGCGCGGGCCGAGGAGCGGGACAAGCTCCTCGGGTTCGACCTGGGCGCCGACGACTACGTCACGAAGCCGTTCTCGATGAAAGAGCTGCTCGCTAGGGTCGCCGCGCAGCTGCGCCGTAGCGGGGTCGACGGGGGCGAGGACGTCTTCGAGGACGCCCGGATCCGCGTCGACCGGGCCCGGCATACCGTGGAACGGGACGGGAGGTCGATCCGCCTGACGAAGAAGGAATTCGACCTGCTCTGGCTGCTCATCCAGAGCGCGGGCCGCGTGGTGACGCGAGAGACGATCCTCTCCCGCCTCTGGGACTACGCGGCCGACGTGGAGACGAGGACGGTTGACGTCCACGTCCGCTCGCTCAGGCGGAAGGCCGGCGAGGATCTCGTCGAGACCGTCGTCGGCGTGGGATACAGGTTCGCCCGGTGAGGGAGTGATCGTATGACGGCGACGACGCAGCGGACGTTCCGCCGCCTCGCGGGGCCGCTCCTTCTGGGAGTCGTCCTCGGCGCTGTCGCGGCCGCGGTTCTCGGGCGCGTGCTCGACGAGGCGGTGCGCGAGCGGACCCGCCAGGACCTGGCCGCGATGCTGGAGCGCGTCGAGGCGGAATTCGGACACGACTTCCCGCTCGGGCCTGGGGCGCACGAGCGGGTCCGGCTCGCAGCGAAGCAGACCGGTGCGCGCGTGACGCTCATCGACGCGAAGGGGACCGTCCTCTCCGACAGCCAGGTCGACGCGATCAAGCTTCCGACGCTCGAGAACCACCTCAGCCGGCCCGAGGTCGTCGCCGCGCGGGCGAACCGGACCGGCTTCGCGGAGAGACGGTCCGCGTCCGTGGTGGAGCCGCTCCTCTACGTCGCCCGGCGAGTCGGTCCCCCGGACGACCCGCTCGGCTACATCCGGATCGCTGTCCCCGAGTCGAAGCTCGACGCCGGCGAGGCACCCTTCCGGACGGCGCTCACGCGCATCTCCCTGGCGACCGGCGTTCTTCTCGCCCTCGTCGTGTTTCTGATCCGACGCCGGCACGCGATCGAGCTGGACCGGGTCCGGGAGGGGATTGCCGGAGCGGCTGACGGACGCCGGCCGGACACGTTCCCCAGCGACACCGAGGAGGGCCAGGACGTCTTCGTATCGCTAACGCGGTTTGCCGACCTCGCGAAGGCCCAGAAGGAGGGCAGCGAGACGGCGCGGGTCCTCGCTCGGACGGTGTTCAACGAGGTGCCGGCCGGGCTGATCGTGGTCGACCGGTCCCTCGCGGTCCTCGACGCGAACGCCGCGGCCCTCCGTCTCTTCGACGTCCCGTCGGTTCCGCCGCGGGGCGCCCTCGTCGACCTCGTTCGCGACTCGGCGGCTCTCGCCCTGTTTAACGCGGGGGCAGCAGGGAGGCAGGCGGAGCCGCCCACCTGCGTGATCCGGGCTGGCCGGTCCGGGGCGGAGCGGATCCTCGAGCTGGCCGTCCGTCCGGTCCCGCACGGCGACCGGCCCAGGGAGCCGGCGGCGGTGGGCGTCGTCCGGGACGTGACGGAGCGGGAGCGGACCGACGAGCTGCGTCGGCGCTTCGTCGCGGATGTCTCCCACGAGCTCCGGACGCCGATCGCCAGCATCCGGGCGGCGGTGGAGACCCTCGCGGGGGCCGGGGAGTTCCCGCGCGGGCTGTCGCGGTTCCTCGAGATCCTCCAGCGGCAGGCGGCCGAGATGGAGGCGCTCGTCTCCGACCTGACCGACCTGTCGCAGATCGAGTCTGGGACGGTGACGCTCCGGATGGGGCCGGAAGCCCTCGGCCCGCTCCTTCTCGACGTGACCCGCGGCCTCGAGTCGACGGCGAAAGCCCGCGACGTCGAGCTGGTCGTGGACGCCCCCCGGGGCCTCGCAGTTCTCGGCGACGCACGGCGTCTTTCGCAGATCTTTCGGAACCTGGTGGACAACGCGATCAAGTACTCGCCCGTTTCGTCCCGGGTCGACGTCCGGGCCGAGCGGGACGGAACCGGCCGCGTCCTCGTTCACGTCGTCGACCGGGGCATCGGGATCTCCCTGGCGGACCAGGAGAAGATCTTCCAGCGCTTCTACCGGGTCGATCCGTCCCGGTCGAAGACGACGCCGGGCACCGGTCTCGGCCTCGCTATCGTCAAGCACCTTCTCGTCCTCCACGACGGCGCGATCCGAGTCGACTCGGAGCCCGGGAAGGGGAGCACGTTCACGGTCATCCTGCCGGAGGCCAGTGCCTCCGCGAACCAGGAGGTTTCATGACGCAGCATTTCGGGGACCGGCTGGAGGGCTTCCGGCGCCAGCTCGTGTCGATGGGCGCCCATGTCGAGCGGCATATCCGGCTGGCGGTGGAGGCGGTCGTCGAGGCCGATGCGGACAAGGCGCGCCAGGTAATCGCAGGAGACGACGCCATCGACCAGCTGGAGGTGAAGAACGAGGAGGACGGAATCCTCCTCCTTGCGACGCAGCAGCCGGTGGCCGTGGACCTCCGGCTGATCGTGGCGGCGCTCCGGATCAACTCCGATCTCGAACGGATCGCCGACCACGCTGTCAACATCGCCGAGTGCGCCGAGCGGATGTCGACGAAGAGGCCGTTCAAACCCTGGATCGACATCCCGATGATGGCCGACGTGGCGAGGGGGATGCTGAAGGACTCCCTGGACGCGTTCGTCCGGCGGGACACGGAGCTGGCCCTGGCGGTCTGCCGCCGGGACGACATCCTCGACGACAAGAACAAGGGGCTCATCCGCGAGCTCCTGACCTACATGGCCGAGAACCCCGCGCTGATCTCGTACTGCATCGAGATCATGTCGGTGTCGAAGAACCTCGAGCGGGTGGGCGACCTGGCCACGAACATCTGCGAGGGGACGATCTACTTCGCGGAGGGGCGTGTGATCAAGCACTCCCTCGGGCCGAAGCACGAGAGCGGCGTCCAGTAGGACCGGAGGGGACGCGGCCGAGCGGTATGCTCGGTACCGCATGGAATTCGCCGACTCCCACGGGCACCTGACGATGGTCTTCGAGCCGGGATCGGCCCGGGGGCCATCGCGCGCGCCGACGGAGATCGAGCTCCGGGGCCTCATCGACAGGGCCGCGGCGGCCGGCGTCACGCGGATCCTCGTGCCGGGGACGACGCGGGAAGACGGGGCCCGCGCGGTGGAGATCGCGGAGGCCAACCCATCGGTCTTTGCCGCCATCGGCGTTCACCCGCACGACGCCTCTTCGTTCGACGAGGACCGTGACCTGAAGTGGATGGAGGACCTCGCCCGGTCGCCGAAGGTGGTGGCTGTCGGGGAGATCGGCCTCGATTACTTCTACGACCATTCGCCGAGGGACGTCCAGCGCCGGGTCGTAACCTCCCAGCTCGGCTTCGCCCGCGAGCGGTCGCTGCCGGTCCTCCTCCACAATCGCGAGTCGGAGGACGATCTCCTCCCGATCCTCGAGGAGGCGCTGCCCGGCGACCCCTCCGCTCTGCGGGGGGTCTTCCACTCCTTCTGCGCCGGGGCCGAGACGGGACGCAGGGCCATCGCGCTCGGCTATCTCGTCAGCTTCTCGGGAATGATCACTTTCCACGCGGCCGACAACGTTCGCGAGACAGCGGCGGCGCTCCCGCTCGAGTCGATGCTGATCGAGACCGACGCCCCGTTCCTGGCGCCGGCGCCGTTCCGGGGGAAGCCGAACGAGCCGGCTTACGTCGTGAGGACCGCCTCGAGGCTGGCGGAGGTCAAAGGGGTCCCGGTTTCCGACGTGGCGAAAACGACGACGGCGAATTTCCGCCGTCTCTTTCGCGTGGAGTGACGCGCCGATGGCCCGCCCGCCACGGATCTCGTCGAAAGAGTTCGAGCGGCTCGTCGAGGAGGCCCTCGAGACGCTCCCGCGGCCGTTCCGCGAGATGCTCGAGAACGTCGCGGTCTCCGTCGAGGAGGAGCCGACGGACGAGGACTACGACGAGACGAAGACGCCGGACGACGAGGAGCTGTTCGGGATCTACCGCGGGCCGATGAGGACTGAACACGCCTTCGACGAGCTGCCGTCGCTCCCGCCGGAGGTCGTCGTGTTCCGCGGTCCGATCCTCCGCTGCTGCCGGACGAGCCGGGAGGCGGTCCGCGAGATCGCGGACACGGTCCGGCACGAGCTGGGGCACTACTTCGGCCTGGAGGACGAGGAGATGCCGTATTGAGCGGGCGCCCTTCGTGGGGCCTCCCGCTGACGGTCTTCGCCGTCGTCCTGGGCGTCCGCCTCGTCTACCTCGTTTCCCTCGAACGGGACGTCCTGTCGCGGTGGCCCGCCTGGACCGAGACCGACGAGCACGGGACGCTCGTCTGGTCGGAGAGGCTCGCGGCGGGAAACTGGCTGGACTCTCCGCCGTTCCGCCATTTCGCGCAGTGGCAGCGGCGCTACGGCACGCCGGAGCAGTGGGACTCCTGGTACCCGCGGAACGCTTACTACCAGGGTGTCCTCTACCCGTATCTCGTCGCCCTCGCGAGGGTGGCATTCAAGACGCCGGTCTTCCCGGTTCGCCTCGCGCAGACCCTGCTGGCCGCGGCGGCCGCGGCGTCGCTGGCCGCGGCGTCGCGGAACGTGGCGGCGCGAAGGGGATCCCCGCGCTCGTCCCTCGCGGCCGGAGCCGTGGCCGGCCTCGCCGTCGGACTCTACGCTCCCGCCCTCTTCCACGACGGCTTC
>Ga0209538_1001772_pt1 | contig 11258 bp, 6 predicted proteins | sample BarGraNGADG00211_2_FD_184492 | JGI IMG/M metagenome (GOLD analysis project Ga0209538, IMG submission 184492) | Arctic peat soil microbial communities from Barrow, Alaska - Barrow Graham LP Ref core NGADG0004-211 (SPAdes) (version 2) | ecosystem: Environmental > Terrestrial > Soil > Wetlands >... | reverse complement strand
AGGGTGGGGAGTCGGGCTGGGGCGCGTCACGCGCGCCCGGGTCAGACGCGTCAGCCACCGCCGGCGGAGACGTGCACCGAACCGTCTTCCTCGACGATCACCGGCACCATCATGCTCCCGAAGGTGAGCTCCGCGAGTCGGTCCTGACCGCCGGGCGTGGTGGTGACGTCGATCTCCTCGTACTCGACGCCGCGGCTGATGAGGTCGTTCCTGGCGGCCGCGCAGTACGTGCAGCCGGGCTTGGTGTAGATGACAACGCCCACGGTCCCTCCTCGCGTGGCGGCCCGGACGACCCGGGTTCCCCCCTATTCTACCGCCCGGGGAAGCTCCTCGCCGCCGCCGTCCGACAGCGTGAAGAAGAACGTGGCCCCACGATCGACCTCGCCCTCGGCCCACCACGTTCCACCGAGTCGACCAAGGACTCGCGCGACCGTGGCGAGGCCGATGCCGGTCCCGGGGAACTGCTCGGCGGTATGCAGTCGCTGGAAGGGCGCGAACAGCTTGTCGACGTAGACCGGGTCGAACCCGGCGCCGTCGTCGCGCACGAAGAGCACCGGCTGGCCGTCGCGCTGGATGGACCCGAACTCGATGCGTGCCGAGGGTCGCTTCGCGGTGAACTTCCAGGCGTTGCCGAGCAGGTTCTCGAGGACGACGTCCACGAGCCACGTGTCGGCTTCGGCGACCAGGCCGTCCTCGATGACGACCTCGACCTGGCGCTCGGGGTCGGCCTCACGCAGCTCGTCGATCGCACGCCTGGCGATGGCCGAGAGGTCGACCGGCCTGAGGTCGACCTCTCGGTGCCCCAGGCGCGAGAGCGACAGTAGAGCGTCGATGAGCTCGCCCATGCGCTGCGCGGCGGCGCGCACGCGCTGCAGGTCGCTGCGCCCCTGCTCGTCGATCACGTCGCCGTAGTCCTCGAGCACGGTGAAGCTGAACCCATCGATGGCGCGCAGTGGCGAGCGCAGGTCGTGGGACACGGAGTAGACGAACTCCTGCAGCTCCCGGTTCGTCGCGGCGAGCTCCCGGGTGCGCTCCTGCACGCGTCGCTCCAGACTCGCGTTCAGCGCGCGGATCTCCGCCTCGGCGCGCTTGAGCTCTCCCACGTCGCGTGTCGCCGCGAAGACGCCGACCACTTGGCCGTCCGCATCGCGATACGTGGAGGCGTTGAAAAGAACGGCGGTGAGATGCCCGTCGCGATGCCTGATCTCGAGCGGGTGGTCGCGCGCGCTGCCGTCGCGGAAGGCTTGCTCGTAGCTTGCCCGGGCCCGCTCGGGCTCCGCGAAGTAGTCGGCGAAGTCGGTGCCCACCAGCTCGTCGCGAGCGCACCCCGTGGCCGCCACCGTGGCCTCGTTGACATCCGTGATCAAGCCGCCCCGCCCGATCGCCACCAGGGGATCTAGGCTCGCCTCGAGCAGACGGCGGTTGTAGGCGCTCGCTCGCTGCAGCTCCTCTTCGGTCTGCCGCCGGCGAAGCGAGACCGCCGCAATGTTGGCGAAGGGTTCGAGCAGCTCGCGCGGCGGGTCGGGTGCGCCGGTCTTCAGGGCGATCAAGGAGGTACCGTAGAGCTCCCCCTCGACGACATACGCGAGTCCGACGACACGGTCGACGTCGAGGAGCTTCCGCACGGCGCTGTCGACGGCGGGAGGGATGGCGCCGAAGCTTGCCTCGGTGAGTGTCGCCCGGGTCGCGTTCGTGTTGCTCAGGATCTCCCGATAGGCCTCCGCGCTGACCGGCGAACGTGCTCCCTGGAGCCGGCGCAGCAACGGGGCCGTGAGCGTCTTCACGGCGCCCGGTGGGAGCTCGATCGTGCGCGTCGCCAACACGCTGTCTTCAGGGTCGTACTCGCTGAACGCGACGGCCACGGCCCCGGTCAGCTCCCGCAGCCTACCCGCCAGGAACGCGCCGAGGTCCGCGTCGGGGGTCAGCGAGGCCAGTTCGAGGGCGAGAGCGTTGATCGCCATGAGCCAACGGGACTTCTCCGCGAGCGCCTCCCGCGCCTTCTTGGTCTCGGTGATGTCGCGGACGACGTGCGCGGCGCCGACGATCTCTTCGGCCTCGCCGAAGAGCGGATCGGCGGTGACCTGGTACCACTTGTCACCCAGCGGCAGCTCGAAGCTCTCGCGCATCCCTGTGCGGAGCATCTCCTGATACGGACACTGTTCGAAGAAGGTGCGCGAGCCGTGCATGAGCTCGTAGCACTTCTTCCCGAGCACCTCGCCCATGCCGAGGCCGAGCAGCGAGACCATGCTCTCGTTGCAGCGCAGCACCGTGCCATCTCGCGCGAGCAGACAGACCATGTCGTTCGTGGCGTCGAACGTGGCAGACCAGTCCCTCGAAGCCTGTTCGAGGGCTTGCCTCGACCGTTCTGCGTCGACGATGCTGCTCAGCAGCCAGTCGACGTCGCGGCCCGGCCGATCCGGCTGCAGGAAGTCGTCGGGCGGCACGTAGTGGAAGTTGTTGCACGCCAGGTCACCTGAGACGACTACCGGATGCGTGCGGATCGCGTTGAGGATCACGTCCGGTGCGAACCGGCTGCGGTTGTACTGGCAGATGGCCAGGGCGTCGTGGTCGGGGAGGAAGTGGTTGAGTTTGGCCTCGTATTCGAACAGACGCTCCGTGCCGGGCTCTCCGCCGAGGCCCCATGTCGTCTCACCGGTCGCCCGCAGGGCGCTGAAGCCGTCGGCTTTGGCCGCGGCGGTCGCCTCTCCCAGTAAGGCGATCATCCCGTCTGGGTCGAAGCGTCCGTCGCGAAGGTAGGACTCTGGTTTGGTGAGGATGCGCAGGGCGCCGCGGGCGCTCTCGGCGTCGACGTCGACACCGCCGCTGCGCAGGGCGGCGCCGACCGCATCAACGGTGTTGTCGTCGGCGACGTACACGCAGCGCTGTCCGGCTGCGAGACCGTGCCGGATGAACGGTACGACGGCCGCGAACTGCTCTTCCTGGGACTCGTAGATGAGGCACAGGTGATCGTGGACCGACAGACCCTCGATCGCTGATGCCAGAGCCTCGTGGGCCCCGGGCGCCATCGTCAACGCGATACTTGTCGTGGCATCGCGCTGGGTCCGGCGGACGGGCATGAAGTAGGGCCGGGGTTCTCGACCGGGCGGGGGTCAAGCGCGCATCCCAGCGAACGCGCCGCGACGCGGCTGGCACGTGCTGAGCCGTTTGCCGCGCTTCTGTGGTCCGGGCCGCTCATGCGGCTGGCCCCTTACCTCGGGAGACGACCGCGACAGTATGCTCTGTCAAGGACGGGAAACCAAGGGCAAGAAGTCCCCAGCTTCTGGCGGGGAATCCCCATGCCGCGTGGGGGGGCCTCAGCGTCTGAACAGGCGCAGGCCGTTGGCGGTGACCAGGAGCGATGTGCCCATGTCGGCGAACACCGCCAGCCAGAGGCTGACGAGCCCGAGCGGTGCGAGCACCAGGAAGAGCGCCTTGACGACGATCGAGAAGACGATGTTCTGCCAGATGACGCGCGTGGTGCGCCGTGCCAGGCGGATGGTGTCCGGCACGGCGGAGAGGTCGTTGCCCATGAGCGCGATGTCGGCGGTCTCCAGGGCGGCGTCGGTGCCGGCCGCGCCCATGGCGATGCCGAGGCTGGCGGCGGCCAGGGCCGGCGCGTCGTTGACGCCGTCGCCGACCATCGCGACCGCGCCGTAGCGGTCGCGCAGCTCGGCGACGGCGGTGACTTTCTGGGCCGGCAGGAGGCCGGCGCGCACGTCATCGATGCCGGCCTGTGCGCCCACGACGGCCGCCGTTTCGGCGTTGTCGCCGGTGAGCATCACCATCTGTGCCACGCCGAGCCCGCGGAGGGCGGCGATCGACGCGGCCGCCTCGGTGCGCAGCGGGTCGCTGACGGCGATCACCCCGAGCGCACCGTCTTCGTCACCGACCACGACCGCCGTCTTGCTCTCGCGTTCGAGGCACGTCACGGTCGCCTGCAGGGCCGGGTCGCCGGCGTGGACGCCGAGCAGCTCCGGCCGCCCGACGAAGAGGAGGCGGCCGTCGATCTCGGCGCGCACGCCCGCACCGGGAATGGCGCGGAAACGCTCGACCTCTGGTCCCGGCGCCCCGGCCGGGGCGGCTTCGCAGCCGGCCTCTCCGCAACCACAGGCGCCGTGTGCGGACGTCTGGTGGGCGCCCGCGTCGTGCTCCACGATCGCGCGCGCCAGTGGATGCTCGCTGAGCCGCTCCACGGAGGCGGCGATCTCGAGCAGCCGACCTTGCGAGGTCTCCCGCAGCCCGACGACGTCGGTGACCTGCGGCCTGCCCGCGGTGAGCGTCCCCGTCTTGTCGAAGGCCACGGCCCCGACCTTCGCCATCTGTTCCAGGTAGACGCCGCCTTTGATGAGCACGCCGTTACGGGTGGCGCGGCCCAGGGCGGCGAGGATGCTGACCGGCGTGGAGATCACGAGGGCGCACGGGCAGCTGATGATCAGGAGCGCGAGGCCGCGGTAGAACCAGGTGTCGAAGGACGCGCCGAGCAGCGGCGGCACGAGTGCGACCGCCGCCGCCAGGGCGACCACGATCGGCGTGTACCGCGCGGCGAATCGGTCGACGATGCTCTCGGCGGGGGCGCGTTGCGCCTGCGCCTCCTCCACCAGGTGGACGATCTTGGCGATGGTGTTGTCGGCCGCGCCGGCCGTGGCGCGAAGGCGCAGCGTACCGCCCTCCACGATGGAGCCGGCGAACACCTGGTCGCCGGGAGCCTTGGCGACCGGATGCGATTCGCCGGTCACCGGGGCCTGGTTCGCGGCCGCATTCCCTTTGAGCACGACGCCGTCCACGGCCGCCCGCTCGCCGGGGCGGATGAGGACGATGTCGCCCGCCGCGATGTCGGCGGCCGGTACCATGACTTCGGCGCCGCCGCGCAGGAGCACGGCCTCGGGGGGCGTCAGCGCCATGAGGCCGCTGATGGCGCGGCGCGTACGCTCCAGCGTGGCGACCTGGAGCCACGTGCCGAGTCCGAAGAGGAACACGACCAGTCCAGCCTCGGACCACTGACCGATGGCCGCCGCGCCGAGGGCGGCCAGCGTCATCAGGACGTTCATGTCGACCTGGCGCGCTCGGAGGCTGAAGAATGCCGCGCGGGCCACGTAGGTCCCACCCGCGACCATCGCCGCGGCGAAGACCCAGGGCGACGCGGCCGGCGCCAGCGCCCCGGCGACGAAGCCGGCGACCACGAGGGCGCCGGAGAGCAGCGTGAGGAGCGCGCGGCGTTCTCGGAACCACGGGACCCTTCCGGCGGCAGACCCGCGGGCCGCGGCCGTGCCCGCCGTCGTGCCCGGGGCCGCCGAGGCGGTCTTGCGCTCCACCGTGTCGTAGCCGAGACGTCGCACGGCGGTGAACACGCCGCCCAGGTCCGTCTCGGCCGGGTCGATGGCGACGGTCAGGGTCGCGGCGCCGAAATTGACGTCGGCGGCGCGCACCCCGCGCTCTTTGCGGAGCGCGCCCTGCAGCTTGACGGCGCAGTCGGCGCAATCCATGCCGGTGACGTGCAGCACGCGGCGCTCGGAGCCGTCCTCCCCCGGGAGGGGAAGGAGCAGGTCGAGCTGTCCGTGGTCGTGGACCGCGACGGGGCAGTGGTCGGCGCAGTGCGCTTGGGCGCCGGCGCGGCGCGCGAGGGTGCGCACCGCTTCGGCGCCCAAGGTCGATTCGTCGAAGCGGACGTTGAGAAGGCCGCGAGGGACGTCCGCCTCGACGGCGTGTACGCCGTCGAGGCGGCTCAGCTCGCGGCCGACCTCGTCCACGCACGTGCCGCACTCCGCCTCGCGCGGCAGGAGCATCGCCAGCTCGAGGGTCTGCTCGGTCATCGCGCCTCATCCTCCGCGGGCTCTGCGTCGTTCCGGGCGCGCGCCGCTTCGCCGGCGCGCCCTTCCGGCCCGTGCTCGATGTGCTCGCGGGTGATGTCGAGGAGCACGCGGATGTGCGCGTCGTCGGGGGAATAGAACACCATCTTGCCCGCGCGCCGGGCGCGCACCAGGCCGTGCGCGCGAAGCACGCGCAGGTGGTGGCTCACGTTGGAGTCGCTCATCTCGACGGTCGCGGCGAGGTCGCAGACGCAGAGCTCTCCGGCCTCGATGATCGCCGCCACCAGCCGGCAGCGACTGGGGTCTGCGAGCACCTTGAAGACGGCCGCCATCCGCTCCGCCGTGGCGGCCGGCACCAGCCGCTCGCGCACGGCGCGCACGCGCTCCGGATCGACGACGAGCACGTCACAGTGGTCGAGCGCGTCCTCGTCGTCCTTGCCGCAGACCACCGCGTCCGGCATGCTTTCTCCAATCATTGAACGTATGAACAGACGTGCATATGATACCCGGATCGACTACTTGCGACAAGTGCTGCGATGGGTGCTCAAGCCTGTGGGCACGCGGCTCAGTTCGAGCTCGGGCGCTCGACCAGCGTGATCTTCACATCCCTGGTCTTGCCGCCGCTGACCACCGTGAGCGTCACGGTGTCGCCCGGCTTGTGCTTCATGATCGCCGCGGCGAGCTCGTCCATGCCCGCGAGCGTCTCGCCGTCCATGGCGGTGATCACATCGCCGCCGACCACGTAGAGTTGCCCCTGCAGGTCGGTCTGCCGCGAGCCGCCCTTGATGCCCGCCTTTGCCGCCGGACTGCCGTCGTTTATGGCGGCCACCAGCACGCCCTTGTTCTGTGACAGCCCGAGCGCGCCGGCGATGTCGCTGGTGATCGTCTGGCCCTCGACGCCCAGGTAGGCGTAGGTGACCTTGCCGGTCGCCCGCAGCTGCTTCATCGCGCTCACCGCCGTGTTGATGGGCACCGCGAAGCCAAGCCCTTGGTTGCCGCCCGACTGCGAGGCGATCTGCTCGTTGATGCCGATGACCTTGCCGGAGGCGTCGATCAGCGGGCCGCCGGAGTTGCCCTCGTTGATGGCCGCGTCGGTCTGGATACCGTCAGGGATCACGGAGCCGTTGGGCGACTGCAGATTGCGGTTGGTGGCCGAGACGATGCCGGAGGTCACGGAGAAGTCGTAGCCCAAGGGGTTTCCGATGGCGACCACCGCTTCGCCGACCTGGACGGCGCTCGAGTCTCCAAGAGGGAGAGGGTCGAGCGCCGGGGCCTTGGCCGGGTCGACCTTGAGCAGCGCGACATCGCTGGTCTCGTCGACGCCGACGACGGTCGCGGCGACGGTCGTCGTGTCGGTGCCGCTGCTGCTCTGCGTCTTGAACACGACCTTCACGGAGTCGGCCGTGGCGCCATTGTTGGAGACGACGTGCGCGTTGGTGAGGATGGCACCGTCCGCAGCCACGACGAAGCCCGAGCCCAGCGCCTGCGCGCTCGACGAGTTCGCGCCGTACGGGGTCGCGCTCGAGACGTTCTTGAAGGTCGCGAGCACCTCGACGACGCCGGCGGAGTACTTGTCGTAGATCTTCGCCGGCGTCATGCCTGCGCCCGTCATGGCGACCGTGGTCGCGGCGGCCGCGGTCGCGGCGGCGTTCTCGCGCACCACCTTGGTCTTCTCGGTCTTCACCGGCAGCACCCCGGTCGCCATGAGCAGCACGACGACGAGCACCGTCGCGAGGGCGCCCGTGGCGAAGGCTCCAGTCTTGGACCACACTCTCTTCATCACGGACCTCCCAGCGGGGATTCGGCGAGTACTGTCACCCGTTGTACCGCGGCGACCTTTGCGATCGCTGGGAACCGTCTGAGAGCGGGCTGTGAAAGAGCTGCCGACGTGCCGCGCGCCGGCCATGGCCACGGTGGTGAGCGCAAACACGATCACCGCCGTGGCCACGATCGTCTCGAGGGCCTTCATGGTGCCTCCTCGAGTCGAGAGTGATACCTACACCACTCTCACCACGCGAGGAGGCGCTACGCGAGGAGGCGCTTTCTTACACCGCGCACTGCGCGGAGCCGCTCACAGGTCCTTGAGCTTCTGCAGGTATTCCTCGCGGTCGATCTCGCCGCTGGCGTAGCGCCGTTGCACGATGTCCCGCGCGCTCTCCACCGCCCGTTGCTCCACCGTCTGCTGCGCCGGCGGCGCAGCGTAGTACGCCGGGGGATGCGTCTGCGTCTGTTGAGTCGTCGTGCTGCGCACCAGATACGCCACAAGCAACACGACAGTCACCAGGATCACGATCATCCCGATACCCATGAGCCAACCTCCCGCTCCCCAGGCGGCGCCGTGCCCCCAGGGTCCGTTACCGTCCCACATCATGTCTGTCACACCTCCGCACCGTTCAGGGCGCATGTGCGCCCATTAAGGACAGTATCCCCCTTGATTGAGAAGAAGTTGTGAAGGACCTCTGCCGGACCTCTGCCGAACTTCTGCCGAAGGCGTCCGCCACTGCGACTAGAATGGTAGGGCGATGAACCCTGCCGAGGCCTATCTCGCCGAGCTGCGCGATATTCGCGCGTCCGGCGCCGCCGTGCCCGAGACGTCCGGCTACGGCGCGCTTGCGACGCTGCTCACCGAGGTCGGCGGTAAGCTCAAGCCCAAGGTGCGCTGCCTCATCAACCTGCAGAACGCCGGCGCCGGCATCCCCGACGGCGGGCTGTTCACGGCGAGTCAGTTCGCCAAGGGCGGAGCGGAGCCGCTCGGCGGCCAGCTCCCCGCCCGCGGCGCCATCGAGGCCAAGCCGGTCGGCGTGGACGCTCACGCCGTCGCCGAGAGCGAGCAGGTGCGCCGCTACCTCGAGAAGTACCGCCAGGTGCTGGTCACGACCTACCGCGAGTTCGTGCTCGTCGGCTACGACGCCGACGGGCAGGCGGCGAGCCTCGAGAGCTTCAGTCTCGCCGTCTCGGAGCAGGAGTTCTGGGCGCTCGCCGCGCACCCGGGCAGCGCCGCTGCCCGGCAGGCCGGCGAGCGCCTCACCGATTTCCTGCGGCGCGTGCTGCTGCGCCAGGCGCAGATCGCCGCGCCCAAAGACCTCGCCTGGTTCCTCGCCAGCTACGCGCGCGAGGCCCGCGCCCGCGCCGAGGAGCGCGACCTGCCCAACTGGGTGAGCACGCGCAAGGCCCTCGAAGAGGCGCTCGGCATGAGCTTCTCGGGCGAGAAGGGCGAGCACTTCTTCCGCTCGACCCTTGTGCAGACTCTGTTCTACGGCCTCTTCGCCGCCTGGGTCTTCTGGGCCGAGCACCACCCGCCCACTGACGCGCAGGCGCGCTTCCGCTGGCGCGAGGCCGCCGGCTACCTGCACATCCCCATCCTGCAGAAGCTCTTCTACGACTTCAGCAACCCGGGGGCGCTCGGGCTCATGCGCATCGACGAGGTCCTCGACTGGGCCGCAGAGGCGCTCAACCGCGTCGACCGCGCCTCGTTCTTCTCGACCTTCGAGCAGAGCCACGCCGTGCAGTACTTCTACGAGCCCTTCCTCGAGGCGTTCGACCCCGAGCTGCGCAAAGAGCTCGGGGTCTGGTACACGCCGCCCGAGATCGTCCAGTACATGGTCGCTCGGGTCGACACGGTGCTGCGCGAGGAGCTGGACATCCCCGACGGCCTCGCCGACCCGCGCGTGGTCGTGCTCGACCCCTGCTGCGGCACCGGGGCTTACCTTGTCGAGGTCCTCAACAAGATCGCCGAGACCCTGGCCGAGAAGAGCGGCGGCGTCGACGCCCTGACGGCCCACGAGATCAAGCAGGCCGCCATGAGCCGCGTGTACGGCTTCGAGATCCTGCCCGCCCCGTTCGTCATCAGCCACCTGCAGATCGGCATGCTGCTGCACCGCCTCGGCGCGCCCTTCGCGGACGAGTCCGACGAGCGCGCCGGCGTCTACCTGACCAACGCTCTCACCGGCTGGGAGCCGCCCACCGAGCCCAAGCAGCATCTGCTGTTCACCGAGATGGAAGAGGAGCGCGACAAGGCGCAGGCCGTCAAGCAGCACGCGCCCATCCTCGTGATCCTCGGGAATCCGCCGTACAACGGCTTTGCCGGCGCGGCGATCGACGAGGAGCGCGACCTCGTGACGGCCTACCGGACCGTCAAGAAGGTCGCGCCGCCGCAGGGCCAGGGCCTGAACGACCTCTACGTGCGCTTCTTCCGCATGGCGGAGCGGCGTATCACCGAAGGCCCCGAGGGCAAAGGCATCGTCTGCTTCATCAGCAACTACTCATGGCTCGACGGCCTGTCGTTCACGGGCATGCGCGAGCGCTACCTGGAGATGTTCGACAAGATCTGGATCGACTGCCTGAACGGCGACAAGTACAAGACCGGGAAGCTGACGCCGGACGGGTTGCCCGACCCGAGTGTGTTCTCGACGGAGAAGAACCGCGAGGGGATTCAGGTCGGGACGGCGGTGGCTCTTCTGTCGCGCCGCGCCGACCACCAAGTGCCAGCCGACGTGCGCTTCGCGAATCACTGGGGCAAGGCCAAGCTCGCGGATATACAGAACCTCGCCGTCAGCTCGGCTGTTCCTGGCTGGGAGATGTTCAGTCCGTCGCCTTCGGTTGGGCTCGCGCTCATGCCGACGGCGGTCGCGAAGGCATACGCGAGCTGGCCCACCTTGCTTCAGCTGGCGCCCGTCTCGTTTCCCGGCGTGAAGACCAGCCGCGACGACGTTGTGGTGGACATCGATCGCGAACGCCTGCTGCAGCGCATGCAGCGGTACTTTGACCCCGGCGTGAGCGACGAGGAGATCGCGCGGCTCATGCCGGGCGCAATGGACGAGACTGCGCGCTTCGATCCCACAGCGACGCGCTGCGTGCTCCGTGAGCGTGGGTTCCTGCCGGTCAACGTGGTGCGCTACTGCTACAGGCCATTCGACAACCGTTGGCTCTATTGGGAGCCGTCGACCAAGCTTCTCGACGAAAAGCGGAGCGACTACTGGCCGCACGCGTTCCCCGGCAACATCTGGGTCGAGGCCAGACAGAAGCAGCCGATGGAGCACTTTGATCGCGGCTTCCTGACGACACTCCTGGCGGACAACTTCGGCAATGGACTTTCGAGCTTCTTCCCGATGCGTCTCAATGCGGAGGCCGCAGCGACCACGCTCCTTGACCCCGTCGCCGAAGGGCGTATTGACAACCTCAGTCCCGCTGCCGCGACCTACCTGAAGGCCATCGACGGGAATGTGGAGACGCTGTTTCACCACGTCGTTGGTGTTCTTCGCGCGCCGGCGTACGCTCGTGAGAACGCCGGCGCCCTCCGCCAAGACTGGCCCCGCATCCCGCTTCCCGCCAACCGCGACGCCCTCCTCGCCTCCGCCGAGCTCGGCCGCACGGTCGCGGCGCTGCTCGACGTCGAGGAGCCGGTCGACGCAGTCACCACCGGCTCCGTGCGCCGCGAGCTACGCCCGCTCG
>Ga0209538_1001768_pt1 | contig 11274 bp, 8 predicted proteins | sample BarGraNGADG00211_2_FD_184492 | JGI IMG/M metagenome (GOLD analysis project Ga0209538, IMG submission 184492) | Arctic peat soil microbial communities from Barrow, Alaska - Barrow Graham LP Ref core NGADG0004-211 (SPAdes) (version 2) | ecosystem: Environmental > Terrestrial > Soil > Wetlands >... | reverse complement strand
TATTCTTTAAAATCTATCATTTGCTGAACAATTTACCTGCCTTCCATAAAGAATAATTAAATATTTCGTTACTGACTTTTTTATACTGCTTTTCTAAGTCACCTTTATTCTGAAGATAAGTTAGGGCTGACAATGGTGATTTGTCTCCTCTCCAGTACATTAGTCCTGAAATATCTTCTCCCCAAAGCGTTAATTTTACTGAAAACCAATGTCTAAAAATATGTGGTCCTATCTTCTTTTCTAGTAGTAAGTGACCATAATTAACTGCTTCTGGATCATCACTTGACAGGAGCTCGGGAATAAGATCTTTGATGACCTTACCGAATTTTATGTAGTAATTCTTGTATGTTAATGCTTTACCTTGTTTATTTAATGTCAATGCACCATAGTCAGCTTCATATTTTCTTCCATCCATATAATCCATGTATATTTGATAACACTCATAAAAAGCTTGTAAAAATGCTGGATAGACTCTCTGTGTGCGTTCTTTTTTAATCCTGCCAACTTTTTTCAAATCACCTCGCAAATTTAATTCTTTAGTTAGATCAATGATAATATCCTCAATTTCTCCATTGACTATTACAAAACGTATTCCTGCACCAAGAGGAGAATCATTCCGTCGAGTATTACAGCCTTCTGATGGACGCATACCGGCAAATGCTCCAAGAGCAGCAAGCATTAGAATATCCTTGTGCTTCTGAATAATTAAACTCATTAAAATGGAAAAAACACTTTCAGGCATATCTCTAAATATTTCCTTTGGTGATGAAGAATAACGAATATCAAATGCTGGCACACGTTTCATTTCCGTTCTCTTTTTGCGTGTGTTATACACTTTGACATCTTTATATAATTCTTCTTCTTTTATCTTGCATTTTCCTTGATTATCAGAAATAACACATTCTAAAAAATCAATAATATGGCTTATACATACGTTAACTGTTGATTCAGTTCTCTCGTGAGTATCATCTGGTAATGTTCCCATACCATAGTCATTGAGAAAATCACTAACAATTCTTACAGTAATATCTGTTAAACATTTGATTTGATATTTTTCAATAAAAGCATAATTGAGAAGCTTGCATACAGAATAAGCTCGCATATTACCATCGTCTGATATGCTTCGAGCAAGACGATTCTTTCCAGAACGAATGTATTTGTGAAAATCTGTCCAAGCTACAATGTGCTTGCTGCTATCTTTTAATACGATAAACTTGCGAGTTATAAGCTGATTATCTTTAATCACTAATGTATGCTCATAAACAGAAAAGCGAACCTTGGGTTGCATTATACCTCCCTTTATAACTGTATGTAAACTAATAAATATCACTTTAGCTTGAGTTAGTCCGCTGTGCGGACGATTCTCGTTATTATCCGTTCGCCAGACCTTTATCTTTTTTTTTGCAATTTTTTGCGATATAACCAGGTGACCTTCAGACTCTCATCACGGAAACTGTAGTTGAACGATTTAATGTGTGGATTGTCCGTAGGTGTCCCCCGGCCGGGCGTAGTCATGATGTACTTGATTTTGATGTGCCCATGTATTTAGTGCTCGCGACATATATATTCTGGTTCTTTGTTCACTATGATCCGTTCTGGAAGCCTTATGTTTGTTTTTAGGTTGTCCAGCACAGCGTACAAGCGCTCTCCCTTGAGCTAGCTCTTCTTCCCTCACTATCACAATCCAATGGACACCGTGCAAATAATTAAGTTCCGTTCAAATAAGGAAAAATAGATTTGCCTCACAGGCAGGTCACAAGTAATGTAAATCCCATGGGTCAAATTAGTTTTATTCTCATTAGAATTTTGATGCCTGTGATAAATATGTGAAAGCAATTAGTTAATTCAAAGTTAGCATTAAATAATTGTAATCTTGTATATTAAATATTACAATAGAGATAATTATTAGGGTATACAACTTTATTCGTGGGCGCTCACCAATAAAAGCATATCTACACAAAACGTCTTTTGTGGGCGATACACTAAATTCTTTCACTTCACATTGATATACATTGTGTGTTTTCGGTAGATTTTAAAGTACTACTGGATTTATCTCGAGTAAAAGACGCAAATGCCCGATGTGCGGGCGTTTGCGTCTCTTTTTTCATTTTGTAACTGCAAAAACCAGAATATATGGAAGGATTTTCTAAAGCTGAGGATAAGGGGCTGTTGCAAAATGAACAAAAATGTTCATCAGGATGCAGTGGCCCCTTTTGTTTGGTATTTCATTCTATTTTCTATTCGTTTTGCAAGCAGACGTCATGAATCAAAGACTTATTAATTTTTACAATTCTCCATTCTTTCTATTTTACTCATATACCATGTTTTCCGTAATCTTATTTCACTTCCATCAGGGTAAGTGTCTATCCCCGTTCATACACCAACGTCTGTGCCCTGTTCTGAATCAGTGCGGAAACCTCATCCACGGATTTTTGATCCTGGAAATAGGCCTGCACCTCTTCCTGAATAATTGCATATATCTCAAGGTCGGGGTAGTAGAGTGTATCCGCATTATTGATTGCAGCCAGACATGCGTCCGCCTGTTCCTGCGTAAGAATTATCGGTTTCGCGTCAGGGTCTTCTCCGACCTTTTCTATATCAGGAGGATTCATACCTAGATTGATAGCAACCTGCAAGGATTCCATGCGAATGGGAAATCCATAACCCATACCCATGTCGTATGCAAATTTATAATCGCTGGAATTCTGGGTCTGGTAATCTTCTGACAATAAATATTTGACAAAAGACCAAGCCCCATCCGTGCAATCACACCAGGATGAGATGGCTACTTGTTCAACAGGATATATGTATGGGCCATTCTTTGCCGGAGACGGATATCCGATTATATCTGGAGTAGTACCGAAAGTCATAGGAAAATTCGCCGAGAAATATGATGTATCATATATTTGGTCATTCGAATTACATGCAAGTTGTCCGTTATTTAATAGTTGCTGAACATCGACATATATTCTTTGTTCTGCGGACGCCGGTTCTTCCTCGCCATACGTTTTAGCCCACTTCAGTATTTTAATGAATGCATCCGTGTTAAAGTTGACTTTTTTCGTGTTTTTGTCGATAAAGTAGTTCATTGATCCGGCAAGTACATCCTTGAGTAGTTCAAGCTTCGTCTTGTTCACAATCATCTTCGTACCGGATGGCAGTTTCGATGCGATTTGATCAAAATCATCTGTTGTCCAGCTTGAGATGCCCTTTGTTATGGAAGACTTCCCGGTTATTCCATAGACAGCGAAGTGCACGGGAATTTTGCACAATTTTCCATTGACCGTACAAGCATCTATAACATTCGGCAGAAAATCGCCCATATGAAATTCCGGATCTTTTTCTATGAGAGGATGCAGGTCCATCAGAAGATCATTTGCCTCATAGTTGGCAAGTGAATCCTGCGAATTGGCACCCGGAGTTCTACTGTAGAAAATATCTGGTCCCTTTCCTGCATACACATCCAGATACATCTGTTGCCTGCATTTCTCTTCACTTTGATTGACTTGTTCGACTGGCTGCGACCAGTCAATCCCTGCATAATAATCCTTTATTTCAATCCGGTATTGCTCGTTGGACTGGTTAAATGTATCAATTGTAGATAGCAAGCGATCGTCAAAGGAAATGTCAAATCCGCCCAGAATAAGCGTTTGTTTTCCCATGTTCGGGTTGCTGTCCTGCCTTGTCAGCATGACAACCTGTCCCACATCGTATCCCAAGTCTCTGGTAGTTCCCAAAATGCAAACAACATTGTCGGAAAGAATGCAAATCGGTGATATGAATGAATAGACCGATCGGTCTATATCGAGATTCGACCAGTTCATGAGAGTCTTGTTCTTCTTCCCGTCCAGATCAATGGAATATAGACTGGTCGTGTCTTCTGCATACAGCTTACCAGAGTTGCTTAAAGTAACGCATGCACCTGTAATTTGGGATACATCTATCACATCAGACAATGTGCCTGTGCTCATATTGACGAGATGAAAGAAGGTCTTTTGTATCCCGTTAAGATTTCCCTGACCTTCAACATATATGACACCGCCGGATTCCAGTATTTTCCCGGTCAGCTGATCACCGGATATTGTAAAAAGAAGACTCATGTCTTTGCCATACACATAAAATACATTCCCTTCGGAATTGATTCCACCGAGAACCATCTCGCCGCTTTGCAGAACGGTCAGTCCCGTTGGAGAAAAACTTGTATCAATAAAAGTCAGAGGAAACGAATCCCGGAGTTTGTTTCCGGTCATGTCGAAGAAACAGAGTTCTTTTGTAGCCTTTTGAAGTGCTGTATCGAAGATAGTGACAAAGGCGGTTATCCCATCTTTTGTACCGGCAATATATGACACAGTGACATCATCTGTACTCAAATTCTTTTCGAGGCTAAAACTTCCGGTTTCCGTTCCCGTCTGATCAAATAAACATATCTGTGTCTGAAAATGAGTGCCATCCTTTGCCGTACTTCTGGCTAGAACAGCGAGTTTATCTCCGCATACTGTCATCGCAAGTGCATTCACCGTTTGCTCTTCGGAAAAAGATAAATAACTGAGTTTCAGTGGTGCAAGATATGACTTTTCAGTCGGATATGTCTCCGATGCAAAGTCCGCTGCCAAAAGAGTTTTTGTTTCAATGGAATCCGTCTTTTCGATGGAATCTTTTGTTTCGATGGAATCCTTCTTCGAATCACACGCTGACAGAGGAAGCAGCAGCAGGCACAGCATCAGGCAAAGGCATTTATTCAAAAGGGTCAAGCTTCTCTTTCTCTCAAACACAGGCAGCATCGGGTTGTCCTCCTGAAATATTGATTTTTTAATAAATATATCTCAACCATGCTATCAATTCAAAGATAGCATGGTTGAGATCATCTAAAAAGCAGCAAGAAAAAAGGGGTATGCAACTTTATTCGTGGGCGAACCCAAAATAAAAACACATGCAAACAAAACGTCTTTTGTGGGCGATACGCTAAATTCTGTCACTTCACATTGATATACATTGTGTGTTTTCATTTTTTTATGGTTATCGATGAAAGAATGCTATGTCTATTGATTGGCATGCAATTCTTAAGGAGGAGAGGGTGCGCCAATATACGGAACAATTCAAAAGTCTAATGGGATCAGGTATTTTGGCATAATGATTCGATCTTTTTGTATCTATCTGCGCTTAGACCAAATGCAATGACCAAATCCCAATGCCCTGCCACTCAAATGGACAGTGTTACATATATCCCAGTCCGATAAAGTAATTGTTAATCATTTGTTTGTCGCTTTCCTCTGTGCTAAATGTATATCCGCTGACAACCGTTTTATCAACGAGTACTGCAACCCAATATATAGGCGACATCCCGTCATAAGTCCCGCAGCCAACTAGTATCGTGTATCCATCCTTTTCAGTAATATCGCAGGTGCCCTCCAGGGTTCTGCCGCTTTCATCCTCTAGGATTGCATCATGGATCGTCTCGAAACACTCTATTGCCTTTTCTTCCAGAAAGTATGACTGATAGCGATAGTAGTACATATCATTCGAATCAAAAGCTACCGTTGACGTTTCTGTGACTCCATCAGTCGGGGAAAGATCTTTAATGACAAGCCCCATGGCATTGAAAAGGTCGATTGCATCCTGATTTCTAATTGGATAAACCCGCTGAGCAGGCGGTGTGATTGTAATGGTACTGTTTGTTTCGGATGAAATCGATGTATCCACCGATGTGCTTTCTTCCGGTAACGGCAATGTCGTTGAATCTGTTGTCCGCGTAATCGTTGTATCGTTCGTATCTGATGCTCTGGACATGGAGATCCCCGGTTTATTTGAGCACGCAATACATACACCCGCCAGTGCGATCATTCCTATGCAAACGCCAAGTCTACAAACGTGTTTCATTTCCATCATGTCTCCTTTTCCACTGAGTTCTATTTCATCTGTTCATTTACATATACTTGAACACGGTTCTGAATCAGCTCAGCAACCTCCGCCGCCGTCTTTTGACCTGCAAATAGTGCCGCACTCTCTTCCAATACGATGCCGATAACCTCATAATTTGCACCTTTGGGCGTGTCCATCTTCTCAAGAACGTCATAATACGCGTTCCAAAAGGTGTCATCCAAATTGCTCACATCAACTCCGCCATCCCCCAAAAGAGAAATAGTACTTTCAATTTGTTTCGCTGCGGCATCTTTGCTGACCGGGATAAAACCGGGTCCGAGTGAGTCTTGAACGTCATCTTGTAAAAATAACCGGACGAAGTCCCAAGCCAAATCCGGATTCTCACAACTTGTTGTGATCCCACAAACATATTTCGAATAGAACGAAAGTCCGCCAGAGGAACTGTTGGGATATCCCAAATAGGTTGGCATGAATTTCAGAAGATTATAGTTTGAATAGAAAGATTCCGGCGAGTCGATCCATGTCAGATCCAAGGCTAAATTTTTGTTGATCACATCCGTGGGGGCTATCTTGTAGGCCTCTACATCAGACCCATATATGTCGACCCAATTGAGTAAATCGGTAAAATTATCTGAGTCAAAGGAAACAAGACCAGAATTCAAATCTACATAGGTGCTCATCGACGTCTCAAGAGTCCATTGCAGAAGTTCCATCTTCGGGATGTCTGTGAGAATTTTTGTCTCCGGCCCCAATGTATCGGACAATGCATAAAAATCGGAGAATGTCCAGGAAAAGCTGTCGCCAACAATGGAAGGATTTCCGTAAAAGCACCGGGTAAAAAAGCCGCACGGAAACATATAGAGTTTACCGTTTGTATCATATCCGAACAGTGCGTTTTGGAAATAATGATCAAGATTTATATCAGGATCATTTTTGATGTATGGGTATAAGTCGATTAGATAAGTGTCCGTTGCCAATGCAGCTAGTCCCATTGTATCACTTTCCGTGTCTATATAAATATCCGGTGCATCGCCGCTGAAATAATCCAAACACATTTTTTGATTGAGTTTAGTAATGTCTTTCATATAATCACTGGAATCAAATGCAACTTCTTCCGCGTAATCCCTAAGTACGATTCGGCTATCGCTGTGGCTTTGATTAAAGATCTTTACTTCTTTCAATATTGTTTCATCTGCTGATATCTCATATCCGGCAACGACGATTTCGGATTTGCCTGCATTCGGATCTGTCAAAGAGGGAGTCAATACGGCAACTTCACAAGTATCTGTACCAAATTCCACACCTATTGCAACAATAGCTCCGTTGCTGTTAACGGATAATTCATAGGGCATTAGGGACAGATCGATCTTGTTCCACGCCAGAACAAGTTTCATAGTTTGGGTCTTCAGCGAAAGTTCTTGCATTGAGTTCGCGTCAGAACCGAATATATAATCACCTTTCATAAAAATATTGTTACAGTCATTAAAAAATTCAGGCAAAACAATCTCCTCGTCAAAGCCGGAACTGCCGGCGGAGATTGGCGTAGCAAGTGTTGTGCATTTGTTGTTATTGTCATACGTTTTGGAAATAATATAAATGCCGTTTGAAGATGGCAGCAGTACTTCTGGATCTTTATCACCCAGAGAATACTTCCCGAGCACATTTCCGGAATCAGATATAATCGAAATGGATTGTTCGTAATCGGCGTTCTCTCCCACGACATAATAATTACCGTTTTTGTCTGCACAGAAATCGGTCAAGCAAATAATCGACTGATCCAATTGAATCTTTTTGATCTCCGCTTTCCTTTCGCCATTAACATTATAAACGTTTATCGCACCAAGAAGAGAACCGTTTCCCGAATCGATTTGTGTGCTTAACACAGCAATGTTTCCATCGCTTGCTAATGCGAGAACCGGTTGAAACGATGATGGCGAGGTATCACTCAAATCAATAGTCGAAACAGGCTCGCCCGTGTAATTGTATGAACTAATTTCATAGTCCGGATATATAGGATTTCCTGACTCATCAGAAGGAGTACTTTGAAGCGGATTATTTTTTAACCGCTCAAGTGCAGCTAAATAATCATTGGAAAAGGATACGCATAGAACAGAGCAGTATTCATCAGCTAATAAATATTGGCACCTACTTTTTTCACCCGTTTCAAACTCATACGTTGAAAAGAAAGGTGAAGATACGAGCGGCTGCGTATCTTGTGTTGGCTGCGCAGTAGCTGTTGGCCGGGAACTGCATCCACTCAGGAACGAAAGTCCCAACGCCAAAGTTAGGAGAAGTGAAATCCAATTTTTATGGGAAATTCTACGGAAATTTCTTGATGTATATTTGTGATGCACTTACAATAATCCTCCGCGAAAAATTTTTGGAAACAGGAAGCCGCTGATATGGTTAATACGAGGGAACGGTTGTAGCCTTAACATTTGACGAGGAAAAAGTTGTGTCAACACGCTTCGTAACTCCGGGATTACCCGCATCGATAATCCAACCACTGCCTGCGCAGATTGCAACATGGTCAATATTAAGATATCTATTATTAGGCGTCGGGTGCAAATAGTAGAAAATCAAGTCACCCTTCGTCCTCGTAGCATAGGATGACAATCTACCACTCACAGTCAGTTCTTTTGCTTGATCAGCAGCACTATTACTGGTTATAGCTAGGCCTGCATGTTGATACGCTCTGTACGCTAATCCGCTACAATCATATTCATCTGGACCAAGGCGTAAGTCCTTGTCAGTAGTATAAGGTGAACCGATCGCACCTGTTGCATATGTGATAATATTGTTCCTGTAAGTTTGAATGACAGATGATGGCGTAGCATATACTGGATAATTAGCACTAATAAAAACCGTAGACAGTACTACGAGTGTCAGGATGAACGAAAACACTTTTTTCATTTATATATTCCTCTCTAAAATTTGCCTTGTCATGCGAACAAATTGAATTGAACGCTAAACATTTTTCTTTCATCTTTCCCATTTGGATTATTGTAAGTGCATCACAAATATCCCTTTTTCATAGTCCCTCCTGAAGTGTATGCTTTATCAATTTATTAGTTCACTAAAGTTGAACCATGGAGCAGCTTACAATTAGAATTACCACCAGTGCTCCTGCCATGGTTTTTTGGCTGTTGTTCGGAATAGTTGAGTCTTTTTCACTCATTTTCTCCTCACATTAATATTTGCAATGTTGCGCAACATTTACAAACTTTTATATATCTATACAATTGTTGATATAAGTGCAATGAATAATTATTAGCATAACAAATTGATAATAGCAATATAATTTACAAATTATGGGATTATTTGACAATATGTTGTGAAATAACATAATCATTACCCATTAATTCATATTTCAAATTATGTTTTTCTAATTTTTTGCTATCTCGTCTTTGATTATTCAAATATCACACGACTAAAAAACAAACGTCCGAAGAGACTCCGGACAGGTTTCACAATATGATAAATTGAACACAATCATAGTAGAATTTGAATTTATAGATCAAAAACAAAAAGAAGATGACAACACACATACAAAGTGGAATTTGTCACCCTGTTCACAAATCAATACATTATTCAAATAACACACAGAAAGTTGCATACCCAATTATTAGTGAGGGATAAATTGACAAATGATACGTTACCTAAAATAAGATTGGAAATTGTTGATTGATTGTCGTGACATGAAAAAGAAGGATTTGCCAGTACAAATTTTTCGCGTAATTGTGTAATTGTTGCACATTCTAGAACTACAGGCCTTTATTGCAAAAAATACAAATACCAATTTACACACTTTTATTCAGAAGCCGTGCGGCTTTGAGAGTGATCAAAAAATCCGCCTGAACCCTAAAATCTAAAGTGGCTCGCTATTATGGCGGCGGGTGTTGAAGCACAATTGCAATTACAACACCTTGTATTAACTAAAGTAATACAGCGAATCCTCTGATTTATTTTTCTGTGGGATCTATTGCAGATGCATTGGGCTTAACATATTGCCCGTTTGGCCAGATGGCCATATCCCTAGCTCTATACACCGGCTGAAGCAGCTCGATAACCGCATTGATGGTGTCAAAGTACTTTTTCCTGCGGCGGATCTCGGCTTCTGTCCGATCCTCCATCATTTCGATTTCACCTTGCAGCGCACCAAGGAAGTTATCGAGCTCCCAAAACGTTAACCGCACAGTATACGTAACAGACATGCAGGAGGACTTGGCCGCTTTGATTTTGGCGATGAGCTCCAGATATATTTCAGCGGACTCGATTAAAGAATCGTCTGCTTCGCCATCGTCACCACAGTCAAGCTTAGCTAATTCTTCATCAATTTTCATGGCTTGTTTGAGACACGAAAGGATGCTGCGTGTATCTGCTAAGGCAAGCTCGATGTCGATTTCTTCATCCAGCTCGCTTTCGATGGGAGGGATGCTTTGAAAATCAAAATCGTCTGACTCGGCCTCGGCAGGCGCCCGTGCAAAGATAGGCATGACAGCGGCCCTGCGCTGGTTATACAGCGGTTTAAACCGCTCGTCGATATCCATTACCACTTCGACATATCTCCGTCTCTGGCGGAGCTCTGCCTTGGTCCAAAACTCGAACATTTCCCGTTCGAGCTCGAATACAGACAAAAAGGCATCCATTTCCCAAAAGGTCATGGGAATTACATACTTGCCATCTTTACTTAGCGCTTTTGCCTTTTCTACTTCGGCTATGACCGCACCAAGTTCTTCGGCGGCTAACCGGCCGGCTTCTGCACCGTCATCGGTTTCTGACAATTGAAACTGTTCTTCGGATATTCCCTTGAGGGTATGCAGGCATTCCAGGATATACTTGGTTTCCGCTACGGAGAACTCCATATCGGTCCGAATCGATGCTTGCGCTTCGTCTGTGGGGATACTCAGTTCATCCTTCTTCTGGAAGTCGAGCATTAAATTTTCTATCTCCGCTTTTTGCCTTGCTTCAAACAAGTCCGTGATTATTGCTTTGGCCGGTTCCTTTTTTGACATCCCGTTACGCTCCTTTATTTGATCTGTGCTTTTTGGACCCTCACCGATGTTAAAGTAAAACTTTTGTGGATTTAGATGTTACATAGTATTAGAATAAAAATAATCAATGCATTTCCTCTTACGAAAGGACTGATATCATGAAATCGAAAAAACAAACAGGAAGAGTCACATCCTCACAACAAGAGTATGCTACAGCAGCTTTACGTGAAGCAAAAAATTTCGTAAAAAATGTGACATATGACTATCCGGCAACAGATCGATTCATGATAAGAAGCGCGGAAAAAATTATGAGAAAATATGGTTCGTCTCATTAACAAGTAAGTAAACAGGATCTTTATTATAAAATAACAGGAAGCATAATCTGATCTTACTTTTAATC
>Ga0209538_1001766_pt1 | contig 11279 bp, 7 predicted proteins | sample BarGraNGADG00211_2_FD_184492 | JGI IMG/M metagenome (GOLD analysis project Ga0209538, IMG submission 184492) | Arctic peat soil microbial communities from Barrow, Alaska - Barrow Graham LP Ref core NGADG0004-211 (SPAdes) (version 2) | ecosystem: Environmental > Terrestrial > Soil > Wetlands >... | reverse complement strand
CCGCCAAGCGCAAGGTTCACGCATAAACCCCGACGAGGAGCAATTCTCTGGCAATCGCGGTAGCGTCAAAGGAAATTCTTATCATTTAGTGCGGCGCAGCGTAATATGCAATGTTTCCGGCCGTGACTTTTTTACCTTTAATCTCGGTGTTGTGGAGCATCCTGGCAGCAAGGGCAATGGCGTCTTGTGGGACTTCTTCGTAGTCTTCGGATCCGACGAAGTTGATGCCATGACGGGCTGCTGATCGGATTCGAGGCGCGACTTCTTGAAGCAATCGATTTCCGGCTTTTGGAGACATGTGAAATTCCGTGGTTGGAGGGTGGAGACGAAAAATCCCCGCGCCTTCGAAAAAGGGCGGGGCGGTGGTGACTAGCGCACTACCTGATTATGATACCCGAATACGGGATGGTTCTGAGAGGCGGGGGTGGTTTGGGTGGCGGCGGCGGCGTGGTTTCCCATCTTCGCCTGCGGTTAAACGGTTTACCGCGAGCAGAAAATTCCTGTCGATCCACGATTGACCACCTCCGCTCAAATCGCTATAAATCGCCGGTAAATTCGTCTAATGCCGATTTATTGTAACATCTGGAAAACATGACGAAAACTGAACCGGCGCTGAAGCTGGTGAAGCAGATGGGGGTCGTGTGTCCCAGAGACCTCGCCCGGCATGGCATTGTCCACAGGTCATGATGCGCGGCTGGGCACGAAAGCTTACGGTCGTTCGGCGACAGGCTACATCCTTTTCTTCTACTCGGAGCGCGTGTTCTGGTCTTTCTTGCGACCGGGAGATAAGTTGGCTGACCTCGCCCTCGGCTGGCTGGTCTATAGCCTGCTTGCTTGGGTTTTCCTGTTGCTGGTCAGACAGTATCGGATTGCCGCGTTTTCAGCGCTGTTTCTGGCGGGAGCCGTCTTTGGCTGGCTGGCCGAGGGCGTGGTGGTCGATACTCTTTACGGGAATGCCACCAACCCGTTTCCAGCGTCAATTTCGTTCACCGGACTCGCATGGCACGCTTTGATCAGTGTCGGCATCGGGTGGTATTGGCAAGCGAAAGTGCTTGCGGCAGGAAAACCTGCCAAGATCGCGGCGTTCTCCGCCGCCGTGGGGTTGGGCTGGGGGCTGTGGGCTGCATGGTGGCCTGCTGAATTGGGCCGCGCCAACACGTCACTGGCAGCTTTCGCCGGGCACGCCGTGGTGTGTTCTGTCCTCTTGATCCTGGCTTGGATTGTGTTGGGCCTCGGTCGCCCTGACTGGTTCCGACCGGCCAAGTGGGAAATGCCGGTGTTATTCGGAGTCGTCGCGCTTTTCTACCTCGGCATTCGCCTTCCGGCCATGCCACGCTCGGCGCTGATCTTGCCTCCCCTGCTGTTCGCTTGCGCCTGCGGTCTGCATCGGAATCGCATCCACGAACGGCGGCCCGACCTCGTGGACGCGCTGGTCGGTCACATCCGACCTCGGTCCTGCCTGTGGCTGTTGCTCGCACCGGTAACCGCCATAGCCGTTTACGCGCCGGTGGCGGTGGGGGGATGGAAGTTGCCCACCAACTGGCTTTTCTACGTGACGACGATGCCGCTGGGATTCTTTTTCCTCATCCGCAGTCTCTGGCTTCTCCATCGCCCGCACCGCAGACAGGAGCCAAAGGGATAATCCGCGTAGGCTCCACTTTGCTAAACCCGGTTACGGGCATCACGCAGCGGCACCGACGGCCGGTGCAGTTTAGGGTTCCCTGCGCTTTGTCTCAATATTCCTCAAACCCGTTGACGCGCCGCACGTTGTGTAAACAAAACTTGCCTGCCCCTAGCGTCGCCTGCTAAGATTCGCTTTTAAGCAACCCGGCGTATCGCAAGTATGGCCGGGTTGCGCTGAAAATGGAGACCGTGAATCAAACAGGTGCAATCAAAAAGGTTGCGGATTTAAAGCTGCACCAGGTCGTCGATTCTCGGCGGCTGGTGGCAATTGCTTTCACGTCATGGATGCCGCCAGAAGGCGTGGCAATGAAGATCACGAATCCAGTCAAAACCGTCGTGGATGGCATTCGGTATCGTGGCAAGATCGGCTTTGCTGTGGCGTTGGAGGCGCTGCGGGAGTGCATACGACAGCGCAGATGTCCGAAGAATGAGCTTCTGAAATGCGCCAAGGTCTGCCGGATGACGCGCATAATGCGCCCATACCTGGAGGCTCTTGCATGACGACCCACCGTCCAGGTGATGTCAGTGCCATGCCGGATCAGCATGGCCGGCAGGAAGGTGCCTGCGCGACGGCGGGGCGCTACCGGGCCGACATCACGGCGGGATCATTGAAGATCGCTGAAAGCAGGGTGATCGCCGATCTGCTCGTGCGCGGTGTGGACGAAGCCGGGTGGAAGCAGGCCACGGTAAAGGATAACGCGCTCAAGGCAAAGAACCCGGCGACCGCCATCCGCTTGGCCAGGCTCATCCGGCAGCGGTTGGAGGCGATGTCGCCGGAACTGTGGCGGATGGTGCGGGATGGCACGGTGGTCGTCGCCACGCACGCGGTGCTGGCGGCAGCAATCAAGCACAGTCATGTCCTTGCTGACTTTCTCGATTTGGCAGTAAGGGACCAGTATCGGCGCTTTGGCGAAGCCCTGACCAAAAAACTGTGGGGCGACTTCCTCGAGGACTGCCGGGGGCGTGATCCCCAGATGCCGCAGTGGCATGAGTCCACCATGAAGCGGATGGGATCGTCCGTCTTCCAAATCCTGGCCCAGGCCGGATACATCAAGGACACACGCTCGATGCTGCTGCAACGCCCCCACATCACCACCGAGGTCATAGGCTACTTGGAACGAAATAAGGAGGACTACGTCCTACGCTGCATCACCGTTGGCACATGAGCGACCATCTTACAGAGCGGTTGAACCGCATTTTGCCCAAGCTGATCTCCGACGAGCTGCTGAACGGCACCGGCTTGGGCAACGAAATCGGGATCTACATTTTCGATTATCCCGCCGAGGATGAACTGCGTGTCCGCGAGCATATCCAGTTCCTGGTGGATCATCTGCCCAAGTCCAAACCCGGCCTCCAGGTCAAACATGTAAACCTTTTTGACCTGATGATCGACCACCTGAAGTCCCGTAACCTGCTGGAGCGCGCCATCCAGATGCAGCGCTCCCAAGGTGACGAGGCCATGTTTACGGCCCTTAAAGCCCCGTTACACGAAAGCCGGTTAGCTCAAATCTTCACCGAAGTCGCCCAGCCTAGCCAGCACGACCTGGTGCTGGTTTCCGGCGTCGGCAACGTTTGGCCGTTCCTACGCTCGCACGCTTTGTTGAATAATCTCCATCCCCTGATGGGTAACACGCCGCTGGTCATGTTTTATCCGGGCAAATACGACCAGCTCACGCTTCAACTGTTCGGGATTCTTGCGAGCAAGAACTACTACCGGGCCTTCAAACTCGTGCCATGATTTCCAGGAGCCAGCCATGACGATCCAAGAACTATTCATCCGCGACATCAACCGCCCCATCAACGGGGTCGTCAAAGCCGAGCAACTGGACGACGCCGTGGTCTGGCAGGAGCTGGACGAGTTCGTCGTCACCAAAGAGCTGGATCAGCACTTGCGCCGGTTCTTTACGGTCTACACGGACGCCATCGACAATCAGCACGATCCTACGATTGCCGGTAAGATCGGCGTCTGGATGAGTGGCTTCTTCGGTAGCGGTAAAAGCCATTTTTTGAAAGTTTTGTCGTATGTCCTGGGTAACCGCAAATTGACGGCCTCCGGCCAGACCCGGCAGACGGTCGAGTTCTTTGAAACCAAGATTCACGACGCCATGCTCTACGGCGACATCAAACGCGCCGTCGCCGCGAATACGGACGTGATCCTATTCAACATCGACTCCAAAGCCGACAACCGCGCTGGCCGGGATGCGATCCTTTCCGTGTTCTTGCGGGTTTTTAACGAAATGCTGGGCTACAGCGGCGATCACCCCTGGATCGCCCACATGGAGCGTTACCTGGCAGGCAAGCACAAGCTCGACATCTTCCACGCCGCATACAAGGTCGCAGCCGGGCACGAATGGGTGGATGAACGCGATGCCTACGCCTTCAACCGGGACGCCGTCGTCAAGGCCCTGTCCCATACGCTCGGCCAGAGCGAGGACGCCAGCCATAAATGGTTTGACAACATGGAAAAGTCGTTTCCGCTGACCATCGAGAATTTTTGCGGCTGGGTAAAGGAGTACCTCGATTCCAAGGGGCCGAACCATCGCCTGATCTTCCTGGTGGACGAGATGGGCCAGTTTGTTGGCCAGGACACCCAGCGGATGCTGAATCTCCAGACCATCACCGAAGACCTCGGCACCGCCTGCGGCGGTCGGGCTTGGGTGGTCGTGACTAGCCAGGAAGACATCGACGCCGTCCTTGGCAAAATGAAGAAGGGCGCGGCCAACGACTTTTCAAAAATCCAGGGCCGGTTCAAAACCCGGCTGTCCCTGTCCAGCGCCAATGTGGACGAGGTCATCCAGGAACGCCTGCTGGCAAAGCGCGGCGAAGTCGTGGCATCCCTGCAAACGCTTCACGCGACCAAGGGCGACATCCTCAAGAACCAGCTCAGCTTCACCAACGTCGGCCCCACGCTTAAGGCGTTCAAGGATACCGACGATTTCGTGCGGAACTATCCCTTCGCGCCCTACCAGTTCCAACTGGTGCAGAAGGTCTTTGAGGCGATCCGCAAAGCCGGGGCCACGGGCCTGCACCTGTCACGCGGGGAACGCTCCATTCTGGACGCCTTCCAATCCGCCGCCAAGCAGGTAGCTGGCGAATCCGTGGGCGTGCTGGTGCCATTCTGGCGGTTTTATCCCTCCATCGAAAACTTCCTGGATACAGCGGTCAAACGCACTATCGACCAAGCGGAGACCAACCCCAGTTTGGAGCCGTTCGACATCAAACTGCTCCAGGTGCTGTTCCTCATCCGCTACGTCGAGGAAATCAAAGGCAACGTCAACAACCTGGTCACCCTCTGCATTGACGAGATTGACGCCGACCGGCTGGGCCTGCGCCGGAAGATAGAGGAAAGCCTGCAACGACTGGAGAAGGAAACCCTTATCAGCCGCAGCGGCGACAACTACTCTTTCCTGACCAACGAGGAGCGCGACATCAACCGGGAAATCAAGTCGGTCGATCTTAGCAGCGGCGAGGAGGCCAAGTTCCTGGGCGAACTCATCTTCGACGACGTGCTAAAGGGCAACCGCAAGCATCGCTACGCGGTCAACGGAAAGGATTTCTCGTTCAACTGCCTGTGCGACCTCTACCCGGTCGGCAGGCGGGTTGAAAATGGCCTGGTCGTCTCGGTCGTCAGCCCCCTGGCCGATGACTACAAGCTTTACGAAAACGCCCGGTGTATCCTGACCAGCGCCAATGAGGGTGGGCAAATCCTGCTCCGGCTGAACGATGACGAAAGCCTGGGCCGCGAGCTTCGCACCTACCTGAAGACGGGAAAATACGTCCTGCAAAAGAATGACGGGGCGCTACCGGACAGCACAAAGCGGATTCTTCGGAATTGCGCCGAAGACAACCGTATCCGCCGTGAGCAGTTGGCTGAGTCACTTTCAACGATGCTGCTGGAAGCCACGTATTACGCCGCTGGCAGCAAGCTGAAATTAAAGACCGAGGACGCCGCCAGCGCCATGAACCAGGCGCTCGATTACCTGATCCAAAACACGTTCCCGAAGATGGGTCTGCTCCAGCGGCTCAATACCGATCCGCAGCGCGAAATCCAGGCCGTGCTTCGCAGCAACGACATCGCCCAGCAGACCCTGGCAGTGCAGACTGAGGAAGCCAATCCGCAGGCGCTGGAAGAAGTCCGGGCTACGTTGACCTCTGCGCCAGGAGCAGCCGCACCATTGTCCTGCACGAGATGATCGAAACTCGCTACGGCATTCGACCCTACGGCTGGCCGGACTGGGAGGTCGTCCTGCTGGTGGCCCGGCTGGTTGTTATGGGTGAAATCCAGGTCGTGATGAACGGCGCGGTGGTGCCCACGGAGAAAGTCTATGGCGAGATCAGCGCACCGGCCAAGTGGCGCAGGATCACCATTGTCCAGCGCCGGAACGTGGATACCAAGTTGCTCCAGGCCACCCGCGCCCTGGGCAAGGAAGTGTTCGCGGAGATGGGACCAGAGAGCGAGGAGGGATTATTTACATTTTTAACCGGCAAGTTGCAAAAGTGGGACACTGATCTTCAGAGCTACAAGCCCCTGGCGGACACCGGCAACTATCCCGGTCAGAAGGAAATGACGGATGGCCTGCGAGCCGTCGCTAAGCTGTTGGCGGAGGATGACAGCTACAAATTCATCGAACGGTTCAACGCGCTCAAGTCGGAATTGCTGGAATTGGCAGAGGCATTTCACGACCTAAAAAACTTTTACGATCACCAAAAGCCAGCCTGGGAAAAGCTCCGCAAGGCATCCGAGCGATTTCAGCTCAACCGGTTGGAGTTGGAGCGCGACCCCAAGGCTGCGCCAGCCCTGAAGTGCATCCACGACATCCTGAACGCCCCATGCTCCTACAATCTCATCAAAGATGGGGACGGTCTGATCCAGACGGCCAGCGGGGTCAACGACGCGCTGGTGTCAACACGCCGCGCCGAGGCCATAGGAGTCATTGACGCGCAGATCGCCGAGATCGGCAAGGAACTGGAGGCCGTCAATGCCGACGCCGGTCTAAAAACCGCGTGCCTTCAGCCGGTGGAAGAACTGCGGAAGCAAGTCGAGCGCGAGCAAAGCCTGGCGCACATCGCCCAGGCGCAGGCCGAGGCCATGTACGCTCTGGACACCGCCATCAGCCGCGTTGAGGCCGCATTGAAAGCTGAGACGCCGCCTCCGGTTCAGCCCGGCAAAGCCGAGGTGCCAGCACCTGCCGTGAAATCGCGCTGTGTTATCAAGCCAGCAGAAATTCTAAACAAAACCTATCTGGAGACCCCGGAGGACGTGGAGGCGTTCATCAAAGAGCTGCGGCAGCGCCTCGAATCCGCCATCGCCAGGAACGAGAGAATTCAGATACGCTGATCGTGATGACGCCAAACGAACTTAAAGCCAAACTTGACGAGCTTCTCAAGCTCCCTGCCGAGACGGAGTGGGTGGAGCTTAAAGAAGCGAAGGCGAACTTCGACTCCGACGACCTCGGCAAGTACTTTGTCGCGCTGTGCAATGAGGCGAACCTGAAGGGCGAACCCACGGGCTGGCTTGTCTTCGGCATTCAGGACAAGCCGCGGAAGGTGGTCGACTCGCTGTATCGCCCAAGCCGGGCCAATCTGGACAGCCTCAAACAGGAGATCGCCCAACACACGACGGGCCGAATCACGTTCAAGGAAATCTACGAACTCCCATTGCCGGAGGGCCGGGTGGTCATGTTCGATATTCCGCCTGCGCCCCAGGGCATTCCCGTCGCTTGGAAGGGCCACTTCTACGGTCGGGACGCCCATGCTCTAGGCGCTCTTAACCTCCAGGAGATCGAGCAGATTCGCAGTCAGACCGGTCACCAGGACTGGTCGGCACAGCCTTGCCCGGCAGCCACGATTACCGATCTCGATCCGGCAGCCCTCACGCTGGCCCGCGAAAAATTCCGCCAGAAGAGCATCAGCCGCCCCTTCGCCGCCGACATCCCGAAGTGGGACGACGCCACGTTCCTGAAGAAAATCAAACTCACGCAGCACGGGAAGATCACCCTGGCCGCGCTGATTCTGCTCGGCAAATCGGAATCCACCCCGCGCCTCTCGCCTGCCGTGACTCAAATTACCTGGAAGATGGACGCAGAGGAGCAAGCTTACGAGCACTTCGATCCGCCATTCCTGCTCAACGTCAATGGCGTCTTTGCTCGCATCCGCAATCTGAAGTTCCGGCTTCAACCCTTCAATCAACTTGTCCCCATCGAACTGGAGAAATACGACGCCAAGGTCGTCCTGGAGGCCCTGAATAACTGCATCGCCCACCAGGATTACACCCGCCAGTCACGCATTATCGTCGTGGAGAAGGCCGACCGGTTGATCTTCGAGAACGCCGGCGGCTTCTTTGAAGGCTCGCTGGACGATTACCTTTTCCGCGACCGCATCCCGCGCCATTACCGCAACCGCCTGCTCGCCGAGGCGATGGTCAGCCTGGACATGATTGACGCCCTGGGCATGGGCATCAAACGGATGTTTCTTACCCAGCGCAAGCGATTCTTCCCTCTGCCCGAATACGACTTCTCCCAGCCCGACACGGTGCGGATGGAAATCATGGGCCGGTTAATTGACGAAAACTACAGCCGTGTCCTGATCGAGAAAGCCGACCTTGATCTGGGCACCGTCGTCGCACTCGACAAGGTTCAGAAGCACAAACCGCTAACGCCCGACGAACTTAAGCTCCTCCGCCGTCTCAAACTCGTTGAAGGCCGTGCCCCCAACGTGTTTGTCGCCTCCAGGATTGCCGCCATCACCGGCGACAAGGCCCAATACATCCGCAACCGCGCCTTCGACACCGATCATTACAAGAAAATGATCCTCGATTTCATCCGCGAGTTCGGTTCAGCCAACCGCAAGGACATTGATGACCTGCTTAAGGGCAAGTTGTCGGATGTACTGACACCAAACCAACAAGCCGTAAAGATCAAGAACCTGTTGGCGGAGATGGCTCGCAAAGATGGTACCATCCGCAACTTGGGATCACGAACCAAGCCCGGTTGGAAGTTGACCAAATGAGCGCGAAAATTATCCAAGAATATCCAAGCTTTCCAACCATAAACAGAGGCATGATTTTCATATCCACATGGGCACAAATACCTTATAAATACATGAACGAGCAAAATATTATCCAAGGTTATCCAAGATCAGCCTCCTTTTCCCAACTTTTCTTCCGCCGCGTAAACGGCTTCAAGCGGTCTATCACATTCTACGACGGGTTTTATTCGTATTATCCGAAAAATGCATCCAAAAATCCATAAAAGTATCTTTATTTAATCTTTATCCTATTCTGCAACTCATTGGATTCAAGCATGTAACAAATACTCGTAACCTCCGCAAAAATAATCCAAGAAAAGAGTATTTTACGAATAAAACCCGCTGGGGCATGTTTTCCATCTCGCTGAAAGTCAACGCGTTGCTTTTACTACTACCAACGATAAATTATCCAAGAATATCCAAGGTTTTAGAAGTAAATGGCCATCCATTAGCTTCGCATCTACTTGTGAGTGAGGAACTTCCTTTTACTTCTAGCAGCTCGAAATTCGCCATTATTAGAAGTAAAAGAAAAACAATTTCCCATCCGCGTTATCCGCGCCATCCGTGGTCAATCTCTGCGCTCTTTGCGTTCCCTGCGGTTAAATCCCTGTCCGGTTCGTCTCCGTGTCTCCGTATCCCCGTGGTAAAATCTCAGCCATGAACCGTTCCGCCCTCAAATCTTACGCGCCACGCGCCCGGCTCGATTTCATCCGCGCCGTCACCGACCGTGCCGCCTTTTACGGTGTTTTCCCCGACCGGATCGAACCGATTACGGAATCCGGTGACGTGGTTCTCATCAGTGGCCGCGCTTTTCCACGGGTGGTGTCAATCCAACGACGAGCCTTGGTGGACCGAATCCAGGAAAAGAGCTTCGACCAGGTCATGGAGGCGATGGCCTACACCTGGTTCAACCGCTTCGTCGCGCTCCGCTACATGGAACTGCACGGCTACCTCGATCACGGCTACCGCGTTTTGTCCCCCGCCCCCGATCTAACCACGGAGACACTGAGGGCACAGAGTGGGGAAGATTCCGATGCGAAGAACCTCCGTGATCTCCGTGCCTCCGTGGTTCAAAACCCGGAAATCCTCGATCACGCCGAACACGTTACACTCCCGGGCCTTGAACCCCAGAAAGTCATCGAGCTGAAATTAAATGGTGGCCAGGACGCGGTCCTTTACCGCCTGCTTCTCGTAGCCCAGTGCAACGCGCTCCACGAGGCCATGCCGTTCCTGTTCGAGAAGATCGCCGACGAGACCGAACTTTTCCTACCCGACAATCTTCTTCACTCCGATTCCCTCATCCGCAAGCTCGTCAACGAAATCGAGGAGGCCGACTGGCAGCAGGTCGAAATCATCGGCTGGCTCTACCAGTTTTACATCTCGGACAAAAAGGACGAGGTCATCGGCAAGGTGGTCAAAAGCGAGGACATCCCCGCCGCCACGCAACTGTTTACGCCCAACTGGATCGTTAAATACCTCGTCCAAAACACGCTCGGTCGCCAATGGCTGGCCACGTATCCCGATTCCCCGCTCCGCCAGCAGATGGAATATTACATCGAGCCGGCGGAGCAGACCGACGAAGTGAAGGCGCAGCTCGCCGCCATCACACCCAAGAGCCTCGATCCCGAAAAACTCACGCTGCTCGATGATGCCTGCGGCTCCGGCCACATCCTGGTGGAAGCCTACGACCTGTTCAAAGCCCTCTACCAGGAGCGGGGCTACCGCAGCAAGGACATCCCCCGGCTCATCCTCGAAAAGAACCTGTTCGGCTTAGAGATTGACGACCGTGCCGCCCAACTCGCCGCCTTCGCGCTACTGATGAAGGCCCGTGCAGATGACCGCCGCATCTTCGCCGACCGCATCCAGCCTAACGTCATCGCCATCCAAGAAAGCAAGGGTCTGGAAAATCTACTGCGGCCCGACCCGGCTGCCGCCTCTGGAGCACATGAACTGCCGTTTGTCGATAACGACCTATTCCCAGACACGCAAAAGCAGCTCACGCTGAACAAGCCGACGAAGGGCAGCCCCTTAGCAGCGGTTGAACCGTGTCTGCGTGAACTCATCAAGCTGTTCGAGCACGGCAAGACCTTTGGCTCGCTTATCCGCGTCCCGACCAACTTGGCCGAGAAACTGCCAACAGCACGCCAGAGCATCGAAGCCATGGTCGCTATGAGCCAGCTATGGGAAAATCGCGCTGCCACGCTGCTGCTGCCGCTTTTGAGACAGGCTGAGTTACTGGCTAAGACCTACGCTATCGTAGTTCGAAAAAAACGGACAGTTTTGGGTTCGACCCCAGGCGAGTTGCGATTAACGAAAAATGCCCGAAAACTGTGGAATAATGCGATGGCTATGTCAGGAGTTCTGGAATCACGCCGGCTGCTACGGTGGTTGGCCCAGCAATATCGGCATGTCATTCCGGCCAGCCCACTCGTCGGACGCTCGGGGCAGGTTATTATCTTTGATTCCGTGTCTCCAACTGCTCTAATCCTGACACTGCGGGTGGGAAAACGGGCACGACCAGACGTACGCAGGTCCTTCTACCAGGCGCACCGTTGGCCGTTTGCTGAGCC
>Ga0209538_1001764_pt1 | contig 11287 bp, 5 predicted proteins | sample BarGraNGADG00211_2_FD_184492 | JGI IMG/M metagenome (GOLD analysis project Ga0209538, IMG submission 184492) | Arctic peat soil microbial communities from Barrow, Alaska - Barrow Graham LP Ref core NGADG0004-211 (SPAdes) (version 2) | ecosystem: Environmental > Terrestrial > Soil > Wetlands >... | reverse complement strand
TCCGATCTGCCATTCCGACACCAGCCTACACTAACCCCGCAGGTGGCCCCCTCATGGATGCCGCTAATGCGGCCTTTGCTGAATATCAGAAGAGCGCAACTGGCGCAGCCAACAACGAACTTGACGCACAAATGGCCCAAGCCAACTCTATTATCAATAGCGGTGGCACTTGGAAGGCATTACAACCAATAGCCGATAAGCAGATGCAAGATTCTATGGCCGCTTTGATGCAGATTTCTGTCGTTGCAAAGGCCAACGTGGAGGCCAGCAAGGCTGCCCTCGATACACAGGAGGCTGCGGACTATCAGGAAATCATAGATGTTCTTGACAAGAACCTTGACGGTGCTCGCAAGAGAACCACAGAGGATATGAATGGCCGTGGACTATTCTTCTCAACCGTACTTGACTCAGTAATGGGACAGGTTGAGGCAGCTAGTACCACAGAGAAGGGTCACGCAGCAGCACAGAGCAAGGCACGCTATGCAAAGATAGCCTCTGACATGGCTGTTATGACCGGAAACATTGATATTGAAGTCCTTAAGGGCAATGCCTCAGCTGTCGCTCAGTACACGGCACAGATGCTACAGGTTGTTGCTCAGGACGAGCAGACCAAGCAGGAAATGGCAGCTCTCGTTGCTAAACTCTCTGTTCAGAAGATGGGAGTTATTGATGCAGTTGCTGCACAGGTATTTGCAACAGGACAACAGATGCAGGCAACGGCCTTTGGTCAGCAGTCACAACTTAACGCTGACGCAGCCAATGCTGCAAATACAAAGTTCAGTCAGCAGACACAACTTAGCGAACAGGCATTTAATCAGCAAGCACAACAGAACACTGACGCGATGAATGCCGCGATTACTAAGTTTAGTCAGCAAGCACAGATTAACCTTGATGCTGCCAATGCCCAAGCTACGGCCTTTAATCAGCAAGGACAACTCAGCGATAGAGCTTTTAATCAACAGGTACAACAGAATGCCGATGCAGCTAATGCTGCGGTTGCGAAGTTTAGTCAACAGGAACAGGTCAAACTTGATGCGGCTAATGCCCAAATAACGACTTTTAATCAGCAAGCACAGCTCAGAGGCGAAGCGGCCAATGCTACTCAACAGGCTTATGCCAACAAAACTGAAGCTGCAAATACGGCCTTCACTCAGAATCTACAGACTAATGCCGCGTCCAACGATGCAACAGCTGCGGCACAACAACAGTTCGTCAACACGATGGGACAATATGCTGGCGACTATCAGGCGGCTATCAATAACCTAGACCCAAGTGACCCGCTATACACCTTTAAGTCGGGAATGCTTGCAGCTGACAGACAGACTAAACTTGTCGGTGTCGCAGCTCAAACGAAAACGGATTTCCTCAACACAATCAATCAGTATGCTATTGATTTCCAAGCTCAGATAAATAAGGTGGCGAATGACGGAAACACGACCAATGATTGGCAGCTTCCTTACTTGAAAATAGCAAAGATGCAGAAGGTAAGTGACCAGCTCGTAGCTCAAGCTGAGTATGATGCAACTAAGGCTAAGGCAGATGCCCTTGTGGCATATCAGAACAAGCAGCTCGACCTGCAATGGTTCAACGCTACGACTCAGAGAATCAATGCCTCAGGTTCAGCAAGTGGAACATCGAAAGCCTATGCACTATCAGGAGGCGGCGGAGCAGGTGGTTCAGGTGGCGCTGGCGGAACGGCTAAGGCTGCTCCCAATGTCTGGACTCACCCTGCGGCCCTTGCCTTTAAGCTGGCCTATGATAAGGTTGTGAATATGCCCGTTGGGACGACAGTTGACGCAAGCATAGCTCAAGACCCAAATATCGTTGGTTCCGGCGTTACTCTGAATATTGGAGATACGTGGACAGAACAATCAAAGGCTGCCTATATCGCCGCAAACAAGGGGCTATACGATTCAGCTATGAATGCTCTTAACGTATCTGACATTTGGAGTCCAAACAATCCAAAGTTCTCTCCCCCATTCAAGGCAATGCTCCAAGGAATGATAAACCAAGGAATTCAAATAAACGAGGCGAATATAGGTTCACAAATTCTCGCTCAAGCAGATGAACCATCTGGCAAACCGGGTCTTTCTGGACAGACCGGTGGGGCTATGGGGGCCGAGTACGATGCTTTGATGGCAGAGTTTATTAGAAATAAGTAAAGGAGCATTATGGTATTTAAGAAACTTATCCTACCTCCATTTCAAAAGGCGACGACTCCGGGCGTAAAGCCCGGACTGTCTTCACCAAGCACATCAAAATTTAAGAGACTTAACTTGGGCTACAAGTTTAGCTATGCTCAAGCGCCAACGCAGAAAGCTCCCGTTAAACCTGCTCCGGTAGCACTACGCACCGCTCCTGCGTCAGCTGGTGGCGGCAGGGGAACTATCAATAGGGGTGTTATATCTCAAGCAGAGTTAGCTAAGGCCGATACAAGGACAAAGCCAGCTCCATCTTATCGTGTAACCAAGACCCCGGAGCTATACAAAACTGATACGGGAAAGTATGCGGCAAGAACAACTCCAACGCTTGTCCTAAGGACGGAAAATGACCCCGCCGAACTAACTCCGAAAATTATTAAGGCACTAGGTTTGACCTTAGTTCATGGAGTTAACACTGGCGCTAAGGAAACCCAAGGGCTGCCTTCTGCATTTGCTGGATATTCAGCAGAGAAGGAGCTACAGTTGATAGAGGAACGTCTTAACGGAATTGATAACCCCGCAGTTTCGGGCGTTGTTTGGTTGAATCAACCCCACGATGTTCTTGTTAAGATGTATGCCGAAGCTAAGACCCGTGTTGCAGCCAACAACAGCAAAATGCTATCTGTTCAGAATCACATTGCTTCTGACATTGCCGCAAGCCCCGGACTCTATGCAACAGTAGCTACCGGTGATAAGAGTTGGGATGTCGTTGCAAACTTTACAAAGGACATTGGAAGTGGAGCAGTATCAGAGGGTCTCGCTTTAGGAATTAGTGCTATAACTGGTGGTGCCGCAGCCCCAATTGTTGCTCCCCTATTTGGCCTATGGTCTCTGTCTGGAAAGTATGCAGAGGCTATTGGTGCAGGGATTGATGGTAAGCGAGCAACGCAGACCGCTGAGTTTTCCGGAGTCGTTAACTGGCTCGGAGAGTATATACAGCTCAAGGCATTTGGTGCAGGAAAGAGTCTCCTAACGAGAACGGTATCAGACGAAGCACAGGATGCCCTTACTACGCTTGGAAAGCAAATAGCCCTTGACTCTATGCCTAAGATTTTGGCAAGAGCGGGACAGTTGAAGGCAGCAGCCGGAAGTCTCGGCGCCGCCTACGCCAAGCTTACTATGGCCGGTGGAGCTAGAGCTATCGGCACGGACATGATTGAGAACGGAGCGCAGGAACTAATAGAGTCTCTTGGAGAGGACTTAGGCGATTACCTTAATGGAGTTAAGGTATTTAACAAGGAAAGCGCTTGGGCTTCACTAGGAAAGGGTATTAAAGCCGGACTCATTGGTTCTATTCTGGCTAGTGGTACGAGCGTTATGGTTGGTGGTGTTAGCTACACGATGGACAAGAGAGCCCTCAACAACATAGGCTCTGCCATAAAACAGGCCACAGGTTCCGTGGTGTTTGCGAAAGCAGGTGCGGACGCTGCTGCCGTGGAGATAGAGAACGCAAACTCTCCCGAAGTGAATGCGGAATTGGGGCAGAGGATTGGGGTTCTGGACTCTACGAAGATGAACGCGGAATCCTATAAAACGGCTTTTCAGACTCAGCCTGTCGTTTTTGCATCCGTAGAAAGGACTGGCGAGAAGTTAAACAATTGGGCCAAGACTACTGCGCTAGGAAAGTTGCTTGGTGGATTGAAACCGAACCGTGGAACATACGAGGCAATGGACGGAAGTATGACCCATGAGAATAGCTTTACCTTTACAAATGTTGAGGCTGGCTTTAAGTTTGCAGCAGCCGCAGGACAGGAAAGCGTTCTCTATGGTGACGGTAAGGGAAACTGGTGGTTCATTGACCCACGTACTCACGAGATAGTTGGAACAGCCAAGGACATTAACTTCGCACCGCTAGGGGGGAAAACAATCTCTACCCTTAGAGAGAAGAAGGCCATTGGCTTCTCATTTGATAATGTAGAATTTGGAGTTGAGGCACCCTCATCCCCATTACTCAATGCCGCCATTAATAGCAAGAACGATTCACCGGAAGGTATGGGGTTCAACGAGCAGGGTCTACCTACTTATTATTCCGGCCCCGACACGGCAATGAGCGGAACATCACAAACCTTAGAAGCAGCCCCAACATTGGGGAACGCAGCGCCCGCTTATCTCTACCATCAAACCACATCTACCGCCCTTGAGGGAATTAAGAGGGAAGGGATGACAACAGGTGACTTCACGGCTGGTAATGCAATTGATTTCCCCGGCAATAATACTATTCGCATCAAGTCCTCAGTGTTACAGAATCCGCAAATCGGAGAGTACGGCAAGGGTGTTGAGTGGTCTCTTCCTAACTATGAACAACAAGGCCCGATTGCTGCAACCAATATTGAGGTCAAGACAAAGAATGGGTGGCAGTCTCTTGTACCATTCCTGAGCAAGAATATTCTTAAGGCTCTTCCTGCTCTTAGCGAAATGGCACCCCACGACATCATGCGTTGGGCTGGTATTACCGAAGAACAGATTGCCGGAATGTCTGACAAGGTTGTTGCTGGTTTCGCAAAGAGAGTAGAGACCGCATACAATGTGGCAAAGACAAAGTACGGAAAGAACATGGCCTCTGTCGTTTCCACGATGATTAAACCCTATGAACAGTGGGGTCTTGAGGAATACAATTCCATCAGGGAATTCTCCGCATCCATTCTAGGTGAAGAGAATGTTGACCTTGTAACAAAGATTCTTGCCGCAACAAGTGCCGGTATGCAGGTTGGAGCAAACGTTACCCTGACAGAAAAGGCACTGGGTATTATCCTTACAGAAGGAAGACTCCCAACTGGAGCTGATGGCTTCATGGGTGCTCATATAGAGAATATGAGAAAGATTCTCGCTGGTATAGAGCTACCAAAGGTTGGAGAGTTCGCCCAAGCTATTCTCGGAAATGATAGTGCTCTTGTAATAGATAGGTGGATGGCTCGCTTCTGGTTTAATGCTGAAAACCCAACAAATGAACAGAGACTTGTTGCAAAAGCACTAACAACTCAGGTGGCTAAGAAGTCGGGGATGACTCCCCGTGAAATGCAAGCAGCTATCTGGCAATATGCGAGAGAGAAAGCTGGTGAAAAAGCAGAAGGTTCTTTCGCTAAATATGGGGAGATAAAGGCTCATGCAGACGAAATCAAGTTCTTACAAGACCTCCTTGCCAAAAGGAACGCAGTTAATCAACAACCTATCACAGACGAAGCTGGAAATGTTAATGAAATTACTCCTTTTGCAACAGATGGTGCAATCAGTCCAAGAGCAGCAGCAGCCGCAGCCAAGCTAGACAAGTCGGGGTATAACGCCCCCTCTTCTGCTACCCTCTTCTATCAAACTCAGTACGGTGGACAGCAGCAAAGCGGCACTGGGCCAGCTCCAACAACAATGACGATTACGGCTGGTGGAAATCCCGTACTTACGAACCAGCAAGGAGAGCAGGTAGCTGTTCTACCAACGCTTCTTAAGACAAAGCCGATAAGTAACTTTGCCTCTCAGGATAAGTTATCTCACGCAGAAGAGTTGTATAAGGATGACATCAATGTTCTCAGAAACTTGGGCTATCTTGATGGTTACACCTATAAGTTGCTAACGGTTATCCGTGGTTCCTCAACAGTTACAGAGTATGCCCTTCTCCACGGACTGGCACCATTGCCGGATGGAGCGAAGCAATCCTTTGCTCCCGGAGTTAAGTTGACCCCATTCATGGAGCTCGGAGAAACCCTTAAGAAGAACGGGCTCACGGAAGAGGACTTAAACAAATTCTCTATCCTATATGCGGGTTCAAAGGGAAATCCCGTCAACGTGGATTCAATGCCAGAAGTAAACATGTTAAAGCAAGGTAAGGGAAAGCTGGAAGATAAGCTTGATTCAGTAAAAAGGAATGCTCTAGCGGAACTCGCAGCCTATACCCCCGAACAGTATGCCTTGCTTAAGGGTATCATGGATGAGGCGCACAAGTACCTCGCCCCTATCGTCAACACCATGCACGCCAATGGGATGCCTCTTGGAAAGAATCTTGACAGATTCATGATAGATGATTGGATTGACGCCTATGTCTCATCCGCTGAACCTAATTCTAGCGGGATGGACGCATCCTCACCTACTCAGGAAAAGAACATTGAAAACGTAAGCCACAAGCAGGTGACAGGGTACCTGAACGGTATCGTAAACACCATGAACAGGTACAATCAGTGGTTTGAATACAATGAGTACGTTAAGCGATTCTCTACTGAGATGGGATATGTTAGCGAGAAGGCAGTCAAGGGGGCACCAACCTTCTTCGTAGCGCCAACCTCAGCCTTGGACGAAGGAATCAGGTGGGTAGACGCTCCCGACCATATCAAGAGACAAATAACGAGCATCATCAGTAGAGCCCATGCAACATGGGGACTCCTTAATACTGACATCTATAGCAAGCTGATGACCGCAGAGAGAGAGTTGAAGCTCATGACTCCCGCATTTGCACAGACGAATACTGTTCGCGATGGTGCCCTCGTTCTAACGAGATATGGCATTCACCCTGTCGCTATGGCGAACACCATCCTCAAGCTCATCATGGGGAAGTCTGAAAAGTCCTCTGGATTGGTTGGAATGGGTACACCAAACGAACTTACGGGAAATGTCTTTAATGATTTCCAGAACATTGACCATGCCGTAGCTCTCACTCATATGCAGAGACTATTCCAGTACATTCACGACAACGTGCTCGGAGTCTCTGAATCAATAGGAAGGAACTACGCATTTAATGTCGAGCAGGCTGGTGGTAAGTCAGAGATAGAGCAGATGTACGCACTGATAGCCAGTTCAGCAGACTTTACTGTATATGGTAGCTCAGAAACGGCGGCCAATATAAGAAAAGCTTGGCAATTCTCTCAGGCATCTCTTGACGTTTCCATGACTTGGGATTTGGCTATCAAGGAACTTGGAACGAAGATGGCTAGCGACAATATGGGTGTCAAGTTTGAGGGATTCTCCGCAGCCGCAATTCTTATCGCAAGTATCGCCGCCGGTATCGCATTCAAGGCTAGGGAGAAGGAAAGAAAAGAATTACAGGACTACGTTTCTCAGAACAAGATACCTATCAGGATTGGTAACAAAATTATCACCATCCCTGAGGGCTTCAACACAGGGGCCCTGCTCGAGAATACAATCTCAACCATTGTCGCCGGAATGATGAGTGGAGATTCTGTTGGAGAAATTACTAGCGGGTTAGGACAGGATGTGTATAGCGGTATCGTTGGAATGATTGGAAGGGATGGAGACCCCGGAATCAGAAGCATCGCTTCGACCTTAACACCAACGCTATTTGAGCCTATCACGAGAGTCCTACTCAATGTGCAGTATGGTGGCGGTGAGATTGACCCCATGACTTGGGGCCTAAATTGGACTCACTACTTCAAGAGCACGACCAGTGTGGCAAAGAAACTCGCACAGGAAATGCACGACCTGTCTGGTGGAAAGCTGGACATCTCACCTATCAAAATGGACTATCTCGTTAAGTCCTATCTTGCAAGGTATGGAACAGCACTGACTAAGTTGGATAGCACCGGAGCAAAGAGTGCCGTTAGCGGATTTATGGCACAGCAGTTTGTCATTCCAGTTCCAGAGGGAATCAAGACACAGGCGTACTCTGACTGGCAAGACGGCTATGCTAAGATAGCGGATGACCTCGCACAAGCTAAGAAGGGGAACTATCCAATGTCTCAGCTCATGGTAAACGATTTCCAGCTATTGAGCAGTATCAATAAGATGTTCCCTAAGCAGACCACGGCACAGGCAGTGTTCGCACTATCACTCTATGGTTTGACCGTCCTTGACGCTTATGCTAAGCACAGGAAGGAAAAGGTACAGAAATAAAGTGACCTAATCTCTCCACGGAAAAATTTTTAGAATCAGACTTTATTTTTAGGTATAAAAATAGCCCCTACAGCAGATACTTTTGAAAGTATCCGTTGCGGGGGCTTCTTCATTCATACGATTGTTTCTCAGGACTATAGTAGATTAGTTTGCTTGTTTGGTGTAGTATGTACCTCTTTTGATTTTAGAGCATCGCTATGGGGCTAATTAGGGGCCCCCATTGGTATTTATTGTTTTGAGTACCAGCGGTCTAAATAATATTGCCACAGTTCCCTAAATCTTTCCGGGTTAGCTTGGAATTTTGCTCCAAGTGAATCCACTATGTAGAGATTTCCATTGGTAGCTTCTGTAATCTGAATGGTTCCGGTACCATCATGTACGATGGTGTGTTCCCTTCCAGTGATAGGCGCAATTTTGTGAGAGTCAAGAATTGCTGTCGGGTTGGTGAGGCGACGTTCCAAGTGATGACATATCTCGGCAGGATTATAGCTGACGACTGACATGACACCCTGTTGTATAACCTGACGGGAAATCCACGTAAAAGCTTCATCGAGGTTTCCTAGATAGCTACCGTGATTGTGGGGGTTCATCTACTTTCAATCCCTTTTCAATCAAGGGCAGAACCGTCTCAAGGATAGCCCAATTCCCATCACGATACCGTGGGTCTATCGCTAGGGTTTCTATAATGGTGTAAAGGATAAGCCTGTCGCACTGTTTGTAACTCTTTCTCGCCCACCATTTCTCCCACCAGTGCATACTCATCGGATTTCGCATCGCAAAGTAATTAAGGTCGGCAAGCTGTTTCTTCATCTTCTTGATGTTGTTACGCAGTCTCTTCTCGCTAATCATAGAGCTCTCCTTCTACAAAGAAGTGTGATATAAAGAAATAGTCACTTTTGTTCCCGGAATTGATTTGAAAGGTGACTACTCCCTTGGCGGATTTCTCCAGTGGGTAGTATATTGCCTTAGCTAGTTCGTTTGTCCATTTAGGCCACTTATGTCCACGGTAGTATTGGACTGTTTCTCCGTCTGTTCTACAAACAACAAATAGTGCAAATCGCTCTATATTGTACATGTGCTCCACCCGCAGTTCGTGCAGTGCTTGCAACCCTCTTCCTTGATAATAGGAGAGCCGCACACTGGACAAAGCTCAACAGCGTTGATTACCTGTCCCTTTCTGGAGCCGTCACGGTAGACGGTGAATCCACGAACGCCAGATTTCCATGCCTCTTGCATGAGTTCCCAAAGATAGGAGCTATTGTAGTAGCTCGGTACCGCTATGGTCTTGGATATATTATTGTCCACGACGGTTTGGAGCGATGCGAGCATTTTGAGATGAGCAGTTGGGTCAATCTCTTGTGCCGTCTCAGCAAGCTCACGTAGTTCGCGTGGGAGCGAAGGTATTTGCGTAAGAACCCCGCCTTCATTTTCAATCTGACGTATGAGCTCTGGTGTGGCCTCAACCTTATACTTAGCGAGTAGAGTGCGGAGTATTCCCGCTTCAACGTGGTATGTCTCATCCCCAATTCTCCTTTCATAGGTATAGCTGAACACTGGTTCTACTCCTGATGAACTGGTGTCCAGTATCATGCTTATCGTGCCAGTAGGTGCGATACAAGTAATGACAGAGTTACGAACAGGGAGATGCCCGATACTAACATAAAGCCCCGTGCTTCCTTTTTCCTTTGCAAGTTCCTCAGAGTAGTGCCTTCCAGTATTGGTGATGAGGGCAAGAAGGTCTTGTGCTGCTTTTCTTCCCTCTTCGAAGCTATACTTGAGTCCGTTGAGTAGAAGCCAGCCGTGAAGGCCCGTAACGCCAAGGCCGATTTTTCTTGTTCTCTGCACAGCCTCTCGTATGCCGTCAACGGGGTACACGTTGAGGTCAATGGTGTCGTCCAGAAAGCGGACGGCTGTTCTGACAACACTCTGTAAGCGCTCCAATTCATTCCTGCTCTTGAAAACATCTGCGAAGTGTTCAAGGTTTATGCTCCCTAGATTACATGCCTCCTTATCATAGAGGCTGACTTCACCGCAAGGATTAACTCCGGTGAGCGGCCCAAGCTGTGGAGTAGGGTTGTTCTTCTCAATGGTATCAGTGAAGATAACTCCGGGCTCTCCATTTTTAACTGCGTTCTCAAGTATCAGGCTCATGATGTGCGAGGCTTTGACAACCTTAACCACCTGCCCATTCACACGTGAGCGCAGTTCCCAATCACTATCGCGTGTCATGCAGGCTTCCATGAACTTATCGCTGATAGCCACACTGATGTTGAAGTTTGAGAGCTTTCCGTCCTCAAGCTTGCTATTGATGAAATCTTCAATCTCAGGGTGGTCTACTGAGAGCAGGGCTATATTAGCTCCACGTCTCTTCCCTCCCTGCTTAACGATGTTCGTTGCAGCATTGAATACCTCAAGGAATGATAAGACTCCCGATGCAACCCCATGAGTAGAGCGCACGATAGCGCCCTTCTCCCTGAGCTTGGAGAAGGAAAAGCCTGTGCCACCACCATGCTGCTGAATAAGTGCCATATCCTTGATAGCCTGAAAGATGCCCCCCATATCATCGGGAACATCTAGCACAAAGCAAGCGCTCATCATCGGATACTCGGTTCCAGCATTCATCAGTATCGGACTTGAGGGCATGAAATCGCCCTTGTCCATCATGATGAAGAACCTTGCCGCCCAAGCATCTCTCTCTATTTCCTGACTTGCTATAAAGTTGGCAACCCGCCTGAACATCCCATCAACACTCTCGCCGGGAAGCAGGTAGCGACTTTTTAATATCGGCGCAATGTAATCGTTTATCTGCACTTTTCCTCCTTTTTTTATGTAAGGGTGGTGGGTAGTGCGGTTCAGCCACGGTACGTCCGTCACCCTTACTTTGTTAAGGCTGGCTCCGCGCCATTTGACTTGACGTTGCCGATTGTCGGCTGAACGACAATTCTAGCAAGCAAGCACCCACATTTGACCAACGGGCTCTCTTCGCCCAAACCCAGTAGGGTTGGTAGCCGCCCGTTTCTTTTTCCGGCGTGTGGCTAGCACATCTTTAATCGCTCGTTAAGCGAACCGGGGTAGTGCTGGCTGAGAACAGCTCACACACCTGAATCTTCTCATTTAAGGTTATCTGCCACGTTCCCGTGACGGGTGTGCTCAAACGGAACCACCAGCTGCTGGCCCGCTCCAATCGGTACAGGTGCAAACCCCGCCAAATCTATCGGAGCGATTTATACAGATTTCTTGCGAGAGGCGGGTGG
>Ga0209538_1001762_pt1 | contig 11293 bp, 10 predicted proteins | sample BarGraNGADG00211_2_FD_184492 | JGI IMG/M metagenome (GOLD analysis project Ga0209538, IMG submission 184492) | Arctic peat soil microbial communities from Barrow, Alaska - Barrow Graham LP Ref core NGADG0004-211 (SPAdes) (version 2) | ecosystem: Environmental > Terrestrial > Soil > Wetlands >... | reverse complement strand
CCAGGTGCGTCGGCTGCACTCCCCTGGGGGGTCGCCGTACCGTCCGGCGTAGCCCCTGCGCTGTCGTCGGCGTCTTCCGCCCGCCGCACCTGGATGCGTGCCGCGCGTCGTCCGTCCAGCTCGGTCACCGTCATGTCGAACGTCGACTCAGCCCTCCCGATGACCTGCGGTACGACGACGCGTACCGTGTCTCCGACGTCCGGCAGCTCACCACGCTGAGCGACCCAGTAGCCGGCGACCGTGTCGTACGGTCCTTCGGGGAGCTCGTACCCGGTCCGATCAGCGAACTGCTCCAGCGTGAGCAGTCCGTCGACCTCGACGGCGCCCGAGATCCTCACGATCGAGACATGGGCGACGTCGTACTCGTCCTGGATCTCGCCCACGAGCTCCTCGACCAGGTCCTCGAGCGTCACGATGCCCGCGGTGCCTCCGTACTCGTCCCGCACGATCGCCAGCTGGGAGCTCGTACGCCTCATCTCGGTCAGCGCGTGGAGGATCTTGACGGTCTCGGGCAGGGACGTGACCGGCCGTACGAGCCGTGACACCGGCATGTTCCGGGTGGCCGGGTCGAGGTCCATGAGATCGCGGACATGCAAGAAGCCCAAGACGTCGTCGACCGTCTGGCCGGTGACCGGGTAGCGGCTGTGCGGCGCGCCCTGGACCTCGCGCAGCGCGACGTGCGCGGGCATCGACCCTGCAAGGAAGTCGACCTCGGTGCGCGGCACCATCACCTCGCGCAGCGACCGCTCCCCCGCGTCGAACAGCTCGTGGACGATCTTGCGCTCCTCGGCGCCGAGCGACTGGGAGCCCGTGACGAGCGCCCGGATCTCCTCCTCAGTGACCTGTTCGCGCCCAGCGTTCGGATCGCCGCCGAACAGACGCACCACGACGTTGGTCGACACGCCCAGGAACCAGATGAGCGGGCGTACGGCCTTCGCGATGGCGTCGACCATCGGAGCGAGCGCCATGGCGAACGCCTCGGCGCGCTGCATGGCGAGGCGCTTGGCGGCGAGCTCACCCAAGACGATGGAGAAGTACGAGATGACGATCGTAATGACCACGAGCGCCAGCGTCTTGGCGAGACCCTCGGGCATTCCCCAGCCGACGAACACGGGCGCGAGCAGATCCGACAGCGTCGCGCCGCCCAATGCGGCGGAGAGGAAGCCCGACAGGGTCACGCCGATCTGTACGGCGGACAGGAACCGGTTCGGTGACTGCGCCAGCTCGGCAACCTTCGCGCCTCGCTTGCCGCGCAACGCGAACTGCTTCAGCTGCGCCTCTCGGAGGCTGACCAGCGACATCTCCGCGGCGGCGAACACGCCTCCGATGAGGATGAAGACCAGGATCAGCAGGATGTCTTGCAGAACGGGAGCCATGTCACACCCCCGCACGCACTGTCTGGGTCACTCACGGGAGGAGTCTATCGAGACCAGCATAACCCACCCGCCGAGGAGAGGTCCTCTCCCCGAGCGCTTGCCGGTTGCCCGGGCATCATGTGCCGGTCACGCGGCTGTGACAGGCTGTACGACGTGCCTTTGAACATCTCCGTCATCGGGACCAACTACCTGGGCGCGGCCCACGCGGCGGGCATGGCCGAGTTCGGACATCGGGTCATCGGCGTCGACATCGACGCACGCCGCGTGGAGGTGCTGAACTCGGGGCGCTCAACGATCTTCGAACGGGATCTCGAGCCGATGCTCGCGCGGCACACGGCCACGGGACGGCTGCGGTTCACCACCGACTACCGCGAGATCGCCAACTGGGCAGACGTCCACTTCCTGGCCGTCGGAACCCCCGCCCAACCGGACGGCTCGGCCGACCTGGCGCAGGTGTTCTCCGTCGCCGAGACACTCGGCCCCTTGCTGACGAAACCGACGGTGATCGCCGGCAAGTCGACGGTCCCCGTCGGTACGGCCATGAAGCTCGAGGCCCGACTGCGCGAGCTGGCGCCGGCGGGCGACGGCGTCCAGGTGATGTGGAACCCCGAGTTCCTGCGCGAGGGCTACGCCGTCACCGACACGCTGCGTCCCGACCGGATCGTGCTGGGTACGCACTCGCCCGAAGCGCTGCGCATCATGCGGTACGTCTATGCGCTGCCGATCTCGGAGAACGTGCCGATCATCGAGTGCGACATCGCGACCGCGGAGCTCATCAAGACCGCCGCCAACGCGTACCTCGCCATGAAGATCTCGTTCATCAACGCGATGGCGCAGATGTGCGAGGCGGCCGGCGGCGACGTCGTACTGCTCGCCAACGCGCTGGGGTACGACTCCCGCATCGGCCGGGAGTTCCTCAATGCCGGTCTCGGTTTCGGAGGCGGCTGCCTGCCCAAGGACATCGCCGCGCTCGCGCACCGAGCCGACGAGCTGGGCGTACCTCAGCTCGCCGAGCTGATCAGCGCGGTCGAGCACATCAACTCGACGCAGCGCGACGAGATGACGCGGCTCACGATCTCGGCCCTCGGCGGGGACGCGACGGGCAAGCGGGTCGCCGTTCTCGGGGCGACGTTCAAGCCCGGTACGGACGACACGCGAAACTCGCCGTCACTCACCGTGGCGGCCGCCCTCGCGAAGGCTGGGGCGGAGGTCCGCGTGTACGACCCACAGGCGCACATCGATCTCCCGGGCGTCACCCAACATCCCAGCGTGCTCGAAGCACTCGCCGACGCCGACATCGTGCTGCACCTCACGGAGTGGCCCGAGTTCCGCCAGCTCGACCCGGCATCCCTGGACGGCACCGTACGGAACAAGGTGCTCATCGACGGCCGACTCAAGCTCCACCGACCCACCTGGCAGCGTGCGGGATGGAAGGTCATCCAGCTGGGACGTGCCTCGACCTGGTGACGGCCAGCGTTGTGGCAGAGCGACCCAGCTAGAGCTTGATGATCTGGGCGGGAGGCGGCGCCTGGTAGTTGACCGGGGAGTTCCACTCGGAGAACGTGAGCTCGTCCGTGCCGTCGGACGCCTCGAACCTCACCTTGAGCAGTGTGTGCGCGGTGTCGGTGACCCAGATCGTCATCCGTCCGTCCTTCGTCGACACCGAGAAGAGGTAGACGGGTCGCCCATTGAGGCTCGACTTCTCCGCGATCACCCCCATGCCGTCGGTGATCGGTTGCGTCGTCTTCAGCGAGCCCACGATCGAGCTGACAGTGAACTGACCCATGGTGGCATCGGTGGTGGCCAGGTATCGGCTGCCGATCTCGATGATCTGGGCCTGAGTCATCCCAGCGGCTTTCCAGAACGCGGTGTTCGCCTTGACGTAATACGTGCCGGACACGGCGGTCACTTCGAGGCTTTCGTTATCCATCGTGATCGTGGATCGACCGATGGTGCCGTCGCAGGTTCCGGACAGGTCGACCGTGGCAGCCTTCTTGTCGACGTGCAAGGTGCCGACGATGCGCATCGTCTTCGCGGCGGCGAGCGACGTCTGGAACGAGCTCCACAGCTGTCCGATCGTCGGATCCTTCGGATTCGCCTGCGTCGTGCGCTGAACGTGCGCACGGAGCGCGGCGTCGTCATGGACGTGGTAGAGGGCGGCGGTCTGTTGCTGGCCGCAGGCAGCGAGGCTCAGCGCGAGAGCGCAGCCGAGCATCGAGACGACGAGACGCGGGGTACGCATCGCGGGCTCCTCTGGCGGGGTACAGGGCGGCGTCACCGTAGCCGATCCCCGTTCAGGCACAGAGAATTCCGAGAAAGTTCTCAGCCCCGCCTCCGATGGGAGACGGGGCTGAGTCACGTACAGCTCAGGACAGTGCGGCCTTGAGGTTGTCGTCGATCGCGGCGAGGAACTCCTCGGTGGTGAGCCAGGCCTGGTCGGGGCCGACGAGGAGCGCGAGGTCCTTGGTCATCTTCCCTGACTCGACGGTCTCGACGCAGACCCGCTCGAGCGTCTCGGCGAACGCCGTGACCTCGGGGGTGTTGTCGAGGGCGCCGCGGTGCTTGAGGCCGCCGGTCCAGGCGTAGATCGACGCGATCGGGTTCGTCGACGTCGGCTTGCCTTCCTGGTGCATGCGGTAGTGACGGGTCACCGTGCCGTGGGCTGCCTCGGCCTCGACGGTCTTGCCGTCGGGCGTCATGAGGATGCTGGTCATGAGGCCGAGCGAGCCGAAGCCCTGCGCGACGGTGTCCGACTGCACGTCGCCGTCGTAGTTCTTGCAGGCCCAGACGTAGCCGCCCTCCCACTTCATCACTGAGGCGACCATGTCGTCGATCAGGCGGTGCTCGTACGTGAGGCCGCGGGCCTCGAACTCGGCCTTGAAGTCCGCCTCGTAGACCGCCTGGAAGATGTCCTTGAACGCACCGTCGTACGCCTTGAGGATCGTGTTCTTCGTCGACAGGTAGACCGGGTAGTTGCGCAGCAAGCCGTAGTTCAGCGACGCCCGCGCGAAGTCCTCGATGGACTTGTTGAAGTTGTACATGCCCATCGCGACGCCGCCGTCGGGGCCGAACTTGGCGACCTCGAACTCCATCGGCGCGGAGCCGTCCTCGGGGGTGTACGTGATCGTCACGACGCCGGCGCCGGGCACCTTGAAGTTCTGCGCCGTGTACTGGTCGCCGTGGGCGTGACGGCCGATGACGATGGGCTTCGTCCAGCCAGGCACCAGCCGCGGGATGTTGGAGATGATGATGGGCTCGCGGAAGATGACGCCGCCGAGGATGTTGCGGACCGTGCCGTTCGGCGACTTCCACATCTGGCGCAGGCCGAACTCCTCGACGCGGGCCTCGTCGGGCGTGATCGTCGCGCACTTCACGCCGACGCCATGCTTGGCGATCGCGTGGGCAGAGTCGATCGTCACCTGGTCGTTAGTGGCGTCCCGGTTCTCGATGCCCAGGTCGTAGTACTCAAGGTTGATGTCGAGGTACGGAAGGATCAGGCGGTCCTTGATGAACTGCCAGATGATCCGCGTCATCTCGTCGCCGTCGAGCTCGACGACCGTACCCTGCACCTTGATCTTGCCCATCGGTTCTCCTCGCACACTCGCCGCCAAAAGATCTTGACGTCAAACTACCTCAGGTCATCGGCCCACGCACGTCAACCGCGAAGGCCGCGGCAGTGCGTTGTTCGCCATCCTCCTCTAGTTCCCGACCGGACGGAATCTCACGCGCTGACCGGGGCGCAACTGGGCCAGCAGGTCGAAGGACATGACGGTGAGCACGCCCACCACCGGGTAGCCGCCTGTGGTCGGATGGTCGGGCCCGAAGATGACCGGGCGACCGTCCGGCGGCAGCTGGATCGCGCCGCGGACGACGCCCTCACTGGGGAGTTCCTCGGTACGCGCGCGGCGCCAGGTGTGGCCTGTCAGCCGGACGCCAACGCGGTTCGAGTCGGGCGCAACAGTCCACTCACCGTCGAGGTCGGGAGCGGCGAGCCAGTCGGTACGAGGTCCCGGCAGAACATCGAGCGTGCCGGTGCCCTCCGTGGGCGCTGTCAGCGGGGCCACGACGGCTCGGGTGGGCGGCGCCGCCTCGCCGAGCGGCAGCACAGGTGCGCGCCCACGACAACGCCGCGTGCCGCGGTTGCGGCACATGTCCTCAGCATCGTCACCGGATCGCCCACGACCCGTACGACTCGCCCAGGTCGGCGTTCACATCGACCTTCACGAGGCCCCGTCCACGATCACGTCCGCGCGGGCTGCGGGGTTCTGCGCGGCCACGTACGCAGCCTCCTGCGGCATCCAGTTCGTCGACCAGCACTCCCATCGGGCGCCGCCCTCGCGTTCCTTCGCGCGCTCGACCCGCACGTCCTCGTCGACCGTCACCCACACCCGGACGTCCCACGGCACGGCCACGACCTCGTCGGTCACGTGGATGCCCTCGACGATCACCGGTGCGCGGTTCACCGCCAGCTGCTCACCGGGCTCCTCGCTGGTCCAGTGCCAGCGCCGGTACGTTGCAGAGCCCGTGGCCAGCACGGGCCCGTACACCTCGGTCACGAAGCGCTCGTGCTCCCACAGCGGCTGCCGGGGCCGGGACATGTCGTCGCCATGTACGACGTCGCCACCGAGCGCCTGCGCCAGGCGCCCCGCGAACGTCGTCTTCCCAGCACAGCTCAGCCCGTCTATCCCGACGAACGCAGGCCGACCAGCGGGCACGCGCTCGGCGAGCAGTCGTCGGATCGTCTCGATCGGCTCGGGGCTCATAACCCCCATTATCTTCGAGTGTCGCGACCGGACGCCTCGGTGTCAGAAGGACGGGACGGGGTCGCCCCAGCGTGCGAGCACGAGCGGACGGACCAGCGACGCGAGGTACAGCGAGCCCGTCACGACGAGGGTCTGCTCCGGGCGGTCCATCAGGAGCGAGAGGCCCGCCGAGGGATTTCGTACGACCTCAGCGCTGATCCCCAGAGCACGAGCCTGCTCGACCACGACATCCGCCGGGAAGGAGACCTTCATCTTGTCACCGTCGCCGAGGGCGTACTCGGGGACGATCAGGTGGGTGACCAGCGGAGCGAGGAGAGAGAGGCTCGCCGCCAGCTTGGTCTCGGGTGCCTGCAGCAGAGTCGCCAGGACAGCCATCGAGGTCACGCCGTCACCTCGGAGCGCCTCGACGAGGGCCGCCACCTTCTGAGGGTTGTGCGCGCCGTCGAGCACAAGTCGGCGTCCATTCGAGACGAACCGTTCGTACCGCCCAGGCGGCGTCTCGGTCACGTCGACGTTCGGCATGACAAAGCGGTCCCGGCGCGCCAGCACACCGACAGCCGCCCGCGCCAGCGCGAGGTTGCGCTCCTGGTAGTTCGCACCTGGGGGCGGCGTGGCGACCAGCAACTCGCCGCCCACCTCGCGGGCCCGTTCGCGCACCACCTCAAGCACGACGTCGTCCTGGTCGACCACGACGACGATGTTGCCCTCACCGACGATGCCCGCCTTGTGCGTGGAGATCGCGTCGACCGAGTCGCCCAGCAGCTGTGTGTGGTCGAGCCCCACGGCGGACACGACACAGAGCTTGTCCGGTGACTGGAGCACGTTGGTCGCGTCGCGCGTGCCCCCGATGCCGACCTCGACGATCGCGTACTCGACGTTCTCCTGCGCGAACACCCACAGCGCGAGGCCGACGCCGAGCTCGAAGTACGTGAGCTCCCGACCGAGCGAGGAGGCCCGGGGCAGGAAATCGTTGATGTACGCGACGAAGCGCTCCTCCGGCACAGGCACACCCGCCACCTGGACACGCTCGTTCACCGCGACGACGTGCGGCGACACGGTCAGGCCCGTGCGGTGGCCGGCCGCTTCGAGGAGACCGCGGATGAGGTAGGCCGTCGATGTCTTCCCGGAAGTACCTGCCACATGGATGATCCGGTAGCTCCGCTCGGGGTTCCCGAGGTGGTCCAGGAGCGCTCGCAGGGTGTCCACGGAACTGTGGCCCCGGCTGCGGCGGCCCGAGAAGTGGAGCAGCGCGTCGAGAGCGGAGTCGAGGTCGGTGACCATGCGATCCCCTCTCACCACTGCCTCGGACGCGCCGACCCCCTCGGCGCGGCGATACCCTACCCCGGTGACGACCGAGCCGCATTGGGTGATCACGCTACGCTGCGCCGATCGCCCGGGGATCGTCCACGCCGTGAGCGGAGCCATCGTCGCCGCCGGAGGCAACATCACGGAGTCGATGCAGTTCTACTCGGCCGACACCGAGACGTTCTTCATGCGCGTCCAGGTGGCCCTGGCCGTCCGCGCCGACCTGGAGGCCGAGCTCGAGTCCGTACGCGACCTGCTGGATGCCCAGATCGAGGTCGATGAGGTCGGGAGGCCCCTGCGTACGCTCGTGCTCGTCTCGAAGGCCGGCCACGTCCTCAACACCCTGCTGTTCGCACACCGCAGCGGCAACCTGCCGGTCGACATCCCGCTGATCCTCAGCAACCACGACGAGCTCGCCCCCCTCGCCGCCTTCTACGGGATCCCGTTCGAGAATCACCCCGTCACCGCCTCGAACAAGCCCCTCCTCGAGCAGCGGATCCGCGAGGCGTGCGAGCAGTACGACATCGAGCTGGTCGTCCTTGCCCGGTACATGCAGATCCTGTCGCCGGAGCTGTGCGAGTTCCTCGCCGGTCGCGCGATCAACATCCACCACTCGTTCCTGCCCGGCTTCAAGGGTGCGAACCCGTACCGGCAGGCCCACGCCCGTGGCGTGAAGCTCATCGGCGCGACGGCACACTTCGTCACGACCGAGCTCGACGAGGGCCCGATCATCGAGCAGAACGTCACCCGGGTGAGTCACTCGCGCTCCGTACCCGAACTCGTGGAGCTCGGCCAGGACATCGAGTCGCGAACCCTCGTGAGCGCGGTCAAGCTGTTCGCGCAACATCGCGTGCTGCTGGACGGCAGCCGCACGATCATCTTCGACTGACGCGCCTGCCGGGACGCGCAAAGGAGTTGCCCATGTCCGGCCCCGCCGGTGAAGCCAAGCGCCGCCTCGATCTCGTACCCCTTCTCAACTCCCAGGCCTCGACCTGGCGTGCTCCCCTGGTGGCTCCTGCGGTGAGGCCCTCGGACGGGCTAGCCGCCGACTCGCCGATGGGCTGGCAAGGGGTCCCGTGGTGGCGCCACGTGGGGGTCCGATCCCTGGCGTTCTTCGTCGCCCTCGGCGTGGTCTGGGCTGCAGTCAACGGTCTCTGGTTCCTGGCGCACCTCCACGTCGGCGTCACCTGGTACGTGCCGGTGGTGTTCGAGCTCATCCCGGCCGTGACCGCGTACGTGCTCGTCGTGATGGTCCTCGAGCGCCGCCGGCCGGCGATCGAGTACGCGCCACGGCGCTGGGGCGGTCTCATTCCCGGGCTCGCCCTCGGCGCGATCGTGTGCCTGGTCGTCACCGGCATCATCTGGCTGCTGGGCGGCATCACGTTCGTGGGTGTCGACCCGAACCCGCCGTGGCTGAGCCGCCTGATCAGCCTCGGTCTCGTGGCAGGCGTCGCCGAGGAGATCGTGCTCCGCGGCGTCCTCTTCCGGTACGTGGAGTCACTGCTCGGCACCTGGGCCTCGGTAGCGATCAGCGCCGTGATCTTCGGTGGGCTCCACCTGAGCAACGAGAACGCGACGCTGACCGGCGCCGTGGCGATCGCGCTGGAGGCGGGCGTGATGTTCGCCGTGCTGTACGCGCTGACGAGGTCACTGTGGGTGGTCGTCGGTGTTCACGCCGGGTGGAACCTCATGCAGGGCCTGGGTCTGGGCATCGTCGTCAGTGGCTCCAGCGACACCGGCATGGGGTTCCTCGTCTCCCACCCGACGGGACCCGAGTTCGTGAGCGGCGGCGGTTTCGGGATCGAGGCGAGTGTGGTCTCGGTCGTCGTGTGCCTGCTCGTGGCCGCGTACCTGTCGTGGCGTCTCGTCCGTACGGGCGGCGTCGTCGCGCCCGCCTGGGTCCGCCATCGGCGGCTTCCCGGGAACCCCGTCGCCCCCTCGCCACTGATCTGAGCCCACCGGTCCTATCCGCGGCGACATCTCGAGTATGCCCCCAGGGGTATCGCTACGGCTCGAAGGATCAACACCCTCCCGGGCAAGTCGAACGCGGCCGCTCCGGCGCTCGCCTACTACCTCCCCACCCGGCCATCGTGTCGGTACCGATCGGGTTCCTGCTGGGCGTCCTCGGCACACTCACGAGCAAGGAGTCCAACCCTGCCAAACAGGCGGAGATGGAGGTCCGTTCCCTCACCGGAGCCGGCGCCGAGAAGGCGTCGATCCACTAACCGGCACTGCGAAAGTACGACCGCACAGGCATTCTGTCCGCCTGTGCGGTCGTACTTTTTGCCTGTGCGGTCGTACGGCTTCGTCAGGCGAGCTCAGGGGGCTCGTGGGGCGCGGCGATGTCCTCGCCGGCCCAAGCGATGAGGTTCCAGCCGCCGCGATCGCCCTCGATCACCACGTAGTCGGTGTTGTCGAGCCGCCAATGCCGGGCGTCTCCCGCTGTGGTGTTCGCACACACGAAGGGGATCCAGACGCGAAGTGCGGCGCCGTGACTCACGAGCGCGGCGACCTCGATCCCCGTGTCCGCGATCTGGGCGATCGCCGTCTCGAAGCGCTCCTGGAACTCCGGCCAGTTCTCGCCCTCGGGGAGCTTGTTCTCCGGCTCGGAGTGCCAGGTGTCCAGCACCGACACGTACGGGACCCAGTCCTCGCTCATGTCGTGCTCCCCGGCGAAGATCTCCCGGAGTCCGGCGTGCTCCGTCACGTTCAGGCCCTTCGACGATGCCAAGGGCTCGGCCGTCTGGCGCGCGCGCGTCAGGTCGGAGCTGTAGATCGCCCCGATGGGTTCCGACGCGAGCCGGTCGACGAGGCTGACCGCCTGCTGGAGCCCCGCATCCGTCAGCGGAGCGCCGGGGTGGCCGGTGTCGAGGAGGTGGTCGACGTTGGACTGGGTCTGCCCGTGGCGAATGAGAATGAGCCGCACGGCTCGACCCTACTTGAGCCCGATGCGCGGCCGACCGAAGGGGTTCAACCCTGTGACGGGCGCTCACCACTCACGCACCGGCCGTCGACTGCTAACGTGAGAAAAGTCCCTGCGAGAGGAGCACCATAACCGTGTCCAAGAGCCCCGTGAAGGTCGCCGTCACCGGCGCCGCCGGCCAGATCTGCTACAGCCTGCTGTTCCGCATCGCGAGCGGCGCGCTGCTGGGCCCCGACCAGCCCGTCGAGCTGCGTCTGCTTGAGATCACCCCTGCACTCAAGGCCCTCGAGGGCGTCGTCATGGAGCTCGAAGACTGCGCCTTCCCCTTGCTCAGCAAGGTCGAGATCGGCGATGACGCCAACACCGTCCTCGACGGCGTCAACGTTGCGCTGCTCGTCGGCGCCCGTCCCCGTACCGCCGGCATGGAGCGCGCCGACCTGCTCAGCGCCAACGGCGCCATCTTCACCGCGCAGGGCAAGGCGCTCAACGGTCACGCAGCTGACGACATCCACGTCCTGGTGACCGGCAACCCAGCTAACACGAACGCGCTGATCGCCATGAGCAACGCTCCCGACATCCCCAAGGAGCGCTTCAACGCGCTGACCCGCCTCGACCACAACCGCGCGACGGCCCAGCTCGCCGCGAAGCTCGGCGTGCCGGTCACGGCGATCAAGGACATCGCGATCTGGGGCAACCACAGCGCGACGCAGTACCCCGACCTGTTCCACGCGACCGTCAATGGCCAGAACGCCGCCGAGGCAGTGAACGACCAGGCATGGATCGAGAACGACTTCATCCCGACGGTCGCCAAGCGTGGCGCGGCCATCATCGCCGCCCGCGGCTCGTCCTCGGCCGCCTCGGCCGCCAACGCGACCGTCGAGCACATGCGCGACTGGCTGCTCGGCACCCCAGCGGACAGCTGGGTG
>Ga0209538_1001760_pt1 | contig 11298 bp, 9 predicted proteins | sample BarGraNGADG00211_2_FD_184492 | JGI IMG/M metagenome (GOLD analysis project Ga0209538, IMG submission 184492) | Arctic peat soil microbial communities from Barrow, Alaska - Barrow Graham LP Ref core NGADG0004-211 (SPAdes) (version 2) | ecosystem: Environmental > Terrestrial > Soil > Wetlands >... | reverse complement strand
AAGGACCTGCCTGCCTATGCCGATCAGGCGATCGCGGCCATTCACGGCTGGGCCGAGGCGTCCGGCGGGCGCATGCAACTGGCGTTGCGCGCGGCGGACGTGCGTGCCGCCTGCAATGGAGGCGGCTTCCACGGTATGCTCGGCCTGGAGGGCGCCGACTGCGCCGGCGAGCGGGCTGATGGCCTCGAGCGTTTCATCGACGCGGGCGTGCGCAACGTTATCCCTGCCTGGTCCGACAATGCTTTCTCGGGCACGGTGTTCGGGGACAATGGGCCGCTCACCGCCGAGGGCATCCGCTTGATCGAGTTGTGCCAGGCGCGCCGGGTGATGGTCGACGTCTCGCATCTTTCTGACACTGCGTTCTGGCAGGTGCGTGACCTGGCGTACCGGCCGTTCATCGCCAGTCACTCGAATTGCCGGGCAGTCTGTCCCCACCCGCGCAACATCAGCGACGAGATGATCCGCGCGCTGGCCGGACGGGGCGGCGTGATGGGCATTAACCTCTCAGCCGATTTTACCTCGCCGGAATACATGGCTCAGGGGGCTCCCATCGAGAGGGCTGCGCGGGAAGCGATCCAGGCGGCGAGCGATCCCGAAGACCAAAAGCGCCTGCGCCAGGAGATGTGGCAGCAACTCTCGCAGATTGCGCCGCCGGATATCGCGTGGATTGCCCGGCACGTGCAGCACGCCATCCAGGTCGGCGGCGAGGATTGCATTGGCCTGGGCGGCGACCTGGACGGCATCAAGGCGATGCCCGCGCCCATGACCGGCATCGAGAGCTACCCGCTCATCCCGCAGGCGTTGGAGCAAGCCGGACTGACCGCGGCGCAGCTCGAGAAGGTCTGCTGGCGGAACTGGGAGCGTGTCTTTTTAGAGGTGCTGCCGGAGTAGGGACGCGCACGTGAGGCCTCACCGGTTGCGCTGGGCGCGCTCGCCTTTGAGGGCTTTTTGCAGCGCCGCCAGCTCTGCGGGCGTCAGGTCACGCCATTGCCCAGGCTGCAAGTCGCCGAGCGCCAGGGGACCGATGGCGACGCGCACCAGGCGCAGAGTGGGGTGGCCCACGGCCGCGGTCATGTGGCGGATCTCTCTCTTGCGCCCTTCCCGCAACACCAGCCGTAGCCAGCCGGTGGGAACGCCGGCCGGCGCCTGGACGGGCACGGATCTTGCCGGGACGTCCGGTTCTTCTGCGAGCACTTCAGCTTGCGCCGGCGCACTGAGCTCGCCTTTCACCGGCACGCCGCTGCGCAGCGCCCGCAGAGCCGCCTCGTCAGGCAGGCCCTGCACCTGGACCAGGTAGGTCTTGGGCTGACGATAGAGCGGGTGTGTTAGCCGGTGCGCCAACCCGCCGTCGTCAGTCAACAGCATCAGTCCCTCGCTATCGTAATCCAGCCGGCCCGCCTCAAACAGGCCCGGCGCCGGCACATACTGGGCCAGTGTCGGTCGTCCTTGCTCGTCAGTCGAGCCGCAAAGGACCCGGTAGGGCTTGTAGAATAACAAGTAGCGGGACATACTTATATTCTATCACATCGGAAATCTGGACATCCCTGCCATCTTCCCCTACAATTGGTTCCCGCAACCTTTATCCGTGTTTACATTTCACGCGTGGAGTTATCACCTTGAACGTCTTAGGTCAATTATCCGTCTATCCTACGGCCGATCCCAGGATAACCCGGATCACTGAACTGGCATATAATCTGTGGTGGAGCTGGCATCCCGAGGCGCAGGCGCTGTACCAGGATATCGACCCCGACCTGTGGAAACTGGTCAACCAGAATCCCGTCCTCTTCCTGCGCCGCGTCGGCCAGCAGAAGCTGGACCGTGTGGCCAACGACACGGCTTACGTCGATCGCTACAACGCGGTCATGAACGCCTTCGACATCTACATGCACCCGGACCAGACCTGGTACAGCCGGACCTACCCGGATCTGCGCGATCGGCAGATCGCCTACTTCTCGGCCGAGTTCGGGCTGCACGAATCGCTGCCCATCTACTCCGGTGGCCTGGGCGTCCTGGCCGGCGACCATTGCAAGGCTGCCAGTGACCTGGGTCTGCCCTTTGTCGGAGTCGGTTTCCTGTACCCACAGGGCTATTTCCAGCAGCGCATCGACAGCGAAGGGCACCAGCAAGCCGTTTACGAGAAGCTCAATTTCGCGGATGTGCCGGCCACGCCGGCGCTGGACGCCAGCGGCAATGAGATAATCGTCAGCGTCAACCTTCCGGGGCGCGCCATCTACGCCAAGGTCTGGCGCATCCAGGTCGGGCGCGTGCCGGTCTACCTCATGGACACGGACGTCGCACGCAACGCGCCGGCCGACCGCGAGCTCTCCGCTCGACTGTATGGCGGCAACCAGGAGCTGCGCGTTGCGCAGGAGATTGTGCTGGGCATCGGCGGCGTGCGGGTGCTGCGCGCCCTGGGGCTCCAGCCGTCTGTCTGGCATATGAACGAGGGGCACGCGGCTTTTCTGCAGCTCGAACGCATCCGCGAGCACGTACAGGAGGGCGGCCTGAGTTTCGCTGACGCTCTGTGGGCGGCGCGTGCGGACGCTCTCTTTACCACCCATACCCCCGTGCCGGCCGGGAATGACGCCTTCCCTCCCAACCTCATGGAGCGCTTCTTCAGCGATTTCTGGCCGCGGATGGGCATCGGCTGGGAGCAGTTCTGGAACCTGGGCTGTTTCGAGTATCCGTGGGGCCCGCAGTTCAGTATGACGGTGCTGGCCCTGCGCACCGCGGGACGCGCCAATGGCGTGAGCCGGTTGCACGGCGTGGTCGCCCGCGAGATGTGGCACAGCCTGTATCCCGACGTGCCCTTGCCCGAGATCCCGATCGGCCATGTGACCAATGGCGTCCATTCGGACAGCTGGCTGGACCCCGAAATGGCAGCGCTCTACGATCGCTATCTCGGGCCGGCCTGGCGCGAACGGCTGGATGCGCCGGCGACCTGGCAAGGCGTTTATCAGATCCCCGACCAGGAGCTATGGTCGGTGCACGCTGATGCCAAGCGCCGCATGATCGACCTGGTGCGTGAGCGCTCCGCCAACCAGTTGGCGCGCATCGGCGCAGACCCGGCCGAGATCAACGCCGCCAGCGTGATGTTCGACCCCAACGTTCTGACCATCGGTTTTGGCCGTCGCTATGCGACCTACAAGCGTGCTACCCTCATCTTCCGCGATCAGGAGCGGCTGAAGCGCATCCTGAACGACCCGAAACGGCCGGTACAGATCGTCTTCGCCGGCAAGGCCCATCCTGCCGATGAGCCGGGCAAGTCTCTGATCCAGTTCGTCTACCAGATGAGCCAGCAGCCGGGTTTTGCCGGTTGTATCGTCTTCGTGGAAGACTATGACACCAATATCGCGCGCCATATGGTGGCCGGCGCCGACGTGTGGCTGAACAACCCACGCCGGCCGCTGGAGGCCAGCGGCACCAGCGGTGAGAAAGCCAGCCTGAACGGCGTGCCCAACCTCAGCGTGTTGGATGGCTGGTGGGTGGAGGGCTACAACGGTCAGAACGGATGGGCGATAGGCGAGGAACGCGAGTACTCGGATGAGGCCGCCCAGGACGAGGCCGACGCACTCTCGCTGTACCGTCTGCTGGAAGATGAGGTCGTGCCGCTCTTCTACGAGCGCGACGAGCAGGACATCCCGCGCGGCTGGTTGGCGATCATGCGGGCCGCGATCGCCTCCGTGGCGCCCCAATTCAGCTTGAACCGCATGTTGAAGGACTACGTCAACCAGTATTACATCCCGGCCGGCGCGCTGGGGCAGAAGCTGGCCGGCGAGAATTATGCGGGTGCACGCGCCTTGAGCGACTGGGAGCGGCGCGTCAAGAGTGCCTGGCCGCAGGTCCACTTGCGCGCCAGTGGCCCCGCCAGCGGCGAGATCCACGTCGGGCAATCGATCAAGGTGGAGGCTACGCTCCAGCTCGGCCCGCTGAACCCTGATGACCTGTCGGTCGAGCTGGTATACGGCCAACAGCAGGACGGCAACCTGAAAACCGCGCTGGTGGCGCCGATGCTCGAGGACGGCAACGCCGACGGCCAACTGCACTATTCGGTGAACCTATCCTCGCCCGACAGCGGGCGCTTTGTGTATGGGGTGCGCGTCCGGCCAAACCAGCCGGACCTGCCCAACCCCTTTGCTCTGCCCATGATCCGTTGGGCCTGAGGGAGACACCGGTTCTCTGATGGAAGATCGGACCGCGGCGGTTGCAGATGAGCCTGGCTGCCTGAGCGAACGCGAGCTCGAGGTGCTGAAGCTGCTCGCTACGGGAGCAACCAACCAGCAGATCGCGCGCAGCCTGTTCATCAGCCCGAACACGGTCAAGGTGCACCTGCGCAATATCTACGAGAAGCTGGGCGTCCAATCGCGCACCGAGGCCACGATGGAGGCCGTGCGGCGCGGCTGGGTGACCGGGGCCGGGGCGCTAATGGCCGCGGAAGGGGGGCCGGCAGGGGCTCCAGCGGCAGAGGCCCCAGCGGCGGAGGCCGCCCCCCTGCCCGTTCCCCGGCAGCCGATTCGCCTCTGGCAGCGGGTCTATATGCTGGTCGCGGCTCTCCTGGTCGTGGCGGCCGTGTGGGCCCCTGACTGGTGGCAAAGCCGCAGCCAGGCGCTGGCACTGACGCCGCTGAGCGACGTAGGGCAGCCCCAGGTCGCGCCGGGAGCGCGCGCGAAGGTCACGCGTTGGACGGCCCGCTCCCCGTTGCCCGACGGGCGCAGCCGCCTGGCGGTTGCCGAGGTCGCCGGGAAGTTCTATGCCATCGGCGGCGAGACGGCCGGCGGCATAACCGGTCAGGTCATGGTGTACGATCCCCAGAGCAACGACTGGCTCGAGGGCGCGCGCAAGCCGACCGCGGTGGCCAACGTCTCCGCGGCCGTGGTGGACGGGCTGATCTACGTGCCGGGCGGCGCCATCGGCGATGGCCAGGCCACAGCCGCGCTGGAAGTCTACAATCCGATCAGTGATACCTGGCAGAGCCGTGCCCCTTTGCCGGCGCCCGTCGCGGCCTACGGCCTGGCGGCCCTCAACGGGCGACTCTACCTGTTTGGCGGCTGGGACGGCACGCGCTATGTCGCGACCACCTACATTTACGATCCAGCCAGCGACAAATGGCAGGCGGGCACCTGGCTGCCGGCGCCGCGCGCCTTCCTGGGCGCCTGCGCGCTCGACCAGCAGATCTACGTGGCCGGTGGCTATGACGGGCGAGTGGAGTCGAATGCTGTGCTGGCGTATGACCCGATCGGCGAGGGCACGAGCGCGGGTCCATGGGCGGTCCGGGCGACGTTAAACCAGGGACGCGGCGGGCTGGCGCTGGTGGGGATCTACGGCCGGTTGTTTGCCATCGGCGGCGGCTGGCGTAATCCGATCAGCTTCAACGAGCAATACGACCTGCGCACCGGCGCCTGGTCGAAGATCGAATCTCCCGTGACAAGTCAGTGGCGCAACCTGGGCCTGGTGGCCCGGGGCAATGACCTCTATGCCATCGGCGGCTGGAGCGGCTCGTACCTGGCCAACGTCGAGCGTTACACGGCTATATACCAGATTATGCTGCCGATTAGCGCCGGACAGAGCAAATAGGCGCTCTACAGCGCCGGACGCGCCAGGCGTTGTATCTTCGGCAGCGTCTCGCGCCAACTGATTTCGGACAACCCCATCTTCTGCCGCAGCGTCTCCGCCGGCATGCCCTTGCGGTAATCGCGCACCGCGCTGGTCCAGCGTAACTGCTCGAACGACACCCCACCCGGTACGCCCGCCAGCTTGGCCAGGTCGGCCAGCACATACTCCAGGTTGCGCGGCGTGCACTCGAACAAGTACTCCTTCGGCTTATGTTCGCGCAAGTACTGGCGGTACACCGAAACAAAACCGGGGCCGAGGTTTAGCTTGCGTTCCTTCAACGTGCGGCGCGGGTCGGCATAGCGCACGTAGAGCACCGGCGCCTGTGTGTTCGACAGGTCGATGTGTTCGAGCTTGATGCCCGCGCACTCGCTCTTCTTGATGCCGGTCTGCAGCACCAGCGTGACCAGCAGGTACGGGCGCGCGTCTGGCTTGGCAGCCCAGAGCAGGTCACGCGCCGTGCTGAGCAGCGCGTTGATGTGCTCGTCGTACAGCAAGTCGGGCAGCGGGGTCGAAGGGTGTTCGTGGATCAAGGGCGCGGCCGGATCGCTGGAGATGACGCCGCTCTCCGCGAGCCAGCCAAAGAACACCTTGAGGGTGGTCAGGCGGCGGGCGAACGACTTGGGGCTGCAAGGCACGCCTCGCTCGGCGCGCATCCACGTCAGGAAGCGGTCGAGATCCGATTGGCTGATCTCGCCGACCGGTTTGTTGCCTGCCATGTAGTGCGTGAACAGGCGCAAGTCGGCCTGAAAGGCCTTGATTGTGTTATCGGAGAAACCCTGCCGCACCATGTAACCATAGAAGCTGCTGATCGCGGCGGTCAGCGATGTCTTGCTGCTAAGATCATCTGGTAGCGTGGCGACCGGCGGTGTAAATTCCCCGGCCGTCCCGCCGCGGGCCTTACCCTCTGCGAACAGGGAGAGCTGATCGTCGGCCATTGCGACCTCCAGATCGTGTCAGTCGCCGGTGTAGGGCCAGAGGCGAGCGCGCAATCCGACACACCGGCTTTTTCGCGTAGTGTACTACATGAACAAAATACCAGATGAATCTGCAGTTGTCAAGACTATCTGAAGTTTTGCTTTGCACATGTCTCGCCGGTCGGGTTAATTGTCATCTTGAAGTCGTTCAGATTTTGTGCTACAATGGTTCCGTTGGAACAAGTTCGTTGGAACAGGGATCAAGCGCGGTGCTGGCTGCCGGACGGCGTCTGAGTCTGTTAGGAGGAGAACCTATGACACTGGGCATCAAGGCGATCGAGGGCATTCTGGGGGATGATGATAAGCAGTTGCTGACCTATGAAAGCAAGACCGTGCCCAAGGCAGCGCTGCAATTGCCCGGCCCGGATTTTGTGGACCGAATCCTTTTGTACAGCGATCGTTCGTCGCAGGTCTTGCGCAGCCTGCAAGCGCTCTATTCGCATGGCCGGCTGGCGGATACGGGCTATCTTTCGATCCTGCCCATCGATCAGGGCATCGAGCATTCGGCCGGCGCCTCTTTTGCGCCCAACCCGGCCTATTTCGATCCGGAGAATATTGTCAAGTTGGCCATCGAAGGCGGCTGCAACGCAGTGGCCTCCACTCTCGGCGTGCTGGGCAGCGTGGCGCGCAAGTACGCGCACCGGATCCCCTTCGTCATGAAGTTCAATCACAATGAGCTGCTGACTTTCCCAAACAAGTTCGACCAGATTTTCTTCGCGCAGGTCGAGCAAGCCTGGGATATGGGCGCGGTGGCGGTGGGCGCGACGATCTATTTCGGTTCCGAAGAGTCGGGCCGCCAGATAACCGAAGTCAGCGAGGCCTTTAAGGTCGCCCACGAGATGGGGATGGCCACCATCCTCTGGTGCTACACCCGCAATGCGGCCTTCAAGCAGGGCAGCGTGGACTACAGCACTGCCGCCGACCTGACCGGCCAGGCTAATCACCTGGGCGTCACCATTGAAGCCGATATCATCAAACAGAAGCTGCCGGAGAACAACGGCGGCTATAAGGCGGTGCGCAAGCAGGACCCGAGCTATGGGAAGATTGACGAGCGCATGTACAGCGAGCTGGCGACCGACAATCCCATCGACCTGTGCCGCTACCAGGTCGTGAACTGCTATATGGGACGCATCGGTCTGATCAACTCCGGCGGACCGTCGGGCAAGAACGATCTGAAAGAAGCCGTGCGCACTGCCGTCATCAACAAACGCGCCGGCGGGATGGGCATGATCAGCGGGCGCAAGGCGTTTCAGAAGTCCATGCAAGAAGGCATCGACTTGCTTCATGCCATCCAGGACGTGTACCTGTGCCAGGATGTGACGGTGGCATAGTCCGGGCTGACGAGGCCGAGTGCAGGGGTCAGAACTCGGCCTCCGGTATGTCTTCCCATACGGGATGGTACATCAACCACTGTTCTGGCTTTTCGGCGATCCAGCGCTCCAGCACGGCCAAGACGCGCCGCGCGTTGTGCCGCACATCCTGCGCACGGTCACCGCTGAGCTCCAGATCCAGGGGAATGGCGGTCTCCACGTAATAGCCGCGCCGGGGGTCCCAGCGGCAGGCGACCGGCAGCAACCGCGCGCCGGTGCTGATGGCGAGGCGGATATGGCCCGTTGGCAGGTGCGCTTCCCGGCCGAAGAACGGCAACACTTCTTTCTCGACCGATATCTCCGGCCAGTCCACGCCCGTCAACACCATGCCTCCGCCGTGCAGGCGACGGATGGCCGCTTTGAGGGCCTGGGCATCGACGGGAGTATCTTGCAGCATGCCCTGTGAGCGCAGCCGGCCCACGATCTCGAACCCACCGCGCTTCCCCGGCGGCGAAAGGATCTGCATCGGCAGGCCGTGCAGGGCGAAGGCGATCAATCCCAGGTTGAAGTTGCTGATGTGCGCGGCGCATGCCATGACGCCGTGCCCACCGGCGCGCGCCGCCTCGATGTCAGCCCATAACGACGGTCCCATCTCCACCGTTGCGCGCAGGGCATCCTCGCCCTTTGCCAGCAGATGGATCAGGTCGTAGGAGGAGACCGCCGCATGTGCCAGCACCTTATGCACCGCGCAGTCCAGCACCTCGGGCGGTGTGGCCGGCCCCAGAACGATGGATTGGTTAGCGTAGAGCGCCCGGTAGAGGCCACTGTGCACGCGCCGGCTAAGCACGCCGGTCACGGCCTGCGCTAGCGCGTAGCCAGCGCGCGGCGGCAGGCTGCGCGCGAGGCCAATCCAGAGGCTGGTTCCGAAGCGGGAAGTCGCGAACTGCTGGAAGTTCATCCCCTGTTGCGCCTGCTTTCTGTTAGGACGCCGGGGGAGGTCGTCGGCCGCTGAACGGGAAACCGGCGGCCCGACGCCACCGGAGGTCTGCAAAGTATATTTGTCAGGCGTAGTTATGGCCAAATCCCCCCTTTCCTGACCCCTTCCGGGCCCCAGCTTGTGCTCCGCCGGCATTTCTGCCTGGAGTGAGCATACAGTAAACGCTTTTGTAATGAATAATATGTGATTATTATACTAATTAATAACGGTGAAGTTTGGAGTCCGACCCTGCTATGCTGACCGAGAACGTTCGTAACGGCAAGCTCGAGACCTTTTGGAGCCGTGTTCACGATCCAGACAGTGAACGGGATGCCCTGATCAATCTCGCGCTGCCCGCCTGGCTGAGTTTTCTACTCTGGGTGCTGCTGCTGGTGCGCCCGTTTAACCTGCTGGTTTACTATCACTACAGCCAGTTGAGCCTGTATGGCTTTTCGTGGGTTAACCCTTTTGCCCGCTGGGACCTGAGCATCGCTTTTGCCGGGCAGGCGGTCCTGTACTACGTGGGCTGGCGCGCCGCACGCCGCGCCTCCGGCCCGGATGCATGGGCGATCGTGGCCTGGAGCGCCCTCGCCTTTGCTGTTGCGCTGATTTTCGTGTATCCATTGGGCTCGACCGACATCTGGGGTTACATCGTGCACGGGCGCATCGTGGGCATCTACCACGCCAATCCGTTCGTGCAGGTCGGCTACGACTATCCCAAGGACCCCTTCTTCGGGTACATGGGATGGCCCGGCGCGACTTCGGCCTATGGCTCGCTTTGGGAGATGCTCGCCGGTGTCACTGCCCGGCTGGCCGGTAACAGCATCGTGGCCAATGTCGTCGCTTTCAAGTTGCTGAGCGGGCTTTTTCTCGCTGGCTGCGCCGCGCTGGTAACCGCCATTCTGCGCGCTGCCCCGGCAGGCGCGCAACCTGCTGGTAGCGGGGCGTTACCTGCCGGCAGGGCCGGGCAGGGCCGGGCAGGGCGCAGGCGGCAGGCCGCTGGCCGCGGTTGGCGCTACCCAGCCGCCGGGCGACCGGTCGCTGGCCGGCTTCCTGCTGATCGCCTGGAACCCGATGATCCTCTATGAGACGCTGGCCAACCGTCACAATGATGTGGCCATGGCCTTCTGCATCCTGCTCGCCGCCTGGGCCCTGCTGAGACATCGCTACACGCCGGCCATTTTGGCCTTGTTGGCGGGGACCTTACTCAAGTTCATCCCCGCTTTGCTGCTCTCGGCGGCCGGCCTGATCGCCCTGCGTGACCTGCCCGGGCCGCGCGCCCCGCTGGCGTTTCTTAGCCGTGACGGCCCTACTCGGCGCGCTGCTGCTCGTCCTGGCCTGGAAGCCGTTCTGGGCCGGCCCGGCGGTGCTGGGAATGGCCCGCCGCCAACAGCTATTCACCGCGTCCATCTCGTCCGTCCTCTAGGCCTCGCTGGCGCCCGTTTGGGGCGCCGTACGGGCGGGCTCTGTCATCAGCAAGGCGGCAGGGTTGCTCACTGCCGGCTTTGCTCTGTTCCAAGGTTACCGGGCCTGGCGCGACCGCTCGTGGACCGGTTTTAGCAGCGCGGCCTTCGCCGTGCTGATGTTTTACTTGCTGGGAACCGTGCTCTGGTTCATGCCCTGGTATGCTAATCTGGCCGCTCAGCCTTGCGCCGTTGCTGCCTTCGCTGCGCTCGATCCGGCTGGCGCACATTTTTGGCTTCTCGACCCTGCTGCAGCCGTTCCTGGCCGCGCCACTGTTGCTGTGGGGCTCCCCTCCGCCGGCCAACTGGCAGCAACTGGCGCTGACCGTCACCATCTCTGCCGTTCCCTGGCTCTACGTGCTGTTTGCCCGGCGGAGATGGCGCGCCGGGTTGGTTACCCGCGCGCCTGCGGAGGGAGCCGAGCCCATTGCGGGGACACGCTCAGACCTGCGCTGAAGTGCCGCGTCAAACAGGGACCCGGTTTCGATCAGCCATTGCGGCCCGAAACCGGGTTTCGTCCCTCTGTTACGCGTGGCGTTGTCAGGTCTCGGGCACGATCACCCGCAGAGCGCCGGGCAGCACTCTAGCCTCGACCGGTCCCGGTTCCATGACCTCGCCGTCGATCTGGATCGCCTGTTGCGTCCCGGCCTTGATGCTTACCTGCCGGGCCTGCCAATGCGGGAAGGGCACGTTGCCTGGGCTTGCGACTGAAGTGGTCGCCATGCTCGCCGCCGCGCTGACGATGATCCCCAGGCCGGCGCCGGGGATCACTACCACATCCAGCAGCCCATCGGCCATATCGATGTCCGGGGCCAGCGAGACGCCCGGCACGCCGAAGTTCCCCATGTTGGCGACGACGCAACTGACGCCTGACTCTTCCAGTTCTTTCCCGTCCAGCGTGATGTAGTATCTGTCGACCTTAGTGCGGCGCAACGCGTCGAGCGACGCCAGCGCATAGGCCA
>Ga0209538_1001758_pt1 | contig 11313 bp, 8 predicted proteins | sample BarGraNGADG00211_2_FD_184492 | JGI IMG/M metagenome (GOLD analysis project Ga0209538, IMG submission 184492) | Arctic peat soil microbial communities from Barrow, Alaska - Barrow Graham LP Ref core NGADG0004-211 (SPAdes) (version 2) | ecosystem: Environmental > Terrestrial > Soil > Wetlands >... | reverse complement strand
CGCTTGTGAGTTTCCAGTAGCGGTCACCGTGGAGTTTTTCACGTTGAGGTTTGTTGCCGAGATGCCCAAACTAAGCTGTCCGGGATAAGCCACTCCTCCGTTTGCGATAACGGTGGCGTTTTGAATCGAGAGTGAAGTACCACCATCAATACCGATGGAGGCTGCGTTGCTGTCACCTGTGGTAGTTCCACCGGTCACTGTTACCGTGCATCCATTGATGGAACTGGCAGTAGTGCTCCAGATCCCGACACCAAACTGCGAGGAACTGCCGAGTGTGACGGTGAGACTTCCACTGCCACTCAGAGCAACCCCTTTGCCCTGGTTCATGATCCCCGCGCCTCTGAATGGGAGTGTGATATTGATGGTACTGTTGCCTATTAAAGTGATTTTTAAGTCCACGGTTGCTGCATAGATACCCGCACCATTCGACCACGTATCCGCATAATACCCCGTGATTGCCGCGTTGTTCAGCGTAAGCACATTGTTGACAGCATCATACGTGACGGTGCCTGCAGAGATTCCAGTGCCACCGATGTTGGCCGCGTTGTTGCTGGTTATCTCTGTTCCTCCCACCCAAATACCATAGTGGGTCACTGCATTGACGGTGATGACTTCCGTGCCCGTTATGCCTGAACCATCGTTGGCAGTTGCAGTCATGGTTAAGGTGCCAACTTCTCCACCTGTTACCAGCACTTGTGCTGATGGATAGCCAAATGGATAACCAATACTCACTGTTCCGCCTGCCAGAATTGTCCACGACCAGGAAACACTTGGATCAGTGGCATTCGCTGGAGAAACGGCGGCACTCATTGCAAGAGTCCCATCAGTCGTGACCGTGGTTGCATTCCCTGCTCCAGTAATAACGATGCTCGTTACGGGAATGGAGGTCGGGATCGCCTCAAACTGCACGACGACTGCTATTGTTTCTGAGATATTCGGAACCGTCAAAGTGTTCGTTAGATTACCATTAACAGTGGCCCCGTTCAAGTTCCAGTTTAAAACTCGGTAGTTTGTTGCTGGTGTCGCGGTAAAAACAACCGTCTTGCCCGCTGCAATAAGGTCTCCAGTCGTAATAGCAACCCCATCAACGGTAGCTTGAATATTCCCGGACCCCGCCGACATATGGAAAGCAACGGCGTAGGTGGTGCCCCCAGAAGTTACTGTTGAATAACCATACCACGTAGGGGTGGTCCAACCAGTTTTATCACTAATATAGTGAATCGTGAAACCAGAAGCAGAAAACACCCCTGTCCCCATTGTGGTGGGTGCATTGCCTGAAAAGTAGGCGTTAGTCAACGCCATACTATTTGCAAACGCCTGAATGCCAATACTCGTCACGCCGCTCCCGATGGTCACGCTGGTCAGTCCCGGACAACCATAGAACGCACCACCAACAATACTCGTTACACTGTCGGGGATGGTCACGCTGGTTAGGCCGCAACCCAGGAACGCCTGCTCACCAATACTGGTCACGCCGCTCGGAAGGGTTATACTAGTTAGTCTACTACACTGCTGAAACGCCATATCGCCAATACTGGTCACGCTAGCCGGGAGGTCCACGCTGGTCAGGTTTACACAATCATAGAACGTATTATAGTTAATAGCGGTCACACCGCTCGGAATGGTCACGCTGGTCAGCGCCGAACACCCGCTGAACGCCTGCCCGCCAATACTGTTTACCCTGGTTGAGATGGCCACACTGATCAGGTTTGTGCAACCAAAGAACGCTCGAACGCCAATACTCGTCACACTATTTGGGATGGCCACACTGGTCAGGGCCGTACAATTTTCGAACGCACTAGTGCCAATAGCCGTCACTGGAGCCCCACCCAAGGTATCGGGAATAGTTATATCGCCCCCTCCTCCGGTATAACCCGTAATCGTAGCGTTATTACTGCCATCGATAGTATAGGTATAATCTATATCCGCCGCCCTTGCCGAAGGCACCGGCGTGAAAACCCCGGTAAACAAAGCCATTACTAAACATACTGCAACAAAAATTGCTAAAAACTTTTTCATATTCGCTTCCTCCATTTAAATTTTTTTATCTTGACAACAAAATCCTTCCGTTCCTTAATATCCCTTTTAAACTTAGCTACTTTTTCTATTTCTGCTTGATCTCCATCGGGTTCTTCTTCTCTTCCGGCTTTCCCTTTCCCCGCCTTTGTATATTTTTACCCGTATATTTTCTACCTCCTGGAAACAAAGTACCTTATTATAACCAATTATAAAAATTTTGGAAATAATTTCGCTTAAAACCTCAACAAATAATTGGTTCCAACAGGTTTTTAACCAACCTCACCCCTACAAAAAATAAAATAGTTAAAATTTCGTCCGAAGCCTTTTATTTATGTCCAGTTCCTTTTCTTCAAATAATTTGTTGTTTCGAAAATACTGTTCTTGAGCCCTAAAAGTAGAAGTTAAAGCGCCTTTTCAATTTTTTTCTTAAGATAGCTTTTTGTTTCCTTTATTTTTCTCTTTTAATATCGGAGCAAACTATAATCTTCTCAGAAACAAAGGCAAATTTTATTAAAAAAATAAACTACATGTCTTGACTACAGTTAAAATCCCTTATTTTATTCCTATAAATTGATTTTCAAAATTATATGAAACGGGGGTTACCCAAAAGGATAACCCCCGCTAAAACGAGAATTTATTTTCTAAACAACGATCTGATACAACTTTTCTATCCACTCGTTTACCGTAGCAACCGAGGGGAATCGATTAGTAGCTCCGAAAGTCTCATACGCCTTCTCGACGAGCCAACCTGCTTTGTCACTCTTTTTTTCTGGGAAAGTCTCGTAGATATATGCCATTACTTCAGCACAAGCTACAAGTTCGTTATTCACCACCGCCCGGCCGAAATCGTTCACGGTTTCATAGGAGGGCCGGTAGGCAATAGTTCCGTCCGCCAGTACCCGCTTTCTTTCGTCGTTGGAAGAGGTGAATAGTCCTTCCCTAGCAAGATCCTCACACTTGGCCCCATCACGTTTAATGGAGTATTCATCAATTTCAATCTGGCAAGCCGTAGTAAGCAGTACCTTATCTCCATCCTTCCGGATTACAAAGCCGTCTACCAGAGAAAACTTCGCCGGCACCGTTGCGGGATCAAAAAGCTCACAAAGCTTCTTCGCAAGCTTTTCCACCCCAAAACAAAATCGGTTATCTTCCACGATCCTCTGCGCCCTGGTTACAATTACCTCTTTCATGACCGCTGCAAGTTCGATATGCTCTTGCTTAGACATTGAAACTCCTTCCGCGGTTAGTTTCTCCGCCCCTCTTGAAACGAGCTCACTCCTGGGAGCCAACGTCGTAACTTAGCCTAAATAAAACGCCTAAATTCCCTATAAAAGAGTAGTTTTTATAGGGGTCTTACTTCTAGTGGTGGTCTAATAAGTAACTAAATTTTTCAGCAGTTTTTGCTTCGCACCTACCGAGACATATTGCCACCTGACTACCCACGGGCAAACCCCGATAATGCTCTGGCAAATAACAGCTTGACCAATTTCGGAGACTCGCGTTCTACACAAGGTTATTTCTAACTTTGCTCCCGACTCTTGCGTCGCCAATATGATCAAAAAATAACAGAACAAAATTTCCATTATTTTTTGGTCATATTAACTACACTTCCCAGGAATTTCTTCTTATTTTCAAATCCTTCTTCCAATTTTATTATATTATATTTATGTTATACAGATTAAAAGTTTGGCTAAAATTTGCCTAAAATCTGCAAAATAAAATGAAGCTTTTTCGCCAGGCATTCCTAATATATTTTATTTATAAAACCAACAATTTTTGAAAGCAGCGCCTTTTTAGGGGGCGCTGCTTAGTTTTAAACCTTAAGACAATTTTTCGATAAACCTTCTGTACCACTTGTGGAAGTTACTTTCTTTAACTCCCAAAGGTGGTGCAAGCTTGATAACCCGAACGGAAAGATTTAACTCAAGACCTTCCCAATCCACGTCACCAAAAATTACCTCTTCTAACTTCGCCGCATCGCGAAGCTTGCTTATTTTCTCGAAAGCCAGCTTTTCCTCGGGTATTAGCAGGAAGGCGCCTTCTTTGTTCACGAGCATCTCCCCACCACTAGCCGCTGCACAAGCTAAATCATTTATGCTCGGCCCAGGATCCTTCACGGCGTCTCGATGCGTGTGAAAAAATAATTTCCCTTCTTCTCTTTCCCTTCTCTTTTCTTCATAATTACCGCAGCTCACGGAATGTGCGTGACACTTGGAAGAATCAAGGAAGCGAACTTGCCCTCCTATTATTCTCCCCCCAACTTCGCTTTTTGGATGCCCCTGCCTTGCCCTTTCGATCATCAAATAACGCGGGAGGAAAAGCTTTCGAATCTCCTCCACCCTTGCTGAAAAGATTAGATCTGCTACTTCCGCCATACCTAATCCTTTTTTCCACAAGTTTGCCGCTGCAACTTCCGCAGTTTCGGATTCTTGTGAAAAGAGTTTCGATTTTTGCAGTCCTTCTAAATGTGCTTACTTCCGTTATACACCCAAAAAATAGCGCCTAAAAACAATAAAAAAATGCCACCCCTAAAAAAGGAGCGGCAAATTATTGTTAGATATTTTTTAGCAGTAGTTGAACCTTGCACAGATTTCTTGTCGCCGCAAAGAAGCGATAAATAGCGTTAGCCCCGTTTTCTGCCAAGCCTATTTCTTTTTTTAATTTTCCCAACGTGCCAAGATCCAGCTCTCGAAGAAAAGCGGTAAGCTTTACAATATTGGCTAAAGCGCCAAAATTGTCTTCTTCCAACTCCTCTGTTTGTTTCGCCCAATCTCTATCTCGATAAGCAGATTCCTTGAATCTTTTCTCTCTTTTATCTTTGGTGTTGACTAAAATATAGCCCTGTTGATGAAAAGAAAGTTCTAATATTTTAGGACTTTTAGCTTTTTTTGTCAGTAAAGGAAACCCCACCACAAACCCGGGCAGAAGAGTATTCGTACTTTGATATTCCCCGCACAGAAGATACTGTTTATCCATGGCTTTAAGCCTAGTGTTAAATTCCACAGTTTGCGGCAGCCCTTTAAGCAAATAAGCGTTGCGCCAGCCGTTGGCTTTGCTTAAAAACTTCAAACTGGAAGTATTAGCCGCCGCTTTTACTGAAATTTCAATAATTTCTTTATCAACAAAAACGTTCGGCTTGGTTAATACCTCTTTTTCAACAAAAGCCTTTTTAATATTGGCTACCATAGCCCTAATAGCAGCAAGGACTTCACTTTTAAAAGCTCCCTCTCTGCCAAAACCAGAAGGCGCTTCCCAGGCTTTTGAAATTATTTCTTTGACCAAAGGGCTATTGCTATTGCAAAAAGCTTCTAATTCTTTCGTAATATAAATATTACTAATATCTTCCGTAGCAAAAAGCTTGAACAAAGTTCCCATACCTTCGAGACAATCTAACTGCAACCCCTCGGGATCGTAGGTTTCATCCGCATATTTTGCTGTATGAAAGTCTCTGAAAAAATCCCGACAAGCGCCTAACTCCAAACCTCTAAGCCCTTTCTTTTGCTTGGCATGCAGGATAAAAGCAAACGTTTGCTCCTTAACTTTATCTCCGCCAAAAAAGAAAACCCCATTTTGAATAATATTGGGCACCGTTAAAGCAGGATCACTCTCTCTTTTTGCTAAAATTCCCACCGTAGTTTTGGTTAAAGTCGCCAAAAGCTTCGCTTTTTTCTGCATGTATTTACTAAATAGCTGTTTGTTAAATTCTGAGTACAATTCTGAACGGGAATAAAAAAACAAACTTGCCAAGCGGCCGTCCACGTGAGTTTTCCCATTAAAAGCTTCCACCCTTCCACCGCCCGGACTTGTGAGCAGAAGATTACAGGCTTCAAAAAAAATCATTCGGGTTTTTATTATAGTACTAATAATATCCGTCATTAGCGCCAGCTTCTTTGGTGAAACTTGCTGCTTTTTAATTTTTTTCACCTGCTCCTCCTTTTATAATTTATTAGCTAATCTTGTTATCTTAAACTTCTGTTTTGAAAAAATCCGCGGTGTCTTTCTTCCTAATAATTTTCCCGAAGTTTATGCCTATAAGAGGGGCTTTCCTGCCCCAAGGCGAAGGTTAAGGTTATAAAGGAGGGCAAATTATGCCTCCCCTTTCCAGCGCTTGTTTCTAATTAAAATATCAAAAAATAAGGACTAACTTTTCCCAAGCATAAAAAAAGGGGCTCTCGAAAGCCCCCAAAGTTATATATTTTTTAACAAATTTTTAACTTAAAAATTATATTTCTCCTTTCTCACAATTATAAAAAACTTTTACCTTAATTCTAGCTTAAAAGCCTTAAAATAATCAGTAAAAGGCACCCATTGTGCAAAAGTCTCGGAATTCCCTCTCCCATCAAACACTAACATTTCCTCGGGCGCAGAAATAGAAAGCACGGGAATTTCATAACGACTATAATTGTCAAGATCGTTATCTAAATATTCCCCATTTATGAAATAGCCCTCTAATTTGCCCTTATATTCAAGCGGAATTACAACCGAATATTTGCAATTTCCTTGGAGATCCCCAATAACCTTTAAAGTTTTTAACATCATTCCTTCGGGAATAGCATTAATTAATTCCTCCGGGACATAGCCACTAATAGCTTCGTTCAAAAAATTTCGCGTTTTCTCTAATTGTCGCTTTTGGCGGATTAAATCTTTTAGAACCTCATTCATTTCCCACCTTCTATTTTAACCGATTATTTCCAAACTTTTGAACCTCGAGGCTATCTAATAATATTATAGCTCCCCCAAAAATTTTTTTATCTATTTTTTAGTAGCTTTTTCTTTTTTCTCCACTTCGTTGTTGAAGGCTCTACAAACATCCAGACAATTACCTGCACAAATTTTATCTTTATGAGTATTGTGATTATCTCGCCAGGCAATTCTTTCCTCCCTCATATTTTCTCCTACCTTTCCAATGGGGGCGCCCTGTTCCCGCATATAGATGACACAGGGATAATGTTCGTCCCCTGCCACACAGCTGTCATCGGTCACTAACCAACATTTAGGAGCATCGGTCGCGCTTAAACCTCTTACCGGTATCCGCCGCTTGGCTTGTCCAATTCTATACTTCAAAATAGGATGCGCGGCTAAAATCTCTTGAGGCAAAACAATCTCGCTTAAAACCTTCCCAAATTGCGCCGCCGGAATAACCCTAATATCTGCTACGCCCAGCGAATGGGCAAGGCTAATGGTAGCTTGGATTTCTTGCAGATTATCGTCGGTAACCACGATCCCCACCGTAGTATAAACCGTTTGGGCTAACCGCCCTATATTTCCAAGAACAGTAACATAAGCCCCCCTCGTCCCCGCCATTGTAGCTGCCGTAGCCGAACAACAGGCATCTAAAGATATGGAAAAATCCGTCACACCACAGGCAAGCAATTCTTTATAAACTTCCCAGGGTTGGCTGCCATTACTAGACACCGCTACTCGCCCATATTTTCTGGCATATTCCACCATCCTCGGAAGCTCTTTATTTAGGGTTGGTTCTCCCCCTGAAAACCGCACATTTTTTGCTTTCCAAATATCCAGCAAAGCGCAAACTTTTTCCAGGGGCATATCGCCTTTGGCTTGGAGCCCTCTGCAATAAGGGCAGTGGAAGTTGCATCTATCCGTAATTTCAATTTCACACCGCCACATAGGAGAGGTGTTACTGAACCCAGCAACTCGTTCTTCCTCCATCGTATAGAAGCCAATATCATCTAACATTTTTGAAGACCTCCTCAACTTTCAACGAAAAAGACCAGGGAGACAAAAAATCGATCAAAAAAAGTATTCAATGCTCTTAATAAAACCCTTTTGTTCATAGTTTCCCTACTTATGGTACCATATCACAAACTTTGTAAAATTCGATTGTTTTATCGTTGATTTTTATCGCAATAAAATCGGATTTAATCGTGTTAACCGCAATATAAAATTCTCCGTCTATTATTTTCCACTTCGGTCCTTTTTTAAGGAATGACTCTCCGCCTAAGGGAACAAAGTTTCTGTTGTTATCCAATTTGAATAGAAAGCCATTGCTGTTTACTAATAGTTCTCCTTTGCTATTTACAACACCAGAACAATTTTCAAATCCGTAAGGAGAAATTTTTGTAAAATGGTTACCAGAATCCTCTGATTTATAAATACCCCCATAAGAAAAAACAAATACTATGTTGGAATTTTTGGGATCAAGGACGATGCTTCTATTGCCAAGAGGAGCAAGGCTTTCGCCCTTCCTAAAGCTTTTTCCCCCGTCATTTGAAATGAATAAGCCACCACTCACTCCTACATACATAATCTCAGGGTTGCTTGTGTTAAACATAATACAGTGAATATCTTTATTGGTAAGCCCAGTTTCCTTCCAGCTTTTTCCTCCATCTTCTGCTTTGTAGAGGTTTAATCCCCCCATAAAGATGGTGCTCGTGTCCCTTGGGTTTATTGCGATGGTCTCTACAGTCTTTTCTGGAGTTGTAATAAAATCCCAGTTTTTTCCACTATCGTTTGATTCAAATAAGCCCTGCCATGTCACAAGATATATCGTATTTGCATCCTTTGGGTCAGGGGCAATTTGGGTTACAAAATCCGTTGCAAGGTTGATGTTTATATCTATAAATTCATCAAAATGCATTCCATAATCAGTGGATTTGAAAAGTATGTTCGGGAAATACCTGCTCCAGGTATAAAGAACATTTGGTTGTTTAGGAGAGATGGCCATTGTATCAAATGCTGTGCCAAAATACTTCCATCTTTGCCCTGAATCATCCGAAACAAGACTGTCAGTGTAAATGAAGGATGGTTTTTCGGGATTCACAAGAATGTTACCATTTAACACGGGAAAATCTAAACCATACATTATATCAATAGGCACACCAAAGGAACCATAGGGCATATAAGTGTCATTTTCGTCGACGGTTACCTTTACATCTTTAGATATATCTGGGATTGTCGACTCAATCAAATGACCTTCTTGAGAAAATTTTGCAGATTCATATCCCCAGGCTAAAATGTCTGCATAAATAAGTACCTCCGCAGGCTTTTCGTTTACAAAAACTTCTGGACAGCACACTCCGCCTTGTCCCTTAACAGATACTTTAAATGTTACAGTTCCGCTTCCATCAGTTTCTAAGTTATAAACGCCAAGAGGAGCATTTTTCATAGGGTTCCCTTTTGAATCAGTTATGAGGAGCTTTGCCACTACTTCTTTCCCAAGTGGCACTGCGATCGTATTTTTGTATCTTGCATTTGGGAATAAATTCTCCAACTTAGGAGTAGGAGAAAGTATCTTCGCTTTGTAGTCTACACTGAATGAATATTCTTGTTTACCATCGAATAAAATTGAGTATGCACCAACTTCATCAAATGTAACAGTTCTAGAAAATTTCCGATTATAAAATTCTTTCTCCTTTCCACTAATTTTTTCCGTGTCAAAGTGCACCTTCTTTTTGCTTGGAAAAACAAGGTCAAAAGATTCTAAACTCGTTTTACCACTCACGGCTTGAGTTTCACCGTAAAATATGTTTGAATACGAAGTGGCGGCGGCAGAGCAACAGGCAATGTGTGGAACAGAATCAAAAAGAATTAAGCCCTCTGCCGAAGGATTTAAGCCTTCATTTTCAGAAAGCTTATGAAGAGTGGCAGAAAAAACAGTTGAATCCTTTTTTACGATAACGCCTTTATTTACCTCTTCATAACCTTCCTTTTTAAAGGTTAAAGTGTGGGGGCCAATTGGAAGTGAACAGTCAAAAGGAGTTTTATATGATTTGTCGTTATCAACAACCACATCTGTGCCTTGTGGTTCAGAATCAATCTTAACCGAAGTATTGTTTGCTTGTTTATTTTTACACCCTGCAAGACTTATAATAAGCACAATTACAAGTAAAAACATGGCAGTTCTTCTTAAAGGTACCTTTGTTTTAAGGATTTTCATAACGCACCTCCTATAGTGTTATTTTATTAAAACCTAAATTGAGCGATTTCTTTGTCACTCTTAAAAATTTTAGTACATTTTTGGAAAAAAATGGAATTGTTTGAATTGCCTCCCATAAAAATTACTCCCTAAAAACCTCCTCAAATTCATCTTTTCTCAAATGAGACCAACCCATCCTTCCGTTGATTAAATACATCACGGCTACTTCCTCAACTTTGGGTCTTATCAACAACGCTTCCGAACAACAATAGCCAACGGCATATTTTCTCAAAATATCTTTATGGGCTAAAATGTCATATTTTCTGCAACGAATATTAAAAGTTGTCCAAATATCACAGGCTCTCCAAATATCCCAAGTAAAATAATCCCAAGGGAGCCAAGGAATTGAATATACTTTTGCTTTGTCAATGCCTTTTTCCACTTTTTCCCTTCCTCAACTATTTGTGAATTAACAAACATCTAATTATTATTATAGCCTTCAACCGCTACAATAATAATTATTATAACCAAAAAGCTTCTATTAGCTTAAATTCTTTTGGCTATAAATAAAACAGTTCCTCTGCACAAATTCCCAACAACAAAAGGAAGCCAATGCCATCTCTTTTTTATTTTTTGTTAACAATTGAAGGACTAAAAAACGGAAATAAAAACCATTTTTTATTAAAATATTTTGTGAAATAATTTTTGGAATATCCTCCCGCCTCTCCACTTTTTATTATAAAAAATAAAATAACTTTATCTTTCCCTTTTTTATTTTTTTGTTAAAACTCCCGCCTTAATTAAAATTATTGTTGGCGGACAAATTATTTATACAAAAGGAGAAAAAAATGCTTAATAATTTATATTCCTCTTTAAAAGATTTTGGAAGTAGCTTAAACCCTATAATCCTTATAGTTTTAAGTTTCCTCCCTTTTACGATTTTAATCAGTTTTCTAATTTGGATTTATAATATCAACAAAAATGTGCACGAAATTCACGATATGTTTTCCGAATTAGTTAACGCAAAACGAGCAAAAGAAAAAAAGGAAGCGGAAAATAAAAAAGAGAAGGAAGCTCAACAAATAAACCAGTAATTTAAGTTTTAAAATAATGCCTTGCTGGGTGCCTGCGGCTTCCAAAATAAAGTTAACATTAACTAGTCTTGTCTTATAACCCTGCTGTAGTTTTGTCTCCTGCTAAAAATATTTTTTCTAAGGTCGCTTCGCCTTCTCCATTTTTGCTCAACACTACTTTTGCATAAGCCTTGTGCTTAATACTTAAATCGAAAAGTAAAGCCCAAAGTTCTGAATTTTCTTCTTTTAATTTATTGTTTTCTGCCAATATCAGCGCTTCTATTAAGTCTGCGGTCTGTCTTTTATTATTAAAGTAATAAATATCCCTAAAAGGGTTAAAAC
>Ga0209538_1001752_pt1 | contig 11322 bp, 10 predicted proteins | sample BarGraNGADG00211_2_FD_184492 | JGI IMG/M metagenome (GOLD analysis project Ga0209538, IMG submission 184492) | Arctic peat soil microbial communities from Barrow, Alaska - Barrow Graham LP Ref core NGADG0004-211 (SPAdes) (version 2) | ecosystem: Environmental > Terrestrial > Soil > Wetlands >... | reverse complement strand
CGTACTGCTTTTGTTGTGCTGCTTGATCAACTGCCTGATTTTTGACGCTCAGACCCATAACAAGAAAAGAGCCTAACGTTCCTATTGCCAATACAATTGCAATAACCCAAATACCAATCCGTTGCGATCGTGGTGTCGCCATAAAATTATTCCCTCTCTGACGTTACTATAGACTCCAGTATATCAAATAAACCGCACAGTTGTGCCTTAAAACTTTAAATAACCGTGGCTTGAATTTCAGAAGTGACCGATGCGATAAGCGAATCAATAACACCCACTACTTCATCACCCGTTAGCGTATGATTATGCGCCGTCAACTGAATACGAATTGTAATATTTTTAGTTTTTCCACTTTCTGGCTGATAAATATCAACCGGTGAAATATTCGTTTCTAACTCCACATTCTTCAAAGCAGCTTCTAAAACATCAATAATTTGACCATAAGATGTTCCGTTTTCAACTTGGAAACAAATATCACGTTCTGACACCGGATAACGACTTAGCGGTTTGTATCCACTGCCGACGTTCTGGACAATCTCAAATAAGGCATGCGTATCAATCTCAAATCCGGCAGTATATTCTGATAATTTAAATCCTTTAGCAACCGATTTTTTATACTCACCAACAACTCCAATAACCAAACCTGTTGTCTTATCAGTTACTTGGGCACTGCGACGATACTCAAATGGTGCCATTAACGGACTATCTGACTTATCTATCTTATCTATTGTTTTGTAATCTAGATTAATACCGAGCGATTCACACAAGTAGTCAAGCAATCGTTTCGCCTGATAATACGGTGCACCCGCCAGTTTATTCTTGCTCGTTACAATCAATGCAACTTTGTCGGATTCAACCGGAACACCTTCATTATTCAAGCCATCCGTTTTTAGATGTGACTTATTAATCTCAAACAATGCAAAATTGTCATAACCCTGTTTGATATTCGGATGAGCCAACCCCAACAAACTTGGCGTCAACGTCTGGCGATAGTACTGCAAATCAGGACTGATTGAGTTCACGATACGATATGAATTTTCAACTTTTTGCCCAGCTTTTTGCAACACATCACTATGGATAAAACTATATGTCAGCACCTCATTTGCACCAGCGCGGACCAAAATTTTACGAACTTTACTGCGAAAATTATCAAAATCGTCTGGTCGAACAGCGGTAAAATCACGAACCGGCAACGTCGGCTCGATATTATCAAATCCATTCAGACGCCCAACCTCTTCAATTATATCTTCGACAATATGAATATCAGCCCGCCAATATGGCGCTGTTATTCGCAATAATTCTGATTCAGTCTGCTCGGTGACAAATTCAGCATTCTGTAATGTACTAATTATATCGCTGTCAGCAAATTTTTTACTACCCAGAACATTATTAATCGTATTGGCGGTAAATTCGAGCGTTATGGGATCATATTTGCCAGGATATACTTCGGCCACCCTGCTAGCACACTTTGCACCAGCCCATTCGCCCATCAGACGGATAGCATCAACCAAAACTGGCGAAGCCAATTCGGCTGGTTGCCCTTTGGTAAAACGAGTAATCGCCTCGCTAAAAATACCGTGACGCATTTGGGTTGCTCGTAAATTGTAAAGATTAAATGTTGCACTTTCAATGACAATATTCTGCGTGCTTTCATCTATTTCCGTATTCGCACCGCCCATCGCACCGGCTAGGCCAATTGCCGTTTCGCCGGCCGCAATTACAATGTCATCCGACGTAAGCTCAATTGTTCGACCATCGAGCAATTCTAAATTCTCTTTGTCGCGTCCAGCTCGAACATGAATATCGGCCTTACCGCCAGACACAGCAACGAGTTTATCGTAATCAAAGGCATGCAACGGCTGACCTGTAAGCATCATTAAATAATTCGTCACATCAACAATCGCATTAATTGGTCGCACGCCGACCCGTGATAAGTACGTTTGAATTTGAAGCGGTGACTGCTTTTTACCGTCAACGTTAGACATTACAACCGCCAAATAACGGTCGGATAATTCCGGATTGTCAATTGCCACGTTCAACGTAACTTCATTGGTCTGCTCATTATTAAAATCAGATGAAAGTTGCATCAACCATTCAGGTGTCTTGAACGCCTTGCCTTGGATATTTGCTATCTCGCGCGCAAAACCAATAATCCCGAAACAATCTGGTCGATGCGTAAGTGATTTGTTCTCAATATCAAGTAAATAATCATCTAGTTCATATGCCTGAGCAAACGGCGCACCTGGCGCCACGTCCGCATCAAGTTCCAAAATTCCTTCGTGCTCATCGAACAAATCCAGTTCGCGAGCGCTGGCAATCATACCATTGCTCATTACGCCGCGCAGTTCACGAGTATCTAATATAAATTGTTCTGACGTATTATATGTCGCTGGCACAATAGACTTTGGCGGCAGCCATACCACCAATTGCCCAGCCCTAACATTCGGCGCACCACATACTACATTAACTAGGCCATTTTCATCGCGTTCAACATTTTCAACTACACCGCCATCATCAATTTTCGTTACGCTCAAGTGATCAGAAACGTCCAGTTTGTTTGCTTCAACAACTTTTGCTACTACGATATTTTTGTATTTTGCGCCTAAATCGATAACTTCTTCAATTTCAACCAAACGCGCACCAATTAAAGTTACCAGTTCATCAATCGGCACGTCTATGTCGGTAAATTTTTTTATCCAATTTAGCGAAATGATCATACAAACTTCCTCAAAAATGCTAATTTACCTGATTCGAAATAGCGCAAATCTTCAATGCCATATTTCAACATAACCAAACGCTCAATTCCACCGCCCCAAGCAAATCCACGATATTTTTCCGGATCAATATCAGCCGCTCGCAGGACATTCGGATGAATCATACCGCAACCTAACATTTCTAGCCACTCACCTGGTTTTCCGCCAAGTGCAGCCGGCTTTTCAATTGCGAATTCAAGCCCCGGTTCAACAAATGGAAAATATGCTGGTTGAGTTTTAACCTTTAATTTCTGGCCATAATAAGTTTCAAAAAAACTACGCAGTGTACCCAGCATTTGGCCGAGCGTCGCCGTTTGACTTACAAATACGCCTTCACATTGGTAGAATGTGTGCTCGTGCGTGGCATCAACATCCTCATTACGAAAAACACGTCCATAACTAATAGCCGCAATCTGCCCGCCAGCTTCTAGTTTAGTCTTGCCTTCTTTTAAAATTCTATTTTGCATCGTAGAGGTATGGGCTGGCGGTATAAAACCTTCTTCAGTGCGAAACGTGTCATATCCATCACGTGCCGGATGATTCAGGGGGAAATTAAGAGTGCCGAACATATGTTCATCATCGTCAATCTGACGAGATTCAATCGCTTCAAAGCCCATACGGATAAAAATATCAACTACATTTTCTAGCTCGCAAGTTAACGGATGCTGTGTTCCATAATCAGTTGGCAGTAAACCTAATGGGCCAGTATTAAAATCCCAAGGAGCGGTGACATCAAGTGACTCGACAGTAGCATCTTCTAATTCTGATTCACGCAAAGCAATTGCTGATTCAAGCTCTAGTTTTAAATTATTTATATCTTTGCCATACGCGCCACGCTCCTCGATCGGCAACGTCGTGATTACGCCATAAAGCTGCTTTAATTCGGGCACTTTCAACAGTTCGCGCGGCGTATCACTAGTTACAACTCGCGCCAAAAGATCTTTGCGTACATCTTCAATATTTTGCATAACTGCTCATTATTATACGCTACAATGTAACTAGTGCGCCATGCCTAAAACTATTAACCAAATTATAATTCCGATAGTAACAACAATAATAACTGCCCATACCCAAGCCAAACTAGTCGTCATTTTTGTACCCTCAATATATTGGGAATCTTCAACACCGTCAGGCCTATCTGCCATTTTAGAATGCTGTTTGGACCGTTCCTGTAATTCTGCAGCCAGTCGTTTTTGCAATTCAGTACGTTGTTCGTCTTGTCTGATAAATAATGCCATAATTTTAGTATAGCACTCATGTTTGTTTTAATAATATTGTGGTATACTATGGTCATATTTCACTTTAAGGAGGGAAAGATCCATGGCAGATAAAACAGCCACTTCGTCGAATAAAAAAACGACAGTCCATAGAATATCAACAGTAGAAGCAACTGCTGGCATAAAAGGATTTATGCCATTCAACTGCAAGAAATTTTACAAGTCACTCAAACGTACGCCGATTGTCGGTGCTCTCGTTGCTGAGTTTGTAGGCACGTTTATAATCGTTGCCTCATTCCTCGAAATGCAGGGTAATCCACTATTCGTCGGCTTTGCATTGATTGGTGTAGTGCTAGTTGTCGGTGGCGTATCAGGCGCACATGTCAACCCAGCTATGACAATTGGCGCATGGGCAACACGAAAAATTAGCTCACTATATGCACTTGGCTATATCGTAGCTCAAGTACTTGGTGCAGCCGTCGCTTGGCTAGTCCTTGACGCATTCCTGAAGGGCTCCACAGCAACCGCAATAACAACAACTGGATCGTCACTATTCCACGCTGCTACCATAGCACCCGGCAAAGAATGGTACATCTTCTTCGCTGAGTTATTGGGTACAATCATCCTAGCATTGGGTTTTGCCACAGCCCTACGCGTTGTAAAACGAAACAAGCTAGCTGCTGGTTTTTCGGCAGGTCTTGCTATCTTGATAGCACTATACATAGCCATGTCATTGACAACAGTGCTCTTGACCGCATCAGGCACTGGTTTGACATTCATCAACCCAGCACTTGCAATGGCCGCAAATGGATTGTCTTGGAGCCTATGGCCAATAGCAATCTACATTTTCGCACCAGTAATTGGTGGCATTGTCGGATTTGCTTTGCAGGATTTCTTGCAATCTCAAACTGATGAAACTTGTGACTGTACTTGTTGCGAGATTAAAAAATAATACTAACATAAAATCCAAAAATACCCCGCCTTATTGGCGGGGTATTTTATTATCCAGTCATCTATTCGTCACTTCGCGGTTTGTCAATCAAGAGCGGTTCAACGCCAGAATCGGCGTCGGCAATTTTAATAACGTCTTTATCGACTTTGCCTAATTCTTTATGGGCGTCGTTGTAGTGACCGACTGTTTGACCCAGCGATCTACCAAGCTTTTGCATATATTCATCAAACTTGCTAATATGCTGTCCTAATTTTCCGACGCGAATTTGGATATCTTTGGCCTGTTCTTCGATTTGCAAACTACGTAAGCCCTGTAAAACGGTCTGCAAATATGCCATAAAACTTGTCGGGCTAACAATAATCACCTTTTTGTCACGAAAGGCATATTCAATCAAATCGCGCGCACTTGACCCGGTGCCGACATCACCGATCAACAAATCATAATAAAGCGACTCACTCGGAATAAACATAAAAGCAAAGTCCATAGTATTTTCACTCGGACGAATATATTTACTCGTCTCATCGATACGATTTTTTAAATCGGCACGAACTTTAGCTAGTAGTTTTTCGCGTTCAGGCTTTTTATCCTCGCCCACCATCCGATTGTAATTTTCTAGGCTGAATTTACTGTCAATCGACAGAATCTGACCCTTGTCTAAAAAAACAACCGCATCAACAATCTCACCGTCTTTGAATTTATATTGCATCTGGTAGTTTTTGGATGGCAAGATGTTATCAAGTACTGATTCCAGGTAATATTCACCAAACACGCCGCGTTGTTTTGGGTTCTGCAACACATTCTGCAAAGTTTTTAACTCGTCAGCAACATCGACAACTCGCCGATTAGTTTCGTCTAATTTTGCCAGCCTTTGAGTAACATCAGACACTAACTTTGCACTTTCGCTTAGTTGTTTTTGCATTGATGTTTGCATCGTCATATTGTTGCGCTCAAGCTTGTCGCCAACTGATTGTTGCAAATTATTTATACCGCGCGACAATTCGGTCACATCACTTTTCAATAATTCAACCGCACTAGAACTTTTCAATTCTTGCAATCGTTGATTTAACAAATATAAAACCGCACCAAACCCTAGTATGACCACGCCCAACACAATAATAAGAATAATTTGTTCCATATCACCAGTATAACACTACAGAGTGGTAGCAAATCGTACAGCAACGACAATAAGCATCATAACAACCAGAACCGGTATGACTCGTGCGTAACGAGCTATCCACGAAAATAAAGTATAGGCCAGCCCATATAGCAACATACTCCAGGCGATTGCTTCACCCCACACTAATCCATTCGTCCACATTGCCAATCCCCACAATGATGCCCCGACTGCAATAGCTATAATTAATGGCCGTGCCATATATAAGCGCAATATCACTGTAATACCTATGGCCGCAATCAAAATCGTAGCTATATCACCCGAGATATTTGTCGAGTTCAGACAAGTCAAAGCACTTGAAACCGATCGGCAGAATATTGGGTCAATAATATAACGTTCAAGTAACGCCGTTAAACACCAGTAAAGTGCGCCCAATGCCATACCAACTGATGCAATTTGCCATAACGAATAAGATGCACCAATTGCTCGCGATTCTATATCTGTTTCGATAACCTTCGCCATACCAAACCTCCGTATAATTGACTACATTATACATTATTTTTGCCGCATTGGCAAAACTAGGGTAGGCCTTACTGATTATGGTTTATAATTAAGATACCAAAGTGCACCAACAAGCGCAATTACAACACCGCCAATTACATCAGCTGGCGTATGCACAAGTGCCAGCACTCTGCCCACGCAAACAGCAACAGTTAATCCAGCCAAGATAATGGTAATCGCCTTTTGCTTCGTCTCGAACCATACGGCACATGTAATCGCTGCCACAAACAGAACGTGATCAGATGGAAAACCGGGATTATTCAAAAAGGATGCTCCGGCAACGGTGCTTAATAGTTCAAAAGGCCGCTCGCCCGACGGCTGATAAACCACGCTGATCATTTTTGCCAGTAAATAAGCTGTCAACCCCGCCATCAGGACTCGCACGTAAGCCTGTAACCGTTTTCCTTTTGGGACTTTAAAAACTAACATATAAGCGCCAATTAATACAATCGGCACCACTGCCCCATCGGCGATAATACGAATAAGAAGTTCGTTAGTCATACACCTAGATTAGCACAAGCCATAGCACCGCGCGACTTATTGGCGACTCCCATAAAATCGACTCTTGATAATCTCAGCAAAGAACAGATAAATAATGACCACACAGGCCAAAGCCCCAATCTGCAACGATGACAAAAGTCCAAAATGGAAAATCGTACGCAGTGGCAACAGAACAACCAGCAGTGCCGCCAGAACTACCAGTAACGTGCTGGTGACCAATATCGCAGCAGGTTTGCTCTCTTTGAATGGGATTAATCTGGTTCGGATGATATAGACTACGAAAACCTGGGTCATAATCGATTCCAAAAACCAACCGGCTTGAAAAACTGATTGATCAGTATGGAAAATTAGCATCAGTAGTCCGAACGTGGTAAAGTCAAAAATCGAGCTCAATAGCCCGTATGACCACATAAATTTCTTTATCTCTTTAATACTCAATGTGTGTGGTTGCAATACTTCTGATTCATCAACATTATCAAGTGGAATCGCAAACTGCGAGGTATCATAAAGCAGGTTATTCAGAAGAATTTGGGTAGCTAGCATTGGCAAAAAAGGCAAAAACAACGAAGCCCCAGCCATCGAAAACATGTTACCAAAATTAGAACTTAAACTCATACGCAAATATTTCATAGTATTGGCAAAAGTTTTTCGACCTTCGACAACACCATTAATCAGCTCGTGCAAACTCTTACGAAGCAAAATAAAGTCAGCCGCATCCTTGGCGACATCAACAGCGTTATTGACTGATACGCTAACATCAGCCGCCCGCAAACTAGGTGCGTCATTAATACCGTCGCCCATATAGCCGACAATATGGCCATTAGATTGCAAAGCTTGGATTATCTGCATTTTTTGTTCCGGATTAACCCTGGCAAAAATTGTCGTTTTTTCAACGGCTGTCGCAAATTCTTGCTTGGACAATTTATCAAGCTCATCACCAGTCAAAATACCCTCAACAGGGAGACCGATATCAAGAGCAATTTTTTCGGTCACATAGGCATTATCGCCGGTAATGACTTTCGTAGTAATACCCATAGTACGCATTCGTTCAAGCGTTTCCGACACCGAGTCTTTGGCCGGATCCAAAAAAGCCAAAAAACCGTGAAAAGACAAATCCTTCTCGTCACTTGGTTCATAATGTTTTTCAGATTCAATTTCTTTTGACGCCACAGCTAGAACGCGAAAACCATTGCGACTAAGTTCGTCGTAGGTTTCCTGAATCGTAGCTCGGAGCTGTTTGGTCAGGACTTGAGTGCTATGGGAATGGTAGGTATTTGAAATCTTCAAAACTTCCTCTGGTGCACCCTCGACAATCAGAAAACGTCGTTTGTCGTGAATATGATGAACCACAACGGCTTCACGCTTTCGCTCAAAATCAAACGGAATCTCATCTATTTTGCGATACATCGTTATGTCAACGCCGGAATGAGATTTAACGGCGGCATCAAGCGGATTGCTGAAACTGGTCGAAAACGCACTCGCTAAATAACCAAATAAAAGTACGTCGTCTGAATTATTATTTCTACCATCCACATATTTAACCAGAGCGATTTTGTTCTCGGTCAATGTACCGGTTTTATCAGTACAAAGAATATCCATACTGCCAAAATTTTGAACAGCCGATAATTGTTTGACAATCACCCCCTCTTTGGCCATTTTTAGCGATCCCTTAGTTAAATTAAGGGTAATAATCAATGGCAAAAGTTCAGGCGTTAATCCGACCGCCAAGGCCAAACTGAACAATACCGACTCGAGTATATTACGATGGAACATTACATTTGCCAAGAAAACAAAAATGACCAAGAAAAAGGTAATTTTAATAATCAGGACGCTAAATTCCTTAATTTCAGTCTCAAACTCGGTAACCCGATGGACCGATTGCAAAGCCCTAGCAATGTGGGCAAATTTAGTAGCCCCACCGGTTTTAGTAATTCGCATTACGCCTGATCCGCTAATAACTCCGCTACCCATAAACACTTCAGCGCCGATAGGTTTGCCCTGCGGGAATGATTCGCCCGTCAAAGCAGCTTCGTTAGTAGACAAGTCTTTGCCCTCAATGATTACACCGTCAGCTGGAATAACCTTTCCTGCCGACAATAACACGATATCCCCAGGAACTAATTCGTTGACAGCAACCAGATGTTCTTTGCCCTCTCGCATAACGTGCGCTTTGACCCGAACTCTATCTTTTAGCGCCTCGGCGGCCTGTTGAGAGCGATAGGTATTAAGAAAATCTAGTCCAACACTTAGCGCTACAATTGTGACAATAATAAAAAAACTGGCTTTATCCCCAAAAAATAACGACAAAGAGGCCGCTAAAAGTAAAATGATAACCAGAGGGTTTTTAAATCTAGCTAAAAACGCTAATAGAGCCTTGTTTCTACTACTATCATCTTGCAACGTGTTCGGGCCATATTGCCGCTGTAGCTTTTTAACACTTCGAAACGAGAGGCCATTTACCATACGTTTATTATAGCCTAACCTACTCTTCTAAACGAGAGTCGTAATACCAATATTGTTCCCGCATACACCGTAATAGCTAATACCACTGTTCGCGCCTAGCCCAGCCGGCCGGATAATAATACATTTATTTACCTAGCTGATAACTGTTAGTAATTCTGCATACGATTTATTCTTGCCATATAAGACGTCGATATATCTTTTGCGAATATCTGCCGTTATCACACCTACTTTGCCATCTCCAATTTTTCGAGCATCAACCTCGGAAACTGATGAAATATAGGCGGACGTGCCACAGGCAAATACTTCGTCGGCAATATATAATTCGGTCAAATCGACATTCCTCTCCATAGCTTCTAAACCTATATCGTTTGCAATTTTCAAAATCGTATTACGATTAATCCCTTCAAGCAAATCATTTGTTGCGCCTGGGGTGATAAGCTTACCATCGCGAACCATAAAAATATTGGCCGCACTCAGTTCGCAAACGTGCCCATCAGTATCAAGTAAAATACAATCGTCATATCCGCTATCGATGGCGTCCTGCTTGGCAAGTACAGAATTCACATAAGCACCATTAGCCTTAGCTCGCGGAGGAATCACATTGTCCGGAACTCTTCGCCACACGCTTGTTTTAAGACGCGCGCCATCCCGCGGCAAAATCGGTGCAGCCCTGTAAACAAATATGCTGAGCAATGTCTTTAGGCCACGCGAACGAGAACCTGGAATTAACTCATTAACATGCACGGTTGCGCGAACAAATACATCTTCTTCTATATTATTAGCCATAACTACTTCGGAAACTGCTTGCAAAAAACGCTTTTTTGACCAATTGACTCGAAATGTGTCTATGCCAATAATATGCGCCGAATTGACGAGGCGTCGATAATGATCGTCTAGCCGGAAAGCAAGCTTCGTACCATCCTTGGCGATATGAACCGGAAAAACCGTATAGACACTAAGTCCATACAAGACGGCTGAACAAGCAACGCTTAATTTTGCATCATCCAGTGATTTGATGCCATCATCGAAATAAGTTTTGTTATAAATATATCCCATATTCAATACCTAGCCCCTATACATCTAGTATACACGCATTTCAAACTCGGTTCATTACGTTCATTCAAACTAACCCGACCAAAAAGGTCGTGTCTATGCGTGGCTAGGGCATATCAGTCTGGTACAGAATGAAACCATAAAACGAGACAGATGAAACACAACATTTATAATTTCTCTACCAACTTGACTGATATTCATATTCTTGCAACTGATCCTCGTCCTCTTTCAACACCGCCTCTAACACCTCAACCGTATAGTCTAAGCTCTGAAAATATCTACTATTATATTCAGTACTACCGAACAAAAAGCCACCTTGCGTTGGCAATAGTTCAAGCGCTTTGTTAGGTTCTTTTTGCACCTGTATACTCAACTCTAGTAATTCTTTTAATTGCTTGACACTAACGGAATACTGCTTGCAATCGTCCTCGCCCTCTTGTACGTTCCTGACAAACCATTGATGTATAGCATTGGCTTTTCGCCAAGTCGCTATATTTTCAATTATACATTCTACTCTGACGATTTGAACCTGGCTTTTTAAGCCAATTATTTTTAATTTATCACGAGCACTCCCAACAATATAAGTCTTTTTAGTCAAATACATATCTAGACTCATTTGAATTCTCCTTCTGTGCCAGAGTTAATGCCCTACTAACTAATAATATCAGATTAAATTATTGAGGAGTAATTTTTATGCCCAACATACCA
>Ga0209538_1001751_pt1 | contig 11323 bp, 12 predicted proteins | sample BarGraNGADG00211_2_FD_184492 | JGI IMG/M metagenome (GOLD analysis project Ga0209538, IMG submission 184492) | Arctic peat soil microbial communities from Barrow, Alaska - Barrow Graham LP Ref core NGADG0004-211 (SPAdes) (version 2) | ecosystem: Environmental > Terrestrial > Soil > Wetlands >... | reverse complement strand
GCCACCGGCGCGACGGGCGCCACCGGCGCTTCTGGCGCTGACGGCTCCACCGGCGCGACGGGCGCCACCGGCGCTTCTGGCGCTGCCGGCGCGACGGGCGCCACCGGCGCTTCTGGCGCTGCCGGCTCCACCGGCGCCACCGGCGCTTCTGGCGCTGACGGCTCCACCGGCGCCACCGGCGCTCCGGGTGCTACCGGCGCAACGGGCGCGGGTACGCCTGGTGCTGCCGGCGCAACGGGCGCCACCGGCGCTCCGGGTGCTACCGGCGCCGCTGGAACCGCAGGCGTCTACGTGAAGTCGGTAGTCCTTGCGAATGGCCAAACTGGAGGGTTCGTGGTCTGTAACAGCACAGACAAGGCACTTGGCGGCGGCGTCGATGCAACGGGCCACAGGGTGGTGATCACGGCGCCGACCAACTCGGCAGGCGCCATCATCGCTTCGGGAGTTCCTCACGGCTGGTGGGGGGAATCCGACAACAACGCAGCGGCCACGGTGTACGTGATCTGCGCGCCGTAGTCAGCGGCTGCGAACCGCACTAGCCAGCGGCTAACTTGGCTCAGTAACGAACGAACCCCGGCGGCAACACCGCCGGGGTTCTTCTATGTCGGAGGGACCTTGACCCTGTTACGAACGGGAGAGCGCCATGGCGGCGTGGCTGGCCTCGATCGCCGAGCGTGCCGCCAGCGCGTGCTTGGCCCGGGCGAACAGGTGGGCGTAGACCGAGAGCGTCACGCCAGGGTCGGCATGGCCGAGCTGGCGCGACACGAACACCACGTCGAGCCCCTCCGCGATGAGGAGCGAGGCGTAGCCATGGCGGAGGCTGTGGAGCGAGAGCCGCCCATCGCCGCGGACCCCGGATCGCCGCACCGCCACCCTGAACGCCTCGCCCACCTTGCGGTCGTCGAGGCCACGCCGTGGATGTAACGGCTACACGGCCCTGTGTGCTCGTCCAACCCGGAGCGCGGTCCTCAGGGGCGACTCTGCCGGGAGCGCGGCCCCGGGGCGCCTCCTGGCGCGGCACGGGCCGAGCACTGCGGCAGTCGAGCCCGGGGTGCTGGACCGGGATGGAGCCAGCCACCGGAACCGCGGCAGGGGACGGTGTCCGTGGCCACGATCACGATGATCAGGCCCGTCCGCCCTACCGCCGTCCCGCCGCCTGCATCTCGGTGTAGGCGGTCTCCAGGGCCTGCCGGGCCGCCGCACCGGACTCCCGCCGGGCGAACTCGTGCGCGTAGATATTCAACGTCATCGACGGCTTGCTGTGGCCCAACTGGCGGCTGATGAACAGCAGCGGCAGGCCCCGCCCGATCAACATCGATGCGTAGCCGTGACGGAGGCTGTGGAGCGAGAGACGACCGCCAGCCGTTACACCCGAACTCCGGACCGCATCCCGAAACGCCTGCCCGACCTTGCGATAGTCTCGGCCCCGGCCCCCAGGCGTGCACCACACGAGGTCCGTCGGCCCCTTGAAGGGCGATGCCAGCCAGCGCTCGCGCAGCAGCCGCACTACGGCAGGCGGCAGTTCGATCTCCCGCCTGCTGGCCTCCGTCTTGAGCGGACCGAGCGTCCGGTATCGCGTCAGTTGCTGTTCGACGTGGAGGATCCCCGCATCGAAGTCCACGTCGCGCCAGAGCATGCCCAGCGCCTCGCTGATCCGCATCCCGGTGAAGGCGACCACCTCGAACAGCGGACGGTGGCTCCCGGCGTGGTAGAGCACCCTCGCCAGGTCGTCGCCCTGGAGCGCCGACACCCGGCCCGGCTTCCAGTTCGGCTTCTCGCCGGGTTCGAGCCGCAGGACCGGGTCGGACGCCAGCCAGCCCCGGCGGACCGCGAAGCGGGTGACCTGTCCGAGCGCGATGAAGGTCAACTTCGCCGTGGTGGGCGCCAGCGCCTGCTCGTTCGCCGCCGACCAGAGCGCCACGTCGTCGACGGTAAGGTTGGTCACCGCGATGGTTCCGATGGGCGGCAGGGCGGGGTGCGAGGACCCCTCGATGTGACAGCGGACCACCCGTCCGTACCGCTCGGCGGTTGACCGCGTCCACGCTCCCTTGCGGCCGCGACCGCGGGCGAGCCATGCCCGGGCGACGTCCGAGACGGTCAGGGTCGCGCTGCCCTCGACCTCGGTCGTGGAGTCCTCCTGCATCAGGTCCGGCGCTGCATCCCCTCGGTGGTCGCCGACGCGTTCCGCCTGCCGGTCACCGTGAGCGGCATGAACGAGTTGGGCGCCTGCGCTCACGGTGGGGCTGTCGAGACCTGACATTCGCTCTGTGTCGGGACGAAGGCCAGCGAGCACCGTGTCCAGAGCGAGCACGGGCGGAATGCGCACCTCGGCGGGCGCCGACCACAGCGGCATCTGCCGAGAGACCTCCGGCGCGGTGCTGGGGTCCATGTAACGACTACAAGGCCCCGGGACGCCGCGTCGGCGCCGCATTGGGCTGATGGTCGGCTCGGTCGGGATTCGCCGCCGTGGTGGCCTGCTTCGCCCTCCAGAGCCCGACCCGGCAGGTCGTCCCGCACGTGCGACGGTCGGCCCGCGCCCGCTCATCGAGGGGCGCATCGCAGCGGGCGCAGCGCGTGAGGTTCATGCCGCCGTCCCGCCCGCGCTGCCCACGAGCCGGGCTCGCTCGGCGAGGATCGCGTCGCGGTCCGGGTTCGATGCCCGGTCGTCCCACCGGCGCTTGCTCGTCGGGTCGAACGGCGGGCGGTCAGACTCGCCGTAGAGCAGGCCCGGAAGAAGGCTGTCCCCATCAACCTGCACCGGCGCCTTCGGCTCTGACGACCATTCGTCGTCGGCGTCCTCAGGAGGCGCCGAGAACGTGGGCCAGCCTTCGAATGCGGGGCCGCCGCCCGGTTCCTCGCCTACTGCGTGCTGGTCGCTCGCCGCGACCCCGATGGCTGCGGCCACGATGTCTGGCGGCTCCTCGTCGAGAGGCTCCCGTTCCGACTCGCGTTCGGGCTCAAGCATGTCCACGATCAGGTTCGTGGTGGTTCCCTTCGCGGCGAACCTGTGGGCCAGCACCCGGGGTGTAGCAACACCGTTGACCCGCCAGACCACCGCGAGCGCGAGGTGCATCTTCTCGGTCACGGTCTGGCCGGTGACTTCGAACCAGCGCCGATGGAACGACTCCGCCTCCTGAGCCGTCGGCTCGTCGAACCGCCGGGGAGCCTGCCTCAGCGCCTCACGGACGGAGGGCCGGGCCATCCGAGCCTGCGCCCTCGTATCTCCTAGCATCCCTTCCTCCAAGGAGTGCTAGGGCTATCTACGCGTGCGCGCACACGCGTGCGCGTAGATACGAGGCACGGAGCGTGGTCGGTATTCGCGTCGACCGCGTCGGGCGCGGAGACCGTCCGGGCGGTGTGGTCGCGGTCCTCGGTCAGCCCGCACCGGGTCACAGCGGAACCGTGAAGCCGAACTGCGCGAACGCGGCGCGGAACGCCTCGACGTCCCTCCCGAAGTACAACACCGTCTGCCCCTGCAGCGGGGCCGACTTCTCCTTTTCCGGATGCCAGAACCGCAGCCGTCCAGCCGGGAAGCAGATCGCCGTCGCCTCGGCGATGAGCATCTGGAAACCACGCCGTCTCGGTCGCGTTGTTGACGAGGACGCAGGCGGCGGTGACGTGCCCGGCGCGGACCTCCTCCACGAGTTTCGCGGCGAACTGTCCGATGAGCGGCGGCGCGTAGGGCGGGTTCAGCCACACGCGCCCCCACCACGGCTGGATGAGCCCGTCGTCCTCGGCCGTGTAGAACGTGTCCGCCCTAACGATCTCGTTCGCCTCCGGGGTCGAGGCGGGGTCAAGGTCAATCCCGCCCATCACCAGCCGGGCGGCCTCGATGAACGGGCTCGGCGTGAACCACTCGTTGTCGCCGCTGTTGGCGCCCACGTGCGCTTCGTCGAGGTTGAAGTCTTGGTCGGGCAGCCGGACGCGGTCGCCGGGCTTCACCGGATCGGCCCAGCCGCGCTCCACGGCGCGAGCCCACGCCGAACGGAACTTGCGGACGGTGTTGATGCTCGACAGGCCACGGATGCCAAGAGCGGCGAAGCCTGAGATCGTCAGTAAGGCATCAGACGTGATGCCTTTCGGCGGCCGTCCACCGCCAGCCCACGGCATGGTCCACGAGTAGACGGCGGCTGCTGTCCACCAACCGCCCTTCGCGATCATGCCGACCACGCCATTCAGCGTGTCCGTCAACTCCTCGGCCGTGGCCGGGATGCGCACCTCGGTCACGGCCATGCTCGGGTCGAGCCCCGCCAGTGCGGACCTCGGCGCCCGGAGCAGGTCGATGGAGTTGGTCAGGGTCAACGGTTGGCCCGCCGTGCCGCTTCAGACGCCTGTTCGACCACAGCGACGACCCGCGTAGTGGTGATGGCGGACGCGCTCAGAACGCCGCGCCCCGACGGGGTGGCTGGGAGACCGGGCCGACCCGCCTTGGTGGACGATGCAGCCCGGCAGGCCGGACCGGCCTCAGGTGCGCCGCCGAGCAGGTTCCGGTCTGCGGAGCCGCGGCCCGAGCACCAGAAGTCGGCGTTCGGCGGGCATGCCGCACCGAAGCATTCGGGCTCTTCGCAGGAGATCGCGCTCACGCCCCCAATGTCGATCCGGGGGCCTGCGGAGGAAACTCGCGAGTCTCCGAACCCGGAAGTTGAGTTCCCTCGGGCGCGACAAGCCTCTTCGACGTGCAGACTCATCGCCGGGCGTCTTGCCGGTGCGCAACGGCCCAGCGCCGAAGACCGCCACGACGCATCCTTCGGTGGTCATGACAACGGTCCGCGGCCTTCACGACCCAGCCGAACTCGCCCTCTACGGCCTCCCAGAAGGCGTCTGGGCGTGGCTCATCGAGCCCGACACGGCTGATCTCGCGGCTCGGGGTGTTGAGGCGGGCCGCTACGCGGTCACGGTCCTCGGCATCGACAGTTGGTTCGCCGAGACGGATCTGGGATCAGAGGTCGACTCCCCGGACGCGAGGATCGTCGCCCTGCCGGGGCTCGTGCCGTTCGACGTCCGCTATCTCTCGGTTCGCCTCCTTGGCACTCCCGCAGAACTGGTCTGGTCGGCGCCACCGGGCATCGAGCCTCGGCTCGACCTGCTCCGGGTTCAGGGTCTCAAGAAGGCGGAGGTGCTTGGCCTGTATCAGTCGAGACGCCTCGTTGACCTCGACTGGGGGCCCCTCCTCGGACGACCGCTTGGGGACACCGACCTCTCGCCCGAAGAGTTCGAAGCCAAGATGGCGGCCGCGTTGGCTGAGATGCGGCACCTCAAGGTCCCGTTCACGCAGATCCCTCTCGCACTGGAGGTGGGCCTCAACACAAGCACTCTCCGCAAGTACCTGAAGCGGGCCGGGGTGAACTGGCGGTCCGTTCGCAAGGGTGACTGGCCGTCCACGAAGTAGGGTTTCTTCCCTTTCCTCAGCATCGCGTCGTGCGGGGTCTGCGCGACCCCGACGTGTGCAAGCCCGCGATGGCCCGTTGAGCCGAGTCGCTGGCTCCACGACAACGGTCGAGGGCCTCGACCACGGGCATATGCTGACCCTTGGCTGCATCGTCGCCACCGCCATGGGTTGTACCTCGTGCCCGTCACAAACCCGGTCCTATTCCGAGCCCGCGTGGCCGAGTTGCGCGCCGTCCGTCGACTCAGCGACGGCCTCCGGCGGCAGCCGTTCGCCAGCACCCGCAGCGCGGACCCGCTGCCGGTCCTCGTCACCGCGCACGCCTCGCCGCTCCGGCGTCGTCTGGGGGCGACCCACCCCTCCCTCCAAGAAGGCAAGATCGCGAACCTCTTCCTCGCCGTCGACGCGATGGACGGTCTCGTGATCCGGCCGGGGGAGACGTTCTCGTACTGGCACGCCGTGGGAGCCCCGTCGACGCAGCAGGGCTACCGGGATGGACTCGTCCTCGGGCGGGACGGGATGGAGTCAGGGACCGGCGGCGGCCTGTGCCAACTTGCCAACCTCCTGTACTGGATGGCGCTCCAGAGCCCGCTGCGGGTCGTCGAGCACCATCACCACGGGGCCGATCTCTTCCCCGACGAGGACCGCACCCAGCCATTCGGCAGCGGCGCGACCGTGTTCTACAACTACGTCGACTTGCGCTTCGCCAACGAGACAGACCGCACGCTCCAACTCCGGGTCTGGCTGACCGACCACTACTTGCAGGGCGAGGTCCGCAGCGACCTCGCGTGGCCAGCGACGTACCACGTCGAGGAACGGGGCAATCACTTCGTCCGCGAGCCGGACGGCACGGTGTACCGCGAGAACGAGTTGTGGCGGTACACCCTCGACGCCGCCACCAACACGGTCAAGGTCGAGGAACTCGTCGCCCGGAACCGGGCCGAGGTCCGCTATCCCGTCGATCCGGCGCTCTGCGACGAGCGTGGCGGCTCTGGCCAGTGAGGCGACGACCCAGAGTCCACAGCCGCTCTCGTCCACCCTCGTCAGTCCCTGACCGCACCCGCGGGCCGGACGGTCGATGTAGCCCTACGGCCCGGTCATCGTGATGGAGGCTCGATGGACGGCCGTGCCCGCGTCGAATGGACCACCGGGGTCCAATCCCCACACGAACTCGACCGGACCGGGCGGGAGGACAGCCGGGACCGTGTAGTGCATCAGGAGGCTGATGCTGGTTCCGGGCGCAAGGGCCGGGCCGATGGCGGCGCAGTTCAGCAGGAACTGCTGGGGCGCGGGCGGCTTGAGGGCGCGGGCGTCGACGATGAAGTCCTCCGTGTAGGTCGGGCACGGGGTGAGCACGGCGGGCACGGTGCCCATATTCGTGAGAGTCACCGTGAAGGCGAGATCGCCACCGGTCGTCGCCGTCGGCGGGACGGACAGCGAGACCGACGCGACCTGCGGCTCGTACACCGGGGTTGGCGGTGGCACCGGGACGAACGCATAGGCGGTGAACGTCGAGCCCGAACTCGCCTGATCGCAGCGTGGGGTCCCGCCGAGCCCCGGGCCGGGTGAGGCGGAGGTCACCACGATGGGTCCCCCGGCCGTCAGGGAGCGTGAGGAGCAGCGCAGTCACCGTCACATCGGCAAGCATCGTCGAGCACCAGTTCGACCACAGCAGGAAGGCCCCGGCCTGATCACCGGGTAGGAGAAGCACTGGTCCGGCGGCACCTGTCTGGTTCGCGGGCCCGGCATCCTTGCCCGCCGTGTACGTGAGCGGGTCGAGGATCGTCGTGCCAGATCGCAACTGGATGAGGCGCGGGCTGCCGTTCAGGACGCAGGGGCGCCGACCCGCGTTCGTGACCGCGAGCCAGCCAGCCATGGAGCCTGTCGCGCCCTGCCAGCCAGCCGTCGCTGTGAGATCGGCCGGAGCGCAGGTCTCCGTGCCGGAGGGGATCGGGACAGTAGTCGGTGACGGGACTGGCGTCGGGGCCGCTGGGCCGGGTCGACACGGCCGTCCGAGACCTGCGGGCGATCGTCAGGATCAGGGTGAGCGGCCAGCACTCGGACACTGGCGGACAGGTCATCGACGCATTCCAGCGCCTAAGGCTGAGGTACCCGCCGGTTGACTGGGGTGAGACTTGGGACACGGTCAGCGATCGCTGCGTGGACGCGGTCAACGCCATCCGCGAGGAGTTGGAGGCAGCCCCACAGTCGTGATGCGAGGTAAGCAGGCACTGCGTGACGAGACTGTGCCCGCCGTCATCCCTGAGCCTGCCGGGCCCACTCCAACTGCCGTATCTGTGCGATGGTCGCCTCAGCGGTTCGGACGAGTGACTGGGTTCCGCCGATGACTTCGAAGCCCGCGAGCGGGCCGTCTGCGAACTTCACCTCCGCCTTGAAGTGGGTGCGATCGACCTGCCCCGGCTCGTACTCGACCTCGGCCCATGTCCGCCAGTCGCCGCGCATCTGGACTGTCTTGCCCTCGACGTAGTCGATCTGGACGAGCGCGCTGTGCAGGAGGGGCGCCCGGTGGCGGTCGAAGCGCGCCATGTCGTGGAGCGTCCGCAACTGCTCCCCGATGTGCCGCTGCCACGGCTCTTCCGCGAAGGGCTGCATCCGCCGGATCGCCTCCACGGCCCAGCCGGGGACACCCTTCAGGCTGACCTCGGCCGCCTTCTCGAAGTCCTCCGCGTTCAACGTCACCGGAAAGGCCGTCTTGCCGGTCGGTCCTCCTTCGCGCAGGGCCCCGACGAGGTTGTCGAGCGCGGCGCGTGTCTGATGGACCGCGTCGCTCACGATCAGGCTCAGGTCGCCCGGGACGGGCGCCGGGTTGTCGGCCCGCTCGATGACCGTGCCGTGGTCGGTGTAATCCGCCTCGATCCGGAATGGGCGGCTGTCGCGGTACGCCTTCAGGGCGCGCTGCAGTTCCCCGACGTGGTGCTGTGCACGCGCGATCCGGGCGAGCGGGATTGAGTAGTTCGTCACAATGCGCAGCGTAGTGCGCGTATCTGGGCTGTCGGCGGGGTGTGGCCAGTGACGCTGCGTGAGGACGACCACGGGGAGACGCAATGGCGCGGATCGAGGCAATCGTCGCCGGGACGGGCGTGATCCCGTCCTACGGCAAGCCGCTGCTGGACGAGCACGACCTGCGACGCCTCGCAGACCAACTAACCGGGTCAAGCGTCCCGATGCTCATTGAGCACGACCTCGACCAGCCGGTCGACGTGGTCGTCGTTCGGACCGAGATCAGGGACGGTCCCGAGGGGGATCGCCAACTGTTCGTCGAGTACGAGGTCCCCGATGAACAGGCAGCCGCCTTCGAACAGGCGAAGGGGGATGTCCATCGGGTTCAGCAAGTGGCTGATCGCCCCGGACGACGGTGAGGCCGACGCAAGCCTGTGCATCGATCCGAGCCACTTCGACAACTTCGAACTGGCGGTGGCAGTTCGGCGGCTCAATCGCGGTGGCTTTACGCCTGCAGGAGGCATCTACCTCCAGTTGGCCGTAGAGCCGCCGCCGACCGTGGTGTTCGACTTCCTCCTCGCGACGGCGCAAGCAATCGGCTGGGGCATCATCACGAACGCCATCTACGACGGCCTGAAGATCCTCCTCCACCGTGACCACAAGACGCACTTCCGCTTCCGGATCCACAAGGACGCCACGAGCGTGACCGCCGAGGTCGAGACGTCGAGCGAGGCCGGGCTCAAGGAGGCCCTCAAGGCGCTGCGCGATCTCGACATCGAGAACGACGGCTTGTTCGTGCGGGAGAGCCGGAAGTGGCGCAAGGCAGGTACTGGCAAGCGTGCCCGCGCCGGAACGCGACGGCTCGGCAAGGAGCCACGGGCGAGCCGCCGCAAGCAGCGCTGAGGCTGGTCAGGCCGTCGTCTCGTCGGCCGCGGCCGCGGCCCACCGGTCTTCGTCCGAGCCACAGCCAGTGACTCCGCCCTGACCGCCAATCGTTCGGTTCGCGGTCGTCCGACTTGCTCTTACCGGCGTCAAGAGGTAACACACGCCACCAACCGGGTAACCCCTGATGGTGGTCGATGCCTTACCGAACCTTCCGACTCCTCTCCCAAGACGGACTGCCCGAGTGGTTGCACTGATGGCCCGGGTCATCGCCTACACGAGGGTGTCGACTTCTGAGCAGGCCGACTCCGGCGCCGGGCTGGAGGCTCAACGGGCGGCGATCCTCGCCGAGGCTGAGCGTCGCGGTTGGCAGGAGGCCGACCTGACCTTCGTCGAAGATGCGGGCTACTCCGGCAAGGACCTCAATCGGCCGGGCATCGCGGCAGCCCTTGATGCCCTCCGCCACCACAGGGCCGACGCCCTCGTGGTAAGCAAGTTGGATCGCCTGTCGCGTTCGATGCTCGACTTCGCCGGGCTGATGGACCGCGCATCCCGCGAGAAGTGGGCGCTTGTTGCGCTCGATGTCGGTGTGGACACCACCACTCCGCAGGGCGAGATGGTCGCCGCCGTCATGGCCGTGTTCGCCCAGTTCGAGCGGCGGCTCATCGGCGAGCGGACGAAGGCCGCACTGGCGGTCAAGAAGGCGGCCGGAGTGCGCCTTGGGCGGCCCCGACTCATTCCTGAGGAGATCGTGGCCCGCATCGTGGCCGAGCGGTCCTCCGGGGCGACACTGCGGGCCATCGCCGATGGGCTGAACCGCGACGCCGTCCCCACGGCGATGCGCGGACGGCAGTGGTGAGGTCCCAGGCCCCACATATCGACGTTCCATCTCGGAATGTTCGCATAGTGAGTAGGAACGTCTATCTCGAAGAGCGAACGGACGAAGAGCGGGAACGCTCCCAGGTTCCGCAGGGCGTTTGGCTGCTGATTGCCCACATCGTCCAAGAGTTGGTTTCGAAGGTACGGCAACATGTCGCCGATGATCGGGACCCGAATCGGCCAGACCGGATTGCCGTAGACGAAGAGGTTCTTCAGGTACGGGATTGACGCCAGGCTTACCGCAAGTACGAGGAGCGTCGCAAACTGCCGGCGACTGACGCCGATTGGGCGCCTCGAGCGCCAACACAGGATTGCGAGCATGCAGAAGGCCAACCCGGCGATCGGAGCCATCTGGTACTTCGACCATGCAGCAGCGGTAAGGCCAGCAAGTCCGCCTATGATGACGGCTCGGCCGGCCGTCTCTGGAAACAGATACAAGTAGAGACAGGAACTCAGGCCGATCGCCAGCAGAGCATTACCAAACAGGTCGACATACAACACCGTCGTGTGGATCAGAACGAGCGGCGCCGTAAGTGAGATCAACGCGACGAGGTAGAACGGTGCACGCAAGATTTTGTGGCAATAGGCCAGGAAGAGGACGAATGCGAGGTAGTTCGCCAACCCGGCAGCGTTGACGGATCCGGTCAATCTCCAGAGGATCCCCTGAGTCAACTCTGGCAGCGGTGGGAATCCCTCGAAGAACCCCTTGAACTGGTCGCTGATTTCATACGGGATCGAGATCCCGGCCCGCATCGCGGCGAAGGGCAGGTGGTACGCAAGCCCGTCCCAGTTCTCGTCGAGACGCAGAGCCGCCCTGAGGGCCAGATCCGTGAGAGCGACGGCGGCCACCAGGGCGCAGAGCAGGATGAGGATCCGGGGGGCCCTATCTCCGACGGCGCGAGCGACTGCCGCTGTGCGATCGACAAGCCTGACGCTCACGGAAGCTGCCTTGCGCGCGCGCACCTGGTGCGGATGACCGCAAGGCTGCCACAGGGGCGACGATGCCGCGCGCCTCAAACCGCGCCTCGGTTCTCGCGCGTCCAGCGCTGGCCCACGATCAACTGGTCGTCGCGGTTGCCGGCATCGACCCTAGTACTACAACGCCGGTTGCGTCCGTGTCGGATGCTCCCGGAGCCAGCGGCGCCGGTGGCTTGCTCTCGCCGCGGCCTTGCGCCGTTGCTGATCCTCGTACCAGGCGATCGCGGTGGCGGCGCT
>Ga0209538_1001749_pt1 | contig 11335 bp, 18 predicted proteins | sample BarGraNGADG00211_2_FD_184492 | JGI IMG/M metagenome (GOLD analysis project Ga0209538, IMG submission 184492) | Arctic peat soil microbial communities from Barrow, Alaska - Barrow Graham LP Ref core NGADG0004-211 (SPAdes) (version 2) | ecosystem: Environmental > Terrestrial > Soil > Wetlands >... | reverse complement strand
GCCTTGCCGACTGCACCGCCGCGGTGCACTCCCGCCGGCAAGGGCCGGCAGGGGTAGCCCCCCCGAGCCCTAACTACCGATACCGTTCACTTATCGGAAGGTAGCGGCGAGCCTGTCGCCGCCTGTCCTAAGCCGCCGTAGCGTGGTGCAAAGTTCGCCAGCGTGGCCCTTCAATCGTGCCTCAGGATGACGGTAGACCGTCAGCAAGGGGCGTGGTGCAAAGTACCAGTAATTCACCCTTCAAGCGTGCCTGAGAATGACGGTAGACCGTCGTGAAGGGATGTGGTGCAAAGTACAGCCAATTTCCCCTTCAATCGTGCCCCAGGATGACGGTAGAAGTTCGCCACTCAAAGGCCACGAAGGTGCCTCAGGATGACAGTAAAACCGTCGCTAAGGGACCACGAAGGGAGCATGATGCCCAAGCCGTGCAAGTACAGAGAACGACCGGCCGCTGCCGATGCCCTGCTAACCTGCACCGAAGTTGCCGCCCTGCTCAGAGTGAGTGAACAGACGGTGTACCGCATGGCCCGCGCCCACGACCTGCCCGGCGCCACCCGCGTCGGCAACTCGTGGCGTTTCGATCCGCGCCGCCTGGACGCCGCCCTGTTCGCCGTATGAACACGGGCCGAAAGACCCCGCGGCGTGTGCCCAACTCCCACACGCAAGCGGGCTGTACGGCCACCGGGCACTGGACAAGGCCACAAGGCGCGCCACTTCCCGCGTCGGCTTCTGTCCCGCGGCGGGGTTACTTCGGAGAGCGGCCCCGCCGCCCGGTGGCCGCAGAGTGCGACCGGGGCGCCCAGGTGGCCCGGTGATCGCCACGGCGCCCGTACCTCACGTGATCGCCCTCGTGGCCGCCCCCCCGTGGCCCACGTGCGCGAACTGCCGCGACTGGCGCGGCCTCCGCTGCCGATACACGCCGCTTACCGCGCACCGTTGGCGCCTACCGGCCGCCGGCGGCGCCCCCGCAAGCGTGTGCGGGTACTGGCACTCGCCCGAAGGCGAGACGCGCCGTGATCGCTGCCGTGCCGTGAACGACGCCTTGCAGAAGACGCGCCCGCCCGTCTCACACCCTGCCGCCGCGTCGCATGACTGATGACCCCCGCCAAGCCTTCCTCGCCGAAGCCCGCGAGCGCGGCGCCGATCCCGCTGCCGTAGCCGCCCTGGAGCGCCTGCCCGAGCACCTCATTCTGACCGCCGTCGATATCCGCGAGTATGAAGACCACCGCGGCACGCTCAACGCCGTTCACGAACTGCTGGCCCGCAGCGTCGAGCGCCACGAGCGCCAAGCCGACGCCGCCGAGGCCAAGGCCAACGCCGCCGAGGCCGCGCTCAGGCGCGCCAACTCCCCCCTGCGCCTTGCCTATTCCGAACCGCCAGCGCTGCCGCCGGCGGACTTCTCCCACCAAGTCCACACGAAAGGAGCGTCATGAGTGACTACACCACCGCCGTGCTCGCCAAGTTCCCCGACGTACCCGCCGCAGTCCGCAGGGCCCTGTCGGCGGCCCTCGCCGCCGCCCGGTGTCCGCGCAATGTGTGCGACCACGAAATCAATCAGGAGGTACCCACATGAGCAGGTTCGAGAATCTCTGCAGGCTGCAGCTTGCAGACGAGGTCAAGGCGGGCGACGTGATCCCCTTCCCGCTGTTCCCGATTGGTGAGTGGAAGAGCGCCAAGCACCCCAAGCTGTCTCTCACCAGGGACCTCGCGGACACGCTCATTGCGCACTTCGACGCGGGCGTGCTCGGCACCGAGCCGATGGTCGACTCCTCGGGTCAGCACGACACGGCCGCGCCGGCGGCCGCCTGGTATAAGCGCCTGCACGTGGAGCCACTCAAGGATGGTGGCGAGATGCTGTTCGGCGACGCCGAATTGACCGACCTCGGCGCCTCGATGCTGAACGCAGGCCACTTCCGCTACGGCTCCGTCGAGATCGGCGAGGTCGTCGACAACCGCACGGGTGAGACGGTCCCCAACGTGCTGAGGAGCTCGACGCTCACGAACACGCCGGTGCTGCGCCTCATGCCGGCTGTGCTGGACGCGGCAAGCCACATAGCCGCCAGCGAGCGCGTGAGCATCGCGCTCTCCGAGATCTCGGCTAGGGGGTCGTGGCCGGGCGGCAACGCCGCTTCCACGTCCCTTCGCCCCGACGTGGAACTCGCCGCCGCCGCCGATGCCCTCATGCTGTCAGAGGACTTCACCGGCGACTACGGCGCGGCCATGAACAAGGCCCTGGCCGACGATCCCGCCTTGGCGAAGCGCTACCGCGAAGACAACTTCGGCGCGCCCCACGCGACGCCGCGCGCGGAGCGTCCCGACGTACAGCTCGCCGAGCGCGCGAAGAAGCTCGCCGAAGAGCACTGCATCCCCTACGCCGAGGCCACGCGCCTCGTCCTGGCCGAAGACCCCGCCCTCGCCAAGCGCTACCAAGGAGCGTGACTGTGATGAAGACGCCAACGATGGACTTCGCGGGGACGCGCGAGACGCTCCGCGAGCAACTTGAAGAGGCCGAAGCCCTCGCCGAGAAACTGGACGCCGAGATAGGCGCCCTCGCGCTCGCCGTCGTGCTCGGCGAAGCGCCCGAACGTGACCTCGCCGGCGCCCGTGAGTCTCGCGCCAATGCGGCCGCCAAGGTCGCCGAGATAGGCGGCGCCCTCGTGGCCCTGGACGCCCGCGAAGAAGCCGCCGCCCAGGCCGACGCCGACCGCCAGCGCCAGGCGGACGAGAAGCGCCTGGCCGAGCTGCAGCGCACCTGCAACGCCGCCGGCGTCAAGGTGATTGACCTGGCCACGCAGCTCGGAGTCGTACTCGCGGAAGGGCACGCCGCCGCGCAAGAGGCCGACATGCTCGGCCGCCGCCTCGAGGTGAACACCATAACGATCCAAGGGTGGACGTTGACCGCGCACAAGGTCATATCGGGCCGGATTGGGAGCGGGGGCGGCTTCCTTCCCGGCGAGCAGGCGGCCGCCGAGCTGGCCCTGACGGGGCAGCAGTGACCGCGGGCACGTGATGGACCGCTCTACTCTCAAAGGCGAGCCGGTGGCGAGCGAAGGACTCGCCGCCGGCCTCACCTTCTCACAGGCCGCAGAGGCGGCCGGCGTGTCGCGGCGCACGGTCGCGGCGCGCATGGCGGACGGTGAGTACCGCCGCCGCGTGATGCACCTGCGCAGTGATCTCCTGGCGCGCGCCGCCGGCGTGCTGGCCGCCGATGCGCCCGCGGCTGCCGAGATGCTGCGCACGCTGCGTGACACCGAAGACATGGACCCCACGACGCGCCGCCTGTGCGCTATCGCCGTACTTGACCACGCCGCGAAGCTCTGCGGCGCCGTGGAGCTGGCCGAGCGCCTGGCGGACCTTGAAGCCGATCTGGAGGGAGTCAAACGTGACCTCGAAACGGCAGCACACCGCGACGCACAGAAGCCCGGCCCTGCGAGAGCTCCGCACGGAAGCGGGGGCAACGGTGCGCGCGGCGCTCAGCGAGGCAGGCGTGCGAACTTGGCCCGCGTCTGAGGACCGGCGCGCCGGCGAAGTCGTCACCGGGGCCGCGTATGGACGGATCGCCGAAGCGCTCGAGGATGCGCACCTGGCCTTGACCGAAGACGGCGCCCAGGGCGAAAGGGAGTGGTGAGCAGTGAACGACGGACTACGCCGCCGGGTCGACCGTGCGGGCGAAGAAGTCGCCTTCTGTCGGGACCGCCATGCGGACCTCACGGGGCAGCGCGAGGATGACTACTGGCACGCCTACCTGGGCCGCGAGACGCGCAAGCTAGCCGAGGGCGAAGGCATCCCGTGCTGGCCGGCTGCCGAAGACGGATGCTGGCGCGAATGGTCGGAGGTGCACGCCGGCCCCGAGCTTCGCGAGGTTCTCAGCGCTTTCTACCAAGCGATGCTGGCGCGCGCTCTGCGTGACGGTCTGGAGGTTGCCGGATTCGACTTGACGGACCCGTGGGCTGAGAGGGCCGCAGGGGCGACGCCGTGAGCGCCCCGCTCGCCGACCGCCTGGAGCCCGTGCAGGCCGCCCTAGCCGATCTGGAGCACGAGTACCGGCAGCTCGCGGGCGCCGACCACGAGCCCGAACTGTGGGCCTTGTGGGGGCACCTGTCGGGGGCACTCATGGAGGTACGCGCCGCCCAGGGCCGGGCCGCCAGCGTCGCCCGCTATCGATAGACCGCAAACAAGGGCACGACGGCGCGAGCCTAGACCGCGCCAGAGGCACGCAGCAGGCCCGTGGCCGCGTCGAAAGGCCGCCAAGCCGTACCTACCCTCTGGGCGCCACGGCCGCGCCGCCGTGCCCCGCCTGTGTGCCCTGCCGCTAGCCCTCGTCACCCTGTCGCCTGTCTGCCCGCGCCGATGACCCGTAAAGCGCCTGAGATGACCCCCGGAAGGCATAGAGACGGCAGGGGCGAATAGGGCAGCGGTACAGCGGGCAACGGACGGGGGGAAGGCCATGCCGCCACGCGCGAGGGCTGCCGATCTGACGTTACGCGAGACGGCCGCCGCCTTGGGCCTGTCCGTCGGCACCGTGCGGCAGCACGTCAAGGCCGGCCGCCTGGCCGCTACGCAGTCCGTGGGCAAGTACGGGCCTGAGTACCGCCTACGCCCGGCCGTGGTCGCCGCCTTCGGGGCGGATCGCTACGGGCTCGAGCTGGACGCCGCTGACCTGGGCAAGCCGTCGGCAGGGGCAGCCATGGCCGACGATACCCGCGAGCTGTATGAGCGTCTGCTACGGGCGACCGAAGAGGCCACGCGGTACCGTGCGCTCAACGCCGCCGACGCCGAGCACTACGCCGCCGAGCTGGCCCGCGAGCGCGCCGCGCGGATCGCTGCCGAGACGCAGCTCGCCGCCGAGCTGGCGCGCCCGTTCTGGCGCCGGCGCCGCCAGACTCTACCCGCCGCCGAAGTGAAGCCCGATTGAGCCTGGGGAGTAGGGAAACCCTATAGAAACCCTATAGACAAGTTGGGGCCGAAAACGCGCCCGGTCTGCCTGCCGATAACCGGACCGTATCGGAAGTCAGAGGCCCGCCTGTGCGTCCTGGCGGCCGGCCGCGCTACCCCTTGCGCCGGGCGACCCCATAGCCCGCGTGACCCCATAGCCCGTAGCACCTGGGCGCCGCGCCGTCGTCATACCACGGGTGGAGATGCGCCCGCCGGCAGGGTGGAGTTTGGAAAGTGGACTCTCCAAGGGGGGCGCCGATCCGGTCGCGCTTTCGTACATTGAAACGCCCTCGCCGCCAACGTCGCCATGTCGGTTGAGCGAGTCGCGCCGCCCGGCGAATCTGCCTTGACGTGTGTGTACCCCATGCAACGCCGGTACCCCATGCAACGGCCGACCCCATGGCGCGCCGGTACCCCATGGCGGGTAGCCGCCTGCCCGCCGATCCGCGCGCCGAGGATCTCGACGTGCAAGAAACGTTGTCGGGATCTCGCACACAGAAAACGACACTCGCCGAGCCTGTGGCGCCCCTACCCCTACCCTTGCCGACCCCCCCGCGTCGCGCCTACGGGCCTTGTGGTGTTTCGGATTCGGCAAGGTGGCGCCGGATCGCCGCCTGAGCACGCAAACGGCCGCCGTACCAGCGGCGGCCGATGCGGCGAGGGGGCAACGTGCGCCGCGCCCTCGCGGCCTATGGGGTTCTGAGAGACACGGGCGACGCTACACCCCGCCCCGGACGGAAAGCAAGGGCGGCGCCGCCCCCACAACGCAAGCGGCCCGCCGTTGACGTGGCGGGCCGCTGCGGCGTCTGTAGAGGTTGCCCGGCGACGGTAGCAGATGCCCCGGACGGAAGACAAGGGCAGCGCCGTTGTCAGAGGCCGAGCGCGCCGGCCGCGTTGGCGCGGAACAGGTTGCCGTCTCGGATGTAGCTTCGCATCATGGCCACGCTCTTGTGTCCGGTCTGCCGCATCACATCGCGTTCCTCGACGCCTTCACGCGCTGCCGCCGTGCAGAAGCCGGCCCGAAGCGAGTGCCCGCTGTAGGCCGCCTCATCCTTGCCGATCCGGCCCATGTAGTGCTTCACCACGAGGGCAACCGCCTTGCTACTGAGCCGCGCGGCGCCCACGTTGCCGTGCCGATCCACACGCCGGAAGACTGGCCCGGCTTCGATGCCCGCTGCCGTGATCCACGCGCGGAGCGCGCCCACGGGGCAGGTGCCCGACTCGTGGCCGAACGGGATAGCGGTCTTACGTCCGGCGCCCTCTTGATCCGTCTTCGACCTGGGCAGCGTGATAACGACGCCCTCGCCGACGAACTCGACGTGCTCGCGGTCGATTCCGGCAAGTTCTGAGCGCCGGAAGGCGCCCGCGAGGCCCACGAGTAGCAGCGCCCGGTCGCGCGTGCCCTTGAGGCCCGCCGGCAGGTGGTCGCGTGTGATCGCTTGCAGGTCGGCAATCGTTACCGGCGCCTTGGCATCGGGCGCCGTGCCCTTCTCGCGGCGGATGCCCTCCATGATGCGACGGACGCCGGCGGCGCGCGTGGGCGACTCGTGGCCGGCCGCCTGGTGGGCCTGAGAGATTGCCGACAGGCGCCGCGTGAGCGTGGCCGGCTTGTGCGTCTCGGCGAGCGCCGCAACGTACAGCGCCACAACCTCGGGGGGCGCCGGCAGGATCGTGAAGCCGCGCACGTCGCACCACGCGACGAAATGCGCCCAGTCGGTACGGTAGGCGCGGATCGTGTTCGGCGCCTTGCTCTTGGCCGCGTAGTCCTGCGCCCGCTGGCCTAGCGCGTCCAGCTCGGCGAGCTGCCCCGCCGGCCTTGCCTGCACTACCTCTGTTCCGCTCATGGTCGCCCCCTAGGTTCCGATACGCCTCTCTTATCGGAAGTCAGAATACACCATGTGGACGGTACGTGCAAGTAGCTTCTTACCGTGCTACAATGCAGGCGTAAAGCGCAACGAAGGGAGCACCGTGACACCGGACGAACGCCTACTCACGCCGAACGAAGTCGCCGAACGCCTAGCCCTGTCGCCTGTGACCGTGGCCCACATGCTGCGTGCAGGCACCTTGCCGGGGCAGAAGGTGGGGCACCTGTGGCGCGTGCCCGTCGTCGATCTGGACGCCTACATTCGTGACGGCAGCGAGGCCGCCGCCGTGAAGCGCGAAGCCCGCGCCGTGGCCGCAAGGCGCAAGGCCGCCGGCCTGCCGCCGAAGCCGAAAAAGGGGGGCACACCGTGAAAGCCGCCGATACCGTCTTGAGCGTCCGCGAAGCGGTCGCCTACATCGATGACCACTACCACAGCGGGATCCCACATCTCATCTCCGAGCGCAGCGTCCGGCGCTACCTGGGCATGGGCCACTGGCCCTGCACGCGCACCGCAAGCGGGCGCCTGGGCATCACCGTGGGAGACCTGAAGGCGATCTTCGTCCCCGTGCCGCTCGAGGCGTCGTGATGGGCGCCGCTGGCCGCGCGTGCGCCGCCCAGGGCTGCGGGACGGTCCTGAGGCGCGACAACCTGAGCGTTCTGTGTGAACTGCACCAACGTATGCGCCGTGAGCCGCCGGCCTTGTCCTGGTGGCCGCCGTCCCTAGACCCCGCCGCCGTACTTGTGCCTGCGTCTCCGCGGGCACTCACGCGGCGCCTCGCGCGGATCGCGCCGTGAGCACTCGCAAGGGCACGGGCAGCGCGAGCGGCAGCGCACGCGCAACCGCTGACTGGACACTCGTGTCGGGCGACCCGGCGCCGAACTACGGGCTGTTTTTCACGAGGTATGGCGGGGGCACAACCGCGATTCGTTTCCGCCCCGAGCTGTACGCCGTTGACTGGCCCGTGAAGCACACCGCGCGGGAGACGTTGCAGAAGCTTCACTACACCCTCACGCCCACTGAGGATGGCCTGCTCACGCGCTTTGAGGCCGGCGCCGTAGACACCGACTTCTGGGCGGACGTGGAAGCCGCCGACCTGCTCTATGTGTCGCCCTCGGAGAAGAAGCCGAAGAAGACGCGCCCGCAGGGGCCGGCCGCCGTGGGCACCTATCCCGAGCTGGCCGTGATTGGCTTCGCCGCCGCAGACGGACGCACAGGCGACCACTGGACGGAAGCGCCCGGCGGGGGCGCCCTCGTGCACAACCGAAAGAAGGCCGGTTTACAGGTGCGCTTTGCCCCGTCCGTGGGGGGCGACAGGTGGGCCGATCCGGTGCCCGGCGCCCTGTCCGGCGACCTGTTCGCCATACTCTCGGCGAACGGCGGGCTAGACACCGTGTTCCTTGCCCAGGTGGGCGCCGACCTCGCCATTGACCACGAACACGAAGACGTATCCCTAGACGACCTGGGCCGCCTCATCGGCCGTGATCCGCGCTCAACGAAAGAGCGCGAGGCCATGCGCCGCGACCTGTGGGAACGCCTCAAGTTGCTGGACGGAATCACCGTGTGGGGCGCCCGGAAGGGCACCTACCGCGACCCGTCAACGCGCAAACAGGTGCCCATAGAGTCGCGGGACGCCCTGTTCCTTATCAGCGGCGCCATGTGGCCCGAGCAAGGCACGCTGGACGATAGCGCCGTGCCGCTCAAAGTGAAGTTCGGCGCCGGGCCGCTACTGGCGACGTATCGCGGGCGCCCGGACGTGCTCACAAGCTACGGCGAGTACCGGCGCCTCGCCGCGATACCCGGCGAGAAGCCTTCGGGCGCCTGGGCGCGGTCTATGGGCCTTGCACTCACGCAACGCTGGCGCGAGCTGGCGAGCTACGGCAGGGCGCAGAAGTTGACGCGCGCCTACCTGCTCACGCAGTTTCCGCCGGCGCCGACGGCCGCCGAAGTGCTGGCCGGTCCGTACCACACGGGCAGGGCGCGGCGCTACTTCACGCAAGCCCTGGCCCTGCTCAAGACGGCCGGCGTGGTCGCCGCCTACTCTGAGCCCGGCCCGAAGACGCTGCCGCGCACCGGGTGGGCCGATGTATGGCTCGCGCAAACAGTGGAAGTGACGCCGCCGGCGGCCGTGCTAGAGGCCGCCGAGGGGATGCAGGCGACCCGCGAAGAGGCGGAAGAGAAGGCGACGCGGCGCCAGAAACGCACGAAATAACGGCTCAAATGTGGCTGTCGACCACGCAAAAGTGGCTCTCGACCACGCAAAAGTGGCTCTCGCCGAGCCTAGAACGGCTCCTTAAGAATCTAAGAACCTAAGCGGCGCCGGCTAGCCCTTGCGGGCACCGGCGCTTGTGAGCATGGTAGGGCAAAGGGCACGCCGATCCGAAGGGGGCACCGTGACCATTCACAACCTCATCACGGGGGATAGCTTTGAGGCAGTCACCGCAACGGACGCGACGCCGCCCGACGTGGCGCGCCTGTGGCCGCTGGGCAAGCTCTCCGACCTGTGGGCCGCCGACGCCGAGGCCGCGCGTGCCTCGCGCATGAGTGGTGTGCCCCGCGGCCCCGTGACCGGCTTTCCGACGTTGGATCGCGAGCTAGGCGGGTACCTGCGGCCGGGCCTGCACTTCGTACACGGCGAGCCGGGCACCGGGAAGACGAACTACGGGCTGCAAGTCGCCGCCCTGTGCGGCACGCCGGCCCTGTTCGTGAGTACGGAAATGAGCCCGCTAGCCCTCATGCGGCGCATCGTCGCCCGCGTGACGGACACCTATCAAGGGCACCTCGAGGGGGGCGAACTGACGGCCGCCGCCTCGCTTGAGCTCTTCGCCCGTGCCGTGGACGCCTGCCCCATGCTGGCCCTTGTGGACGCGACGCGCGCCTACGTGGCGCCGTGGCAGATGGACGCGAAAGAGCCCGCCGGGATACGCGAGCTGGCGAGCTTCTGGCGCGACGAACACCACGCCGCCCAAGTGCTCGTGATCGTGGACAGCCTGCACACCTGGGCGGCCGCCGATCCGCGCACCGCCGGCGTGTCTGAGTACGAGTCTCTCAACCTCGCCCTGGGCGACCTTCAGCGCCTCGCTACTGCGCTTGAAGCGCCCGTGCTGGTAGTCGCCGAGCGCAACCGCCCGAGCATGACGAACGCCGGGCAGTCTTCGGCCAAGGGGAGCGGCCGGATCGAGTACAGCGCCGAGTCCATCGTGAGCCTCAACCGCGAGCTGGACAACGCCGGCGAGTGGACGCACGACGCCGGGGGGGAGTATCACCTGTTCGCCAAGGTCGCGAAGAATCGCAACGGGCGCACCGGCCCGAAGGTCGCGCTTCGCTTCAACGGCGCCCTGGCGAGCCTCCGCGAAGCATGAAAGGCCGCCTCCTCGCGCTGGACGACCTGGAGCAGTACGGGCGCGTGTGGGGCAGCGGCCGCGAGCGCCGCGCGCTCTGCCCCTTCTGCGGCGACGAACACGGGCGCGACCGGGAGCACGCCTGCCTCACGTTCAACGTCGATACCGGCGCGTGGGAGTGCAAGCGTTGCGATCGCCGCGGCCTGCTGGTCGAATACTGGACGCAGCGCCCAGGTGAAGAGGATCCGTTGCGCCCGAAGGGCCGCCCACGTCGGAGCCTCGCGTCCCGATCCGCGCCGCCGCTTGAACCTTCGCCCGCCGAGCCGGCCGGCGCCGCCGACAGGCGCGAGACGTTGCGCCGCATGTGGGGCGCCGCCGCGCCGATCCACGCAGCGAGCGCCGCCCCCGGCGCCGCCTACCTTGCCGGGCGCGGTATCCCGCTGGACGCCGCCCAGGCCGCCCGCGTGCGCTTCGCTGCCGACTGGTACGGACGCCCCGCCGTGGTGTTCCCGGTGCAGGCCGCCGGCGGGCGCCTCGTGGCCGCTGAGGGCCGCTACACGGACGGGGGCACCGATCCGAAGGGACGCAGCGCCGGGCCGAAGAGTGGCGGTATCTTCGAGGCCATGGCGGGCGCCCTGTTCGCCGAAGTCGTGACCGTGACCGAAGGACCGTTGACGGCGCTTTCTCTCGCCGCCTGCGGCTTCCCTGCCGTGGCCCTCTGTGGTCGCACGGCGCCCCCGTGGCTGGCGCGCCGGCTGGCCCTGCGTGCCGTTTTCCTCAGTCTGGACTGGTACGAGGCCGGCGCCGAAGAGAAGGCCGCCCCGATCTTCCGCGCCCTCGCCGCCCTGGGCGCCCGCGTCTACCGCCTCGCGCCCCCGGACGGCGCCGGCGACTGGAACGACAGGCTGCAAGCCGTAGGGCTCGCCGCCATGCGCGCCGAGCTGGACACCGCCCTGTGCGGCGCCCTCGTGCCGCGTCCGTAGCGCCGGCCGTTCGGACCGGTCGGTCCGAGTGCGTCAACTGACACCGGCCGGTGTCACGCCGGCGAGCGAAGTTGCACCCGCTAGCCTTGCCGACTGCACCGCCGCGGTGCACTCCCGCCGGCAAGGGCCGGCAGGGGTAGCCCCCCCGAGCCCTAACTACCGATACCGTTCACTTATCGGAAGGTAGCGGCGAGCCTGTCGCCGCCTGTAGATC
>Ga0209538_1001747_pt1 | contig 11340 bp, 7 predicted proteins | sample BarGraNGADG00211_2_FD_184492 | JGI IMG/M metagenome (GOLD analysis project Ga0209538, IMG submission 184492) | Arctic peat soil microbial communities from Barrow, Alaska - Barrow Graham LP Ref core NGADG0004-211 (SPAdes) (version 2) | ecosystem: Environmental > Terrestrial > Soil > Wetlands >... | reverse complement strand
AAGATGCTATAACGATTATGATTCAAAATCGTTGTTTCTGTAAAGCTTCAGCCAAATCAGATCATATAACGATTGTACAATTGTTTTATGATTATCATAAACACCAGATCCCTCCCGAATCTTATCGGGAGCTTATTGGGGTTTTATTCTATCCACCTTGTATTGCAGTGATCGAAGGTGGATCCCTGTAATATCTGAAGAAAGTACATTCAACCCCGGAAGCGATCATAGATATATGATAAATTTATACCAAATATTGATTTTTCACCGAATCCATTCCGGATCATCAACGAATATATTGAACCTAAGCGTAGACCTCTTTTTTGTAAGCCTTAAAAGTATTCAAAATCAACGATACGATTGTCATTGGACCTACGCCGCCTGGAACTGGCGAGATGGCTTTGCATTTCGGGGCTACATTTTGAAAATCAACATCACCAATTAACCGGAATCCTGATTGTTTTGAAGCATCTTCGATCCTGTGCATACCGACATCAATGACCACAGCACCTTTTTTTACCATATCTTCGGTTACATAAAAAGGCTGACCAACTGCAGCAATGAGAATATCGGCTGTAAGACAGATTTCTTTAACGTTAGTGGTTTTGGTGTGACAAATAGTAACAGTGCTGTTTCCGGGATAAGCTTTACGCGACATGAGTAGACTCATTGGCGTTCCGACGATATTGCTGCGTCCAAGTACAACACAATGTTTGCCCTCGGTCTCAATTTTGTAATATTCAAGCATTTTAAGGATACCAAAAGGGGTAGCCGGAAGAAAGGTTGGCAAACCTATTACCATGCGTCCCAGGTTAGCAGGATGGAATCCATCGACATCTTTTGATGGAGAGATAGCTTCCAGAATCTTATTTTCATTGATGTGTTTAGGAAGGGGGAGTTGAACGATGAAACCATCTACTTCTTCATCCTTATTCAGAAACTCAACAATCCCGAGTAATTCGGATTCTTTGGTCGTTTCGGGCAACCTGTAGACAGAAGATGTGAAGCCGACTTCGCGGCATGCTTTTTCTTTACCGGCTACATAGGTCTGACTTGCAGGGTCTTCTCCTACAAGGACAGCAACCAGATGAGGTACCCGTTCTCCGCTATCGATCAACGCTGCCACTTCTTTCTTGATTGATTCCTTGATTTCTGCAGCAACTTTTTTTCCGTCTATTAGTTCCATAATCTTAATAAAGTAGATATTTCTTTTCAGAAATATAGTTTAACGTCTTTTCATCATTTTTGCCATACCTGCTTTGCCTTGTGTGGTCATGGTCTTCATGATTTTGCGGGTATCGTCAAACTGTTTGATCAGGCGGTTGACTGCCTGAATATCATTTCCTGATCCAATTGCAATGCGTTTGCGACGACTGCCGTTGAGGACATGTGGATTTTCACGTTCGTGTGGAGTCATTGAACCGATGATCGCTTCGATGCCTTTAAAGGAATTGTCATCAATCTCCACATCTTTCATCATTTTCCCCATTCCGGGAATCATTCCCAAAAGGTCCTTCATATTCCCCATTTTTTTTATCTGCTGGATCTGACTGATAAAGTCGTTGAAGTTAAACTGATCTTTTGCAATTTTCTTTTGAAGTTTCTTGGCCTCCACTTCGTCGAACTGTTCCTGAGCACGTTCGACAAGAGATACAATGTCTCCCATTCCGAGGATCCGATCGGCCATACGTTCAGGATAGAAAATATCGAGAGCGTCCAGCTTTTCACCAGTACCCACGAACTTGATGGGTTTGTTGACGATAGATTTAATGGTCAGGGCAGCACCACCACGGGTATCACCATCGAGTTTTGTCAATACGACACCATTAAAATTGAGGCGGTCATTAAATGTTTTGGCTGTATTTACAGCATCCTGACCGGTCATAGCATCAACTACAAACAGGATCTCGTGTGGAGACACATTGTCTTTGATGGCAGTGATTTCATTCATCATCAGTTCATCAATAGCAAGGCGACCGGCAGTATCGATCAGAACAACATCGTGTCCTTGTTCTTTGGCAAATGCGAGGGCTTTTTTTGCAATCTTGACGGGTTCTTTGCTGTCGATTTCTACAAAAACATCGACACCTATCTGCTCACCAAGAACTTTGAGTTGCTCCATTGCAGCAGGACGATAGACGTCGCAAGCAACCATCAATGGACGTTTACCGCGTTTTGTCTTTAAATGATTGGCCAGCTTGGCAGTGAAGGTAGTTTTACCCGATCCCTGTAAACCCGCCATCAATATAACCGTAGGATTTCCTTTAAGATTAATGTCTTCTTTTTGGCCACCCATGAGCGATGTCAGCTCTTCATGAACAATTTTAATCATCAACTGACCGGGAGAAACAGCGGTGAGTACATTCTCACCCATCGCTTTTTCTTTGACAGTATCGGTAAATTGTTTTGCAACTTTGTAACTTACGTCAGCATCAAGCAGGGCACGTCGAACTTCTTTCAGCGTTTCTGCAACATTGATTTCGGTGATTCTATTTTGACCCTTTAATATTTTAAAGGAGCGTTCAAGTTTCTCGGATAAATTCTCAAACATAGGTATTGATATTTCTTTAAAAGAATGTGCAAAATTAAAAAAAATCATTGATTTCTATCGAACAATAAGAGACAACAAGACATTAAAATATAGATTTTGGTTAACAGAGATTAAACCTGGTGTCATTTTTGGAGTCTAATTGTGAAAATAATTGTAAATAAGGGGTTACTTTTTTCTTCAATCTGGATTAACAACTAATGAAAATACTACATATATCAACACCTCTCTCCTGGAGAGGGGGAGAACAACAACTCGCATATCTTTTAGAAGAATTAAAAGAAAAAGGCATTGAACAGGTGGTATTGTGTGCCGATGGTTCGGCTGTTGAAAGTTTTTGCATTAGTAATAAGATCACATGTTATACCTTCAATAGAAAAAGCCTACGTTTAGTTCCTGCAAGCATGATTAATACAATTTGTCTGAATGACAACATCAGTCTTATACATGCTCATGATGCTCATGGACATACTGCAGCATTACTTTCTGCATTACTTTTTGGAAATGCCACCCCACTTATTGTGAGCAGAAGAACTATCTTTCCGATTGGTACAAACTTTTTCTCTAAGTTCAAATACAATCATTCTTCTGTATCGCGCATAATATGTGTTTCTGAAAAAATCAAAGAACAGGTATGCCAATCAATCAATAACAAAAGTAAGATAGTAACTGTATATTCAGGTATAGATTTGTCCCGTTTTAAAGACAATCATGAAGAATCTTTTCAAATCTCTGAACTGGGCTCAAATCTTTCGCATCCATTTATTGGAAACATAGCAGCTATATCAGAAGAAAAGGATTATTTTACTTTTGTAAATACAGCTGAAGCATATTTCAAAACAGGTAAAAAGGGAACTTTTTTTATTATTGGTGATGGACCATACCGGACACAAATAGAGCGATATATAGAAGAAAAAGGGCTAAAAGATAAAATAGTTCTTACCGGTTTCAGGAACAATATTGCAAAGATCATAAAACAATTGGACTGTTTATTATTTACTTCACATACTGAGGGCTTAGGAACTTCAATTCTTGATGCAATGGCCAGTAATATTCCTGTTGTTGCTACCCGAACAGGAGGAATTCCTGAAATTGTACTAGATGGTCATACCGGTTTGTTGGCTCCTGTAAAAAATGCTGATGCGCTGGCTGATTGCCTGAACAAAATTACCGGGGATTCATCATTCAAAAGATTGTTGACACAGAACGCCCATGCACATGTGAATAATTTCACCAAACAAAAAATGGCAATGCTGACTTATGAGATCTATCAACAAGTGCTGTTTGAAAAGTCATTGGGACATGTTCCTGTTTTTCAACCTTCTCTTTTTTCAGTCTGAAATGAATGCATTGCTGAACAATGATGACTTTGTCTTGTTTTTCCATAAATCAGATTAATGAAGAGTCATCTTTTACATTCCATTCGCAAGGATTATCTTTTAGGGCAATTACTGGAGAAAAATATTTTATCCGATCCATTTAATCAGTTTTCTCTTTGGCTCAATGATGCTATGGAAAAGGGATTAACGGAGCCTACAGCTATGACGTTGGCAACAGTTGATCTCTATGGATGTCCCTCTGCGCGTATTGTATTATTGAAACATTTTTCTGAAAAGGGTTTTGAATTCTTCACCAATTATGAAAGTCAAAAAGCCAATGACATTGCTGATAATCAGTATGTGGCTCTTCTGTTTTTCTGGAGTGGATTAGAACGACAGGTTCGAATAGTCGGACAAGCTGAAAAAATTGCTATAACTGAATCAGATGAATATTTCCATAGCCGTCCTTTGGAAAGTCAACTTGCTGTGTATGCTTCTCCACAAAGTAGAGTTATACCGAATCGTGAATATTTAGTTGATAGGTTTTTAGCTTTCAAAAAACAATTTTCTTCAGGAGAGATAAAGCGCCCGGATAATTGGGGGGGCTATCGTGTTGTCCCTAAAAGTATTGAGTTCTGGCAGGGTGGTTCTGCACGGTTGCATGACAGGTTGAGATATACTTTTATCGAAGGGAAATGGATTATTGAAAGACTGGCGCCTTAATAATTGGATGGCCCATGGGCCATCCAATTATTATTTATAGTTTTGGAATAGCAGCCTGGAATTCTTCCAGTGTTCCATCATTCATTACAATATCGATGATTCGTTTGCCCAAAGGATGTAGTTCGGGTACAAGGAATTGTTCCAATTCCTGTTTGAAGAATCCTGTTAGAATTTCTGCACCTTTCAAATAACCTTCAAGTCCAACATAATGCTGTTTGTCAACATTTAGCAGGTAGGAGGGAAGGTTCATTCCAGAAATCTTAACATGTTCAGGAACATATCCCAGCAGTGGACAACGTGCCGGAAGTAATTGTTCGGGTTTGAATTTAGCCGATCCTCTTCTTGCAAAATATTCACGGGCTATCCATTCTGGCATGAAACCTACTTTATAAGCTCCAACATTTTGATTTGGTACAAGGATATAGCGTGTCGATTGTGTATTCAGAATCTGTTCCAGAAGTAAGTTAGCCTGAGTAACCATTTTCCCGGTTGCAAATGGCCAGAACGATCCAACACCTTCACTCGAAAGTGCCGTTCCACCAATGATACTTGGATTATTGTGTCCACGCGGAGCTACCAGACGCCATAACCATGCCAGGGCAGGTGGCAATACATGGAGATAACCAATAATTCCATAGCTGGGATTTTCATTGGTTGAAGGGGGAGTGCGAACCCCAAAACTGCGCAAATCTACCTGTGTAGGTTCACTAATTACATTTTTGAAAAAGCGACGGGGAACGATTACACGGGGATTTGGACAAGGAACGCCCGGTGAATCCATTGTGTGTTCCCAAAGAAGGCAGGTCGCTTTTGGCTTACCATCGAGATTAAAGAAAATCAAAGGCTCGGGAGGATGAATAGTTAGTTTCTCCAGATTGGGATCGGTTCCATATTCTTTGACCTGATCGAGACGCAGGAACCATCCGTACTCAGCATCTGTGATCACCAGTTTATTGGATGTATCAGCCTGAAGTTTAGGATGGCAAAGTGCCATGTCGTCAGTAATGGGCTGAAGCTCGCAGGTGTCAGCCAGTGATACCAATAACTTTTCTTTCGTGACTGTATTGATACCCAGACAAACTCTTCCATCGGGTTCGCGGCGAACCTCTTCAAGAATTTCACTCTTTCCGGATCCACTGGCACCTTCGTGCATCATTACAAATTCATTGTCGTAAGGAGTCGTCATCTTTACACTGGCACCATGCAAAGTAAGCCAACCCTGCATCTCACCTATGTGGAGCAGGAATCCATAAACACCTTTCTTTGCAGATGGTCCCGGATAGAGATTAAATGAAAAAAGTTCATGAACTTCGGCTGTACGGTTATGAACGACAACCTGTTCGCCTTTGAAATGTGTGTGTCTGAATGTAGGAGCCAGAAATATAATGGCAACAGGTTTGAAGTCATCAGGAATTTCACTCTTTGGGATAAATCCTTGTAAATCTGCAAGTCCTGCCGCAAAGAAGCCTGCATTTTCAGGAGCTATTAGCAGGGCAGGAAATCCAAGATTCGTTCCACCAGCCATAAAAGGCACCAAAATCAGGGTCTCCTGTTTGTTGAGCCATTCAAATGTCTGAAGTCTTAAATCTGTAAAGTCTTCGCCATAGCGTTCAAAATATCTGGCTTTGTCAGTGTCATTTTCATCAGCAACAACAAGACAATCAGGATCCCGGCGGCGCATGTAAATATCTGTATAATTTACAGATACACCATTTTTGCATTTAGTAACAGTAGCTTCTACTATTTTTCCATGGTTTTCTACATCATACTCAACTACAAATACGTCTTCATCTGTTCCACACATTGACAGTTCCTGCAACTCCATTCTCGTTTCCGGAAAGATAAGTTTTTTTGTGGCCAGGATGTTTTCTACGTCTGACGTAAGGATTAGCTTGTCTCTGAATTCAGCCTTCATGTTTTTTATTATTTTAATGGTTCCAAAACAGCATTTTTTTTGCCTTCAACCAGTATGCACTCTATCTTAACAATAGAATACTCATTTGGCCGATCTCATCTTTCAAACGAAAATTGCCTGAATCTGATAGACAAGAAGTAGTAATTTAAGCCTGTTGTTTAGCGTATTGTAGTCTTTTAATACGAATATATTTTCTTATTCAGGCCTTTTAAAAACAGTGCAAAAATAAGCATTATATAGCAAATGAATCAAGTACAAAAAAAGGTAATATGTTAGAAATTTAACAATTACGATTTTAACCTTTTAGATATCAATGATAAACAATGTTTAAAAGGTCAGTCGATAATTTAAATTATAAACATTCACATCTGGGTTTTGTTTTTTTATAGCTTTGAAATATTATCCTGTAGCATATATTTATCGATTAAAGTAAAACCTGAATGAGACGTTTTTATACCTGTTTTTTAGCATTGTCTTTTATTTTATGTGGCTTATCTCTTAACGCTCAGACTACTTATCCTGATCAGTTTTTCAGACCACCTTTAGATTTGCCCATGACTCTGTCGGGCGCTTTTGGAGAAATCAGAGCAAATCATCTTCATTCCGGAATAGATTTTAGAACAAATCAACAAGAAGGATATCCGGTTTTTGCTATTGCAAATGGGTTTGTTTCGCGGATTCGTGTTCAGGCATATGGTTTTGGTTATGCCTTATATATAGATCATCCCAATGGATATACTTCGGTATATGGTCATTTAAAACAATACAATGATAAAATCACTGCTTGGGTGAAACAGAAACAATATGAACTGGAGTCATTTGATGTCGACCTGTTTCCAAAACCCGGAGAATTGCTGGTAAGTAAAAGTGATATAGTGGCTTTGACAGGGAGCTCAGGAGCTTCCGGAGGTCCACATCTGCATTTTGAAATCAGAAACACGCTTACCGAATATCCGATCAATCCACTTTTATTTGGATATCATTTGGCCGATACAATTCCGCCACACATCAAAAGTCTGAGAATAATTCCATTAAAAGGCAGGGGCAAAGTAAATGGAAAAGCGATAGCTATGGACTTGCCTGTTTTAAAAACAAACGAAAACACTTACAGGATTTCCTCACTTCATCCAATTGAATTGAGTGGTGAAATTGTGTTTAGTATAGATTATGAAGATTTTCAGAATGGAAATGAGATTCCAACAGGAGTTTTTTCTATTGGATATTTTATGGATAATTTGTGTTATTCATCCTTTAAACTCGAAACATTCTCTTTCAGTCAAAACAAGGCCGCCAACAGTATTCTTGATTATGCTGAGATTATGAAGTCAGGACATCGTTATGTGCGGTCACTGGTAGAGCCATGGAATCCTTTGAAAATTTACGATGTAGTTCATGATAATGGAATTTTCAGATTTACCGACAATCAAAGTCATGAAGTAAAAATTGAAGCTAAAGATATTCAGGGAAACACATCAACACTCAATTTTACGGTTAATGGTAAAGTCGTACACATCCCACCTGTTATACATACGGGCTATAAAAATATTTTTTATGGTAATAAAGTCAATACTTTAGAGACTCCAAACATGAAGATATCTATTCCCAAAGGAGCGCTGTATGATACTCTTTATTTCAAATACCAGGTGGAAAAAAAAGCAGACCATCGTTTGGTTTCTCCTGTGTATAGCATTCAAGATAAATATACTCCCGTTCACGAATATTATGCATTGAGCATTAAAACTAAACCATTAACACCGGAACTTATGGAGAAAACAGTCATGGTTCGTTTCGATGATGATGGTTCTTTGATAGCTGCAGGCGGGGATTGGGCAAAAGGATTCCAGACTGCAAAAGTGAATGTTTTTGGAACATTTGGCGTGGCAGTCGATACAATACCACCTGTAATTAAGCCATTAACAAACTTTAGCAACAAATCCTATCTTGCAAGCAAAGTATTACAGTTTCGTATTACCGATAATCTGTCCGGGATTAAAACATACAAAGGATTATTAAACGGGAAATGGGTGTTGATGACTTTTGATGGCAAGTCTTCAAAGCTTACGCTCGATCTTGAAGGCCTCACTTTACCCGGTGAAAACACACTTTCAATAGAATTAGAAGACAGGGTTGGCAACAAAACAATATTTGAGAAAACTTTTGAAAATTGATGCTAACTTTGCACAATGGAAGAAATGATCTTAATTCTTGATTTTGGTTCCCAATATACTCAGCTTATAGCGCGCAGGGTTAGGGAACTCAATGTGTATTGCGAAATACATCCCTTCAATGCAATACCTGCCATTACTGCAAATATTAAAGGTGTAATCCTGTCTGGAAGTCCATTTTCAGTTCGTGATGCAGGATCACCGGTACCTGATCTTTCGGAAATCCGCAGTAAGATTCCTTTGTTGGGAGTTTGTTATGGCGCCCAGTTTTTAGCACTGAATTCAGGTGGTGATGTAATGCCATCAAAGATCAGAGAGTATGGGCGTGCAAACCTTTCTTTTATCAATAATAAAAACATTTTGTTGAAAGGTATGACCAATGGCAGTCAGGTCTGGATGTCGCATGGTGATACGATCAAGAATATTCCATCCGGTTTTGAGATTATTGCAAGTACTCACGATGTGGATATTGCTGGTTATACCATACAGGGAGAACCAACATGGGGTATCCAGTTTCATCCTGAAGTATATCATTCTACCGAAGGAAAAATACTGTTACAGAATTTTGTAGTTGATATATGTGGTTGCCACCAACTCTGGACACCTTCTTCTTTTGTTGAGACTACCATAAATGAACTTCGGGCTAAACTGGGTAACGATAAAGTTGTACTCGGATTATCAGGAGGTGTTGATTCAAGCGTAGCAGCAGTATTGCTCCATAGAGCTATTGCTGAAAGGCTATATTGCATTTTTGTTGACAATGGATTGTTGCGGAAAAATGAATTCGAGAAAGTTTTGGATTCATATAAACACATGGGGTTAAACGTAAAAGGCGTTCGAGCAGGTGATCGTTTTCTCTCTGAACTGGCCGGACTTGTTGATCCTGAATTGAAGCGCAAAGCCATTGGCAGAGTGTTTATTGAGGTTTTCGACCAGGAAGCCCATAAGATTGAAGATGTGGTTTGGTTGGCACAAGGAACAATTTATCCTGATGTTATTGAATCGATCTCTGTCAAAGGACCATCTGCAACTATCAAAAGCCATCACAATGTTGGTGGATTACCGGATTTCATGAAGCTTAAGATAGTTGAACCACTCAACAGTTTGTTTAAAGATGAAGTGCGTAAAGTGGGAAAGGAATTGGCTATTGATCCTGATATCCTTAACCGGCATCCTTTCCCCGGACCTGGACTGGGTATAAGAATACTGAGTGATGTGACAGCTGAAAAAGTACGTGTACTTCAGGAAGCTGATGATATCTTTATTAGTTCATTAAAAACTGCCGATTTATATAACAAGGTCTGGCAGGCCGGCGTTATGTTGTTGCCAGTCCAGAGTGTTGGCGTGATGGGCGATGAACGCACATATGAAAATGTAGTAGCACTGAGGGCCGTTGGATCAACCGACGGCATGACTGCTGACTGGTCACATTTGCCTTATGAATTTTTGGCTAAAGTCTCAAATGACATTATTAATAAGGTAAAAGGAGTGAACCGGGTTGTTTACGACATCAGTTCAAAACCACCTGCTACGATAGAATGGGAATAAAATTATTATCATTATGATAAAACGGACATTGTATGCGTTTTTATTCATCGGATTGATGATTATTATATCTTCACCCTGTTCTGCACAGGACAAAGTGACCAATGAGCGTTCCAAGGTTATAGAAAATTATAACGGAAAACCATACTATATCCATTTTGTCAAAGATGGTCAGACCCTTTTTGGAATTGCCAGAATATATGGTGTAACTTCAGATGTCATCATCGACAATAATCCAGACCTGAAATCAGGATTAAAAGCAGACATGATCATTAAGATACCATATATTGATACTGTTGCTAATGCTGTAAAACAGAATCAAAATCCAGTACTCAAATTTAAAGAACCTGTAAGTGCCGAACCGGTTGTTAAAACTACGGGACAGATCGTATATGAAATCAAGAAGGGTGAGACACTTTATGGAATAGCCAAAAGATACGACATCAGCATGGACGAAATTCTGAATGTCAACCCCGGTGTCACATCATTCAGAGCTGGAAACAAAATCCTTATTCCTGTTATTCAGCGCGAAACAGTGCAGACAACGATTCCTGCAAAAACAGTAAAACCTGCTTTCACCGTTTCTAAACCTTCCGAAGTAAAAACTCAGGATTCTAAAACTATTGTTAATGCTCCAACCCTTAATGATACCCCCGAAAAAGAGGGGCCATTTAAAGTGGCATTGATGATGCCATTTTATCTGGAAGAAATCGACAGTATCAAAACTGATCAGGCGGAACCAAAATCATTTGCGTTTCTCCAATTCTATGAGGCTGCTTTGCTGGCAGTTGATTCTCTCAGGAAACAGGGCATGGATGTAAATTTATATGTCTATGATACTGGTGGCGACGAAGGAATAGATAAAACCAGAGCAATTTTTCAGAAAAAGGAATTGGCAGACATGGACCTGATTATAGGCCCATTCTATGCAAAAAGTTTTGAAATTGCATCAAGATATGCAGGTCTGCATAAAATACCTATCGTGAATCCATTGTCAAAGCGCAGTGAAATCATTACCGCCAAACCATGGGTCTTTAAAGTACAACCCGGAAGCGCAGATCAGATGTCTGAACTTGCAGGTTTTATCAGTAAACATTTTGAATCAGCCAATATATTGTTGGTTCG